>Ga0214921_10000860_pt1 | contig 53975 bp, 73 predicted proteins | sample LL1505_MetaG_FD_177992 | JGI IMG/M metagenome (GOLD analysis project Ga0214921, IMG submission 177992) | Freshwater microbial communities from Lake Lanier, Atlanta, Georgia, United States - LL-1505 | ecosystem: Environmental > Aquatic > Freshwater > Lake | place: USA: Georgia | collected... | reverse complement strand
TCTACTGGAATAAGATCATCGATAAGATTGGCCCCAATATCCGCCACAATGACTTCATTCTGTACAGGTAACTGTGCCACAGGACGAGATACCATAACGTTCCATGTTGAATTAATGTACTCATTTACTAAGAATGCGCTGGTTTGCGACGGCAAATGTGCATTAAGCGTGTGAATACCACCATATAAACGAGACATTCCCGCTGCATCTGCAATTTGATCCCATGATGTAAAAGAAAAAACAACAGGCAGTGCAGGAGTAATACCTGGCTGAATCGCCGATGCACCTGCTGCAATGGTAAAATCGCCATAAAGCGCCGTCTCAGTTGTTTTACAAACTGCAGTCATAATGGGTAGGTTGTCATAGGTGATATTATTTTTAATAATGGATCGGCCAAACCACTTGTTCATGGTAAGAGCAAAGCCCTTTGTAAAACAGCTGTGACCGGATGTAAAATCAGGAAAGGGCGGGGTAACAAAATTAGCGGGTTGGTAAGGAACCCAATCTGCGCCATCAATGATACCATTCCAAGAAGCAATGGTCTGTCCGCTATAACGCCGACGCACTTCCTGAATAGGGCGATCTTGCATATATAGTCCCTTTAATCCCCATGTAATACGTCCGTTCTCAAACATATGAATGGAAAGATCTAAGAGAGAAAACATGAGAGCTGCACAGGTAACAGGCATAGAACGAAGATACTCTTTCCATAGCCAAATGCTCATGAGGGGTGGAGAAATGGTACCGAGAGTAGATCCTGCCCAAAATTCTGCCTGAATCTTTTGTTCATCCGTAAGATTTGCAGCAATGTGCATGATATCATCAATTTCTGCATCACGTGCAGAACCTGTAAGAGGAGCACCCACAATTGCAGCGATCGTCTGTTCATCTGCAGGAGCAAGACAGGTAGACTGCACAGTATCCCACAACCATGTAGCATATTTTTGCATCTTTCCTTGAATGGTAAGACGCGACCATTGCTGTGGCTGTGGAAAGGCAGAAATGTCATTTGCACCATTTACATTTACGGAATGCAAGGTAGCATTGATCCAGTTGGCATTTCCAGCAAGGGGAGAGGCATGAATGGGCATGGTAGCGGATGCAGTAGAGAGCGGCATAGTAGTCTTTGCTGCCGCGGAACCATCTGCCTGACGTGCAGTATACCAGGTAGTCCATTGGGCAACCCAGGCATCCCATTGTCCGAGAGTCTGTACACGTTCCGCATCAGAATAGCGATAGCTACATAGAAGAGGGCCGGATACGAAAAAGGGAGTTACATAATCAATCACCTTGCTGATCCAAATGATACAATCACAATCCGATAGAGCAGTTAGTGTAATTCCATTGGGGCCTGATCCCACAGTTGGATTCCAGTCCCAATTCCACTGATCATGGATTCCTGCGACACGAGAGTCTGAGCAAACCCAGTTCCACGCCTGAACCACAGAGGCAACCCACAGATACATCGTACGAGATCCAAGGGTGGGTGCAGTACCCGCCGCTGCCATCGAATTTAGTAGGTTATCTAGTCCTGCATTGATCAAAAACAAAAGGGACGGATCTACATCGGCTGGAATTTGAGCACCCATCAAAATAGCAGAGAGTTCGTCAGGTGGTGCAATCATGGTATTGGATGCAACAACTGGCCCCCGACCTGCATCATTCTTGGCACAAATGGTAAAAGTATAAGGTTTCCATTCCTCCAAATCCGTAAAACGATGAGATAATTCCGATGTGGTAATGAATGGTTGTGCTACACCATTGAGGTATGGTGTTACGATATAGGTAAAAGGTCCTTCACCTGATGTAGGGGCAGACCAGGAAACGATAATGGATCCAACCGTAAAGGTAATTCCTGTGACCTGGCCTGGAATAGCGGGAACATAGGGTGGAGTAACAAGCGATGCGCTTAGTTGGGGACAGGGACATCCAGGGCTGATACCGACACAGGTGGGATACCGCGTATATTCTGTCATCTGACCTGTTCGCACTGCATTGATAATAGATTGATCCTTGATTCCCAAGATGGGCTGTGAGCCAAGTGTGTAATTGTTGGGAGGGATACCAACCGTAGACAAAAAGGATCCAGCCGTGGTTCGTTGACCCCTACGAATCGTAATCTGAGAAGCATCAAAGTTCCGCGACATTCTACTAGGATTTCATAAAATAATGTGTTCGGCATACGGGCTGATAGAGTTCGGCACCGCCAATAGCAATAGGATCCTTATTTGTTGATCCCATATACTTTGAATAGACCGCGACGGTTCCATCACGACAGACGGCGCAAAAGGCGGTAAGTCGCTCTACTTCTTCTGCATGGGGAATCAAGCGAAGAATATCACCAAATGGTTGACGCTCAGATGTCCCGTCGAGCCCCACAAGGACAATATGAATAGGACATTCATCTGCCCATGTAGTAATGGTATCATAAAGATCAGGAAAGAATTGTGCTTCATCAATGGCGAGAACCTGATAGGTTCCTGATCGAACCACTTCATTCAAGGAGGAAAGATGACTAACCTGTTGTGCTTCCATGTCATCTTTATCATGGGAGATTACACGTTTGGTTCCGTATCGTGTATCTGAACTATGATTCACAACAAGGACATTGTATCCAATGGAATGGTAGCGCCGAATACGACGCAACAATTCCGTTGTTTTTTGAGCGAACATACAGCCGATGATCATGGAAAGACGGCCCATTATTGCTAACAAGATAGAAATCATTGTGGATCAATTTTATGTTTGCTTCGTGTAGAATAAGGATGTTGAACATAGTATCGGATGGTAGTATCCGCCATTTGTATATCATGCGAAAGGTGTAATCCATGCTTCTCATACCACCGACAGAGAACAATATCGTCGGCAGGAATTAAATAGAAAGAAGGGCACGACTTCATAATATATCGTAATAACATTGACCCCCATCCTTGATGCTGGTATTGTGGATCAATGCACAGAAATTCCAGTTTTGTACGACACATAAGCGCCATTCCAATAAGTCTTTCATGTTGCCATAACCCTACGGAAGTAGACTCACTTCGATTTTTCCATGCTTCTATAAAATAATGCAATTCGGAAGTATGAAAGACACGTTCAAATAATGATCTGACAATGGAATAGTCCGTATCGTGAAAGCACCGTATCATTTTATTGTGTCTATTTAAAATTCTAATCTAATTCTATCCTAGGCATCCGTGAGATGGCACCCTGGCAAATTCAGTCCATTCCCTGCATGTGTATTACATTGGAGCGACGTAAAGATCGATGGAAACGATTTCAGGATCAACCCGGACTCCGAGGTCTAGATGTCAAACGATTTATTGGCGTAGATGGAAAGACGCTGGATTATATAAATGATCCACGAATTTCAACCATGACCAAACGAACGATTAAATTACATCAAAAACGTTCTCATTCAGATATTGATACCGTAGGTGGAGTTGGCTGTGCGATGTCTCATGCAGCAATATGGAAATGGATGGTAGAAACACAACAAGAAGCCTGTTTGGTATTTGAAGATGATGCCCTTGTTCCACCTGATTTTATTGAACGAGCCAATAAAATGATCTCAGAATCTGCCATTTTGCCGAATTTTAAAAAATGGAATATGTGGTTAATCGGTGGAAAATGGGAGGAACAAACACCATTGACAGAAGAATCTCCTACCTCTCCACTATCAAGTATTAGTTCCTTTCTTTGTATTCATGCCTATGTGATCACATTACCAACAGCTCAACAATTTCTAGATCATGTGTTTCCAATTGAATGCCAAGTAGATACTTGGATGTCTGTGTATTGTTATCTTCATAAGTTACGAATTCTAGGATCAAAAACATTCCAAATCTATCAGAATGGTGTAGTAAAGACTGATATTCAAAATAAGGAGGAGTGTATCATTTGTGATGTTCCGACTAATTTTGATAAGACAAAGTCTATGATTTCATATTGGGATTTATATCTCGCTCGTGCAAGTGAGGCGACACTGATTGGTCTATGTGCATATTATGCATACCAACGATGGTATAAACGTTAATTTTAAAATGTACTCTGAAGCGCCTTCCATGAAACAGGAAATGCCCTCTCTAAACACTGATTCACGGCTTCTGCATAGTCGCGAATCTCTTTTTGAGCATCCAATCCTAGACGAAGATGACACAAACGTGCTACAGCGGCTAAGGAGGCTGTCTCAATAAATTCCGTATACATGCTTTGCGGAAGTACAGAACGTGCTACTTCAGGTGCTACGCCCTTAGAAAGAAGAGCATGATAGGTGGTTAATGCCGCATCGGTGTGATCCTGTATCATTTGATGAACAGTATCTGCATCAGTAACCGGCGTGGATTTAGATCCCTGTTTTACTTTTGGATCACGCTCTCGGATCTCCTCTGCTTTGGGAACCCAGCACTGAGGGGGTGTATCCACATAACGACGACTCACTTCATTTCGAGCAAAGCCAATGGTGTGACGAAACCATTCTCTTGCTACAAATAAAGGCATTTTCAAACGGAATCGTACCTGTGGATGGAAAAACGGGCTTACATGATCATGCTTAGCCAGGTAGTGAATAAGCTTCTTGTCACCCTCCGTGAGCTCGGTTGAAACCTTATCAAATGATACACGTGCTGCATTGACTACGGTTAAATCATCGCCGAATGTCTCCAGGAGCTCTACAAAACCAATGCCATCTGCCATCATGTATGCCATTCTGATAAAAAAGATCTATGCCTCTTTAGACTACACGGATGGAACGACTCGCAAGTATGTATACCAATTGGAATTTGGCCGCGGTTCTCCTATCGCCCTGGATGCCACCTGCAGCACAGGATGTTGTTCGCGCCTCTACATTTCTTATTTTGGTAGCGGTGGCAACCGTTTGGATGTCAGGTAATATGTTTTCCATTTATGAAGACTTATTTGATTCTTTTGCACCATCAAACATCATTCTATCTTATAACATAAAAATGGCTATCATGCTTCTATATGACAGCTTATTTCATCTTCTTCCATTTATTATTTTAGGATTACCGACACAGCCTATTTCCGTACTCATTGCCTATGGTATCATGTTAGGATGGTATGCATGGGCTAGACGGCGCATTTCGTCTATTTATTCTCCCAAGATTCCATTTGATCGCGGAATGATTGTGGCGGGAATTATGGCAGCCGTATTAGCCTGGGTATTATCTGTTTGAGAACGCTTCAGAATTTGCTCTCGAAGAGAACGAGGAATCGGAAAGAGGGAGCGGCGAGGAAGAGTGGGACGAACAAGAGGAAGCATGGTTACCATAGAAAGGGGAACATCCATTTGTCAATTTTTTCTAAATTAGTATTCGAAATGAAAAGAAGGATGAAGAGTCAATATCTCATCATGATCATGATTGTATTACTATTGATGATCATGGCATTTGTATTTCAAGATAAGAAACAATATAATCGTGCTCCACGGAAATTATGGACATATTGGGATGATCCGCTCAAGATCCCTAAAACGGTTACTATGTGTATGAAGGGGTGGGCAAAATGGAATCCGGATTATCAAATTACACTATTAACCAAGAAAAACTATCATAGTTATGTTACTATTCCGGATGAAATTCGAACACATCCTAATTTTCAGGACAGCCCTCAGCGATTTTCAGATTTGATTCGACTATGGACTCTCGCAGAACATGGCGGAGTATGGATTGATGCCTCGATTTTATTACATGCTCCATTAGATAATTGGTTGTTTCCAAAATATGCTGAGTTTTCCGCATTTTATTTGGATGGAGTTACAGAAAAGAAACAGTATCCAGTTATCGAAAGTTGGTTTTTTGCTTGTAATAAGGGTAGCTCATTTGTACGCAAATGGAGAGATGAATTTTCACAAATAGGTCGATATCCCAGTGTGGATAAATATGTTGAATCGTGCATTCAAATGGGTGTGGATATTCAAAAAATAAATGAGCCAAACTATCTAGCAATCCATATAGCAGCACAGAAGATTCTTCAACTAGATCAATATCCAATTGATTCTTTGATTTTACAGAAGGCAGAAGACGGTCCGTTTCGATATTTAATTGATGCCAAATGGAACTCAGAAAAGGCGGTGAGATTGGCTTGTTCTGATTCTCGTTATACTACACCAATTATAAAACTCCGAGGACGTGAACGAAGCGTTTTAGAAAAAGAAATTAATGGTGAACTTTCCAATGAAATATGTGAATGGATTTAATAAAATGTAGAGAGAAAGTAGAGAATGGCCGCTGCTGATCGAACAATAGATTCATTACGAAGAAAAATTTCAGTTATGAAATGGAGAATAACAGGTGAAAATGAACCATCTTTTTTATTTATTTCGGAATCCTATCCCATTCAGTCCGATGACCGAAAAACTGCAGCGCTTAAAATAGTAAATGGCGTTGAAACACTACTCAAATATGTAGATTCACAAACAGGATTTGATCCTGTATTTTTAGACTATATTGATGGCTTTCTTTCCAAATTAAATATATTATATGCGAGACATGATATGGATCCTAATCAAATCGGAAGAGAAATAAGTCAATATGCTATCATGCTTGTTGAACAATTACAAGCCATTCGGATGAATGTAAAACAGATACAACTAGATGAGCGGCATAAACAGTATTTAATAAAATGGTATGACATAGCAATTGCCTCTGCATTGGATGCCGTGGATCGAGCTCGATTAGAAAAGGAAAGAAATGAAAAATTAAAAGGAGGGCGCCGCAAACATCGTACTCGTCGCCGAAAGTAAGTTATTTTGCCTTTTTCCATTTTGTATACATATGTGTCCACTGAATAAAGTAGGATGATCCCAATAATTCCGTCGCTAACGCATGAAGTTCTTTTTCTTCTGCCGTGAGAGACGCATAAAACTCATCAAAATCAGCTGGAAGAGGCGCAGGTTTAGGGGGAGTATAACGCGGCATGGATGCTGATTCTTTGGCGAGAAGAAAGGTCAATTTTTATAGCAAATCATAAATAGGATGCACTTCAAAGATAAGCGTGTGCTTTCTATTCAAACCACGGATGACATGCTCCGCATTTTGGAGTCAAAGGGCAACTCCATTAAAGATTATAAGAAAGGGACAAAGGTTACGGTATACAATAAAATGCAACAAGGATATGCCTATGTATTACAAGAAGATCCTGGTACACATCTTGATTTTGAGCCGCAATTGACTCCTGCCGAAATGTTATCTCTCGGTGTATTTGAAGGAAAATACTTGAATGATTGTATATTGGAATATCCCAAGGAGTGGTTTATAAATGCTATTAAAAAGGGAAAGTTGAGCCCTGAAGGGGCGAATCCAGCCGTAAATCAATTCAAGATCAAATCACGGCTAAATCTAGACAAATGGGAAGACTATGGATGGGTACCCAATCATGATCATGTTGCTAAACAATATGCCATGTTATCGGATAAGGATGCCAATCATGACATTCGCGGTTGGTTTGAATGGTATTGTCGGTATTGGATGGGTCGAAGAGAACCTGAACTCGATCAGGTACAAATCAAACGATGGACTGCATTTCGTCGACATGCGGGTCAGATTCGTGCTAATTGTAAACCAGGCGATCTATCCTGTCGGCCTCGACAGCGCCAGGCGCTAACTCAATGGGCGTATGATGGAACTATTTAGATCTGCATTATAAATACGCATTTTATATAATATAACTCGGATTTAAAGATCGCAGTTATGAATAGAAACATAACATGCTACGTCTTACTCGATTGGTACGAGCTTTTTCTACGAATCGATTGACCTTGGATTTTGAGAAACGATTCACAGAGGATGAAAAATTAATTCAAGAATCTGCAAAACAGTATGCACAATCGTCTCTTCAGCCACGAATTCTACAATCCTTTCGAGATGAAACGTTTGATAAAGACATCTTCAAAGAAATGGGCAGGGTAGGGCTATTAGGCCCTACTATTCATGGATATGGCTGCAGTGGAACAAACTATGTATCATACGGATTGATCGCTCGAGAAATTGAACGGGTTGATAGTGGGTATCGAAGTGCTATGAGTGTTCAGTCATCCCTAGTTATGCATCCTATCTATACATTTGGTACGGAATTACAAAAGAAAAAATACTTACCTGAATTGGCCAAAGGCAATATAGTGGGTTGTTTTGGTCTAACAGAACCCAATCATGGATCCGACCCCAGCTCAATGGAGACACGTGCTACAAAAGTGACTGATTCTGATGGTACCCATTATGTACTTAATGGTAGCAAAAATTGGATCACAAATAGTCCCATTGCTGATATTTTTATTATTTGGGCAAAAGATGATCAGAATGATGTAAGAGGATTTATATTAGAACGGGGTATGAATGGAATTACTACGCCTACTATTAAAGGTAAATTGTCATTACGAGGCTCCATTACAGGTATGATTTTTATGGATAATGTAAAAGTTCCACTTCAGAATATGTTAGAAGTTAAAGGGTTAAAGGGGCCATTCTCTTGCCTTAATTCTGCTCGGTATGGAATTGCATGGGGTGTACTCGGTGCAGCAGAAGATTGTTTTGAGAGAGTTCGACAATATAATATGGAAAGAAAACAGTTTGGTGCACCATTGGCTTCCAAGCAGTTATTACAAATTAAATTGGCGGATATGATGACGGAGATTACATTAGGACTACATGCGGTGGAACGAGTAGGTAGATTAAAAGATGCTAAAGAATATACACCTGATATGATTTCATTAGTAAAACGAAATAACTGTGGAAAATCACTTTATATTGCTAGACAGGCACGAGATATGTTAGGCGGTAATGGAATATCAGATGAATACCATATTATGAGACATATGTTAAATTTAGAGGCGGTCAATACATATGAAGGTACGCATGATATTCATGGGTTGATTTTAGGAAAAGCAATTACAGGACATTCTGCATTTTAGACTCATGATCCATTTGATGCACCAAATACGAGACACAGTGTAGTAATTCGACAAAAGACAAGATCAGGAATAAATTCCACAAGAGTTTGATGATCTTTCCAATATCGTTCGGGCTCCCCAGGTTCAGGATCCACAGGAAGATAGAGAAATTGATAGGCTGCTAAGCGCTCTGCACTCAGTATTCCATCGGATAATAAGAAACAATGTTTTACAATCTGTTCTTTACAGTCAGACTGTGTCATGCTTAAATTATGTATAGTAAATGTACCTAATTTAGACGCATAGTACCGATTATGTTCCATCCACAAACTGATGGTATGCACCATCCTCTAATTTATACCAGGATCTTGGTGAAATACGCCCATAGACCAAGACCTACAAAGCATTTGGCGGTCAGATCCAATATATTGTAGATGATGTTCTTCTTCTCATCCTCTATCATATAGGCCACACCATAGATTGACCAAACAAATAAATAGATTCCAAAGAGAATATAGTTAAAGGATTGATGGGATCCACTCACGTACTGTACGTAAATTAATGCAAAGAGTCCAATAAAAAAGAGGAACCCAACCAAGCAGCCGGTTTCTTTGCTAATGATCCCCTTTTCGCCCCAATATCCGGATAGTAACATTCCAAAATTTAATAGAACAGCTGCCAAATAGGAACCCGCATGAACTGAATATTTTCCTGATTGATAGGAAAGAGACATCATGACAACAAGAATCATAAGGGGCGTAGTGATAAACCAGTCATTATATCGAGTTTCATTAATTTCCTTATAATTAATCGAATTTTTTATGGTATTCATTTTGTCGATAAATGTTGAATAAAAATAACCTGCAATAATGGAAATACAGGTTTCAAGATTCATGACATGTCGGATGGCGGGTACGGGGCTGCGAAGTGCTTCAACAAGGGTGATGGTTCCTGTAGTTAGAAGAAGTACATAGGTTAGATAAAAGGTAAATCTGACACTACTTGCTAATGAACTCACTGGTTCAGTTGGTTTAGTCTCCATTCTATTTAGAGTGTTTCATTTATCAGATCCAAATCTTCCATCTCTTGGTCTAGCTCTTCCAGTTCTTCTTCCTCAAGAGTTGTTGATACACGTTTTCGTTTTGCCTGATGACTCTTGTTGTATTCTCGTGTTAGAGCCGTTTTAACCTTGGTCGGGATCTCGATAGGATGAAACAGATTTTCGGAAATATTCTCCATAAGTTGATCACGGCTAATATGTAGCGTATCAAGGCGATGAATCGTACCCTTAATATCAGGCTTATCCTTAGTTAATCCATGCAGAAGAATTCGCTGGATCATCTCTGCTTCATCCAGTCGAAATGACTGAAAGGGCCGCCGACGAAGAGAGCTAACTTCTTCCATCAGTCGGCGATGCTTTCCACGTCGCGAATTCTTGCCGAGAACTTGTGGGAAGATTTGAAAGGGACATGGTCCTGTTACCATTCGTGCTGTTGCAGCAGTACTGTGTACAACATGAGGCAAGAGAGTCCAGTCCTGTGTATTCCATAGACGTCGATTCATAAGATCGCCGAAAGAGATTTGTTCTGCAGCTGCTGCTGTTTCCTCAAGAGAGCCACGACTAGCCGCAAGGTATCCTTCTTGTACCATAAGAGGCACCATTCCATAATCTACAAAGACAAGATCCTCTGCTTCTGTTAAACTGATCCGTTTGTTTCCAAGTAGTTTCTGTGTGGCAGAGAAGAGATCTAAGCGAAGACTTGCATCTTTCTCTCCCGCAGAACCATGATCAAACTGTAAATGGTTTAGAATGGCACGAATGTCATTTCCGCTTCGTTCACACATTCCTTCCAATTCTGTTTTGGTAAGGGAAAGTCCCTCTTTTTTTGTGATGGTAAGAAGAGCTGTAGCAATAGTTGATTTCACAGGACGATGGAACTTAATCGTGATACAGGCACTCTGAATTGGTTTTAGTTTAGGAGGAGTTTGATTAGCAATACAGATGATAGGAACGCGTGTTTTTCGAATAAGATCGGCTAGTTCACCGACACCGCCGCGCTCTCCGCTGCCTGAGAGTCCGTCCACTTCATCCATAACAATGACTTCTTTTTGAAGCCGCTTCATACCGAGAGCAATCATACCCTTCAAAAGGGAAACGGAGCGTGTATCTGATGCATTGTGTTCTGCTACCTTATATCCAAGCGACTGTGCTACAAGATGAACGGTAGTCGTTTTTCCAATGCCTGGAGGACCAGTAATAAGTATACCCCGATGTTCTTGTTGTTCCCATGATGAAAGCCAGGCAGTAAGTTGCTGAATGGATTCTTTGTGCCCAATGATATCGGATACGGTGCGAGGAGCATAGGTATCGACCCATAGTTCCTTTGTTTCTACTTTTTGATAAACAGTAGGGCGCTTTCTTCGTACGGTGTGCTCTGAGACAATTGAAATTCCTTTAGCAATTGCTTCCTTATATCGTGCAGATTGTGTAATGGGTCGTCCATCATTACATGTTGCTCCGACATGAAGAGTATATCCAGGTCGAAGTACTTTATGTATTCGTTTTCCTGCAGGAGGAACCATTCCTGTACAAACAATATTCATGGATAAGATGGTGTTCGTAGGTGGAACTGTGTTCATAGGTGGAACTGCGTCCATAGGTGGAACATTCATAGTTGTTCTAAAAATTGAACAGATCATTATTCAATTTTTAGCACAGAACTTAAACTGTTCTAGTATCCTCCATACTAGGTCATGAGCAAAAATCCATCAGATATTGACACCATGAGTGATGTAGAGATTCAAGCTGCGAATGTGACAGGATCTCCTTCCAGCAATCAATCGGATAAAGAATACTCCTGGAATCATGTAGATATGATTCCACCTGAGCCAATCAAAAAAGAAGATACAATGGATTCGATTGTAGCTGCATTTGTCGAATCAGTTAAAACGGAAATACAAGAAATGGAGAAGCCGATTGTTCCAACAATTACCGTTCCAAAAGAGAATGATGTCGTACCTGTTCCTGTTGAGGTTTTGCCAAAGGCATCACCAAAGGCATCACCAAAGGAAGTATCAAAGGAAGCACCAAAGGCATCGCCAAAGGCATCGCCAAAGGCATCGCCAAAGGCATCACCAAAGGCATCACCAAAGAAATCTGAAAGTGACACAGATGATTATAGTGATATGCCTCCACTTGTTTCCGATACAAGTGAGACAGATCCTCCTACAGAATCCGATACAGATTCGGATATGCCTGAACTAGTGGAGAGTTCCGATGAGAATTCGGAAAATTCAGAGGACTCAGAGGACTCAGAGGACTCAGAGAATTCGGAAAATTCAGAGAATTCAGAGGACTCAGAAAATTCAAATAATTCAGAGGACTCAGATATCTATCCTAAGATGACATGCATTATGTTCCGCGATGTAGATTGCCCTCGTTGTAAATCCGCTATACAGACGATTCTTCATCATGATCATAATGACGACTTTGATGATTATCCACCTCGCCAACAAGGTGTTCCTTCTATCATCATTCTAATGTTTGCACTCTTGGTAGTACTTCATCTTCTAAATCTTGTTACAACGTACTGCTCCGTTAACCCTCTTCGTTAAAATACGTTCTTTAATAAATATCGAGCACTCATAAAAAGAATGCCACCCCACACCGTATCTGCTATGGCAAACTTCCAATCATACCGTTCAAAGATGGCATGATTCGTTGCTTCATACATACCATATATACAGAGGCCATAGGCAAATGCCTGATGATATGATGAGGTTTGTAATAACATATAGGCCAAAAAGAAATAGACAAGGGCTGCACTTAGAAATCGAACAGAAATTGCCTCACCTTGAATCCGTTCGATCATAGCACGTCCGAAAATCCCTCCTGTTCCTAACCAAAACAAATCAACGAAAAAAAGAGTAGCGGCAGTTTTAAGATAAACAAAAGAATTCATTCTATATTCTCTATTTATTTTTATTAATGCTACCTAGAAGGCATGTATCGCACGGAGCCCATTTATTGGGCTAGTCATATTGTATGGGGCATTGCTGCCTATTTTTATCCCATATTGCTTGTTGAAATTGTTGTTTATCAACTTACACAGTGGGCACTGAATATACGTTTATTTGTTTTTACATGGGAGGTACGAGAAGGTAATTCATTGAAGTATACGATCTATAAATTAATGCAATATGCTGTCGGATATCTCATTGGATTTCTTATCGCGTTTGTATGAAACAAATTGGAACACGCGACGTAGTAGAGATGGCCGAATCGACCATTAAACTAGATGCATTCAATACGAATTTACATGGCTGTCGTATTCTTTGCCAAGGCCCTTTTCCCAAACAAAACTATCCTCCCGTCATGGAGGCAGTTCAGAAACTCCGAGAACCATTTAAACGAAAAATTCTTCTTTCCAAAACATCATTTGGACTCAGCCGATTTATTCCGCTTCAGTATGATGCCACCTTTCAAGTAAAAGATGCACATGATTGGACACTCGTCTTAACCTATATTACATATGCTCCTAAGCCGCTGTTAATGGTCTGCGAAGAAATCTCGATTCCTGATGGTCTGTGGCAAAAACTCAATCGAACCACCACGGTGGTACATTTGACATCGTCTCAGGTAGTTCGTCTTCATCCCTATGATGCAATCTTTTTTGCACCCATCGAGGAGCTAAGTAGTACCTATACAGAGTATGTGTATAAACTACTTCAAGCAATCTATCGTACATCCTATACACAAAAAGAGCACAAAGAAATTCTACAGGAATTGCGAATTGCATCCGCAGGACTAGCATGGTCTAAAGAAGAATCGAGTGGTGCAATTTATTGGTATGATTCTGTTCAGAATCCAGGGGATCTCCTATCGCATGAGCAGATAGCGGATCTCTTGGGGATATTGTCGGAACAGTTTCGCAGATCATAATGCCCAATTTGGATCTTTGCTATTATGTTCATGCTCTGCATTTTCATAGGCTTGAATTGATTCCATCTCGATTTTAATAGCTATAATCAACATTTCAGTAGCACGGGTGGGATGAGATGAATGAATGCGATATAGTTGTTCTAAACTCGTATGATCGATGATCATTTTTCTTTCTACAATATCACGTGCATGATCAAGGGCGTTGTATGCATTGATGGGTCCATGCTGCATTTTGTAGTAGATCTTCATGTCTCGGATCGCCATTTTAAGTTGGGGACTTATTTCGGGAGAGGGACGACGAGACGATCTACGACGAGCAGATCGATAAGCACTGTGGGTAGTGCGACGAGCGGAACGACGATGAGTTCTTCCACGAGCACCACCTCTAATCTGACAGGATCCGCATGACATTTCTATCTTATCGTTCTATAAAATAATAAAATAGAAAATGGAAGAGAAATTACTTTGGCATTGCTGACATTGCTGATGGGGCTCCTGGCGTAGCGGGCTTCATCTCAGACTTCATCGCAGATGCTCCCATTGCAGATGCTCCCTCTGCCCATCCACCGCGACGACGAGTGCGACGGCGGCTGCGACCCATTGACTTGCGCATCGACTTGCTCATCAGTCGGAAGGTCCCCTTCTTGGGCTTGTAGCCCATCGCAAAGAGATGCTTAATGGCCTTCTTTCCCGCGGCATGCTTCTTGCGCGAAATAATACGTCCGTGATGCTTCATGAGATCCTTCTTGTGCAACCCGCCGGATGTGTGTCGCGCAGTTCCGTGCCAAACTTCGGCTTTCGATCCAACGGCTTTCATGGCTCCTGTCATTTCTACGTAGTATCAATATTTTCTATAAATCAAAAAATTGAAAAAAAAATCCATTTAAAAAAAGGTAACTATGGACGTAGATACGCTAGAGCAATACGATAATTATACACAGCTAACCTATCTGCGCCGTGAAATCCAGGATATTCTCTTCCGTAAGATTCAACCATCCGAATCATGGTATCAGAATCGTATCCAAAAAGTGGTTACCTATTCAGAATTGGACTGGATCGGTATGGCTATGAGATTTGATGGAAAGGACCACTACCTTCATCATACCGCCACCCGTATTGTCGAATTACACGATGGTATTCTTGAAGAATGGTCCGTATCACCCTACTTTCATCTTCCCAGTTATGCTCATATGCTAGAAGAAATTGACCATCTTTGGGAATATTATCGAAATCAGTATGTCGGAGAGGAAACCGATGAAAATGTTATTGGTTTAATTGAGAGTTTAAGTCATATGTAATTAAAAACTCTATTTTTAATATAATTTACATAAGAACCTAAAACATTTTGGTGAAAAGATACATAGAGAATGAAACAAAAAATTGAAATTAAACATTTTCAAAAAAAAGATAACATGACGTTGACGTACGTCAAGAATAAGCAAGGAGAATTTGTTTGCCCACAATGCAACATTACAATGAAGCGACAGAACTCTATGCATTATCATATGAAAAAACACATGGAAGAATTGGATCATGTCTGCAAATCATGTAAAAAAGGCTTTCTTCAAAAGCAAACACTCGATCTACATATTCGCTCCAAACACCCCGAATTATTGAAAGAAGAATCCCGAAAATTTGTCTGTCCCATTAATAACTGCACATTTGCTGCTCTTACCAAGGGAAACTGCATCATTCATTGTCTTCGTGTCCATTATCAGGAAGAAATGAAGGAATATATGGAAGTGGAGGAAAATACAAAGAATATTCGGTGTACGCGGTGTGATACCACATTTTCATCCAGCTGTAGCTTTTACTATCATTGTAAAAAATGTATGAATGTGGAGGAAGATAATACGTTTGAGGCCATTCACACCTTATTTACCTAATCCTCTACATCAGGATTCAGTTCGAGAAGACGAACCATGGAAAATAAGTGGTATCCTGCTGCACCAAAGCCTAATAGGAGCAATAGCTCATAGGCAAAGCGTGGTGTTTCTTTTTTGTGGTATCCAATATATAATAAAAGAGGGGCAACAATAAGCATATGTATGGCATTAATCCATGCAGATTGCGAATGATTCTTTAACCGAATAGCAAGTTTCACACCGTGATACAATAAAATGATTCCTCCGATGGCAAGTAAGGCCATATAAATCCAGTCGGGTGTAGCTGCACGTTGAAATCCAATAAAAAGAAAGAGAGGAACAATGATGATAAGGTGAAAAACTGCTAGCGCAAAGTGTTGATCAAACTTCATTTCTAATTCCGTACAAGGAAATAAAATTGAAATCATTTTCATCATCTTTAGAAATGGCCATGAATTATATCGCAACAGATATGAATCTTGATAGTCTTCAACGCCAAATTAAGCGGCTCCAAACTACCTTTTCCTGTAAAATCTGTAAACAGCGATATGAACGTCCGTGGTGTCCTGCCGATGAATCATCATGTCTCTTTTGTATTCACTTTCATCCAACAAAACATACTCGTCAATATATACTACGAGAAAGTGAATGGCATTTTATTCGATCAGGAGAAGAGAACCGTGTCGAATTCAATCGTAACTATATCCATCAAATGCATAAATGGTGCAATCGATATCATATTCCACTTACTTCTGAAGATATTGCAGCAGAGGATGAACTTATAGCTTAACCTCTTTCTTTTTGAAGGAAAATGGTGTAGGAATGGGAGAACTCTGCGTTGAATAAAACGGAATCGGTATTTTTTCTCGTAACATAATATTGATCTCACGCTCCCGTAAAATTTTAAGCTCTTCCAATAACTGATGTGTGCGGTCATTTTGTGAAGATAAATGCTGACATGCTGTAGAATGTTGTACAAATTGCAGTTCGCCTTTTAATTGCTTAATCTCACTCGATAGCGTTTCAATAATGGACATTTGTTGATGAACCAATGTTTGCAAGGAATCAATCTTTTTATTTAGTTTTGTCTCCAGTTCAAGTGTGAACCATTCTTCATCGGTATGATTTGCCATTCTACTATATAGTCTAAAAAGGTATTTATGTTGAGTCGCATAATGCACGTACCCCCTGATAGATTTGTAGGACTCGCGCCGAAGGATCAATGTATCCTGCTACTTCTTTTCCATCGGCGGACCATTTTGGCTGCCAATATCCAGGAATCACAGTTTGACGATGGGCACCGATTTCTTCACAGAAGATCTTTCGATAATAATAGGCTTCTTTAGTCATCGGAGTACAATATGGGTATGTTGCTTTTGCCCCTTTCATCTCCTCGTCTGTTACCTTATCTTCTACCCATTCCTGAATAATCTGATACCATGATTTTTCGCCTGATACGCCATCTGAAAATGCCTCTTTCTTACGCCATAGTACATCATCGGGCAGCAGACCTGTTCCTGCAAATGCTTCACGTAACCACCATTTCTCCATGTTTTTATAAGTTGGCATTCGCTCTTCTGCAGGAATAGACCAATAAGCTCGAATAAATTCAGGATCCAATAAAGGTACTCGCCCTTCAAGACCCCATCGTGAAATACAACGATCTGCACGTTTGACATCATAGTAATGAATATTCTTTACATATTCTTTTGCAGAGTCATCGAGTGCATCCCCAGTAGGTGCATACCAATTAAACAAATAGGAGGAACAGACTTCATCAGGTCCTTCGCCGACCAATACCACCTTACAATCCGTCTGTGTTCCAATATACTTGGAAACGAGATACTGGCCCACGGAAGCGCGAATGGTCGTAGTATCCCAGGATTCAATGGTGCGAATCACATCACGAATCGCTTTTAGCCCCTCCTGAGGCGTAAAATAGACCTCTGTGTGATGTGAACCAATGTGCTTGGCCACTTTTCGCGCAAACTGAAGATCCGTGCCCTCCTTCATTCCACAGCAAAAGGTCCGAATGGACTTGCCGAGCATCTTGGCGCTTAATGCCGCTACTAAACTGGAATCTACGCCGCCTGAGAGGAGCCATGCAATGGGTTTGTCGGCAGATAAACGACGACGAACGGCATTCAGTACCGATTCACGAACCCGACTTAAGTGGGAAAGTTGAGGATCACATTTCACGGTGAGAAGAGTCGCACAAGAGAGTTGTTCGCATCGTGTAAGCCCCAACTCATTCAAATGATAGACATGCATCATACCAGGTGGAAACTCAGCCATTTCTTCGGAATAGGATGCTGCCCCCTTGAGTTCGGATGTAAACCATAGTAGATCGGTTGTCTGATTAACATAAAGGGGGCGAATACCAATTTCATCGCGACAAGCTATTACCTTTTTCAGATTCTTAAACCGATCAAATTCAAATAGAACAAAAGCAAATTCACCTTTAACGCGATAACGAATGGCGCGATCAAACTCCGATTCTTGACCGTTGCGACACAATTTTATATAGATTTCTGCAAGAACCATACAGTCATTCTTGATAGGCGGAAGATGATAGGATTCAATAAGCTCTTTAAAGTTATAGATCTCTCCATTACAAATTAAAATAACCGTGCGCTGAGAATCTTCGAGAATAAAGGGCTGGTTGGATTGAAAGGTATCATCCATAATTGCCAAACGATGAAATCCAATAAAAACATTGTGGTAGGTCTCAAAGTAGGAATTATCAGGACCACGATGTTCTAGTTTACAAAAATCCTGGAACAGTGCAATACGATCCAGTTTTTTTCGTTTGATGTTCACAATGGACCAAATACCGCACATTCTAGGCATTCATGATATCTGTCATTTAAGCGCTTTTAATGCGGATTGAAATGCAGGAAGATGAAAGAGCTGATCTGCCTGATTCAGAGCAGATTCCATCCAACACGTTTGAACTGCAAAAGATTCGCCGCAAAGAAAGAGAGATGGAATTGTATTAGGTAAGGGCTGGAGTGATTTCTTGCTTTCTTCATGAATATCATAGCGGCCAGGACGCCAATAGGTACAGCCGTCTTTCCATGGTTGCAATGTAAAATAAAGAGGATCAGGAATGATACGATCTGAAAATAGTTGTCGAATCTCTGTCATAACCATCCGCTGTACAACTGCAGGAGATTTCTTCATCCAATACCGTGCATCTGCACCATCTGTATAGGAAATCATAACAACACCCTTTTTTGGATCAATTGGTATAAAAAACCGAATTCGCCCGTTGGTAATCGTTTTGGATAGTTCAGAAAACCAGCATGTTTTATTTCGAACAGGAAACACAGCATACATACGAAGAAGTGGCTCCATGATTAGTTTTGAGAGAACAGGAATATGCTGTACACCACGAATGGTGGCAACTGCGTTTCGGTGAAGAGCAAGAATACAGATACGTGCGAATAGTTGTTTCTTACATTGTATTTCAACCCCTTTATCAATAGAAGAAATAGCACGAACTTCCATATTATATTGAATATGACCACCTCGTCTAAGAAATTCTTTTTTCATAGCGGTGGTAAGGGAAGAAAGACCCTCTACACATCCAACAAACCCATTCATGGAGCCCATTTCTGCGCCAAATGCAAGTAGCGCAGCGTCGGCACGTAAGGAATGGATTTCAGACCAATAGGGAAAGGTTTGATAATATTGCTTTGCGGTATGAGCTCCAACTATTTTTTCTAGTAATTCACCCACCGTATGAGTTTGCAGAGTATGTGGAGGAAGTTGTTGAAGTGGTTTTAAAAAAATATCATGTAATCGTGCAAATGGATCATTTGGCATTTCCTGCGTATCACAATATGTTGCATCCGATGATATAGGATAGGTTGATAAATCATATTTCTTAAGCAAGGAGAGAACCTTATGGTGTGTGGTAGAAATTCGCCCAGCTCCATTTTCCCACTGTATCGCACCAATATGAGGAAGTGTAGATCGAAATGTAAATACTCTGCCACCTGTATAATTATACTTTTCAAGAATACAACAAGATAAGGATGGGTACATTTTTATTAGTTCAATTCCAATTCGTAATCCAGCGATTCCAGCTCCAACAATAATAATGTCATAATCCATCCTATGAATATTTATTATAGATAAGAAATAAATATCCATAGGATGGATTATTCCTCTTTTTCTTCTTCTTTTTCTTCTTCTTTTTCTTTCTCTTTGGCCACCCGCTTCTTTTTTACCTCTCCTGAAAAGTTTTTGATGCGAAGAGCATAATACATGAAGCGGTCACCCTGGCTAGGACTAAGAGTGATATAAGGAACACTATAATTATAGGAGATGCTAATTCCACGAAGGGCATCATTGATCATAGTAACAAGTGCCTGTATTTCTTGATTAAGCCGAATAATGTACTCTTCTGCAATGGGAGGAGGAAGATCGGTGAACATACGAATGGGTCCATCGCTAAAGTGTTGGACACGATTGATAAGATCAACGGCAACCATGCGAAAGGCACCGAATACTTCTTGAATTTCTGCATCGCGTTTTCGCTTTTTCTCATTGATGGCAAGAAGACGACCCCATTTTTTCTCATCAATATCTCCAAGAAGGAATTTGATATTGACTTCATTCATGGTGTTTTGATCCATGTGACTGCGATAGGTACGCTCAGAGATCTCTTGAAGCTCCATACAGATGCGATGAAATTCAAAGAACATACTCGCAATATCTTTCTTCATACCTTTTGGAAAGCGAACCAATTCCCAGCCACCAGGAAATCCGCCACAAGGAACATCAGCAGGATTACGTGGGACATTACCACCCGTTCGCTTGAGCCATTCGTAATAGTGCGGATTATGAATAGGGCCCGAGGTGACAATTTTACCGGTTGTCCAGGAGAAGGGAGTTTGACAGCATACACAATACATTTGATCGCAGCCGCTTGATTTCATAATGAATTCACCGCATTTTGGGCATGGTTTACAATCCTTTTTAATGAGTTCCGCGGTTTCTACATCCTCCTTTTTACACTCGTGTTCTGCATTATGTGCCTGGCCTTTTATAACAAAACAGTGAGAGCAGCTATACCAGTTACAAAGTCCGCATTTCCAGGCAGTACTGAGGAAACCTTGACAGCCATCGCGGGTACAGCGACGAATGAACTTCTTTTTCTCTTCTTCTTTCTCTTCTACCGCATGAAGCCCAAGAATAGCGGGCCATCGAACCGCACGAATCAATTCTTTTTTTTCACTAATCTGTTCGCGTAGACTCTCTATTTCATCATACAAACGCTGTGTTTCTCGCGCAGCCTCATTTGTGGCTTGATGTACGACATGGTTCTGTATATAGTGACGATGAGATTCAAGAAGATGAGCGGTCTTTTTCTTTTTAATTTCTTGAATATCATGCGTAAGAGTCGCAATGATTGCATTTTTCTCACGTTCTCTCTTTTCACGCATGGCTGTTTCTTGTAGGAGGGGCAATTGAGCACGATGTTGATTAATCAGCACTTCTTGGCGATGTTTGAAGTAGTTTTGATTAAGAAAGGTGCGGGTGCAGATCTCCTGTAGCGTTGTGTCATTGTAATTGACACGGCAGTGAAGGCAATGTGCATCTTCATGGCGTGTCAAAAGGTATTGTTCAATGCATTTGGAACAGGCAGATGCATGGCAGAATTTACAGGTAGACTTCTTTCGAATGACGGTGGTAAAGCGATCACGGCATACCATGCAGCATTCCGGTTCAACAACAACATTGGAGGGGGCGGTTTCAGCAGCCATAGTTGACTTATTTTTCAAAAATAGGAAGATCAATTTTTACGTATTCGATTCCATTGGCACTTTTTTCCGATGTGATTCAGGCATTGATTTTGCACGTTTATCGTCTCCAGTATAATGGGAAAGAGGCATTTTGGGTGAAAGATAATGCTGAAAGGCAGTGAGCACTGCCGTGATATCTGCGTCTTTTTCTGTTCCGGACTCTGAACCGGTTAGAATATCAAATGCAGTTACATATCCATGTAGGGTGCAGATCATAGAAAGAAGTTCAAATTCCGCTATGTGCGGATGAGGATGAAGTACATTAATTTCAGAGGGAAGAGGTTTCGTACCATTCCAATATGAAGAGGATGCAGAGGATAGTGTATATTTCATTCTATGCATAGATTGGATGATATCTTTAGATGTAAAAATTGAAAAAATCAGTTGTAATAATAAATCATGTCTTTCCATCCATACCATACCATGTCGTCCATTCATCAGAATAAGCAAAAGACAGAAAGCCAACAGGTGAAAAGCATAGCAATGGAAAGCAAAGCAATGGAAAGCAAAGCAATGGAAAGCCAAAAGCCATTCTTCAAGGCTCCCACCGTCTATCGCGAACTTTCACGCACTCTTTCCCACCAAGAAGAGGCGTATGAACTCTCTAAGGTCTACTTTGATCAATGTAAGGAGGGTGACACGATTCTTTCCAACTTCTTTGTTGATCGTGACCAAATTGCAACGGTGGAGTATTATAAAAAGGAAAATGGCAAGATGGTACTTCATCGTATTGATGCGCCATATACGGAAATCAAAATAGAGTGGACGTATCGGGCCACATATGTTGGATTCTAATGATGTTGAGCCTTATTTTTTCGCATGGTTCGCCTGTATCGTTTTCCATATTTACAGTGTTGTTTTTGAGAAAATCCTTTAGGATGACGACAATTAATACTTTTCTTGTACTTTATTGACCATTTTCCTCCTCGTTTCATTATATTATAGCATTAGAAAAATTGAATATTAATTTTGGATCATATGTGTTAACCAAATTAATATGAGCTATTCCAACAAGACAAAGTCTGAACTTACACAAATGTGTAAAGAATACAACATCACAGGTATATCCAAAATGAATAAAAAAGAACTCATTGAGACAATCCATAAAAAAGAGGAAATGATGCGCCTTTCATCCACAAATGAGGAGAAATTGGACATATCCTCAAATATGTTGATCGAAAAGTCATATATTATCAACATATCGGATTCATTTGTTCATCCACAGCGCAAAATGTCAAAAAGTGTTGGAAAGATTGGACATGGTGAACGAAGGTTGTATATTGGCAATGATCAAAAAATAGCATTGCACATGGCAACAAAGAATTGGAATGTCGATTTCTCGTCCTTTTCAGAAAAAAGAGAAAATATTAAGATCACACTTGTTCCACAAAATGGAAAGATGGACACACGCCGTTTCTATCTAGGTGTAAAAGGAACATCAAAAGAAAACATTCAACAATACGATACATTAAGAAAGAGTGTCATTCCTCAACGGACCTGCTTGGTCATAACTGAAAAAGAGGATCACTTTCATGCCATGGTCATGGATGCCGAAATGATGAAAGAGACGAAATGTAGCGGATATAGCAAGGTTGCGATTCGCTGGTTAGAACATGAAGCAAAAACCCGCGGTATCACCATTCGACATGCAGAAAATGGAGGCGAGTTTTGTATCCGTACAACAAAGGGGTATAAGCTACCCGTTGACGGATGCTGCGAAGAAACTCGAACCATATTTGAGTTCTATGGAGACTATTATCATGGAAATCCAAATAAGTTCAAGGCAAATGACCTATATCACGGAACCCCATATTCACAAAAATGGGAAAAGGATGAAAAAAAAAGAAAGGTATTTGAGGATCTTGGGTATACCGTCGTTATCATGTGGGAGTCGGATTGGATTCAATACGAAAGATCACTTAAAGTGCTCAATATTGTTTAGAATGTGTAAGAATATATCTACAACAATGCTATTACCTGCCTGTTGATAGGCACGTGTATCAGACACAACGATACGATAGGAGTCACGAAACCCCATTAATCGATGACACTCTCTAGGTGTAAGTTTGCGAAGCCGACTGGTATTAGTAGTAATATAATTATCAATACCTGCTCGATGCATTTTATGAACAGTAGATAAAATTGGCCGCGCAATGGCTAAATCCGTATCGGTAGTTGTCTTGAATGTTTTTGTTCCTGATGCAAGGACATATTCTTGAACCTTTGGAGACAATATATATTTATCATCTACCTTACATGGTTCGAATACGAAATCGCCAAACCAATTAAACTGCTGATTTTTCTTTTGGCACAGTGCAATGTTTCCATTTATTTGTGTGTACTTCTTTTGAATATTTTGTGGTTTGACCACAAACTCTTGGCCCTTAGTTGGAAGTGCGTATTTAGAATCTACATTATCTTCCAATATATCTTGCATTTTAGATTCCAGTGGAATGGGAGGAGGAGGAAATATAATCGCTGAAACAACATCAGGCCGTTTTCCAAGTAGGAATAGACGTTGACGACTTTGAGGGACACCATAATCTTTTGCATTTAATACTGCATATTGCAGATGATATCCTATCCTATCCTCAAATTCTTTTAATACAGTCTTGAAGGTGTTACCTTTATTGTGTGTTGTTAATCCTTTAACATTCTCAAATAGGAAGAACTTTGGTCTGCATTCTGTAACAATTCGAATGAAATGATCAATAAGTTGACCACGATTATCATCCAGTCCTTTTTGTTTTCCAACCGTAGAGAAGGATTGGCAGGGAGAACCACCTACAAGTAAATCAATATCTTCTGAAAGAAATGGTGTTGCATTAAATGTTGTAACATCATTATACCACCGATCTTCTGAAATGTCATAGTTTGCAAAGTATGATTTCTTTACATATTTGTCAAGGTCACATGCAAATATAATTTTATGTTCTTTCTGTAAGAGTTGAAATGCATGTTCAACTGATCCGATTCCTGTAAATAGAGTTGCAATCTTTAATGTATTTGCTGGAGAGGATAATTGAGGTATGATATCTGTTTTGGGTGAATGTGCAGTAGTAAGTAATTGCAGTATGTCACTCTTTTTCTTATTACTATATCCTTTGATCCGTTTTTCCTTGCAAATTTCAATGAGTTCTTCACGTTTTTTCTTTGAATAATCCATTGTGGTTACCTCTATCTGTGGAACAGGTATGATATCAATTTTTAGATTATTATCATAAGTACTTCTAGACAAATTAAATGTAACGAGATCGCTAATCTGTAAAGAAAATTTGAATCTTAATTTTGGATCATATATAGCAACCAGTATGGCTCATTATCTAATTCGAATAGGCGATAGTGCCAATTTCATTGCATCTTCCCCATATCGTATATGGGGAATTAATTCCAAAAACTCTGACTGTAAGCATTTCATAAAAAATGTTAGACCAGGAGATATATTGTGGTTTATTAAAGGGCAAAGCCAAGGCCTCGTTGTTGGTTGCGCAACATTTGTTCGATGTGAAATGCGTATCATTGGTCCTATCATTACAATTCATTCAACCAACGAGGAGCTAGGATGGACAGCTGGAGACTGGGATACAGAGGTTCACTACACCGATCTATACAACTTATCAACGATCGATGACAAATTGTATACAGGAATAAAAAGCCCAAAAATGATTCGACGCTATAATGATAAATGTAACGTTAATCTCATCATGGAATATCCATATATTGTGCGTTATCGTTCGACAGTTGCTCACATGTAAAAAAATTGAAACCTATTTTTCTACATTCAAAGGCAACCATGGATTACCGTTCATCCATTATCGACGCCCTGGATATTCTGCGAAAGCGTGACTTGGCAGAAAAGCAACCCTTCAAGGCACGGGCCTATGCAAATGTGATTGCTCAACTCCGTCAATCCGATCATCCCATTACATGCTACGAGGATTTGGCATCTCTGACAGGTGTAGGAAAGAACATTGAACAAAAAATCAAAGAGATCATTCAAACAGGTTCCCTTCGAACTGCAGAGAAGGCCAAGGAGGTTTATCATATTGGAGCCATGGATGTTCTGCAGCGCGTCTATGGAATTGGACCCGCAAAGGCACGTCAATTGGTTCAGGCAGGAATTCGAAGTATTGCAGAACTTCGCCGCGCAGTGGAACAGGATCCTACCATTCTTCATGAGAAACAGCTCATTGGGCTTCGATACTATGAAGAGCTTATTGTTCGTATTCCTCGAGCGGAAATGCAGGAACACGAGGATATTGTAAAACACTATGTGCATGACGCGGAGCTAGTAGGAAGTTTTCGCCGTGGTGCCGAAGATTCAGGTGATATCGATGTTCTGATTCGTGTACCTACAGGAACTACGATCGAGGATATGCGCAAGAAACTTCACGCATGTGTTAACCAACTAGTTCAGGCAGGATACATTTATGAAGTCCTGGCACTAGGAGATCATAAGTGCATGGCAATCTGCCGCATAGATGAATCAGGTACCGCGAGGCGACTGGATCTACTGATGACGCCGAGTGAGGAGTATGCTTGTGCACTTCTCTACTTCACAGGTTCGGATCGGTTTAATGTGGCCTTCCGACAATATGCGCTTCAGCGTGGTTATACACTAAATGAGCATCAAATGACTCCTACTCGACAGGATGTTCCTGCTCCGCCTGTGTTTCAAACCGAGCACGACCTATTTCATCATCTGCGTCTTCGATATGTTTCACCTGAAGAGCGTGTAGACGGAACACAACTGCGTCCATTGCGGCCATTGGTGGCGCCACGATAATCATCCCGCCACAGTAGGGAAAATGAGCTATGTCGTCTTTGATTTAGATGAAACTTTGGCGAATCTTCAAAATATATATTACTTTATTGCTAGTTTAAAACTAAAAGATTTCGTTATGGAACACCGAGCCTATATGGCTCATTTTTTCCCTGAAGAACTATTTGAAGATCAGGAACGTGCCTATTGGCTATTTGTAAAATATGTATGGGAGCAAGAAACATCGGATCGGCCCTTAGGAATTCTGAGACCAGGAGTGCTTGATGTCATGAAGCGGTTATATAAACTTCAACGCAAAAATAAGGTAGCACATGTCATTATTTATAGCAATAATGGACACCTACAAAGTCTAGAATTTGTGCGAGACATCATTCACATGCATATAGGAAGTAGTACATTGATTCGCGATTGCATTCATCGAACACATCCACTTCGAGTATTTGAGGCACAAACATTGACCAAATCATGGGATATTCTTCGAAGCATTTTCATACAGGGGCAATGCAATGCATTAGAACATATTTCTCCGAAGGATGTATATTTTTTTGATGACTTAAATCACATGGATCTCCAAACGCATTTAGCGGAACAGTATTATCGTGTTCCACCCTATACCTTCTCTGCCTCCTTTACGAGAATAAGCGAACTCTATGCATCGGCTATTAATGAAGCCGATGTGGATGTGAGTATGTTTCTTATTAATATCATTGATCTTTTACAAATAGGCGATCGTTCTCATTTCTTCGATATTACTGAAACAAATGTGTATGATATTATTTATTTATTGGATGGTGTGATGAAAGATTCAAGGAAAACAGTGGATGTTCCTCCGCCACCTGATCAAGGATATCGAATGATGCTTGATGCGATTGAGGAGATTAAGTTTCGATTCAAGCCGAAACGAAATTACACACTTCGTAAACGGCGAATTACGGTTCGGAAATCATGATCATTAGTAGGGAAATGAAGCGTTTCTTCATTACGGCTTTTATTTTATTAGTGATTGCCATGGCAATTTCTACGCATGTTAAAGAGGGATTTGAGGGTGATTTCTGTGCAGAACAGAGAAATTGCAGTGATTGTACACAGACAAGTGGCTGTTCATGGTGCTCTCGTAAGAATATTTGTATCAACAGTACTATGCTTAAATTATCAGATATTGATTGCAATCAAAACAATACTTTTACGTCTTCTACACGATGCCCAAACTTCATTGATGACAAGATTCCGCCTGAAGCTGTCGTGAGCAATGATATTATGTATGATTATGCGCTGTATAAAAATCAGATTACGGATCGTATTCCACCGCCGAATGTCTATACGACAAGCAAAATGGAATACTCGCCTGAAACAGTAATGGGTCAGTTGATTCATGTGGAAAATCAGATTAAAAATAACCAGGCTAATCTTCCGACAATTATTGCGACAACAGTACAGGATAACATACGACCGATGGTAAAAGGATTGCTATCCGAACCAATGTAAAATTAAAAATTGACACGCATTTTTTGCAAATAAATCATCAAACCATGTCCTTCGATTACACCGCTCGTAACAACCACCTGGATGCCATATCCGAGATCTCCCTCAATGGCTATGTGACCAAGAAGCTGGATTTCCTGGGAACCATTCACATCTATGGTGTCCACTACTTCAATGTCTTTCGCCGTTATAATAGCGTGTATGAGATTGTACTGGAGGACTTCCATGGTGATTATCACTTTAACAAAGATTCTACCATCCGTGAAACATTGCAGAACATTCTATGCTTGTCAGATGATCAGATGAAGGGAATTTACACGCTCCATGCTACGTCATTCCAGCATGGATCATGTCCGTTAACGCTGATGCAAGATGCGCCTAATATGCACTGGACGGATCTCCAATACTATTGGCAGGCTGCGGCATTGAACTTTGGAGGCATCTTGGAGGATTACCATCAGGCATATTTCGATACACCCGTCAAGGATGAAGTGCTGGATGGTCCGCTGGAAGAGCCATCGGATACTCCATTGGAGGTGGTAGGAAAGAAATGCATCTTTTATCCGCCGCCGTCCATTCCGCATCCGCGACAGCAACCACAATCACAACCGCAACAGGTAAATGTAGTGATGGAGAATGGTGCAGCTGAAATTCTGCTAAGCCTTCGTACAAAGGGAACTAACCTCTCAGATCGATTCAAGGAGGTAGAAAACAAGAAGCGGACGTGGACACAGTTGTCGGATTCAGAGTCAGAGGATATCGATGAAGAGGTAGAGCGGTGGACCAAAGAGAATGAGGAGTCAGAATCAGAATCAGAATCAGAATCAGAATCAGAATCAGAGAAGTCAGAGTCAGAGGAGTCAGAGTCAGAGGAGGAGAAGCCTAGCTGCTGGTATACCATTCTTCGCAATGGAACGAAGATCAAGCGTAACTAATAAAAATAATCCTCCTATTTTTTATGAAATATATGATACCTCACACATCGAAACGGATGGATGTGGAGTCATATGGCAAAAGTTATGCCCTAAATTATTGAATAGTATCGCATCCGAACTTGGTTTTGGATAAAATTCAGACGGTGCTTTGGAAATGGGTGTCCAAGAACGAGGGCTACTTTCTTCTTGAATGGGGGAGAGTCGACGTTTTCCTAGAACAGACGGAGATTCCTGTTTTGAAATAGTAAGAGTAACGGTATAATTACCAATTTGTACAGTCGATGTATTCGTCGCCAGTACAGATTGTTCCATCAAAGGGAGAACACGATGACATACTTCCTGCGTATGTGTCATAATAGAATGGGCAATAGAGGACATGGATCTAGCTATGCATTCATCCATACAATCATCCTGCTTCAAATTTATTTGCGAACTACGCAATATAACATTGCAGGATTGATTAAACGGTAATCTGTATCAAAAAAATCAGCTTCTTTCCATAAATGAGCATACTCGAGAGATCGCCCATCAAAACGTGTATCATAATCATACACGGATAAATGTGAATAATAACATGCTGCACGAAACTGTCCTTCTGCATTGAACCAGTAGTCATCGCTATTTGGTGCACGAAGAAATCCATACATTGATCCTAGGGTTGGAATCAAATAAAAGAGATCACGACGCACAATATAGAGATTGTTTTTACGAATGGTAACAATATAACGACCTGATTGAAGATAGGCCGCGGATATGACAGGTTCAGGTTCTAATACAATATTATCCGTCAAAATTCGCTCGATATTGGGAATCAAATCATCGGACAGAAGAGTACTCATAAAAGCGTTTAGTATCGATCGATTCGTTATCTCCATCTTTGAGAGTTCCAATTCCTCTTTGATTCGCTCGACACGCGCGGCCACTTCTTCTTCTGACCATGACAGCCAATGAAAATCTACAGGCTTTGCAAAGATGGTATCCGTGCGTCCTCGAATTACATATTCATACAGAAATCCATTCTTCTGTTCATACTGACACATATTCATATATGCCAATTGTAATTGAAAATACTCAATAATTGATCCACTGTGACGAAGATAATCCTTCCAACGATCCTCAATTGTAAGGCGCTGTAATTGAATGTCACGCTGTGTTACCCAAGAAGGATACTTCTGCAAACTAAACCACTCAATAGAGCGCAAGGCTGTTCCCATTTGTTCTTTGAACCAGGTTGTCCATTCTTCCTCGGGCTGTGAAGTATCGTTTTGAACACAGGCAAATACATCAACCTCTGTATCAAGTAAGACATTTTGCTTAAAATATGCCATGGTTTTTTTAATCGTTCGTAGGGCACCTGTAAAAATCACTGCACGACGCATTCTATTTCTATTCTATATTCCGTGTATTTAGGTCGGTTCCGTTATAATAAATCATGGAGTTGTGAAATTAGAAGATTCCTGGATAAATAGATCACCGTTAGGTGGGCGCCGAGCGAATGAGTGAACGCCAAATCGAAACACGTGTTTTGGCATCGAGTGCCAAGAGGGTGCATAGCTCCAAACTAAATCGCAGAAACCGTGGCCATTCAAGAGTTCCAATTGCCTTTTCCCATGTCTGAATCTCACGATCATATAAGGGCTGTGCTACCGCTGCATCCCATTCTTTCATGGAATCCATGATCCAACGACACAGCTGAACTAAATAGACAGGATCTAGCTGTTCCGCCTGTAATTTTTCTTGAATATAATCAATGTTAAATTTCTCATGAAGATCTGCATGATATCTCTCAGGAATCACCTCTTTAATAAGCTCTTTGAGCTCCATTAATTGACACAGCACGGTTGTGTATTGTTTGTTTGTAATATCCTGCTCCAGCATATCCCAATAGACCCGTTTCATCATATTTTCAACAAGAGAATGACGAATACGATTAACTTCTGCGACACGTGCATCGAGTTGATCCGCAAATCCCATTCGAGTCGCGGCATCACGGATTTTATATAAGAGGCCGTGATAGCTATCTTTCCACTCGGCAATGGTAGCTTCATCCTTGGATTCTTCAATTGTTTGCTTCAATTGTAGTACCTCTAAATAATATCCAACCACTTCATTGACAAAGGAGACATGGTCTTCTTTTTTCCATTGCCCAAAGACCTGTAAATACGCACGACCTGCCGCATCATCCGATCCTTGACTGGAGAGTATATCGAGAAGGTAGGTACGCGCCGCCGTATAAATGTTTTCAGGTACATTTGTATCTTTGCGAAATTTATAGAGTAATAAGGAAAACCATAGGCAGCGACTCTCCGTAAGCGTATATCCATCCATTGCAGAGCGACGGAGAGGAATCAAATACTGTTTTGCAGCTTCAAAGGTTGACGTCGACGGATCCGACAGAAATTGTGTCATGATTCGTTTAATTTCAACGCGGTTCATTTATTTAGAGGTTCTACTTTTTTTAAAAATTGAGTGTACATGTTACTAATACAAATCAGCAAAATGCAATCTCCTCGAAGTGAATTTATCATTGGATTCCTTATGATCCTTACAAGTATTGGCATGATCATTTGGAGTTCTCCTCCCTTGATCAAATCTTCACCCGAGGTTGACATTACTGTTCCATATAGTACCACAGATCAACTGCGTATTACATTCTCTATGGATGAACTTCATCATGCTGCACAACGCACCGCATGTACCCTTATATCTGTTCATGTACCACCTGTAGTTCGATCAATGCTCGTTGAACAGATTGTGGCAAATGCAATTCGGTTTCATACGCTTCCCAACGCAACAGATTATTGTCCACCCATTATTATATCCGCCCATGTAGTAGAATGAAGATATTACTTGTTATTATTGCATTAATCGCAGGATGGGTAGTGTCCACAGGAAAAGACAAACATCAATTAGTTCGATTGCTGGATATCTTTTTTTATGGCCCTGCGCTTCTCTATTTGGCATGGAGAACCCCATCCAAGCCTATTTCTTATTTTCTGATTATGCTAGGTGCTCCCACGATTACCTATAATCTTCGTAATTATCTTCAATATGAGCGATATGGATATTATGACACATAAAATTTGATAGAATCCATTGCATAAAAAGTAGGTATCATGGCTCAAGATGGACCAAAACGCAAACGTCCCGCTGTTGCACCAAAGAATGGCTCTTCTACTCCACGTATATTGCTTCCTATCTATCCCGTAAAGCGCATAGCCTCTCTCTTTGCAGGATGCGGTGGCCTGGATTCCGGATTCTTCCATCCTGCCTATTCTCATGTCTTTGTCAATGATTTTGATCAAGCAGCATGTGATACCTATGAGGCAAACTTTAAGATCAAGCCATTGTGCAAGGACATCAAAACAGTAGAGACTATACCCGATTGTGATCTGTTACTTGGTGGATTTCCATGCCAAGGGTTTTCTATGGCAAATCCCTATCGAAGTGAGAAAGATACGAGAAACGAACTCTACTTGGAAATTCTTCGTCTTCTTCAACTCAAACATCCCGCCTATTTCCTTCTAGAGAATGTGAAGGGACTTCTGAATATGGGCGGATATGAAACCAAGGAGGATCAAAAAAAACAGACGGGCAAGGTCCTAAAAGTGATCTTGAATGACCTGGAGGAGTGCGGATATAAGGTATCCTTCAAGCTATTTGATATTAAAGAATACGATGTACCACAAAAGAGGCAGCGTGTTATTATTATTGGTGTGCGTAAGGACATTGATTTTGAGCCGAAATGGCCTGAGCCGAGTGGGGCCATTCTGACACTGCGTCAGGCCATTGGAGATCTGCCACTGGAATATGATGAGAGCATTCAACATGTGGGTACGAAACATAAGTGCGCAGTAACGGGCTATCTAGGAAACCGCGAACTGGACTGGGACGAACCTGCGCCGACAATTACGGGCCGAGGTGGTGGTAGCGGTGGCCCTGTGATTCATAATCATCCTTCACTAAAAAGACGTCTTACTGTTCGTGAGTGTGCGAGGATTCAGACGTTTCCGGATTCATTTGTATTTCGTGGTTCAATTTCGGCAATGTATAAGCAATTAGGGAATGCGGTTCCTTGTCGGTTTTCAGAACATTTGCGTTCAATCTTTGAACTAGCACCTGTTTAAATTACTCGGAAACGAGGATGACCGCGCGTAATGCGCTCAAACTGGATGCACTCGCATGGATTCTTTACCACGCTGTATCCTTTTTGTTCATCTACAAAGATGAGAACGGTTCCCTGAAACATGATGGTGAGCGCTTGAAGTTCTTTCATGAATTGGGCTGGATCGTGAACATAGGGATGATCTAGATGTGCAAGAAGGGAGAGCGTTGCATGATGAGGTTGAAGAATCTCAGGAAGAGGAATACCAAAGATATGTGATAGTTGATAGTAGCGCTCTGCTGTCATATGAATCATTGCGCCTGTATAGGGATCCGTCATGTCCTGGACCGTAGGAAGAGAGGCGCGAAGCACTTGTTGTTTTTGATGCAACAGATCACATACCTGTTGGATCAGATGCAGTGTCCCTACACAGAGCTCATCGGGACTCTTGGAAGAAAGTGTCGTCAGGGCAGCCTTCTCAGATGATTCCCATGGTAGAGGAATCAGATCAGGCAAACGATTCAGAAGAGCCTCCATACGATTTTTAATGGGGCGTAAGGCGTCGCGGCCATTCACGCCCGTGTTGAAGGTATTTAGGTCAAGCTTTTTGACATCAGCGGCGACGGATGCTCCATCGAGTACAACATCCATGTCATAGGGGCGATTTTGGCCAAGAGCAACCGTGTTGAGTTCTGCTGCAACTTTGTCTTCGCCATCACCAATTCCTGGACGATTGGTGCCGAATGCGATGGCCTCGCTTTTTGCCGTCCAGGGCTGCCATACAAGGGAGGAGGTCGCCTGGCAATTGCGCTTGGTGTGGCCTGATTGTTTGCAAATGGAGCACGGCATGGTTGTCTTTTTATATGTTAAAATAAATTTCAATTTTTTTTAATAGCAACCGTACTAAGAATAAAAATTGATTTTATCGTTTTTATTCTAAATGATAGAACCATGATTCGTCTTCTCTTCCTATTCTGTATAATTGCATCGACCTATGCTTACAGGCAAGACCTTGCAAAGCTTCCTAATGGAAATTCCTATGGTCTGACACTGGGTCATCCAGGTGGAAATACCAAAGTTCCTACCAAACTTGCATCTACTTTCTATCAGGCGAGTCAAACATGGAATAAAGCATTCTGTATGGCGGATGCAGATGGCGATGGTCAATCGAATGGTTTAGAAATGGGCGATCCATGCTGCAAATGGTCGATTGGACAGGTACCGCAACTAACAATGGGTCTATCGGATCCTAACTCGGCAGCGTCAAAAACTCTTAATAAGATGCCACCGTGTATTATGGCATATGTAAAACCAGCGATGCTACAGTGTGCAGTATGCATTCAAGCCCTTCAATTAGATATGGCAAAGCCGTCCAATAATGCAGCTGAATTTATTCTAACATCGGTCAAATCGTGTAAGGATGCAACTCAGGACGATGCTCAGAAGGTTCTGTGTGTGGAGACAATTCTTAAGAATGCAAATCAGCTGGTGATGGATCAAATGAATGGCATTTCTCCTATTCAGTCATGTATGAACTTGGGTCTAGTCTGTATGGCACCTACTGCAGCACCTACACAACCGCCTACTACAGCGCCTACACAATCTCCAACGACACCTCCCAAACCAACTCCTCCCTTGCCGCCACGTAGTAATGTTGTTCTTCTTGAAACATCTAATCTTCAAATAACCGATGAATCTAGCATTGTAGTTCCTGTTGCGATTTCTGCAGGAGGTGCATTCCTTATCTCTCTTGCATTATGGTGTTATTGCAAACGCACAAGAGCTGTCTTGCAACCAAATGATACAGATTTTCGTGCTATGCCCGATGTAGAATATTAACATATTCTAAAGTGGATTTGCTTGTTAAAAATTGATATAAATAAGAAATATGATTTATACAACATGACCACTTCTAAACCATATATTACGTGGCTAGAAATTACTGCAATTGTATGTGTATGTGCCATCATAGGATCATGTGTTTATGTATCCCTGCGTAATGTACCTGTTCGACATACAACTACCGAAACAAAAGAAGTTTCTACCCTTAAAATCGCAAACACAGAATCATCTGCGCCAATGTTAGTTACAATTCCTGTACCAAAAAGTCTTAAATTGGTCACAATTATATCTGAAACCAAGTAGTCCTTCTCCCTATTTTTGTAAAAATTGATATCATTCCCTTTGCTTATTTTTTTAAAAAATGAATCTTCTACTTTTCTTTGGACTATATTATGCTGCATTATTTGTATCCTGTAGTTTCGTTACCGAATCCTGTCCCGTGATCCATAAAGGCTCTGAGATTACCATTCGCGAACACGCTGTAATGTATAAACATGTTGTTGAATATTGCAAAGTGGAGGAAATAATCTATTCCGTCCACTCTGATATGATTCAGGAGTGGATGAAGGCAAATCCGAACAAGCTTGTCTGTCATACATTTTGGGGATCCTTTCAATGGGAATCGCGGATTGGCATGTATATTATCCATATATTTATTGGTATAATGGGACTTGGAATATGGATCATTGTGGATGATGAAAATAACCACAATCGAAGACGATAATTCACAAAAGAATTATTTTTTACAGAATCACATTCCAATTGACGCTCATACACTCTTGATGCGATTTCTGATATTTTGAGCGTTCAAGATGTTGAACGTAAATCTGAATGCGATCTATCAAATTGACTGCAGGTATAATAGGACATGCGCAATAGTATATTCCATTTACGATAGAAGATATAATGCGTGTGGAAATTAGTTTGTCTTCATATTCACTGCGCATTCCACGGACAAATCCATAGGCAGCCCATCCGCCCCATATTTTATATATATTCATGATACTAAAGTACATCTAATTATTTAAGCTTTTGCCATCTGAATCATACACGGCGGCACATATTTTGAAATTCCCTTAATATACTTAATGACCCCTTTCTTAATCACTGCCGCATCCTTTACAATTGACATTACATTAGAACGAATCGTATCCTTTGTCAGCTTATGATAGGCACCTAATAAATCGACGAGTTCACGCACTTCAATTTCCCCGCCAGGCGAACAGACCCGCATCACGGACTTGATCCATACTACTTCTTTTTCCTCCCCTGAATCTCGAAAGACATCCTCGGGAATCACAAGTGGTCCTGTCGCTTCTTCTGTATTTCGCGCCTTCTTCATCAATCGATCCAGGCGGTCCTCTGATTCATCCAATAAGTCGGCCGTCCATCGCGTCATCTCTTCCATATGCGATTTATGGCGACGCCATTCCGTGCGACGCTTGGCCACTTCCTCCACTGCCTTTTCCAGTTCACGTAGAATTTCCATTCGATCAAATCCATGGCGCTCTTCACGATGATACTCCCACCAAATACGAAAGAGTGACTGAAGCATGGCAAACACCTTATGTTCTTCTTCTCCGCAAAATTCCTCAAAGCGATTAATATAAATCATCATTTTATCATTATCAAATTCAGTCACAAGCTGCCCTGAAGAGCTTTTATTAAAAATATCTGTGCTGCGACTGATCATAACTCCCACTTTTGCCTGTGGATTCTCTTTCAAGTCGCGCAAAAACTTGTCTACTTCTGCCTTAGGAACCACTGCGCTATAATTCTTGAGTTCCCACATTACAACAGCACCTTCTATCTCCATGGAGAAGTCCATTTCATGTCCGCTACCCAAATGCGTCTGATGGAGTTTGAACCCGCGACAGAGCCCATAATTCCGTTTCAGTTTCTCGCCAAACTGCTCTTCATAGTCGGAACCCTTTGTTTTGACATTGGCTGCTCGTTTTCCGAGTGTAGAGGACAGCTTTGTAATTTCCTCTGATTGTTTGGCAATGCTATCCTGCAATCGGTGATAGGCTGCTTCCATTTTTAGTAGCTGGTCCTCTTTGGATAAAACAATTTTCTGCATAAACTCTTCTGTGCGCTGAACAGCATCTCGAATGTCTTTGTCGCGACTCTCTTCTAGTACATGGCGCCGCGTCTCAAGAGCATCATATCGTGCTGTTAGAATATCGTGTTCCTTGCGAAGAAGACGAATTCTCTCTTCGGATTCTTTGGTACATGCATCGCGCTCTATACTCTGCGCCTGACGCATTCTCTCAAGGTACTCCGCTCCAATTTTATCCTTTTCTGCAGTAATTCCCTGTAGATCCTCGCCCAGCTTGGAGATACGTTCATGATAGGTTACATGAATCTTTTGAATTTCGGCATCTTTGGCCTCGGTTACTTTTCGAACATCATCATTGGATCGCCGAGTTTTAATAGATTGCTGAATGGTGGCGCCAATAGAAAGGGCCTCTTCAATTTCTTCGATGCTTCCTCGAACAAACACGGAGGGTAATTCAAAGGATTCACGAATATAGAGATTAATTTGTTTGGTGGCGCGGGAGCGGCTCATCTTATATGATGAACGCGATGTACGTTTATATAGGATAATAAACGCAATAAAAATAATATGGATATGAATTATGAATGAATGGTAGTGAATTTATCGCATCCTGTCGCATGGCGCAGAGTAAGAATGGTTTTCTTTTTCCAATCCGTTCCTACAGCTTTCTCGGACATCACATACATATCGCCTGGTTCCAAGGGAATCATGATGCGATCGCCCACAGCTTCGCCCTTGTGAAACCATTGCCACTGCATTGGTGTGGATGCATGACCGATACGAACACCCACCACTTTACGTCTTTCGGAATCTCCATGGAAGCCAATGCCGCACTTGCTTGTATCATAATAGTAATTAGATTCTACTTTGAGACCTGTTGCCTTAGGGCCAAACAGAGTCTCGATCTGATTCATGAGCCCTTTCATCAAAGGGACTTCCGTGTATCCCACAATGCGGCCCTTTCCCGCTTCATAATCAGGTTCACGGCTTTTCTCATCAAAACAGAGATTCCAACGGGCGTGTTTGTTGACTACACGTCCATACATAAAGGCCTGTTTATCGTAAATCAGGCCTTTTTGTTCTTGAAAGAGATCGATCTGTTTTGCCAATGCGTTAACGCCCTGTCGAATTACGAGCACGTAGGCAGCAGGTTGATCTGCAGAAGATAGTGTCACAAGTTCACAGGTTACACCGCGTTCTTTCATGGTGCTCTGAATGGCCTGGAGATCTTCGAGTTGAAAGCCTTGTCCTTCGGGTACCATTTGGCCGATTTGCTCCATTCCCACATGATTCTCTGCCATATCACCGAAGGTAAGAGTAATCCCTTCAGCTGTTTTGGAATCTACCTTGTTGGCATCCGCCTTGTTAGCATCCGCCTTATTGGCATCCGCCTTGTTGGCATCCGCCTTGTTGGCATTTGTCTTTTTAGCAACCTGAGGCTTTGTGCGAAGAGAAGACATGGATTGCTTTAGATGATATCTACATTTCTGTCAAATTTTATTAATAATATGAGTATGAACACGCGTTATAAAACGATATACTAAACTTTCTTAAATTAACGGTACCTTCCGATGTAGTACTGGTAATGGTAATTTTTCCATGCATCGACTGATACGAACCTGTGCCTGAAATAATATCAAATGTATTAACCGATGTAGGAAACATATAATGACCCGATGCCATTTTAATGGTTTGTGCAGCAATATTGTAGGTAATGGTACCCGATGGTAAATAGAGCGTAGCTTGACCCGTTGTTTCAAATGTATTCCGAGTCGTATCTAGCATATTAAAAATCGTTTGAGAAATAGCAATTTTACCAATCTGATTCGTTAATCCGGAATCACAATACAAATTTCCATTCATGGTCTCATACATCATTGTACCATTTACTCCCGTAATATGGTCGGTTACTGTACTTGAAATTGTGGGTGAAAAGTAGCAATCAAAATGACTCATTCTATTTATCAATTAGTAAAAAGAATCCTTTTCCAAATTTTATAGACATGAGTTAGAATGGGTAGACAATCCCACGAATTCGTAATACGATCCATTAAATTGTTAGATATTGGATATGTTACTGCAATATATTTACTTGTTGCAGTATTTTTATCCAATATCATCGATCGAGCATTAACACCCGTGGATGAATCGATGGAAAGACAGAAATCACTTCTACGACGAACCATGGAGCTAATTGGAATCACATGGTTACTGGTGGCGACCATCTATATAGTTCGGAACCTGGTTGAGTTAATTCCATCGCCCTTTCATGGAATAGCAGGGTTTGATCATTTTCGTTTGAAAGAGCTTAAATTCGCCGCCATATTTATTTTTATCTTCTTGTTTTTACAGACGCATTTTCGAGATAAGCTGCGGTTCTATTCCGAGGACATGGGCGCATTTATTTTGTCATATTCAAGAAAATGAACCCTGTCGATGAATTTCGCAATGCATTTTTTGAGAAAGTCATAAAGGAGGAAAAGGAAAAAGAGGAAGAAGAATGGCTAGTTCAATCAAAATGTTTCCATTTATATAATATTATTGACAGTACATTTATTAAAAAAGATTATCAGCTACGTACATGTTCTAAATGTGGTCATTCTATGATTCGACGGACGGTTATTTGGGAGGGGACAAAGAGTTGTGTAATTTCTTAAATGAATGGCATCTTGGTGCGTATTCCATACAGTTTGAAAAGAGTATACGGTAAGTATAATGTTTGAGTGGTTTACCGATTTGCTGAATTCGGTTATCGCATGGTTCGTTTCCATTCTTGTTTCCATGGGATTCATGGACGATCCAAAGGCAGTGCAAAAGAATGGACAGCCACAGCCACCGCAGCAGCAGCCTCCTTCTACTCCCGAATTTCAGAACTCGGAATGAAAATTGATAGGCCATTTGATGAGATAAGATAACAGAATCATGGAACAAGCCATGAAACAATTTCGCCTACGAAATGGTTTCGATGCTACAGATGATAATGCAAAACGTGCACTAATTGATGAAGTGTATGTTGAGGCAAACCTTTCTCCACCCACCACAGATGAGGAGCGAAATGCGGTTTTCGAAGAAGATGATGAATGGATTAATATGATGCGAATTGGATGGAGGCCATATATTTAAAGAATCTGATCATCTAATTATAGAATGGAGGTCAAATTAGAATATGAACGTAATAATGAACAAAAGCAAAAGTATCTCGATGGATTAAAAGAGATCATTGTCAAAAGTAATACACCACTGGAAGGAAATTGTTTTTATTATCACGAATCATTAAACCCATTTCCTGAATTATATTCAAAACAAATCAATTTATTTTGGTGCGGAAAACAAGCAGTTTCTAGTTTGTGCGAGATTGGATTTAATGCAGGTCATTCTGCAATGCTATTGCTATTAGGAAGGGATCGAACACCGCTGCGTTTTACGATTTTTGATCTAGGTCGCCATGCCTATACAAAACCATGCGTTGAATACATTCAATCGAAATTTAAAACGGTCCAGTGTGAATATGTGGAAGGAGATTCAACCATCGTTATGCCCAAATGGATATGCAATCATACCGAATTAATTGGTACATATGATGTGGTTCATGTAGATGGCGGTCATACCGAACATTGTATTGAAAATGATATGAAAAATGCCGACATCCTTGTATCTGTAAATGGAATTCTTATTGTGGATGATACCAATCAGCCTCAAATCAATAAATACGTTGAAAATTATATATCAACAGGAAATTATGTTGAAGTAGAATTATTACCTTCCTATGGATATCCACATCGAATCATTAAAAAAATTAAGTGAGAGTAATATTATGTCGATCGACATATTCTTTAATGATATCAAACTGAACATCTTGATTACCATGCCAAAACCATTTATGAAAGATTACATCATAAGGATTAATAGATTGACCATAAAAGCTATTCTTTCTAGAAGGATGTTCATTATGGTTCAAATGATAATGACGTGAATCTCTCCAATCAATATGCTGATAGGCAGGTATCATACAATCAATTGAATAACCATGTTTTAAAATACAATTGGATAAGCCATATTCTCCATTCACAATTGCACTATATTTTGTAGGATGATTATAAAAGATTGTTTTTTCCTCTATAAGTAATTGTAAACCAATGGTATCTACCATAAAAAAGAATCCTTCTACTTTGGGACCATAACCGCCAGGATCACTATGCGGTAGGCACACAATGGTTGTACCTACCAACTTTACACGGTCATTTATTTTTCTAATAAAAATGGAACTCCAATGTGTATCTGTTACATAATGTGGCAAAATGGGGCCGATCATTCCACTATTCATAAAAAAATAGTAATCATATTGTTTTGTTTTAATGTGTTCAAGTGCCATATGATGTCCTCCAAAATCATATCCACTATTTTCTCTTCTTATAATGGTTACATTATCCAATGTAGGAATCGTAATAGATTTGTCGTATTCATATCCATTAATAACAAAGATATAATCAATATTTTCTTTATAGGTTACTTCTTTTTTAATAAAAAAATCTAGATTATAGGTACTGGATGGAGATAAAAAATAAGTATAAATAATAACGGACTTCATAGCTACTTATCAAAATAATACTTTAGATCCATTTGAACCTAAGCGTGACTCTTGATATATATATTAATGCAAATTCTACTTGCATGTCGTCTACTAACTGTGTGGATGATTTGCATTGGAACCCTGATGGGGATTATCATTCCTCGTGAACAAACAGGAGAAAATACCTTCTATCGATTTGGGCCTCATCCTGATCTAATTGTATTAGGATTTCGCATCGATACTTTTGATAAATACCTCTTAGTCTTATTTTACTGTGCCTGTAACACCTTTATGCGTAATATTCGACTGGATGTCATTATACCATGGATTACACTTAATATCCAAGATACTGCGCCTGAAGCAGAGCAGCGAAAAGCCGCTATCAATCAAAAAATGGCATATGAAATTACAATTGTATCATCCATGTATGCCTGGTTTGATTGGTTTATTTATATTAATCTACTTCTTGCTCAAGTAGATATGGTATTGGTAGAAGTAGGAATGGATGTTGTGGCAACATCTATTATTACCTATCTTTATTTGAATCCAGCATGAAAAATGTTTGAATGGAATCCGCTTTATTCATCGAATGATTCCCGTTCGCATAGAGCGAATAGATCTTCTAACATTTTTCGTTTTGCTTCTGCTTTTTGATGAACAAGATCATCGATATTAATGGTGGATTCTGCTTCCGCATCAAGATGGAGATGGTAAATCTTGACCACTTTGGTCTGACCGATACGCACGGCTCGGGCAATGGCTTGGTCCATGAGAGCCGCCGTCCACCAGGGGCTCACAAAGAGAATGCGGTCATATTCTTGGAGATTCAGGCCAACACCACCTGCTTGGAGTTGGAGGAGTAAGACAGTAGGCTTTGTAGTTTGTTTGGATTGTGTAAGGACGTTGGTTCGCTCTGCCTGGTTCATTCCGCCATGATACATGAGAATGTGATCCTCCTCGATCTTATCCTGCAAGTATTCATGAATGAGTTCCATCTCATCATGGAACTGGCAGAAGATGATATATTTATGGACGGATTCGGTGTCATCGCCATCAATGATTGCACCGATTCGCTCCAACTTTGTGCTGGAATTTTTCCAGTCGGGTCGGTCATAGTCAGGATCTTCACGGCGCTTTGCGTTGATGTACACCTGAGGATGGACCGAGATTTGTCGCAACCGAAGGAGGAGAAGGAAGGATTGAGTAGTTGAAAGGAGATCATTGGAATATTTCTCCATCATAGCAGCCGAAGCACCTTGTACGCCATGATAGAATTCGTCCTCTTGTGGAGTATGGAATGGTAATGTGTTGTGCTCGATCACGGGAATCGGTGGGGCATCACGAATTCTGCTTCGAAGAGAATCAAGAGAACGATGAAGGAGAAGCTCAGGAAGAATAGTATTGTAGTGTTTCTCCCATGTCCACAGGATGGAAACAGGAACGCCCACAAATCCAAGAAGGCTGACCACATCCTTTTTGGAATTGACGAGAGGTGTACCTGTAATGGCCCAGCGCAAAGGCGCTGCAATCTTGTAAATCTTCCGAGCCAACTCGCCATCGCCGTTGCGAATCTTATGCGCCTCGTCCAGCACTACACGATTCCATTCTTGTTGAACAAGTTTGGGATGGTGATAGAGTTTCTCATAGTTAGTGATATACACACGAGGGCGCAGCTTCATAAAGTGCCGCGGAATCGATTTGGAGATCTTCGCGCGTATCCATATTCCCTTCTCCGCTTCGTACACAATCATTCCTGCTTGGATGCATACCTCAACCCAGGTCTTCGTCATGGCAAGAGGTGCCAAGAGGAGAGTCATGGCCACACGGTGATTTGCCATCGTAGCAATCATCTGAATTGTCTTTCCAAGACCCATGTCGTCGCATTGGAGACCGCCGCGTACTATGACGGTTCCCTTCTTGTCTTTGGTGGGGACTTCCGTACCTGTGCGTTCCTTCTTCAGCATCCACTCAATACCCGCCACTTGATGCTCGAAGTACGTCAGACCGTTCCACAGAGGAATAAGCGCCATTCCATTGTAACAAAAAATAAGGAGCCGTTTTATTTCAATTTTTTTATAATAAGCCAATTAGTCCATCCAATACACACTCTCATGATACAATGGAACACGCTGAATGTCAGGCTCCTGACATGCAAGAGGAGGATCGATTGTCTCTTCGGGTTCGTCCGTGAACCATCCGTCAAGTGTGTAGCAGTGAACACGATAGATGCTTTTACCCTGTAGGGTATAGGCGTGTTCTAGGCGATAAACGGAGTAGTCAGAATAGGGTAAGACGTGAAGGAAGGTACTCATGATGGAAAGTTTGTGGGGTGTTTCTACAATATCACCAATGGACAATTCTGTTTGATGTTCGATGAGATAATTATACAAGGTACTGCGATGAAACGCATGAAGTTGTTCACCCATTTGAATCAGAATGTGGAAACTTGATTGGCGAAGGAAAGCCGCTGCATTTACCTCTTCATAGGCAATTACATCAAAGGCAGAGGTGTCCTGCAAGACATCTACAGAAGGCCTCAGATCTTGTATATAACGCGCGATACAGGGAATCTCAGCCAAGTAGAAGCCACGTGCATTGTATTTTTGAATTCGCGCCTGTTCACGATCGCTGATCTCTAGATGAGGATGAGCGTACATATCTTTTCGACGAGTGGCCTCGGGATTCATGGTGTGAAAGGTATTTTCGGTAGGATTCCACCATGACACACATACACTCAGATCGAAGTATGATTGTATGTAGGCGAGAAGGTTAGGTAGATTGAGCAGAATGATTTGAATTTCTTTGTCTTGTTTCACGAAGGAGAGAATATGGGCAACATGATGGATGCGCTCATAATCCCCTTCTTTGGGGTCAAACTTGGTGGTCAGATTGTAGCCCTGTTGAATAAGGAAGAGGGAAAAGCGGTCGATGTTTGCGGGAATATGCTTTAATCCATTGGAAGAGCGCAGTTCTCGCGTATCTTCAACCCAAATGTCAAGATCGCCTGGAACAAATCCAGGATCAATGCCTTCTTGTTGAAGATAGAGGGCTAATGCCGCGCTTCCTGCTACCAAGGAGTTGGTATCCATCAACAGTTCGCGAAAGGCAGGAAAGGGAAGCTCGTATGATTGGATAAAGGACTCCATGGTTACCATAAAAAAAGGCAGCCCCTTTTTTCAATTTTTAATATTATTTTCATTGTATTATGTATTTTTACGCAGTCAAGAGGAAGGGAAGAATAGAAGTCTCTACAGGGAGTGTCGCACCCGCGGCAGTAGGATGACCTTTGAAGATGGTACCCTCTGTTACATTGAACCCACGGCTACGTGCTGAGTAGACGAGTACAGTATTCTCTGTCTCCATCGACTCCTTTGAAAGATGTGTTTTCTTACGGTAATTAACAAAGATGTCAGTGCCAGGATAATTGGTGAAGACCACGTGTGATGCCTCTGTGGTATCAAAGCTAATGTTGGTGTTGTCGATGATGAAGATGTTTGCGCCGAGCCACGTGTTTGGCAGATGCCATTGCTCCACATGCTCGAATCCGAGCGTCAGGAAGGTGCCCTTGGTGAGAATCTGACAGAGATGGGTGTCCTTCTGATCCAGGATCGGCTTTCCCAGGAGCACCATTTTCTGATATCCTCCTTCCGCCTCCATGCTAGTAACCCACTGAGCCGTCTCCTGAATCACAGGCAGCATATTGCGTTTGTTTTGAACGGGCTTGTGCGCAATGGCAGTGAGGACCTCGCGAATGCAGCGATCCTCATAGGTCGGATTGTCCCAGCGATCAATGCGATCAATGATGCGAAGCCAGTAGGGCACCTCCTGTTGCGGAAAGAAGTAGTGAAAGGTCAGCATGGCAGCGCAGCACTCCGTATGAATGGTGCCCATAGGCCAATGATCCGCCGAGGTTGCATGATGATCAATGCAATGAATAGAGAGAGCACCCTTCCAGGTCTCGCGTGTCGCTGCATCAAAGCTGATGTCGACAAGGAGAATATGAGCATTCGCCATGTCCTTGAGAGATGGCAGACCTGCACCCGTGGGTGCAGCGGGATACATCTTGATGTCCTTGATGCCTTGAAGGGTCAGAGCACAATGGGCAAGGTAGGCCGAGAACCAGCCGTCAATGCAGTTGCCGTGGAAGATGATGCGATATGAAGATTGGGACATGGTGGAAAGAGGTTGACTAAAAAAACAAAAATAGTGGTTTCAATTTTTTTAGATTGTTAGAATGAAAAGCATGACAGTAGACGATGAAAGAAGGATGGTTCAGGTGGGACAGGACGAATAGGAAGTTCTACCAATGGAATTTCAATGGGTGGAGGAATAATGCCCGATACTTGCATACAGTGTATCATGGCATCTTTTTTAGTAAGCATGGTTGACTATTCTATCAAATTAGTATATTTCAATTTTCTAGGAGGATCGTCACCTTCTCAATGTGCTCTTTTGTTTTTTCATGGGAGGGCCAGGATCCTGATAACATCTTGTAGAATATGTCGGCATGGTCCTGAAACATGTCTGACAGTTGTACGAACCTGGTACAGTGCTCCAGCTCTCGCTGTGCATCATCCCAGCGGTTTTCCTCCATTGCAAGTTGTCCGCGATGATACGCCGCGCGGCACTCGGATAGGGCCTCTTGGGCGCGTTGATGGCAGCGTTGAAGCAATTCTTGTGGAGTGATGGACATGGTGTACTTTATATGAAGAAAACAATTTGTTTCAATTTTTATAAAGAAAAATGGCTAAGCAGAGCAGAGCAAAGCAAAGCAATACAAAGCCATGTTTTCTTTATTTACTGTAACAGGAAGGGGTGAAGGGAAAGACACGTTGGCATTGCCATTGGATCATATTGCCGAAGGAATCGCTGCGCCAATACGCGCTCCTGGGCGGGGTTTTGCATTTGTTCGGACATCCATGGTGCCATACGATGTCCCTCCTGGAGAAAGGATAGAATGGTTACTACATCGGATGGGCGCTGAGCAAAGAGATTGGGCTCCTGAAGAAGATCGTCTACTGCTGCATCGACATACGCCTCGTCGGCTTCGGTGAGACCAATAGGAGAGGAAAAGAGAGCGTGAAAGAAGTTCATGGTTGACTTTTTTGTAGGATTGTTTATTTTCAATTTTTTTAGTAAGAACGTGTCCATACTTTGGAAAGTGGCTTCCATACCATCTCGCGGATGGGTCCAGGTGGCGGGAAAATCAGTTCACTGCAGACCTCACCTGTATGGGCACTAACAATCGATGCAAGATCCTCGCCTGTCTCGCTCGTGCAGTGTGTAATTTCCATGTGTATCCACCGCTCAGGTGTATTTACACGCAGGAGCAGATAGGAAGCATTCTGTGTCTCATCCCATGCATTCGGCATGGACAGATAGCAGAAGAGGCTGCCAATATGAGCTGCGGCAGCAGGTCGTGCGGATGCCTCCCAGCGCATGACATTCGGAGTACGAGAAAGCCAAGGTGGGGACACAGGAGGGCAGCTGCCAAGTTTTTCCACCATCATGGCATGATACTTCTCATTCTCCACTTTCATCAATGGAGAAACAATCTGAATCATTGTAGGAATTGGCTGTGTACGTACGGCAATATCATGGGCTTCCTGTCCGCACAGGATCAAAAGCTCCTCTTCCTCCTCTGCCGTTCGTGTGGCACACAACTCAAGATCGGCGCAGCGTTCCGCACGAGTTTTCTGATAGGCCGTAACTGCATCTCCATAATTTTGTAGAATTTGTTTGATATCGCTTGATGTTGTTTCAAGTGAATCAATGTCCAAATTCTTCGGACGCTGGAGAAAGAAGACGAAGAGGCTGCTGCCAACAATAATGGCGAGGGAGAAGATTATATGCGTAACTTCAATGGGCATCATGGTTGATTCTTTTTCAAGACAATTTCGTTTCAATTTTTTTGAAAAAAAGAGAGTGAGGTTGCGCCTCCTCTCTTTTTTTTAGTTTTTTTAATACTTCTTGTTGAATTCGTAGCCCTTCTTTGCCTGGGATTCAAAGCTCTTGACTTGACTGTATTTCATGAAGTCACCGCCCAGTACATGATAATTCACATCATCTACGCGCCAAGATGTGGTAAATCCTGTTCCAATACGACCAGCCTCGCGGAAGGGTGCAGCGCGAAACACCAGGAGGATAGCTCGTTGTGCCCTTTTGTGGGCATGAGATGTGTAACTGATCAGGTTCGATGTTGCCACCACCATACAAAACACCTCATCATCCTTGAGTGTCTCATACTCTGCAGGTTGGATGTAAGCAGATGTGAATGGATTGTCGTCGAGAAACATAGGTGCGCCGTGAACCAAGCGAAAGGTGGTGCGGTTGTATTGCTGTGATTGGATGTAGATGGCTCCACCATACCATGATTCGTATGCTTGGAAGGCCTCTTTTGCCGTGATGAACTTTAGCGGTCTCTTTCGAAGGTAAGCGGCAGCGACAAGAAGCGCAAGAATAAGGAAGGGAACAAGAACAATCATGGCTGTTTTCTTTCAAGCTTTCACTTTTTTCAATTTTTTAAAAAAAGCCGCCGCTCTTTTTCCTATTATACACGAAGAGTGCCGCGTAGTTTTTTAATAATGGTAATGAGATCATTGCACAGGTGATCTTTTTCTATATTGTCGTAGTAATAATGGGAGGTATCCTTTTGAGATTCAATGTATTCTTGGGCGTAGCTTTCTAGCTCGTCCATTTTCTTTACAGCCACGATTTGAAAGGAGGGTTTTTGAAAGAGTGATTGATGCTCAGTAAGATAAGTAAAGAGGGCGATGCTTTCTTCAAGTCGTTGTGTGGGTGTTCCTTCTTGCATACGAGCAAGAGAAGCACGAACAAAGACAGAGTCAGTGGACTGTTGAGAGCGTAACTCTTGTGCCATGTATTCCGTCTATTTCGGATAGGCATGATTCAAATTTTATGCAGACTACTCGGAAAGAAGAGGAAGAGGGGATGGAGTGCCACCGCGGTAGCGGGTCATATAATGCAGACATTTACAGACATCTTCACCGCCCTCGGACACACTCTGTACCCAGCCCTCATGGATCATCTCGCCATGATGGCGACGCCATACAAGTTCCCATGAACCAACCGCATCATTGGCAATGCGATCCTCGGCAGCCCACCACACATTGAGAGGCGGGGCAGATGTCTCAAATAGTTCAGGTTCCTCTCCTTCGAAACAGATAATGACAAGGGGGGAAACAGGACGTAGCGTGGGACGATTCTCCGTATGTGTATCAAAGAGATATTCTTGGGGCCATACTTCCATTGCTTGAGACTCGGGCCATATTAATTCCTTATTCCACATGGTACGAATGGTGTCCTCGGAATGGCTCATCATTTGATCAGCAGTCTCCCCAGGAAAGGTAGCAGATAGCACACGAACGGCAAAGTGTGAGGTGACGCCCATGGTACACATGAGTCGAGCAGGATGAGCACCTTCCTCCTCTGAGGCGCGTCGCTCCAACTCATGAATCATCTGATTTCGTGCAGTGAGAAATAGGACAGAGTCCTCATCGGATGCAAGATTGGCTTTCGCCTGGAGAACATCAATCGCATGTTGGATTTGCTCGATGGGAAGATCACGAATGGCTTCGCGAAGAACGGCAGACATGGATGGCAGTGGTAACTTTTGGAAGATGAATTATTTTCAATTTTTTAATTGTGATACATCTTCCATCGCGTAAGGTACTTGCTCAGCATCAGGATGATTTTTTGGAAATACCGCGATAGTAAATACCCAGTGATTTCCCTTAAACACACTTCCATATCGAACAACGACAATGGATCCATTCATATTATACTCTTCCTCGAAGTAGCAATAGAAGGTATCTACCTCTAGATCGCGCAATCCATTTTGCATTTCAGTCTCCAGCTGTTGCTGACTTGGGATGTATTCCTCGAAATGTCTATTTCTTAGGCGAGGCAGATTCCTAATTTCAGGATGGACACACATGATCTGCCTAGGTGTTGGATACATCGATGGTGGTCTTCTACGCCAATCACGATTGCATAACATGTTGCTGGATGCCATGGATGTAATGCTTTTTTATTAAAAAATAATTTCAATTTTTCTAAAAAAAAGCACCGCAGTGCCTGTTTTTGATTGCATATAATAATGAAAGAGAAGGAGCGGTTGTCACTCTGTTTGTGTGGTGGATGGTTCTTGCATGGCGTGTGCTTTGCATTCTCCTTCGCACTCTGCTTTGAACTCTGCTGCCAAGTACTCGGGTGTCATTTGATACGCGGCACGATGGTGCATTGCAAGTGGTTTGGGGGATACCGAACGAGCAAGGGACGGAAACATGTTCCGTTCACGGATATCGTGGCGGTGGAAGAGGATGTTAGGAACGACAATGTTTTGTTTACCGATAAAGTCTTCAAAGTTGGTTTCATTGTTGGGAAGGGCAGGAATGAATTCAAAGATAAGATTGGTGTAGATCGTGTCATTCCTGAAAGGACGAACATTTTGAAGTTCGACGATGTTGGGAAGATAAGGAGTGCGCAGCACTGCAATGGGTTCACCCCCTTCCTTCAGAAAGGTGATTTCCTCTCTTCCACCGCCGTGGCCATCCGTGTAGCGGAAGACTGATAGGCGGTGCGAGTCGACAAAGGCTTGGACGATGTAGCGAAGCGTACTGATATTGGGATCCATAGTTAGCTTATTTTTGAAAGAAGTTCTTTTCAATTTTTTATTGATAATTTGTAAAGGAGTTGCCATTTGAATAGCCTGTGTTGCTCTGCAGCTGACGATGATAGATCACTGCAGTTGAGATCGCATTGACTTTTTGCTCACGTGTATAGGTTGGATGGGTGACTGCTGCATAGACCTCGCGGCGCAAGGCGGGAGATTCGCGTGAGACCGTTTGCAGAAATTTCTCTTGGAAGCTCATGGTTGTCTATTTTGATGGAAAAATCCCTTTCAATTTTTAAATTATTTATGGAAAATTTATATGCGTTTAACAATTTCTCGCATACGTTGAATATCATGATTACGATCATCTGAATGATTTCGATAAATAATTGGTTTATGAATAATTGGAAATTCTACACTATGTACAAGGCTAAGTGGTGTCGCTTTTATTTCTAATTCTTTTGCCAATTTTCCAATCGAAACATCATCAATGACAGTTCTATCAATTTGACAAGAATGGTCAACTATTTTTTTAAAAATATGGTTTGAAAAAAAAATTGCAGTTCCCCATACATAGGCAATACCTGAATATCTATCATCATCAATTCCGCATGGCGGATCATAATGTCCACTTCTAATATGTAAAATTCCTCCGCCATATTCAATTGATTCATTATTGACATGTTTAATAAGCATATTAATATCTACAATTGTACTGGCATTAGTCCGAATATAATAATCATAATTTGGGTAATTTTTCCAAACATAGGAAAAGGTTGCCATTGTTTTATCCAAAATTCCAGGAAGGTATGATTCCTTTCCAGGAAGATAGAGAAAATCTCCATCAAGATAGGGCTCCCCATCTTCTCCCGAAAAAAGATAATATATTGTAAGGACATTATTAAAACGTTTATAATATTCTTGTGTAATTTTGTACATTTCATCATATTCTGCACCTCTTGAAAAAAGTACCATATTTACGATTCGCTTTCCGGAATGTGACTCATTGTTGCTATTCGATATCATAACTATAGATAGTATAAAAAAAAAGAGTGCTCTTTTTACACTCTTTGGGCGTAGCCCTTATTGACTTTTCTAGATGTTTATAAAGATAATAGAGACTTTGTTTATACCTGAAGAACCATGCGGTTCAGATTAAAGTTGGAAGCATTCGCCTGAAACCATACAAGAAGATCAAGAAGAGACGCCCATACTTCATCATGCTCAGGAATCGGGACATGATTGGAGACTCCATTCTCGATCTCAGGTAGCTTCTGACCACTACGCGCCCCCATGATGGTATAGCCATAGCCCATAATGTGAGCGATGGCAACATTACGGATTTGCGCTTCTGCGATCACAACTACTTGGTCATCCGCATCTCTCGCCGTTTTCTGTGCAGAAGATACATAGGAGATGGCAAAACACTCCACCAGTTTGGTGCTCTGAATAGAGGAAAGACGAAACACACCTGTCCCCACAGGCTTATTGGCAAGATAGGCCAAGGCGGCGGAGCGCTGCTCGGAGGCGTCTCCCGCAAAAGTCATGTGAACACCCGTGTCGCCCATCTTGAGATGGCACTGCATCCAGGCATGTTCCACTGGATAATGTATTTTGAATGTTGTTGGATTTTGTAGGAAGATAGGAAAGAGCTCCTGAACCTGTGCGGGAGTAAGAGTAAATGGCTCTCCATCCTCCATGGACTGCAGCCCGTTCATGAGCTGCCAATGCTTGGCATATTCTGCTCGTCTATCAAGTGGATTGATTCCAAGTGGTTGATTGGTGAGGGGGTGGGTATGATGTTTCTTGAACCACTCATTGAGCGCATCGGTGCGGATGAAGCTCACTCCCACAATGGTGCTGTTCTGACCAAATTTGGCGACAGCAATCGCCTTCTTCAGTGCAATGTCCTCTTCACTGATGGTCTCCAATAGAATGGGATCCTCAAGTTCACCGCCATTGGCCTGTTGCTCTTGATGGAACATGTTCTTGCGATGATCCATGTACAACTGCGTGGCACTAACTTGCGAACGATATACTTGGACAACAGGCGCGGCGGCGCTGGAAGCAGCGCTAAAAGCAGCGCTAAAAGCAGCGCTAGAAGCAGACATGGATGGGAGTGGTATCTTTTTCTATCAAAAATATTTTTTTCAATTTTTTATTGTTTAGTCGAAAATGGAAAGAAGTCGTAAGTTTTGAATGGTGTGTTGTAGTGTGTCGGCGGCATTATATAGGTCTTGTTCTCTTGTATCTCCTTCAGGAGCATTAAGCCCGATGATTTTCTGTTCCTCAGCGTATTCTTCTTCTGTCTTCATTGCCATTATAACAGTGTCTTTCCAATCAGAGGTACGATGTAGGAAAGCGGGATGATCGATGTGATGTTGAAAGAATCGAGCGGACACCATCATATTTGTGATGGGGCAAGAGGGTGCATTTAAATAAGTTAAGTAGTCATTAACAACCATGCTCCACTGTATGCTCTCTGCGTCTCGTTTCACAATCTCCCATGTAGCAAAGAGACTCCGCATCATTCCATTCTGTGGAAAGTACTTGTTATGTACCGTATTGGCACAGGCCGCAAGTACATATTCTGTCTCGTTTGCCCATTCCAGCTGAAGGAAGGCGTGGTACAGGTCTATCTCATCAACTGTGTCCGATGTAGGGAGAATCCTAAGAAGGTCCTCGCGTTGTGAAACAGCTAAGGATGGACGGTACATCTTGCCGCCGCAAGAACATACCTGTATCTGCTCGGCACACTGGCCATACCGAGTGCATGTGTTGCAGGACGCGCAATGAAATAAGTCTTGGAATAGGTTCATGGTTGACTTTTTTGTTACTAACATCTCTTTCAATTTTTTAAAAAAAAGAGCGTTTTTGCTCTTTGGGCTTAGCCCTTTATTATTTTTTAGTTAGTATTATGCGGTTAAATTGAATGATGAGGAACGCGCTCATTTAGGCGAAACATATAGGTGTGCTCCTCCCAGCGCTCGGGCTTGTCCACGCGATAAATGGCATAGATTACGCGAATGCCATGATTGTTCTGTAGGGTGCCCTCAAAGAATGGAATCAGTGATCCGATGGTTGCGTCTGCATGGAGACGCATGAAGTCACGCAACTCGCCGACGGTTTTTGTGCGATAGAGAATATTTTGTTCGCTTTTGGGAATGGTGCAAGATACGAAGGACTTCCGCTCTGTACACGCCGTTGTATCATGTGTGACATGCGGGGAGTAATGTTTGGAGATCTCTACATTCTCGTTAGACAAGTGGAAGTAAGTGTGACGCTCCCATCGCTCAGGTGTATCCACGCGGCAAATCGAATACATCACACGAATGTTGTTATTGTCATAGGGAATCGCAGTGTGAAGCCAAATCCATGCACCGATCTTTGCCGCGGCATTCTTGCGCTCATAGATCTCCCATGTTTTCTCGCTTGGCTCCTTGCGAACCATGACGAGACATTGTTTCGGATCGACGGACTTGGAGTAGTTGGTGATATAGGATGGAAAGTGACGGGCTTCACGAGCGGCATCGTGCTCATCCTCTGCAGTCATCTGCGCCAACTCTGCCTTGGACTCCTCATCATTGCACTGCTCCAACTCCTTGCGACGGGTAGCACGAGCGGCGGTTGCTGTGCCCAGTCCAAGCCAGTCAGGGGTGGCAGTAAACTGGAAGAGCGGCTTTGGCAAAGCCTTTGGCAAAGCCTTTGGCAAAGCCTTTGGCAAAGCCTTTGGCAAAGCACGAAGGAATCGATAATACACCGCCGTGATCAGGAGAACAATGGAAAGTAGGAAGAGCATGGATTATATGTGGTTGGGGCTGTCGATCATGGGGGCAATTTCTCTTTCAATTTTTTATGTAAAAAAACCAGAGTGGTTTTTGTTGTTTATATTTTGAAGTTTTCTCATGTTTCGTCGGGTTTAGAGGGCGCGTCCAGGAAATTCGTTGACTTCCATGGTGGTTTCGTTGAAGTAGAGGCCGAAGAAGCCGTCCATGGGGCGCCAGTCACCGTTTTGGTAGGAGCCAGGGATGAGGCGGAT
>Ga0214921_10000859_pt1 | contig 54007 bp, 48 predicted proteins | sample LL1505_MetaG_FD_177992 | JGI IMG/M metagenome (GOLD analysis project Ga0214921, IMG submission 177992) | Freshwater microbial communities from Lake Lanier, Atlanta, Georgia, United States - LL-1505 | ecosystem: Environmental > Aquatic > Freshwater > Lake | place: USA: Georgia | collected... | reverse complement strand
TTACGACTCTATGCCGAAATGATTTTGCCTGGAAAAGCATGGCTGGAATTTCATTTGGAGGAAATCGATGGCAAGACTGTCATCACCCAAGATGCCCTCTTTGCACCTCGCGGATTAGGTGGCCAGATTTATTGGTATCTCGTTTCTCCCTTTCATTTATTTATCTTTCCAACGATGTGTCGCAATATTGTTAAAGCTGCTCGTAAATCCCACACTTTGGTCTAACTCCGTTCTAAGATTAGGTACATGTCTGCGTTAGAAAACTCCGAGACTGCCGGTTCCACATTGACCGACCTCGAACGACGCATTCTTGAATTCGAACGCAACTGGTGGCGCTTTGCTGGGGCGAAAGAGAGCGCGATTAAAGAGCTCTTTGACTTAACTGCCCCTCGTTACTACCAACTGCTCAATGACCTCATTGATCGAGCCGACGCCCTTGAGGCAGCTCCCATGCTGGTCAAGCGCCTTCGCCGCCTGCGTGAAGCCCGCATGAGCGCTCGCACCGCCCGCTAGCCCCCTCTCGTTTTGCAGCCTGGAATAAGAACCTCTAGATTTGGCGTTAGCACTCACAGGCCGAGAGTGATAATTCGGCCGGATTCACCCGATCTATTAGGAGCTAACAACTATGGCAAAGCAGATTGCCTTTAATGAAGAAGCCCGCCGCGGATTAGAGCGCGGAATGAATGTACTTGCTGACGCAGTCAAGGTAACCCTTGGACCCCGCGGCCGCAACGTCGTACTTGAAAAGAAGTGGGGCGCACCAACAATTACCAACGATGGCGTCTCAATCGCAAAAGAGATTGATCTAGATGATCCATGGGAGAAGATTGGCGCAGAGCTAGTTAAGGAAGTCGCTAAGAAGACAGATGATGTCGCTGGCGATGGCACAACTACTGCAACAGTTCTAGCTCAGGCACTTGTGCGCGAAGGACTTCGCAACGTTGCCGCTGGATCAAACCCAATGGCACTCAAGCGTGGCATTGAAAAAGCTGTAGAAGCAATTGTGAACGAACTTGGTGCAATGGCTAAGAGCGTTGATTCCAAGGAGCAGATTGCAGCAACTGCATCTATTTCTGCAGCAGATGCCACTATCGGTGAAATGATTGCCGAAGCAATGGATAAGGTCGGCAAAGAAGGCGTTATCACTGTTGAAGAATCAAACACATTTGGTCTTGAACTAGAACTTACTGAAGGTATGCGCTTTGACAAGGGTTATGTTTCACCATACTTCGTCACAGATACAGATCGCATGGAAGCAGTTCTAGAAGATGCTTACATCCTGATTGTGAACTCAAAGATTTCAAATATTAAGGACCTCGTTCCAGTACTTGAAAAGGTTATGCAATCAGGTAAGCCACTTGCCATCATCGCTGAAGATATTGAAGGCGAAGCACTTGCAACCCTAGTTGTGAACAAGATTAAGGGAACATTCCGTTCAGCTGCAGTTAAGGCACCAGGCTTTGGCGATCGTCGCAAGGCGATGCTGCAAGACATTGCCATCCTTACCGGGGCCACAGTTATTTCAGAAGAAGTTGGCCTCAAGTTAGAGACTGCTGGCCTAGAACTTCTTGGTCGCGCTCGCAAGGTTGTTATCTCTAAGGAAGAGACAACCATCGTTGAAGGCGGCGGAGATGACGCACAGATCAAGGGACGCGTTGCCCAAATTCGCACCGAGATCGAAAAATCAGATTCAGATTATGACAAAGAGAAGCTACAAGAGCGTCTGGCCAAGCTTGCGGGCGGCGTTGCTGTCATCAAAGCTGGAGCTGCAACTGAAGTTGAACTTAAAGAGCGTAAGCACCGCATCGAAGATGCCGTGCGCAACGCAAAGGCCGCCGTTGAAGAAGGAATCGTCGCCGGTGGTGGCGTCGCGCTCCTTCAGGCAGCAACAGCAGCATTTAAGAAGCTCAAGCTTGAAGGCGATGAAGCAACAGGTGCGAAGATTGTGGAAGTATCAATCGAAGCCCCACTGAAGCAGATCGCAATCAACGCTGGCCTTGAAGGCGGAGTTGTAGTTGAGAAGGTTCGTAACCTAGACGCGGGCTTCGGACTTAACGCAGCAACAGGGGAGTATGTAGACATGATTAAAGCTGGCATCATCGATCCAGCTAAGGTCACACGTTCTGCTCTTCAAAATGCCGCATCAATTGCCGCACTCTTTATTACAACAGAGGCAGTAATCACCGATAAGCCTGAGCCAAAGGGTGCAAACCCGGCGCCACAGGGCGGCGGAGATATGGACTTCTAAATCCTTAGCGTAAAAAGTTAGTAAGGCCCTCGAGATTAACCTCTCGGGGGCCTTCTGCTTTACGATTAGCAGATGAAGTCATTTGACGCAGAATCCGTAGCACGCGATGCCGCTTTGGCAGATGCCGAATTTGCGACTCAAGTTGGTGACTTCGTTTCAGTTGAATACGATGACGATAATCGCGTAGCAACATATCTTTTTACAGCCGTTATTGCCGGCTATGTCGGATGGCGTTGGTGCATCACTCTTGCCAAAGTAGATAAAGATGCCGAACCAACTATCTGTGATGTCGTTATCTTGCCTGGCCCAGATTCACTTATTGCACCCGATCACATTCCTTATATGGATCGCATCTTGCCGGAAGATATTGAGCCAGGCGTCATCGTTCCCAGTATTTTGGAGGACACTCGACTTGTCCCTGGTGTGAACGCACTTGTGCAGGATGAAGAGCTCGATGCAACCCAAGTATTTGATTTAGGTTTAATGCGTCCTCGTGTGCTTTCTATTGAAGGTCGCGATCAAGCAAGTAAGCGTTGGTATTCAGGTGATCGCGGACCGAATACTCCCTTGGCACAAGGTGCTCCTAAGCCATGCGCATCCTGCGGATTCTTCCTTCCGATTGCAGGATCACTTCGCTCATCATTTGGCGTATGCGCCAATGCGATAGCACCCGATGATGCACGTGTCGTTTCGGTTGACCATGGATGCGGAGCGCATTCAGAGGCAACCCTGTGAAAAAAGCCTTACCTGCAGCTCTGATCGCAGCGCTCGTAGCTTTCTTTGTTTTCACTGACAGTCAGAGCTGGGCCGAGACAGTTGCAACAAAATCTAAGGTGTGTCCGACCGGATCATTTCCAGATTTGTCTCAATCGGTAGGAGCAGGTGCTGGTTATGTAAAACCTTCAATCTCAGTTACCTGCAGTGATACTGAACTGAAAGTCAGCTCAAATGGAATGATTAGTTTTCCTTTTGAGCCAAAAACACCCAACGCGCTAGCTGCGCAGGAGTGGAGCTGGTCTGTCCCACTCAATCCGGTTAAAGCAAATGCTGTTACTAGTATTAAAAATGTTTTAGGAACTCTTGGATTCACCGTGAGCGGACTTCCAATATATGGACCGACCGAAGGTCCACAACCCACAGCTGAGGCTTTTGGTGATCCGGTCTATAACAAGATTATGGATACCTGCGGTGGCCACACCGGCCCTAGCCGTGAATATCACCACCATGCAATTTTCTTGGTGCAACAATGTAATTTATCAAAGCAAGTCATTTTAGGTTATGCCCTAGATGGCTTTCCGATCTACACAACCCTTGGCTGTCTAGATAAGAAGTGCACAAAGACAGCGTTGATGAAATCTGGTTACCTAAAAACTGGTAATCCCAAGACAAACTCTTGGGGTGCTTACACATATAAAAAATCTACATCCACCAGTGTTTTAGATTCTTGTAATGGTCGCACGCAACCCGATGGAACTTATGGTTATCACGCGACAACTAATTTTCCTTACATCATCGGTTGCTTCACCGGCACAGCGGCTCTTGCAACCGGTCGTGCAGGTGAACCAATGCCACCAATGGGAGAGCAGCCGCCAAACGGAGGACCACCACTTAAGGGAGGACCACCACCGCGGGAAGGACCGCCAATGGGCGGACCTGCAAAGCCATAGAAGTTTGCATTCACACTTAATCACGCTTAAAACCCGGTCGCACGGCCACTGCTTTCTGCGATAAATTAGGCTCCTGTCCGAATCCCCTCGGCTACACCACAGAAGAAAATTTAGGAGTACGTGCAATGCCTACCGGAAAAGTTAAATGGTTTTCCCTTGAAAAAGGCTTTGGGTTTATTGCATCCGATGAAGGCGAAGATGTTTATCTAGCCGGATCAGCACTCCCAGAAGGCGTTGCAACAGTTAAGCCTGGAACAAAGCTTGAGTTCAGCGTGATTGATTCTCGTAAGGGACCACAAGCAATGTCTGTGCACATCATTGATGCACCGGTTTCACTCGCAGAAAATTCACGCGTTAATAGCGATGATCTCGCTGCGATGATTGAAGACACTATCAAGATTCTTGATCGTGTGGGAAATGGTCTTCGTCAAGGACGCCATCCATCAGGTGCTGAAGCAGAACGCCTTGGTCGCGTTCTTCGCGGCATCGCTTCCCAACTAGAAGCTTAAATACCGCTACGCCTACTACGGCGGATTGTGTAACGAATTCCAATAACGCCTAAGACGGCGCCGACTACACATGTCCAAACGATTTTGGATTCGGCGCCAATAACTACTGCGACAGCGCCGGCGCCAATCCAGGCGATGGTTCCCACTGCAATAAGTGTGACTACATTTTTGATGTTACTTGCCATAGTTAAAGTCTAACCTTAGTTACCGAGAAAAATAAGAGCGACTAGTGCAATGAGTGTGAGTACTGTAATAAGTCTGCGGCTCTTATAGTTCATGTGCTGGCTCCACATGCGATGGAATGAATTGAATAACAGCATAGGCGATCACCATCAGGACCGGCACCATTAAATATGCGCGAGAGATACCAAGGTGATCACCCAGAATTCCAAGTACGAATGGGGATAAACCAATTGCACTTCCTGCCGCCAGTGAGTTCTTACCCATTGCTAAATCGGGGCGACCATCACTTAGGCCAATCAATCGCAAAGATGAGAGCGTGAACTGACTTGATACGCCAATGCCGGTAACTAGCAGCGAGAAGAAGCTAATTGTTAAGTTGTGTGAAAACCATAGGCTGGCAAAACCAATGAACTGGGTGGCAATAAACATTTTGAGTTGAGTATCAATTTCCCATTGTTTAAGCAGTATCGGTCCATACCAACGCCCAATCGCCATACCAGAACCGAATGCCACGACCGCAAGAGTTGCGATGGCAGGTGTGGCATCAGTGCGGTCTCGAATAAGTGCTGCCGCCCAGAACGAGATTGCGAACTCGCTAGCGATACAGGCAAAGAATCCAAACCAAGAGATCCAGAAGTGGCCGGAAAGTTTGCCGCCTTGTGGTCCATCTTCGTGTGGAACATGCGCCTGCTCATCTTTAATTCTGCGAAAGAAAAATAGATAGAGCACAAAGGGCAAGACCGCCAAAATTCCGATGCGCCATTGATCGCGGAAACTATCTGCGACAAGTCCCACAGTAAGCGTGCCGATGACATAACCTATGGAACCAATCGCATTTGCTTGCGTGAGCGCCACCGCTGATTGCTTGCCATAGTGTCCCGACAGTGAAGTGACAAAGTTATTGATAACAACTGAGACTCCAAAACCGGCAACAAGTGCTGCCAGAATTGTGAGTTCAACTGGGGGAGCTGCAACGAATCCAATCAGGCCGATGGAGAAAATGATGAGACCAATCCATCCGGTACTAGAGCGACCAAATCTATGCGCAAGATGCGAATTAGAAAGACCGGCCATGATTGAGGCAACACCCATTGCAGTTCCGTGAAGACCAGCGATAGTTAGTGATGTTCCCTGATCTGCTCGGAGCAGCGGTTGTGATGGACCGAAGGCGCCTAGGAAGATATTGACAGCCGCACCTTGTAGCGCGATGGTCCAGAAAAAGGAGTCGCGTTTTACTGTCTGAGGCATGAATTACAGCTTGGAGACGACAAAGTCGATTGATGCTGTGAGTGCATCAATATCGGCTGGGTCGACAGCGGGGAACATACCGATACGAAGCTGGTTCTTTCCAAGCTTGCGATATGGCTCGGTATCCACAATTCCATTAGCGCGAAGGGCAGCAGCCACGGCTGTTGCATCAATTGCATCATCGAAGTTAATGGTTCCAACAACATTTGAGCGCTGGGCCGGGTTGGTAACAAATGGCGTTGTATAGCTGGTCTTTTCCGCCCAACCATAGAGACGAGATGCGGAATCAGCGCTGCGACCAGCTGCAAACTTCAGACCGCCATTGGCATTCATCCACTTCACTTGCTCATCAAGGAGCATCAAAGTGATAAGTGCTGGAGTGTTATAGGTCTGATCAAGTCGTGAGTTCTCAATGGCAATGCTGAGATCAAAGAATGCCGGAATCCAACGACCGCTTGCTTTAATCTTTTCTGCACGTGCAATTGCAGCAGGGCTCATAAGAGCCAGCCAGAGACCACCATCTGATGCGAAAGATTTCTGCGGTGCAAAGTAGTAGGTATCAAATTCTTTAGCGTTTACATCAAGACCGCCAGCAGCAGAAGTTGCATCGACTAGAACCAATGCGCCATCTGTTCCAGCTGGGCGCTTGATTGGCATCGAAACACCTGTTGAAGTTTCGTTATGTGTCAGGGCATAGACATCGATACCGGCTTCGGCAACAGCTGCTGGATGTGAGCCTGGTTCAGATTTAATAACAGTTGGTTCACCAAGGAAAGGTGCTTCCTTGGCAGATGCGGCAAACTTTGATGAGAATTCACCGAAAACTAAGTGCTGTGAACGATCTTCAATCAAGCCCATGGTTGCGATATCCCAAAATGCAGTAGATCCACCATTGCCCAGAATGACTTCATAGCCATCAGGTAGTGAGAAGAGTGATGTAAGACCTTCGCGCACGCTTTTGACAACATTCTTTACTGGCTTTTGGCGGTGAGATGTTCCGAGAATGTAATTCGCACCGGGTGCGGTTAACGCTGCAAGTGCCTCTGGACGAATCTTTGATGGACCACAACCAAAACGTCCATCACGTGGCTTGAGGTTCTCAGGAATCTGGATATCTGCGCTCATGGGCAAAGACTAAGGGTAGTAACGACTTACTTCCCAATCCGAAGATGTGTTATCCCGCTCATAGCGCAGGCGATCATGTAAGCGGGAGTAACGCCCCTGCCAGAATTCGATGCTAATTGGCGTGACGCGATAACCACCCCACTGCGGTGGGCAGGGAACTGTTGTTCCTTCCGGCCATTTCTGCGCAGCACCGGCATAGCGCTGTTCAAGTTCTTCGCGAGATAAGAGCGGGGCCGATTGCGCAGATGCCCATGCGCCAATCTGAGAACCCCACGGACGAGTTGCAAAGTAATCCTCAGATTCTGCACGCGAAATTTTTGCCGCAAATCCACTTATCGAAACTTGTCGCTCCATGGCATACCAAGGAAAAAGCAGAGTGACTTGCTCATGTAATTCAATCGCTTGTGCTTTACGAGATGAGTAGTTGCTAAAGAATGTAAATCCACCTTCTGATACATCTTTAAGTAAAACAGTGCGAGTGCTGATGGCATCAGCGCCTTTCGCATCGCTACCCAGGGTTGATAAGACCATTGCATTGGCTTCGACAATAAAGTCATTTGCTGCAGCTTCACTGAGCCAGCCACCAAATGCGTCGAAGGGATCGGCCGGCAAGGACTCAAGTCCGACCTCGCCATAAGAGCGGCGCATGGCCCTGATTGCATCTCGTTCCATCTGGCTCATAGATGTATCGAACCTCACTTTCGGCATGTGTGCATCCCCGCCTGATGTGGTGGTCAGCACCCCCGCGTTAGGTGCAGAATTGCCCACGTACAAAGAGGTTAGAAGCCGATATTGAGGGAGCCCACTGTGTCAGATGATTTCAAGCCAGGCCTGGAAGGCGTAATTGCATTTGAATCTGAAATTGCAGAGCCAGATAAAGAAGGCAGCGCCCTTCGCTACCGCGGCGTTGATATCGAAGACCTCGTAGGACGCGTTTCGTTTGGAAATGTATGGGGACTACTCGTCGATGATGAATTTAATCCAGGCCTACCAAATGCCGAGCCATTCCCACTTCCTGTTCACTCAGGTGATGTTCGGGTAGATATTCAATCTGCAATTGCAATGCTTGCTCCAGCTTGGGGATTTAAGCCACTACTTGATATTTCAGATGAAGAAGCACGTAGCAACCTTGCTCGCACATCAGTCATGGTGCTTTCATACCTGGCCCAAGCTGCCCGCGGAGTTATTGCAACACCAGTATCTGAGGCAGAAGTTGATAAGGCTCACACAGTTGTAGAGCGCATGATGATTCGCTGGCGCGGAGAACCAGATCCAGCACACGTTCGCGCAATCGATGCTTACTTTGTCTCGGCTGCAGAGCACGGAATGAACGCTTCTACATTTACCGGTCGCGTTATTGCATCAACTGGAGCCGATGTTTGTGCCGCACTTTCTGGCGCTATCGGTGCGATGTCAGGTCCACTGCATGGTGGCGCACCATCTCGCGTTCTTCACATGATTGAAGAAGTTGAGAAGACCGGAAATGCCGAAGCATATGTAAAGGGACTTCTTGATCGTAAAGAACGCCTGATGGGATTTGGTCACCGTGTGTATCGCGCGGAAGATCCACGCGCTCGCACACTTCGTCGCACCGCAAAAGAATTGAACGCACCACGTTATGCAGTAGCAGAAGCACTGGAGAAGGCAGCGCTGAAAGAACTCCATGAGCGCCAACCAGATCGCGTACTCGAGACAAACGTTGAGTTCTGGGCAGCAATCATTCTTGATTTCGCAGAGATTCCAGCGCCACTGTTTACCTCAATGTTTACCGCTGCCCGCACTGCCGGGTGGTCTGCCCACATTCTTGAGCAAAAGCGCACTGGTCGTTTGATTCGTCCATCAGCTCGTTACGTCGGAAAGGCTCCTCGTAAGCCGGAAGATGTAAAGGGCTGGGATGCAACTGTCGAGCAGCTTCACAAGTAATTAGCGCTGCTATGCGAAACATCATCTGGTTTCGCCGCGATCTACGCATTGGTGATCATCCGGCGCTGTTAGAAGCGATGAAAAATAGCGATGAAATTGTGCCGCTCTTTATTCTAGATAAGGCACAGATTGCTGAAGCTGGTGAAAAGTTACTTGCCTATATGGGGCAATCTCTGCGCGCACTTGATGAATCACTGGGCAACACCTTGCACATCATTGAAGGCGATCAAGTCGAAGTCTTAAAAGATTTGATTTCTCGTTATGACGTGAAAGAAGTTCATATCTCGGCCGAGTATGAACGCTATGGCGCCGAGCGCGATGCGCGAGTAGAAGCTGCTGGAATTCCACTTATTCGTACTGGCTCCCCATATGCAGTTGCACCAGGTCGCGTTCGTAAACCAAGTGATGACACACCGTACAAGGTTTACACACCTTTCTATCGAGCATGGCGCACACATGGTTATCGCGCACCTGCTGCAACACCAAAAAACATTAAGGCTCCTACGCCACCAGCGCAGTACCGAGCATTTCCAGATTTTGTTATGCCCCACGATGTGCGAGTGATTGAAGCGGGAGAGGCGGCAGCGCTCAAGCGGTTTAAAGAGTTTTCCAAAAAGGGTCTGGATTCTTATGATGAGAATCGAAACTTTGCCGGCATTGATGGCACATCAAAGATGAGTACTTATTTAAAGTTCGGCGAGATCCATCCACGCACCTTGCTGGCAGATCTAGGTGAGAGCAAAGCACATGACACATTTCGCAAAGAGATTGCCTGGCGTGAGTTCTATGCCGATGTGCTCTGTAATAACCCGGATACTGATACTGAGTACTACGCACCGAGATTTAAAGAGATGCGTTATGACAAGCCAGGAAAGCAATTTAAAGCATGGTGTGATGGAAAGACTGGCTACCCATTTGTTGACGCAGCAATGCGCCAATTAGTGCAAGAGGGTTGGATGCATAATCGCACCCGCATGGTGGTGGCATCATTTCTTGTAAAAGACCTGCATCTGGAATGGCAGTTAGGTGAACGCTTCTTTGCCGAGCACTTAGTTGATTACGATGTGGCATCTAATGCCCATGGTTGGCAATGGACTGCCGGCACCGGCACCGATGCCTCTCCGTATTACCGCGTCTTTAACCCAATAGAGCAAGGCCGACGCTTTGATGAGAACGGTGATTACATTCGTAAATATGTGCCAGAACTTGCTCACCTAAGTGCGGCTGAGATTCATGAACCTTGGTTATTCCTCGATGGCTATTCACAGAATTACTCAGAACGCATTGTCGATCATGCAGTGGAACGAATTGAGTCACTTGAGCGGCTAAAAGAAATTAAGGCGGATAAGCCCGAAAAACCAGCGTAGTTCTATTGCATCTGCAAATCACTCGCGATTTTACTTGAGCCCATTACTTAACTATCTTTTCACCTGTATTAAGCAATCAGGCACAACTAGGCAAGGGAGTCGCGATGTTCTTTACTAAACGTCGCGTTATTGACTACTGCCGCATTTCTACTACCAGTTGCTGATTTAGCTTCTTTTCGCACTATCTAGCTTTACCAAATCTATTTTCATACCCAACAACAAACAGAGGAAAAAAATGTCCATTTCAAGAAAAGTATTAGCTGCAGCAGCAGTCGCAGCGCTCTTCACATCAACTGGTGTTATTCCAGCTGATGCACGTCCTAAGAATCAAGCTCGAGCAGTTGCGCAACCCGATTGGCTAGAACAGAACATCGATAATCCAAATGTTCGTATCATCGAGGTAAGCACTGAGCCTGGAATTTACGAACGTGGACACATTAAGAACTCAATTAAGTTCGTTTGGCACACCGATCTCGTCGACACTGTAAATCGCGACATCATTAGCCAAGCTAACTTCACCGCACTTGCACAGAAGGCTGGCATCAGTGATGACACAACTGTTGTCCTATACGGAGATAAGAACAACTGGTTCGCTGCATGGGGAGCCTGGATATTTAATATCTACGGTCAAAAAGATGTCCGTGTTCTAGATGGTGGAAGAGTTAAGTGGGAAAAAGATGGTCGCGCTCTGACATCAGCCGTTCCAACATTTAAGGCTGGTAACTTTGTCGCAAATAACGCTGATAAGAATCTGCGTGCCAGCTTGGTAAAAGATGTTCTTCCAGTAGCGAAGAAAACAAAAATTGCAACGCTAGTTGATATCCGCGGCGCAGATGAATTCAGCGGAAAGCTTTTTGCAGCTCCTGGCTTCCAAGAGCTAGCAGTGCGCGCGGGCCACATCCCAGGTGCAATCAATATCCCATGGGGTTCAAATGTAAATGCTGATGGAACCTTTAAAACTGTGGCAGAGCTCAAGAAGCTCTATGCAGATAAAGGCATCACTGGCGTAGATCAGATCATCACATATTGCCGTATTGGTGAGCGTTCATCACTGACATGGTTTGTACTCAGTGAAATTCTTGGATTCCAAAAGGTCAAGAATTACGACGGATCATGGACTGAGTATGGAAACTCAGTAGGCGTTCCAATTGAAAATCCTGCCGGAACAATTTGGGGAGCTGCGTAATTAGCACCTCACAGCAGTCAGAGAAGAGCCCCGATCACCTCGGGGCTCTTCTTCCTGTGTGGACCCGTGCTGAAAAGATACGAACTGGTATCTCACTTGGTGTAATTGCTGTGCTATTGGCAACCGCGTTCGTACTCTCATCATCGGAGAATGCTTCAACTGCTCCAATCTCACTGTTAATTGGCGCCAGCCTCGGTTTACTGCTGGAACGTGGTCGATTCTGTTTCTTCTGTATTTTCCGTGATGGAATTGAAGATAAGAACACCACGCCTTTTCTATCAATTCTCATTGCAATTGCTACCGGATCAATTGGTTATGCAATCATCTTCGGACAGTTTCTCCCCGATACAACTACTGAACGCCTTCCACCGGTAGCCCATATTGGACCTGTGAGTTGGGTGCTCGTACTTTCTGCCTTTGCATTCGGCATTGGTATGGCACTTTCAGGTGCATGTATTAGTGGCCACCTTTATCGCCTTGGCCAAGGTTATATTCGCGCAATCCCGGCGCTCTTTGGCACACTTATTGGTTTTGTACTTGCCTTCCTTTCCTGGAATTGGCTTTATCTCAATGCAATCGCAGATGCGCCCACTATTTGGTTGCCGCATTACTTTGGATATTCAGGTTCCCTCATCATTACCTTCATCGCCCTGATTGCACTCGCTCACTTTGTCATCAGAAAAGGCAAGAACTCAGATCCCCTGCGCGTGGCTTACGTGGGACAGATTTCTATTGCAGCATCACTAAAACGTGCAATTACTGATCGTTGGAGCCCCATCACAACTGGGCTACTCGTGGGAGTCGTTGGAACTATTGCATACCTTCGTGTTGAACCACTTGGTGTTACGCGCCAGATCAGCACCCAAGCAAGAACTTTTATGACCGATAATAAAATTGGCGATGAGACTCTCGTTGGCCTTGATCGAATGGCTGGTTGTATTGCTGTTATCTCTGAGACCATCACCAATAATGGTTGGTTAATACTTGGAATCGTGGCGTCTTCATTTGCAGCTGCCTTTGCTGGCAATCGCTTTAAGCCAGCGCTTCCTACCGTGCGAAATAGCGCCACAGCGCTACTCGGTGGAATTCTCTTGGGTTGGGGCTCGATGATTTCACTTGGGTGCACCATTGGAGTTCTGCTCTCAGGAACACAAGCATTTGCACTCTCTGGTTGGGTCTTCTTCGCCTTTGTATTTCTTGGTAGTTGGGTCGGAATTAAAGCCAAACTTCACCAGCTCTAAATTACTGGCACGAGTTAACCCCAGAACCAGTTCGCTTTGCTTCATACATTGCCGCATCGGCGCGTTCAAGTAAGTTACTTTCACCATCATTGTGAGCATGGCCAATGCTGACGCCAATTGTGATGCTGTGGCCGCGGATAATAAATGGATAACTTAGCGTGGCTTGCAGCGCAAAGGCTGCCTCCAAAGTAGTTTCGTGGCTTCCATTAATTAACACACCAAATTCATCACCACCGAGTCTGGCGAGGACTGCCCCCGTTGGCAGTGATCGACTAAATCGCTGTGCTACTTGTTGCAAAATTAGATCTCCCACCTCGTGGCCATACTGATCATTCACTGGTTTAAATTCATTAAGGTCAAGGAGTAAAAGCGCACCTTCGGTCTCTGAATATGTAGCAAGTTCTGCCACCAAACGACGACGATTAGGAAGTCCAGTTAACTCATCGGTGCGTGCCAGCACCCGTTCTTCTCCAAGATTTCGTGCTTGTCGAATCACTATTGTCATTCGGATGAAGGCAAGAAAGAGGGTGGCAATCGTGGGAATCAAAATATAGATTGAAAAGATTCCCGGACGCAGCGCCATCAGTGCCAGAAGTGTGGGGCTGATAAATATGGAGAGAGCAATAAAGACAGGATGGATTGTTATCTCAGATGTAGTTGAGCTCTGGGCATGCCAGAAGGAATTAGCAATGATGACAATTCCTATCAGCCAGCCATCATCGGTGATTTGTCCGAAGGTGTAACTATTGTTGACAGAGAGCCATAAGTAGAACAAATCCGATGCGCTAAAGATAAGAATTCCAAGAAAGAGCAGTAGCGCACGTTTTTGTAGTCGGTGGGTGATCACCGCTATCGCAGCCAGTGTAAGAAGCAGTAAATCTGATACCGGAAATAGCAGTGAGAAGAATTGATCTTGCACATCAAAGATAGATTCTGGAAAGACTTTCGAGAGAAAGGCAGCGGTGGCAATTGCTGAAATACCGAGGCCAAAGATCGCTGAATCAAGTACTTCTATGGGATTTAGGTGTCGCCCGCGCGAGAGAGTTCGAGGAATAGCGACGAGTAAGAGTGGGTAGAAAAAGACGTAGCTGAGCTGGGCTAGAAATTGGGCAGTATTGGAGAGAGTATAGAAATCAGCGTAACTATTGAGCAGTGAGCCAACGCCCCAGAATCCAATGGCAAGTGAGGTCGTGGCAACTGCGACCGGGTCATTGCTCAGTGGCGCTTGGGTAATTGCAGCGATGGCAAAGATCCAAATTGCGTTATAGAGGAAGAGATCAAGGGTGAGCGAGTTGCTTTGGATAAATAGTTTAAGAAAGAGGTGAAGCAGTAGGAGTGCCACCGGAAGTAATCTGATGGCGCGGTACACCTAAGAATTAAACAGGGGTACCAACCCCTCATGAATAGGGGAATCGTTACGGCAACAGATAAGGGGGCTTAGTAGCCTTTTTTGCAGAGCAAGCCGGCAGATGATTGTGCATCAGTGACGCTATCTTTAAATGCAGCTGGAGCGCTGAGCAAGAGCGCCTTCTTGGACTCAAGATCCTTCACTTGAGTAGAAAGCTTTGATTTTGAACTACTGAGAATTAAGACCGCATTTGCAAGCTTTGAAAGTGCGGTTGCAAGTGCCTGCTTCTCAGCTGGAACAGTTGAGGCATTCATAGATGCCTGTGACTTTGTCACCTGTGCTCGCGCATTTTCATATGCGGTGGTCACACTGGCAAGTGCTGCGACCGCTTTCTCAAGTTCGGCATCAAGTTCGGCAGTTTGGGCTGAGATATCACCGACATTTTTTTGAGCCTTCACAGCTGCCTGAAATTGAGTTATCGCAGTAACGCATTCAACAGATAACCATGTGAGTTTGGAATTCTTGACTAGCGCATTCTTAGAACACTGATACTTATAACCAGAGACAGAAACTGTGGCATTGAGCTTTGAGCAGGCAGTCCCGTTGCTGATTTTTGCAGCAGATGCCGGCGCTATGAAAAGGCCACCAGCGATAACTACAGCAGAAAGTATTGTGGCTACTAATTTGCGGGACATTTTTATCCTCCGTCGGGTATGCGGTAATGGTAGCGATGCTCGGTTAAATTCCGGCGTAAAGGCTCCCTTTCCAGCATAGAAAATCGTGTGAATTTTGGTTCTCAAAATGCGTGTATGATTAATCCATCGACGCACCCTGCATCGATGTACTTCCCCCAAAGTGCGCCACATGGCCACTTACTTGCGAGTCTTATCAAGACCCTGATGGCCCTAGTTCTTCTAGCTGGCCGATCTAACCGAGACGCGCTTGTCGTCTCGATTGGTATCTATTTTCATGTCTCTACAAACACGTACCCCTGCCCCCGGCAAAGCTCGTCGCGCCGCAAAAGGCAAGCCCCGCCACACAACTGCCCAGAAGGCTGCGCGTAAGACCGCAATTGCTAAGCCTGCTGCTCGCGGAACTGCCAAGCGCAGCGCCGAGTCAAAGCCAGCAGTAGTCAAGTCAACTATTGCCAAGAAGGCAGCTACCGAACGTTATTCAGATCGCGAAGTTGTCACTAAGAAGGAAGTTCGCTTAGCTGATCGCTCAAAGCTACGCGCACAACGTTTTCAGGAGCGCACCGCATCTAAGTCAAAAAATATTGAAGGTGCACCAAAAGGTAATCCAAAGCAGAGTCGCGAAGAGCGCACTTTCTCAAAGCCAGCAAAAGCATTTAAGGGATCTGCGCCAAAGCGCGCTGAAGCTACATCGCGTCCAGCAAAGCCAGTCTCACGTGCGGCAAAGTTTGTCGAAGATCGTGCAGAGCGCGCATCACGACCGTTTCGCCCAGATCGTCCAGAGCGTCCGTCACAATCAGATACACGTCCAACAACTCGTCGCGAGGCAGTGAAGGCAAAGATTGCACGTAGCGAAGATGGCCGTCCAAACTTTATTCCGCAAAAGCGCGAAAAATTTAATCCAAGTGCGCCACGCGGTGCATCAACACGCAGTGCTTCATCACGAAGTGCAGCCCCTGCTCGCGATACCGAGACTTCACAACGTCCAGCTCGCGATCGCCGTAATGATTCACCAGCCTATGCCCGCGATGATCGTCGTGCATCAAAGACTCATTCAAATGTGGCAACTGATTTCGGCGCCGATGATAATTACATTTCAGTAAATTTAGCTGATGCCAACTTAGTTGAGGCAACACCACTTTCTGAGGTAACAACTACTTTCCGTGACCTAGGTATCGCACCAGCGCTATCAAATGCGCTTAGCGCACAAGGAATCATGCATCCGTTCCCGATTCAGATTGCAACACTTCCAGATGCACTAGCAGGCCATGACATTTTGGGTCGTGGACAAACTGGTTCTGGTAAAACTCTGGCATTTAGCCTTGCACTGCTGACAAATATCAGCGACAAGGTTGCTCGTCCACATAAGCCGCTGGCACTGATCTTGACTCCTACCCGTGAACTCGCGCAGCAGATCGATGAAGTACTTCGTCCACTTGCTCGCGCTGTTGGCCACGAATCAGTAGTGATCGCTGGCGGAATGCCATATGCAAAGCAGATCACTGCAATGCGTAAAGCGACAGCAATTTTGGTGGCAACACCAGGACGCCTGATTGACTTGCTCAATAAGAATGAAGTTCAGCTCGACCAACTTCAGATAACAGTTCTTGATGAAGCCGATCAGATGGCAGATATGGGATTCCTTCCGGTTGTGAAGGAAATTCTTGATCAAGCACATCTCGGTGGACAGCGTCTACTCTTCTCAGCAACACTTGATCGCGGTGTGGATTCACTTGTGAAGCAATACCTGAAGAATCCAAAGACACACTCATTGCAAAATGACCGTGCCTCAGTTTCAACTATGGAGCACCATGTTCTACAGATGCACCCTGGTGATAAAGATGACATCACATCACAGATTGCAGCGCGTAATGGAAAGACAATTCTCTTCGTGAAGACACAACGCGGCGCAGATCGTTTAGCGGACAAGCTTGCAAACGCAGGAGTTCCAGTTGGCGCACTGCACGGTGGAAAGTCACAAGCGGTACGTACTCGCACCCTTGCCCTCTTTAAGGAGCAAGAGAATTCAGCGCTCGTTGCAACAGATGTAGCAGCACGCGGTATTCACGTTGATGGAATCTCACTTGTTGTTCACGTAGATCTTCCACAAGATCACAAGGATTACTTACACCGTTCCGGTCGCACAGCTCGCGCTGGCGAATCAGGAACTGTCGTAACCCTTTCATCATCAAAGAATTCACGAGCAGTATCAGGACTTCTCACCCGCGCAGGTGTGACACCGAAGTTCCACGATGTTCTACCACTTGATGAAAAGCTCATGGTCCTTACTGGAGCACAAGAGCCAACCGGAGTTCCTTATATTCCACCAATCGTTGAACGTAAGAGCCCACAAAGTGGATCACGTTCAGGTGGCGGCAATCGTCGCGGTGGCAGCAGTGGTGGATATCGCGGTGGCAATAGCCGTCGCAGTCGCTAACTAGCGCTGTTTCCTACGTACATTCATCCCGATTTGGCGTACAAAACTTCTTGGTGCAATTGAAATAATTGCCACAAGTAACTTGTATTGCCATCCAGGAACACTGACGGGTTGATGTGCTTGCGCATCTTTCCAAGACTGTGCCACTAATTTATCGGCGTTAAGCCACATGAAGCTTGGCAGTCCCTTCATCTTCATTCGTCCACGCTGATGAAATTCGGTGCGGGTAAATCCAGGGCAGAGGGCAGAGACAATAACGCCAGTGCCTTTGAGCTCGGTGTTTAGAGATTCAGAGAGCACGGTCAGATATGACTTAGCAGCGCTATATGTCCCACCTGCAATAAAGCCGGCAACGGATGAGACATTGATAATCGTGCCAGATTTACGCTCTTTCATGCCGGGCAAGATCACATGCATCAAACGCATGGGAGTGCGCACCAAAACATTGAGCAAATCTTGCTCATCACCCAAGTCACTTGCCGTGAAGGCTTTATTGATGCCAAAGCCAGCGTTATTAATCAGCACTTCTATTTCATAGCTCTGAATATATTTCTCAACTGACTTCACGCCACCTTTTGTGGCTAAATCTGCGGGCAGCACAAATGTTTGAATCCCATATTTCTCACGTAATCCTCCGGCACGTTCATGTAGCCGGACTTCATCGCGAGCAACGAGTGCGATGTTGTATCCCTTGGATGCAAGCAAGCGGGTAAAGCTTTCACCTATTCCTACAGTTGCACCTGTAACTAGAGCCCACTGCGCCATTTAAATAACTATCCCTTGTGTATCTTCATCGCGAATGTGCCAGGAAGAGCCGTACTCCTTAATTAAATCTAGGAATGGTTGTGGAGGAAACCATTCTGGACCAGAAATTCCTTCCGGCTTCCACTGCCCAGTAGAAATAAGTTCGAGTGCAATCATGGGATTAATAGCGGTCTGCCACACCACAGCCTGGTTGCCATAGTTCTTCATCGACCACTCGTTATCTACTACGTTATAGATATAGACAGCCTTTGGTTTTCCATCCTTACCTAAACCTTTGGCCAGTGTTCCGGCACAAGTTTTGCCATGCATAAGATCGCCGATGGTTGCAGGGTCAGGAAGAATTGAAGCAAGTAAATCACGTGGTGAAATCTCCACGTTTCCAACCTTTACCTTCTCCTTCTTATCCATTCCCAGAGTGTGGATAGTTTTGAGTGTCTCGATAAACTGTTCACCTAACCCGTACTTAAAGCGCACTTGCTTTGCTTTAACCCTCTGCGGAATCAGCACTACTTCTTCGTGCTCGACATTGACGCACTCAACTGGGCCAATACCTTCTGGGAAATCAAAGGTTTCGAGTTCGCTAAATGGTTCAGTTGTATACCAACCGCGACCCTCTTCATAAATCAGTGGCGGATTAAGACACTCTTCAATTGTGGTCCAGATAGAAAACGATGGTGCAAAGTCAAAACCATCAACTGTCAGGTTCGAACCATCCATCACAGCTAAGTAATCGATGCGCGAGAAGAGTTCATCCTGGGCATAGCGAGCAAAGACATCGCTCATACCTGGTTCAATTCCCATTCCGACGACTGCATAAACTCCTTTTTCGCTCCATACTTTTTGGCGAGCGAATTGTTCATCACCGAGTTTGACGCCAGGTTTGTTATAGGGCTCTGTTGGGTGAGGTGTTGAAAGCGACATCGCCAAATCCATGTAATGCACGCCTTCTTCTTCACAGGCAAGAAAGATTGGCATTACAAATCGTGGGTCTACGGCGTTGATAACAATGTCGGGAGCCACTTTGCGAATGAGTGCACGGATGTTACTCACATCAGAGGCATCGACTTCTTGCGCCGAAAATCTAGGATCATTTACTTTTGTTATAGCCGCTTGGGCCCGCGCGAGAACGTAATCTGCCATGACCATAGATGTAATAAAGGGTCTACGTGCTGCGATATTTGCAATTGCACTGCCAACTCCGCCTGCGCCGATCACGAGCGCTTTCATGGATGGCCTCTCATACTTGTTAACTCGCACATTGATATGCGTGTTCGGGGAAGGTTATCTCTCCCCATAACCTTTGCCAAGCATCTGCCACGCGTGATGGTGCCCACTTTCATAGCAAAGCGTGAGAGAAAGTACCCATTCATCTAACCGTGCAATACCCTTATTTCATTGATTGACCCCAGCTACCAAGTTGGCGCTCTCAGCTTCCATAACTACCTAATTAGTTAATAGTGAGAGCAAAATTCTGTGGGGGGGTGCATCACGTGGGCACTTCCGAGAATGATTTAAACGATTTCTACCATGATGATCCCACCCCACAAATCGCTAAGAATAAGTTGCCCTCAAAGTTCATCGCTACAGGTGCATTGATCCTTGGCTCAGTCCTCTTTTTTCAAGGCACCTTTGCTGGCAATGTCTCATTGAATTCAGGTTCTGGCGTGGAATTTGGTCAAGGTGTATCGCAAGCCGTTGCCTGTTCGGGGGAGACAAATCTGACTCTGACACCTCGATCAAGTTTTACCAATGGCTCTCCCGGCGCCCACTACTTAAACTCAGTGACAGTCTCAAATATTCCAGATAGTTGCTTTGGCGTTGACTTCACCATTAGCGCCTATAACGATTCAAGTGGCGCCCCGCTTGCACTCTTTAACGCATCATCAACTAGCGCTGTTGTCTATAACAATGCTGGAACTTTCTCACGTGGGATTGGTTCTACTGGTATGACGGTGGAGAGCAGCACTGGAACTTTCACAGCCACCTTCACTGTTCCTGTTGCGCAGTCATCTAACGTCTTTAAGTTAACGATTCAAAGTGGCGTGCATACTACTTTTTATGAGGTTGGAGATCGTGGCCCTGGCGGTGGAATTGTTTACTACGTCTCGGCCAGCAACTTCACATCAACCGGATCAGCCTGCGATACGGCATGTAAGTATTTGGAGGTGGCACCATCAACTTGGCAATCTGGAACTGTGGCTACTGACCTTACTTACCAATGGTCGACGGACACTACTACGAGTACTGCGCAGAATAGGGTCACCGCGGGAACAGAGAGTGGTTTCGCAAGCGAAAAATTCAACTGGAAAATCGGCCAAGGCTTTTACAATACAAGTGTGATGAAAGTTTCAGGTGCAACATCTGCCGCCCAGGCCAAGGTACTTGCCTATGCAGGAGGCTCCATCGCCGGCCAATGGTTTGTTCCATCAATGAATGAGCTCAATGAACTCTGTAAATATGCACGAGGTCAAACAACGGGTGTTCTCACGGTGAAGTGTGATTCCAGCGGGACTCTAAAGTCCGGGACAGCAAATGATCTTGGAGGATTTAGGTCGTCCCCCTACTGGTCCTCGTCTGAATACAATTCCGGTTCAGAGTTCGTGTGGATACAGCAATTCTCAAACGGTGCCCAGACCTTCTACGGTAAACTCCAGACCATCCCCTACGTCCGGCCAATCCGAGCCTTTTAACTCTTTAGATCTAGCAGTTACTAATTCATTCCGTGCAGTTTTATTTTTCAGGATGACTTATCTTCGCTGGTATTGTGCGTGAATTCCAATCACGTCCCCGTAGCTCAGTGGATAGAGCAACCGCCTCCTAAGCGGTAGGTCGCAGGTTCAACTCCCGCCGGGGACACAGAGATTAGGTATTAGGAAAATATAACTGTGCGTTGACCGACGATAAAGATTCGATCTTCGGCAAATAACTTCACAGCTCGTGCAAGGACGCGACGTTCAATATCGCGGCCACGAGCAATCATCTCTTCCGGTGTTGCAGCGTGGTTTACGTGTGCCACATCTTGTTCAATGATCGGACCCTCATCTAAATCAGAGGTAACGAAGTGGGCGGTGGCGCCAATGATCTTCACACCACGATCATGTGCCTGGTGATATGGCTTCGCACCTTTAAATCCTGGTAAAAATGAGTGGTGGATATTAATAATCCTTCCTGGCATAGATGCACAGAACTCCTTTGAGAGTATTTGCATATATCTGGCAAGGACTACAAAATCGATTTTGAGCTCGGCAATCTTTGCCAGCATTACCTTTTCTTGCTCTGCCTTTGTGGCTGCTGTGACCGGTAGATATAAGAATGGTATTCCGTGTGATTCAACTAGTGACTGCAAATCTTCTCGGTTAGAGATCACCAGTGGGATTTGAATAGGGAGTTCGCCGAGTTCAAGTAGATACATTAAATCTCTGAGGCAGTGGCTCTCTTTAGTAACCAAAATAAGAGCACGTGGCTTTTCATCCGTTGGTCTGATGTGAAGTGCGGGAGAGAATTTTCCTAGTCCGTCACTCAAGCTCTTCTTCGCCGCATTTAGGTCTTGCGAGGTTTCAAAGCGAGTACGCATAACAAAGGTATTTGTGGTGTTATCTGTGAACTGCTGATTCTCGATGATATTTCCACCGCAGCTGAGCACAGCAGAGGTCATCGCATGCACGATTCCTGGCTGGTCTGCACATTGCAGGGAAGCTATGAGATCCATAGCCCAAGGGTAAAGGTAACTAGTGCGTAATAGTAAATCGCTGCATCCACTTTGGAGCCCACCAGTTGCGTTCTCCAAATAGGCGCATCAGCGCAGGAACCAATAGGGCGCGAACGATAGTGGCATCAAGAATTACCGCCAGTGCCACACCAAATCCCATTGATTTAATCGATGTGACGCCACTTGTGATGAAGGCGGCGAAGACCACCGCAAGTAGTACAGCGGCGGCGGTAATAATACGAGCAGATCTTTGAAGACCAGTGGCGACTGCTTCAATATTTGATTTACCAGCCAGATGTTCTTCTCGGATGCGAGAGAGTAAGAAGAGCTCATAATCCATAGAAAGACCAAAGACCACGACGGCAATTAAAATGACAATAGATGTATCAAGTGTTCCGGTGAGAGTAAATGAACCTACTAACCATTGCAGATGACCATCGATGAAGACCCAGGTGAGAACACCCATTGTTGCTGCCAGTGAAAGCACGTTAAGTAGCACTGCCTTGATGGGAAGGATGATGGAGCCGGTAAAGACGAAGATCAATATAAAGACACTGAGTGCAATCCACCCCAGCGCCCATGGCAATGTTTGGGAAATTCCGTCCTGTGAATCTGTGTAGTCAGCTGCAACTCCGCCAACTAAAGTTCCAGCAGGTGCCTTGAGATCACGGATATCGTGAATCAACTTCTGGGCATCAGGAGTTCGCGGCAACATCGAGTGAAATGCCACCAGGCGAACATCTTGACCGATTACTTGTGGTGGCTGAACTGCCACGATTCCAGAGACAGTGGCAATCTTTTTAGAGTATTGATTTACTTCAAGAGTTTTATCCGCACCATTACGAATAATGATCTCCACTGGGTCATTTGTCTGTCCGGCAAATCGATCAGCTTGCAGCGCCGTTGCGATCGCCGCCGGATTTGATGCCGGCAACATTCTTGAATCACCTTGTGCAAATTTAATGTTTTGCACCGGCGCCGTGAGAATTCCTAAGATGATGAGCGAAAGAATGACAACTGCTGCTGGGCGTTTCATGACAAGTCTGGCGGTCTGAGCCCAACGGCCATCTTCCTTAGGGGTAATGGAGGATTTACGGATTACGCCTTTATCAATTTTTGAACCTAGGAGAGCCAAGATTGGTGGAAGTCCAAAGAGCGCGCCAACGACTGCCAGTGCAACGACTGAAACGCCGGCATAACCAAAAGATTTCAAGAACGGAAGCGGGAAGAAGGTAAGTGAAACCATGGTGACTAAGACAGTGAGTCCGGAATAGAAAACAGTCTTACCTGCCGTTGCCATGGTGGTGACAATTGAATCTTGCACGTTCTTGCCGTGGTGAATTTCTTCGCGGAAGCGGTTGACCATTAAGAGCGCGTAATCAATACCGAGGCCAAGACCCATGCCGGTTGTGAGGTTTAGTGCATAGACGCTGACATCTGTGAAGAGTGACATCAAGTAGAGAATAAAGAAGGCGCCAAGAATTGCAGCCACACCGACAATAAGTGGCATGGCAGATGCGGCAAGGGCGCCAAAGACAAAAGCCAGAAGGATAAATGTCATTGGGATAGAAACAATCTCTGCAATTTTTAGATCTGCACCAATTTTTTCAGAGATTGCATTTCCTACGACCGCAACTCCTCCTGGATATAAAGTGAAACTTCCGTAATTGCCTTCGTACTTATCCTGGAAAACTGCGCCCAGGGCTTGGCTCTCAGGAGAAAATGCATCTGCTTCGCCGTAAATCAAAATGTAACCTGCGCGAGAATCCTTAGATTTCAGTGTTGCTTCGCCACCGGAGCTCCAATAGGAGAGAGTTTTGGTGACACCTTTTTCTTGAGCAATCTTTGCCTCTAAAGATTTTGCTTCTTGCACAACATCAGAGCTATTTATATCTCGGCTGCCGGCATCTACAACAAGGACGACAGAGGGATCATTAATTTTTAAGTCATCTCGGAGGTATTCATAAACTTTGTAAGAATCACTCTTTGGATCTGAATACCCACCAGCATCAAGGCGGCTGAATATGAGTGAGCCAAAGACTCCTGAGAGAATAATTCCGATGATAAAGAGGGCTAGCGCTGCTTTCTTCCTGCGTACGAGCAAGTGCCCAAGGCTCTCAAACATAGTGATAAGTATGTAGGATTCGATTATGAAATTCGAGTTTGGTCACAGGTGTTCTTACGCATGAGCGACGTGTTTCCAGTAACAACTGATGATGAACGCGACCCACGCGAAGATCAGAAGGAAGATCGCAAGCGTGAGGAAGAAATTAGAGGGGATAAACCCCCACATCACGACGAGTAGTTATTCACTCGCTGCTGCAGGTTTTGATTCAGTTGCCGCTGCAGGTTTTGCTACTGAATCTGTCTTATAGAAACCAGATCCTTTAAAAACTACTCCAACAGATGAATAGACCTTGCGAACCTCACCCTTGCACTCAGGGCACTCGGTCAGTGGGTCATCGGAAAAACTCTGGAACGCCTCGAAGGCATGGTCGCAGGCGTTGCACAGGTATTGATAGGTAGGCAATGTGAGACCTTTCTCAAGAGGGATATCTATGCCTAAGTCTAAAGAAGTGAGACGATAGGCGCGAATCCACGGGATTCACGAGCGCGAAGGAGATTTGAGCAGTGAAGCGAATGACAGCAATTGCACTTATTGCAGGGGCATTTTTACTAAATCCGCAAACGGTATTCGCTAACACTCTAGTCTCAACAACTCCGGTCGCAGGTGCATCACTAGAGAGCGCGCCGAGCGCGGTAACAATCACCACAGAAGTTGCCCTTATGGATGCTGGCAATGAAGTCACAGTCACTGATCCATCAGGTGCTCGAGTAGATGACGGTGCGCTGACAATTGATGGCGTCAGCGCTGTTGTTGGCCTTAAGCAACTTGTTAAGACAGGAATTTATACAGTCAACTATTCGTTGCTTGCAGAAAATGACATTCCTCTAGTTGGAAAGTTCACTTTTAACTTTGCAGAGCCAACTGTCATTGTGCCAGTTGAGCCACAACCAACACCAAGTCAGGCAACAACACCTTCAGGAAATAATGTTGGCACAACAACCTTTGTCCTCGGACTCTTACTTGCTGCCCTTGTGGTTACCTTCGCACTTGCCCGATATGCTCGAAAGATTTATAGGGAGCGATGAATTTACTGTCAGAGGATCTGACTCAGGCAAGTTCTCTCGTTAGCGCTATTGGGACAGTCAATAAGTCTTTACTCGTACTATCGGCTTGCCTTTTGGTTGGCGTGCTTCTCTCCTTTGGATTTCTACTGATTGAACAAGGCGGTAAATTACAGAGCTCGGCAGGCAAATTACGAAAATTTGGCGAACTTGCTGCAGGTATCTGGCTGTTTACAAGTGTCCTGGAAATAACAATCACCCTTGCAAATATTCTTGACTCTTCATTCGGCTCAGCACTTGAACCCACAACCTTTCGCTCGTTTATCACCCAGGTAGATCTGGGAAGATTCCTCTTCGCCCAAACTATCGCCGCTGCAATCGTGCTGGTTGGTCTTAGGTTTATCACCACCGCACTGCAATCAATAGTCTTTCTCGCAATCACTCTGGCGGGGCTAGTCGCACCTGTATTTCAAAGCCATTCAGCCTCTGCTGGTTCGCACGCACTTGCAATTGGTTCACTTGTAGTGCACGTGATTGCACTGTCACTGTGGGTCGGTGGCCTCTGCGCTATTGCGCTACTTGCCGATGCCGATCGAAGAATCGCGCTGCCTCGATTTAGCCAACTAGCGCTATGGGCAGCAATTGCTGTTGTTATCAGCGGTGTCACAAATGCATGGGCTCGCTTAGATTTTGCTCAAGCCTGGTCAACTTCCTATGCCCGCATTGTGATTGCAAAAGCAGTGCTCACTCTTCTCGTTGTGGTTATCGGATATCGAAATCGGCGCAAACTTGCACAGGGCGTGCAAACCGGATGGTCGCTACTGACTCGAGTGATTGTCTATGAAGTTCTGCTTATGGGCGTGATAGTCATTCTCGGTAGTTGGCTCTCTAAGACTCAGCCGCCGGTAGGAGCCGAAGTCGCTTACAGCCCCGCAATTGCAATCGTGGGCTTCCCAGCACCGGCTGCACCAAACTTTGCACGCATCCTCACTGTTTATGATCCAGATGCGCTGATGATCGCAATTCTTATCACTTTGGTTGCACTTTATATCAAAGGTGTAGTTGTCTTGAAGAAACGCGGAGATGCTTGGCCGGTTGGCAGAACGGTTTCTTTCGCACTCGGTATTGCTGCAATTGATTTTGCGACAAGTGGCGGCCTAGGCGTTTACGCACTCTTCTCTTTTCAATATCACATGATTGCTCACATGATTCTAGGAATGCTCGCTCCTATTGGATTAGTGCTAGGAGCTCCACTTACTCTTGCACTTCGGACACTTCCACAAGGTCGCACACCTGAGGAACGCGGTGTGCGTGGATCGCTGCTAGCCGCGCTACATTCTAGGTATTCGGTAATAATCACGAACCCGGTTGTTGCACTTGCTTTATTTGACGGTTCGCTTTTCGTTCTCTACTTCACCAATCTCTTTGGCGACCTGATGCAGAACCATGCCGGTCACTTCTTTATGAATGTACATTTCTTGCTTGCTGGCTATCTCTTCTTCCATGTGATTATCGGAATTGATCCAAACCCTAGGAAAGTGCCGCATGTGGTTCGTATTGTTATTTTATTTGCGGCAATGAGCATTCACGCATTCTTTGCCATCTCATTACTAGCAACCTCTACCCTTATCGATGGTGGTTACTACAAATCAATTGCAACCCCATGGGTAACAGACTTGTTAGCTGACCAGCACGCAGCTGGTTCAGTTGCATGGGCGATGGGGGAGATTCCAGTACTACTTGCAATCACCGCAACGTTTATTCAATGGATGCGCGATGATTCGCGCGAAACTAAGCGTATAGATCGAAATGAAGCGCGCATGGCTGCCATGGGTGAACCAGATGACCTGGCTCAATACAATAATTATCTGAGTAAATTGCAACGCCGAAGCGAGAAAGAAGGTCAGCAGTGAGTTTAGAAAATATCTTCACACTTCCCGCTGAGTACAACGACCTTCGCGATAGCGTGAGAGCGCTGGCTGAGAAAGAGATTGCACCATTTGCGCGCGCTGTAGATGAAGAACATAGATATCCGCAAGAGGCACATAACGCTCTTGTGAAGGCTTCCCTTTTCGCAGCCCATGTTCCCACTGACAATGGTGGCGATGGCGCAGATGCACTTGCTATCTGCATCATTATTGAAGAGGTTGCTCGAGTATGTGGTTCGGCATCTCTTATTCCGGCAGTCAATAAATTGGGATCACTTCCTCTTATTCTTGGTGGAAGTAAAGAACAGAAAGAGCGTTGGCTACGCCCGCTGGCGCAAGGTAAGGGTTTCTCATACTGTCTTTCAGAATCTGAAGCAGGATCTGATGCATCAGCGCTGAAGACAACGGCTGTTCGCAAAGGTGATGGTTGGGTCATTAACGGAAGCAAGAAGTGGATTTCTAACGCCGGAGAATCTGAGTTCTACACCGTGATTGCACAAAGTGATCCATCACTTGGCTCAAAGGGAATCACAGCATTTGTAATCGAAAAACCTGATGCCGGTGTCTCATTTGGTGCACTCGAGAATAAGATGGGTTTTCGCGGTTCACCAACGCGCGAGGTGTATTTTGATAATGTAGAAGTTGGCGATGATCGTCGTATTGGTGAGGTGGGTAAAGGTTTCGCACTGGCCATGGACACCTTAGATCACACTCGAATTACGATTGCAGCCCAAGCTCTAGGTTTAGCGCAAGGCGCCTTTGATGTGGCAAAGAAGTACTCACACGAGAGAAAACAATTTGGAAAAGAGATTTTTGACTTTCAGGGTGTGCAATTTATGTTGGCAGATATGGCAATCGGCATTGAATCTGCAAGACAACTTACTTACGCAGCCGCTGCCAAGAGTGAGCGTGGCGATAAAGATTTACGTTTCTTCTCTGCATCAAGTAAGACCTATGCAAGTGATATTGCTATGAAGGTAACGACAGATGCAGTGCAGATTCTTGGCGGCTACGGCTATGTCTCTGACTATCCGGTCGAACGCATGATGCGCGATGCCAAACTCACCCAGATTTATGAAGGCACTAATCAGATTCAGCGAATTGTGATTGCTCGAAATCTTCCTTAGTTATCTCTTAAAACGAATCACTACATCTGGAGTTGCCGCCGCATGTAGCGGGATATCCCATGGCTCGCGCGGTAGATCTTCGCTAGAAATTTCATCAGGGTGGATAAGACCAATTGAAAATGCAGAAAATTGAGGAAGTGTTCTGTCGTAATACCCGCCACCTTGTCCAAGGCGATATCCACTGCGATCAATTCTTAGAGCGGGAACAACAATCACTTCGACATCGCCAAGTTCGGTAACGGCCGGGCCTTTCGGTTCCGCAATTTTCTTAGCCTTTGAAATCTGATTTTGATTGCCATCCCAACGAACCCACTCAAGATTCTTACCTGCTATTCGAGGTAGCAGCAGAATTTTTCCTTGATTAATCAGCGCAAGATTCAGGGCTGTTGTGTCAGGTTCATCTGTGTATGAGATGTAGCTCGCAATGATTTTCGCCTTCGCAAACTCGGAACTGTCTGCAAGATGTTCAAAAGAGTGTTCTAGATAACGTTCACTTCTCTCGCGACGGTATCGAGTACGAAGGTTGGCCTTTTCTTCGCTGATACCCATGGAAATCCCCTAGAAATTAGTGCAGTGCAAGTAAGGTTAGTGATTATGTCAGAAGCTGCTCGCGTAGATGAAGTTCTCGCTTCCCTCTTAGAACTTTGTCGCCCCCTCGAGCCATTTGATATGCCACTTCTCGACGCCCACGATGCAACACTTGCCGAAGATATTTATGCTGGTGAGCGTCTGGTGATGAAAGCCGGCAGCCGCATCCGTTCCACCCAAATCGGATTAGCCGCATCGATTGGCCTTGATCACTTGCCCACACGACCACACCCACGAGTTGTTGTTATCTCCGCCGGCCCTGACCTTGTGGAACCAGGAGTTCCACTTAAGGCAGATGAAGAGTATGAAACAAATTCTTGGCTGCTCACAACTGCAGTGCGCGAAGTTGGCGCAGTTGCATACCGCGTTCACTCAATCCCAGATGATGAATCCGAGCTACAAGATGTCATTGAAGACCAACTCGTTCGCGCAGACCTCATCATCATTAGCGGTGAACGCCACGATGATTCCTTTGATCTCATTACAAGAACTCTAGAAAAAATTGGTGAGATTAAGACGGTGGAACTCTCAATAGAATCAAGTGGCCGACATAACTTTGGCACTATTGGTCCTGATAAGACGCCGGTAGTAACGCTGCCTGGAGATCCCATTGCTGCATATATCTCCTTTGAACTTTTGGTGCGCCCAATGATTCGCACGATGCTCGGAACGGCGACAATTCACAGACCATCGCTGAAGGCAAAACTTGAAAAGGCAATCACCTCCAAAAGTGGCGTTCGCTCCTACGTGCGGGCGGTATTAAGTGAAGATGGAAAATCTGTGACTCCACTTAGCTCGCAAGATGAACAAGCAACCCTGTCAGATTCGAACTCGTTCATTGCAATCAGTGAGAGTGAAACCAAACTTTCGGTGGGAGATTCTGTAACCGTAGTTGTGCTTGAACGCCGCTACATCTAAGAGCAGATAATGCAACCAACTAAGCTCTCCGGAAGCGAAGTGACACTGCGCCCCATGCGGTATCGGGATAAATCGCAATGGAACCGGGTACGAGCTGAAAATCGCGAATGGCTAGATCCTTGGGAAGCAACCTTGCCAAATATTCCTGCCGGTAGCCCGGCGTATGAAGATTCCAGTGCGCGCCCCTCTTTTTTTCAGATGGTCAGTTTATTTAGACGCGAAGCACGCGCTGGTCGTTCTTACTCATTTCTCATCTGGCATAACGAGAATCTGGTAGGTCAGATAACAATGGGGGGCGTCACCTATGGCGCCATGCGTGGGGCTCACATCGGTTATTGGATTGATAAGAACTTTGCCAATCGAGGATTTACCACCCAAGCGGTAGAACTCATCTCTGAATTCGGTTTCAGCCAACTTGGATTACACCGCATCGAAATCAATGTGCGACCTGAAAACGACGCCTCATGCAGAGTTGCAGAGAAGGCAGGGTATGAATTCGAAGGATTCAAGAAGGCTTTCCTGCACATTGATGGAGCTTGGCGCGATCATAAATGCTTTGTTAAAACTAACGAATTAATCCGTTAAACCCCCCTCGAAATCCACAGAGTTATGGGGGTGCACCTCTAACCTTTATCCATCATGGCTTCGGGAATCATCTATTTGGCAATTATCGGGATGTGGGTTGCCTATTTTCTTCCCCGTTGGGTCCATAATAAAAATGAATTTTCTGGAAAAAGCGTCGAACGTTATAAGAGTGCGCTACGAGTCGTAGCTAGTAATACGCCAGGTGCTCAAATTGGAACCGGTGCAATTTACACAGATGTTGATCGCGCCGGACGAGTTGCGCAGCAACTCATGCGTCGCAGAATTGTTTTCCTTATTGTTTCGGCAACCCTCATACTCACGACGGTAGGTGCAATCATGCAAACATTCACATATGTAGCAATTGCTGTTCCAGCAACAGCCTTAGTTCTATACATCGCACATGTGCGACGTCAAACGGGTAGAGAACAGATTCAGCGACGTCGCGTTGATCAACTGCATAAGCGAACCGAAGGTGTTTCTCACACAAATCTTGCCGAGGTATTAACAAATAAGACAACCGAAGTTCACGTTTCAAAAGAACACTGGATTCCATTTGCTGAACGCGAGTTAACTGGCGTTACCGTGCTACCTAAAGGAACGGCGCAATCACGTTCTGAGTGGCAACCAAATGAGATTCCGGTTCCGACATATGTGAATGCTCCGAAGGCTGTCACTCCCAAGCGCATCATTGATCTCACAGAGCCTGGCAAGTGGACAGATGAGCAAGAACGTCTAGAGCGCGAAGCTTTGGCAGCAGCAGCTCCTTCACGCGATGAGATATTTGATCAGCAACTAGCCGATGAAGCAGTTCAGAGACTTCGCGAAATTCGCGCTGCCAACGAATAACCTACTTAAATCCAGCTGGGGAACCACATCCTGGCTTGCCATGCATCGTAGGTAATGACCTCACCTAGATAAATAGGTAAGAAGTAGACGAAGTTAAGGAAAATCAGAATAAATAAGGCAGCGACAATCACTTCACCTCTTACTTTAAAGGCGGCCAAGATTGAGCGAACTGCGAATACAAGAGCCAAAACTACAAAAGGCTCGAAGATAATTGCGTAAAAGGTAAAGACTGTTCGTTCTTGAAAGAAGAACCAAGGCAGGTAGCCAGCTACTAATCCAGTGATAATGATTGTCACTGCTGGGTCGAAGTGACGGGTAAAAAATGAACGTACCCAGAGACCGATGATGAGTGAGATTGCGGCGATACCAAGCCACCATAAGAGTGGTGTGCCGAGTGCGATTATTTCTTGCGAACATGATTTTGCACCACATCCCTTGGGTGACTCATAGAAAAACGAGGTGGGTCTGCCCATGAATAACCAACTCCAAGGATTTGCCTCGTAGGTATGTTTTTCAGTGAGCCCAGTATGAAAACCCAACATCTGTTGATGATAATAAATAAATGAGTTAAGAACATTTGTCGAATGATCTCTAGCCCATCCACGATTACTGGCAAACCAACCTATCCATGACATTACATAAACAGCCACTGGAATAACACCGAACTGCAGAACTCGTTGCACAGTTGGTTTGACCAAGTTCTTTCCGGTGTGATGCGAGAAGGCTCGATAGAAAGCAATCAACCCAAATGCAAGGATGAAATAGAGTGCGCTCCATTTTGTGGCAAGAGCTAATCCGAGTGCCAGACCAGTCCACCAATATTGTTTCGTGATAAAGAAATATGTGGCAAGAAGAATAAAGAATGTTAGGAAATTATCGAGAAGTGAAGTACGTGAATGCACAAGTGCCAAACCATCGAGTGCCATCAGCGCACTGGCAAGGCCAGTGAGTAGCGGATCTCTAAATAACTTATGTGCAATGAGGCCAATGAGGAGAATTAGCAGTGAGCCGACGATGGCGGTGGCAATTCTCCAGCCAAAGGGATTATCACCAAAGACTTTAATTCCGCTGGCAATCATCCATTTGCTAAGTGGAGGGTGAACAATAAATTCTGGCTTAGATCCAGAAACTTCTACCCCGTATTTCAGTAGATCACGAGCACCATCGACGTAGTAGACCTCATCAAATATGAAGCTCTTTATTGAACCGAGATTCACCACTCGAAGTGCGAGTGAGATAAGCGCAATTACTATGGGAGCAATCGCTGCAATCATAAGCAGAGAATATGGGAGTATTCGCATATGGCACTAGTTCTTGCTGCAACTCCTTTGGGAAACCCCCTCGATGCAAGCGCGCGCCTGAAAATGGCAATTGAATCAGCCGAGATTATCGCGGCCGAAGACTCACGCCGATTTCATCGATTGGCATCAGATCTTGGAGTCACATTTACGGCGCGGATCATCTCCTTCTTTGAGGGAAATGAAAGTGATCGCACCCAAGAAATTCTCACTCTGCTGCGCGAAGGCAAAGAAGTATTAGTTGTAACTGACGCCGGAATGCCAACAATTAGTGATCCCGGATTTCGTCTTATGCGTGATGCCATTGCCGAAAAGCTACCGACCATTGTTATTCCTGGGCCAAGTGCGCCCACCATGGCAATTGCACTCTCTGGACTACCAACAGATCGCTTCACCTTTGAAGGTTTCGCACCACGTGCTCATGGCGCACGCACTTCATTCTATGAATCCCTTCGTTTTGAAGAACGCACGATGGTGATCTTTGAAGCCCCACATCGCTTGCACGAATCACTGGTAGATGCCGCCGCAATTTTGGGCGCTGATAGAGCTGCCGCCATTTGTCGGGAAATGACAAAGACTTATGAGGAAACAATCAGAGGACCGCTTTCAGAACTTATTGCGTGGGCATCGGGACGCGAGGTTCTGGGCGAAATTACTCTTGTGATTGCTGGAGTTGCGGCAGGTTCGGAAGTGCGCACAGCAGATGACGCAGTTGCCCGAGTTCGTGAATATGAAGCGGCCGGCATGGATCGCAAGGGTGCCATCGCCACAGTTGCCGAAGAATTCTCAATTCCGAAGAAGATCGTTTATGCAGCGGTAGTCGATGCGAATAAGATGAGCAGATGAAGTCTTTCTACCTGACAACGCCTATTTACTATGTAAATGATGCGCCACATATTGGTCATGCATATACAACAGTTGCGGGCGATGTCCTTACTCGTTGGCATCGTCAACGCGGTGAGTCAGTCTGGTTCTTAACCGGAACAGATGAGCACGGGCAGAAAGTCATGCGCACGGCAGAACAAAATAACGTAGCCCCGCAAGCCTGGGTAGATAAGTTGGTGGCCGATGCGTGGAAACCGAATTGGAAAGCGCTCAATATTGCAAACGATGACTTTATTCGTACTACTGAGCCACGACATACAGAGCGCGTGCAGAAGTTCCTGCAATCTTTGAAAGATTCTGGACATATCTATGCTGGAAAATATGAAGGACCTTATTGCGTTGGCTGTGAAGAATTTAAGCTACCAGGTGATCTCATCGATGCCGACGGTGAAAAACTCTGTCCGATTCATAGCAAGCCAATTGAGCTAGTCAATGAAAATAACTGGTTCTTCAAACTCTCTGATTTCACTCAACCACTTCTGGATCACTACAAGAAAAACCCGGAAGGCTGCCAGCCAGAAAGTGCCCGCAATGAAGTAGTGGCATTTCTTGAAGGTGGCGTCTCTGATCTTTCAATCTCTCGCTCAACATTCGACTGGGGAATTCCAGTTCCGTGGGATACCGATCAAGTTGTCTATGTCTGGTTCGACGCACTCCTTAACTACGCAACAGCGGTAGGACTTACTGACGCACCTGATTCAGAAGGTGGTAAGAAATTTGCTGCTACCTGGCCGGCAGATGTGCACTTGGTTGGAAAAGATATCTTGCGCTTCCATGCCGTGATTTGGCCAGCAATGCTGATGGCTGCTGGAATTGATATTCCTAAGAAAGTCTTTGCTCACGGCTGGTTACTTGTTGGTGGAGAGAAGATGAGTAAGTCAAAGCTCACTGGTATCGCTCCTTCAGATATCACTGACCATTTTGGTGTCGATGCATTTCGCTATTACTTCCTTCGGGCAATTCCATTTGGTAGCGATGGGTCATTTTCTTGGGAAGATATGAGCGCCCGTTACACATCAGAACTTGCAAATGATTTTGGAAACCTGGCATCAAGACTTGCTGCAATGATTGAAAAGTATTGCGGTGGCACTGTGCCAGCAGTTGCCCACGATGCCGGGCTTGAGCAAGCTCTCAAAGAAACGGTGGAGCAGGCTGATGCGGCAATGATGGCACTTGATTTCCAAGGCGGAATCAACGCCATCATGGATTACTGCAAGCGCGTCAATGGTTTTGTCACTGAGAAAGAGCCGTGGATCCTTGCTAAAGATCCTGCTAATCAGGCAGAGATCGAAGCAATTCTTTATAACACCGCTGAATCTTTGCGCGCACTTGCCATCTTGTTACACCCAGTAATGCCGGCAACTACTGAAATATTGTGGGAATCATTGGGCGCCCACGCCGCACTTGGTGAAATCGGAAAGCAAGAGATTTCACAGGTTGCAACATGGGGCCAACTTCCACCAGGTGCGACAGTGACCAAGACACCTGTTCTCTTTCCACGGTTAGAAGTTAAAGAGTAATTTTTTATGGCAGATCGCCACAACCGAGATATTGAGCGCCAGCAAGCGCCACTTCCAGAGCCGCTTCCAGTGCCAACCGTTGATGCACATGCACACCTTGAGATAGTTACTAATGATGCAGCTGACTCTGCTGCTGTGCGCACGATTTTAGATGATGCTAAATCAGTAAATGTAGATCGCGTTGTTCAGGTGGGATATTCAGCAGAACAATCTCAGTGGTGCGTTGATCTGGCCAATCACTATCCGGGAAGAGTTTTAGCTGCCGTTGCGCTACATCCGAATGAAGCTCCTGTAGTTGAAGATTTGGAACACGACTGGGCCATTATTGAAAAACTTGCCCAAGAACCACGCGTGCGCGCTATTGGTGAGACGGGTTTAGATTATTTCCGTACACCACCAGAGCTGCAAAAGCGCCAACAAGAATCTTTTAAATGGCATATCGAATTAGCAAAGAAGACCAAGAAGGCTTTGGTTATTCACGATCGCGACTCGCACGAGGATGTCTTATCGGTATTACTAGAAGTCGGAGCACCGGAAAAGACTGTCTTTCATTGTTTCTCAGGCGATGTTGCAATGGCGAAAATATGTATTGAGCGCGGATATATCCTCTCATTTGCCGGCACCATGACATTTAAAAATGCACCAGAGCTGCGAGAAGCGGTGAAGATAGTGCCTAGCGATCAACTCCTTGTGGAAACAGATTCTCCATTCTTAGCTCCCACCCCGCACCGAGGTGCACTTAATACTCCAGCACAAATTGCAAATATTGTCCGGGCGATGGCGGCAGAACGTGGTGAAGATGTGGCGCAACTTGCCACAGCGTTATCTATGAATGCAGAGCGCATATTTGGCAGCTTTGCATGAGTCTTCTTGGTGCTTCCGAGATTCGTGAGCTAGCAGCCGCTCTCGATATTAAACCTTCAAAATCGCTGGGCCAGAACTTTGTTCACGATGGCAATGTGTGTAGAAAGATTGTGCGAACTGCTGGGCTAACGGCCAGTGATATTGCGCTAGAAATTGGTCCAGGTCTTGGCTCACTGACACTTGCGATGTTGGAAGAAGCGCAATCAGTGATTGCAGTCGAGATAGATGCTCGTCTGGCAGGTGCACTTCCGTCAACGGCGGCGAAACATTCTGATCGCGCAGATGTACTGACTGTGATTAATCAAGATGCGCTCACGCTAAAGAGCTTGCCAGCTGCGCCCACAGTGCTGATTGCTAACCTGCCCTACAACGTTTCGGTGCCAGTTTTCTTGCACCTGCTTGAAATATTTCCTTCACTGCGAAGCGGTGTGGTGATGGTGCAGGCAGAGGTTGCAGATCGACTAGCGGCAAAACCAAATTCAAAAGAGTATGGAATTCCTAGTGTGAAGGCGGCCTGGTGGGCTGATGTCACTGGCGCTGGTTCAGTATCGCGCTCGATTTTCTGGCCACAACCCAATGTTGATTCAAAGTTAGTTGCCTTCGTTCGTCGCCAAACACCAGGTGATGAAGAACTTCGCAAGAAAGTATTTACCATCATTGATTTAGCATTTGCCCAACGACGTAAGATGCTGCGCTCTGCTCTCTCCTCTCTCTATGGTGGCTCTGCTGCAGCAGAGTCTCACCTCACCGCTGCTGGCATAGACCCAACACTGCGTGGTGAAGCACTTGATATCAGCGCCTTCTGCGCAATTGCGAAACAAGGGTAGAGTTTTAACGTGGCAACTAATTCAGTAACAGTTCGGGTTCCGGCCAAAGTGAATCTGCAGTTATCTGTTGGACCGCGCGAATCTGACGGTTTTCACAATCTTGTCTCTGTCTTTCAAGCAATATCAATCTTTGACGACGTTACTGTCTCAAAGAGTCATGCTGGAAGTGGTGTGACAATCAGCGTCACAGGTGAGCACACCCACGGGGTTCCAGAAGATCATTCAAATTTGGCCGTGAAAGCTGCGCTATTAGTGGGAAGTAAGTTTGATTTTGCCGTCGATGTTCACATTGAGGTGAAGAAATCCATTCCGGTTGCCGGCGGAATGGCAGGTGGCAGCGCAGATGCGGCAGCAACTCTGATTGCAATGGATGCACTCTTTCAATTAGAGATGTCCCGCGAAGAGCTACATGCAATGGGTTCAGAACTGGGAAGTGATGTGCCATTTATGATCTCTGGTGGAACTGCTATTGGGCAAGGTCGTGGGGATCAACTTACCGCCGCACTTTCTCGAGGCACCTATCACTGGGTATTGGCACTTTCTAGCGTTGGCTTATCAACTCCTGCTGTCTATACCGAGTGCGATCGCATGCGGGCAGAGCTAGATATTGCAGCGCCACAAGTATCAGATGTGCTGATGCAATCCTTGTTAGCAGCAGATGCAATTGGTGTAGGAAGTGCGTTAACAAATGATTTACAGAACGCAGCGTGCTCATTGCGCCCAGCACTGAGCCTGGTGCTTGAGGTAGGTCGCGATTACGGCGCACTAGGAGCGATAGTCTCTGGCTCAGGTCCCACAGTTGCATTCTTGGTTGCAGATGAAGATGCCGGGTTAGATTTAGCTGTGGCTCTGACTGCAAGTGGTGTTGTCGGAAGTGTGACTCGCGCGCACGGCCCGGTTCATGGAGCCAAAATAATTTAGTAGGTTACTTATTCAACTTCGCTATCTAATTTAGAGACTAAGGAACTGAGTAATTCGGCAAGTTGCACCTGATCTTTACTTGCTAACTCCTTGAGTAATTTACGCTCACTACTGAGTAGCTCTTCCATCGCTGCATCAACTGCGCGGATTCCAGATTTTGTCAGAGTCACAAGCGAGCCTCGACCATCACTGGGATCTGGTTGGCGGGTAATGAGTTGTAATTCTTCTAAATGATCTAAACGATTTGTCATGGTGCCACTAGTGACCATCGTTTCTTGCATGAGTTGCCCTGGTGAAAGTTGATAGGGCGTTCCAGCGCGACGGAGTGCAGCCAAAACATCGAAGCCCCAATTCTCAAGTTCCCCAAATGCATCTCTGCGGGCGATATCCAGGTGTCGCGAAATTCGGGTGATGCGGCTTAACACTGAAAGGGGAGTGAGGTCCAAGTCTGGGCGTTCGCGCTTCCACGCCGCAATGAGGCGGTCGACTTCATCGCGTTGCTCCATAAGAAGTGAGTTTAGTGGTCGCGAGCACTACCGAATATAAGGGAGAATATAGGTTCCGCCATTGTGTAGTGGCTAGCACATGGGCCTTTGAAGCCCAGGGTCCAGGATCGATACCTGGTGGCGGAGCAAGTAGACTTACTTCATGAAGCTTGAAACCGTAGTGATTCTCGCTGCGGGAGAAGGCACGCGTATGAAGTCCTCTACGCCAAAAGTTCTTCATTCAATTTCTGGTCGCACACTTGTCGGTCATGTATTGCACGCAGTCAGCGGGCTATCGGCCAAGCAAGTTCGCGTTGTTGTCGGTGCGGGCCGCGAAAAAGTAGAAGCACACATTGCAGAGATTGCTCCCCATGCAGTGACCGTCTTTCAGGAAAAACGTGGTGGAACAGGTCATGCAACACAGTTAGCACTCGAGGGTTTAAAGCCTACTGGCACGATTTTAATTCTCGCTGGTGATACCCCGATGCTCACCGGAACATCACTGACGCAATTACTCGAGCACCATCATGCAGGTGGTTTTACCGCCTCCGTTATGACTGCCCTACATCCAGATCCAACTGGTTATGGCCGGATTATTCGCGCCGATGATGATTCCTTGGCGCGCATCGTTGAAGAACGTGATGCTGATGAGATGGAAAGAGAAATCATTGAAGTTAATTCAGGTGTCTATGCCTTCGATGCCGCAAAGCTTGCCGGAGCAATTGGAAAACTTAAAGCAAGTAATTCACAGGGCGAGCTCTATCTGACAGATGTGATTGAGATTTTGCGCAATGAAGGCGGCACGATTGCACCAGTTCTGATTGAAGATTTTATTGAAATCCTTGGCGTTAACGACCGAGTGCAGTTGGCTGAGTCGGCAGCGCTCTTGCGCGATCGCATCAACGAAGATCTTATGCGGGAAGGTGTCACCATTGTTGACCCCTTAAGTACTTGGGTTGATTCCACAGCCAAGATTGAAAGAGATGTCATAGTCATGCCCGGCACTGCAATTACTGGCACAACAACCGTGGCAAGTGGTGCAGTCGTTGGTCCACGTTCCACCCTTCACAATTGCACAGTGGGTGAAAGCGCTCGCGTTCTTGAATCTCATTGCACAGAAGCGATTATCGGTGCATCAGTAAATGTCGGGCCATTTACATTCTTGCGCGCTGGAACCAAATTACTTACCGGCGCTAAAGCTGGCGCATTTGTTGAGATGAAGAATGCAACTCTGGGTGAGGGCTCAAAAGTCCCCCACCTTTCTTATGTTGGAGATGCCGTAATTGGCGAGGGCAGCAATATCGGTGCCGCCACCATTTTTGTGAACTATGACGGCGTGGAGAAGCATTACACCGTGGTGGGCGATCATGTTCGGATCGGGAGCGATTCGATGTTAGTTGCGCCGGTGACAATCGGAGATGGCGCATATACCGCCGCCGGATCTGTCATTACCGAAGATGTTCCTCCCGGCGCGATTGGCGTTGGCAGAGCAAAGCAGAGAAATGTACTAGGTTGGGTACTGCGTAAGCGCCCCGGTACAAAATCTGCTGAGGCGGCTTCGCGCCACAGTAGCGACGAGCAGAAAGGCTAACTTCCTTGAGCGAAATCCGATTGTCCTCAGAGAAAAAACTTCGTCTCTTTTCAGGCCGTGGATTTCCAGAATTATCAGAGCAAGTAGCCAAAGAGTTAGGTATCCCACTTACACCGACTTCAGCATATGACTTTGCCAATGGTGAAATTTTTGTTCGCTTTGAAGAATCAGTTCGTGGCTGTGATGCATTTGTAATTCAGTCACACTCGTCCCCAATTAATAAACAAATCATGGAACAACTCATCATGATTGATGCCCTCAAGCGCGCCTCAGCAAAGCGCATCACGGTAGTTGCACCTTTTTATGCATATGCTCGTCAGGATAAGAAGAGCCGAGGTCGCGAGCCAATAACAGCGCGCCTCATGGCTGATTTATTTAAGACAGCTGGCGCTGATCGCCTCATGGTTGTTGATCTTCACACTTCGCAAATTCAAGGGTTCTTCGACGGTCCAGTAGATCATCTCTTTGCACTTCCAATGCTGGCAAATTACGTTGGCAGCAAAGTTGACCGTTCAATGCTCACAATCGTTTCACCAGACTCAGGTCGTGTTCGCGTTGCAGAACGTTGGTCTGAACTTCTCGGTGGTTGCCCTATCGCATTTATCCATAAGACTCGCGACCCACTCATTCCTAATGAGGCAGTTGTTGGAAAAGTTGTCGGAGATGTTACGGGGCGCACCTGCGTCGTTATCGATGACATGATCGATACTGCAGGAACAATTACTAAGGCAGTAGACGCACTCTTTGAAGGCGGCGCAAAAGATGTCATCGTGGCAGCAACACATGCGGTCTTCTCCGGCCCGGCAGTTGATCGTCTGAAGGATTCACGAGCGGTGGAGATAGTCGTGACAGATTCGCTGCCGCTCTCTGAGGACCAGAAATTCGACAAGCTCACAGTTCTCTCAATCGCCCCCCTCTTGGCTCGCGCTATCCGCGAAGTCTTCGAAGATGGCTCAGTAACTAGCCTTTTTGACGGACATAGCTAACTCACGCTAACCTTTGCCTCGTTCCGGCGAGGGTGAAATTTATCCGTGATCGACGGCCGTAGGTATCAACTCCTGCTGGAACTTCGCAACATAAAGAAGTATCTATTTGAGGAGTTTTAACATGGCAGAAGTATCAATCAAGGGAACTACACGTACTGAATTCGGCAAGGGCGCATCACGTCGCGCACGCGTTTCAGGTCTAGTCCCAGCTGTTATCTATGGCCATGGTGAGAAGCCAGTTCACATCACTCTTCCAGCACGCGAACTCGGTGTTGCACTCAAAGAGTCAAACGTTCTTCTGAACATCGATATCGATGGAAAGACAGAGCTCACTCTTCCAAAGTCGATTGTTCGCCATCCACTCAAGCAGATCCTTGAGCACGTCGATCTCGTACTTGTGCGCCGCGGTGAGAAGGTAACCGTTGCTGTTCCTGTCCATACTGAAGGTAAGCACGATCCAGACGGCATCCTTGAGCACCAGCACAACTCAATTGAAATTGAAGCAGAAGCAACATCGATTCCTAAATTCCTGGTTCTTGATATTGAAGGAATGACTTCAGGAACATCTAAGTACGCATCAGATGTCGTACTTCCTGAAGGCACAACTCTGGTCAGCCCAGCGAACACAATCATCGTTCACTTGTCAGAGCGTTCAACAATCGTTGAAGAAGTTGCCGTTGTGGCACCTGCTGCCGATGATGCTGCTGCGGCACCTGCTGCAGATGCAGAGAAGAAGGACGCTTAACACTTAGACTTTCGCATATGACGTGGTTGGTAGTGGGGCTCGGTAACCCGGGCGATGAATACGCTGCCACCCGTCACAATGTGGGTCAGATGGTTATCGACCATCTTCTCAAACGTCACAATCTAAAACTCTCATCGCACAAATCTCGTTGCGATATTGCTGCCTTCAAATTAGGCGTTGGTATTGATGCGCACTCAATCATTCTGGCTAAGTCAAAGAGCTATATGAATGAGACCGGTGGGCCAGTTAAAGCGCTCGCCTCTTTTTATTCGGTGGAACCAGCAAAGATCATTGTTCTCCACGATGAGTTAGATATCGGATACGCGGCAATTCGGGCAAAGCTTGCTGGTGGCGATAATGGCCACAACGGTTTGAAATCACTGACATCTTCCTTTGGCACGGCAGAGTATTTCCGAATTCGACTTGGCATCGGTCGCCCCATGGGCGAGCAAGACCCAGCAGACTTTGTGCTTAAGCAATTTAGTAAAGAAGAGAAAAAGTCACTGGATGAATTCATCGATCGCGGCGCTGACTGTGTTGAGTTCTTGATTGAAAAAGGACTTGATTTAACTCAGAGTAAGTTCAACAGTTAACTAAACCAGAGATCCCCTGAGTTCAAATGCCTGAGCGACGCGACCTACGGCAACTACAAAGGCTGCAGTGCGCATGTCGACAGAGTGTTTCTTAGATACATCCAACACGTTAGTGAATGCTAACTCCATCCGAGAATCCAACTCTTTTCGGAATTTCTCAATAGGCCAACTAAATTCCTGAATATTTTGTGTCCATTCAAAGTAAGAACCCATAACTCCACCCGAATTGGCCAAGATATCAGGAACTATCACTACACCTTGTGCTCGAAGCTCTTGATCTGCTGCGAATGTGATTGGTTGGTTGGCACCCTCGATAATGAATTCAGCCTTTATCTTCGCAACATTTCCATCATTAATTACACCGCCCAAGGCAGCCGGAATCAAGACATCACATTGCATTTCTAGAACTTCAGCTGCACCGACTCGGTTATCTGCATCAACTGTCTCTAAACTCTTATGTGAAAATATAGAGGCGATATCGATCCCTTTAGCGTTTACAATCCCGCCTGAAACATCTGACACCGCGATCACGCGCATTCCTAACTCTTGGCAGACTAGAGCTGCATAACGACCAACATTTCCAAATCCTTGTATCGCAACAGTGGCACCTTCCACTTTTACTTTATGCTTTTTCAGAGTTGCTGCTGCAATCATGGCAACGCCTCTGCCTGTCGCTTCTTCACGTCCAGGTGCCCCAAAGAGTTCCACAGGTTTTCCTGTGACACACGCCGGTTGAAAACCTTCGAGGCGGTGATATTCATCCATGAGCCATGCCATAGTTTTCGAATCTGTTCCCAGATCTGGCGCCGGAATATCACGATGGTGACCTAAAACGTGCACGAGGGATCGAGTCCAACGACGAATCACCTCTTCTTTTTCGATGTTAGTAAGTAGTGAGGCATTTACTGCAACCCCACCTTTTGCACCACCGAAGGGGACATCAATCAAGGCTGTCTTCCATGTCATCAATGATGCTAAAGCACGGACTTCATCAAGATCTACATCTTGATGAAAACGGATGCCGCCCTTACGTGGTCCACGTGCACTTGAATGTTGGACTCGATACCCTGTCAAAACTTCCACATCATCTTCACGACGAAGTGGAATGGAGATGACAACCTCACGTTCGCAACTACTGAGTGTTGCAATAACGCCCGGCTTCAAGCCTAGAATTTCTCCCGCCTGCGCCACCTTTTTGTTTACTTCTTGAAAAGCCGATGAATCTGAATGAGACATACCCACAATCTAGGGATTGGAAAGTCCATCCGAAAGAGTGATTCGGTTTACTTATCGTGAAGTTAAGGTAAACAATTCCCCCGGCGAGGCATGAAAATCAACCAGTATTACGAAGTCCTGCTGCAACACCATTGATTGTGAGCAGCAGAGCGCGAATTAGCGCGGGATCTGCCTTCTCACCTTGCTCGCGCACACGACTGAGCAGGGTCACTTGCAGAAGTTGTAAGGGAGCAAGATAGGTATCGCGGACCTGCAGCGTGCGAGCTAAGACTGGCTGGTCTCCCAGCAATGATGTCTTACCTGTAAGTGTGAGAATCTCAGCAACGGTGAGTTCAAACTCTGCCGTGATTACATCTAGGAAGTGATGTAGCTCTGCCGGAACAAGGGTTTGCACATAATGTTTTGCCGTAACAAGGTCTGTCTTTGCCAGTGTCATCTCCACGTTGCTGATAAATGTTGAGAAGAAGTGCCATTCTGAAAGCATCTGCGCCAACACATCTGACTTGCCAGCTTCCCGAGCAGCCTTTAACCCCGAGCCCACACCAAACCAACCAGGAACAATCTGACGAGATTGAGTCCAGCCAAATACCCATGGAATTGCACGAAGTGAATCAAGACCACCTGCAGCATCAGGGCGACGTGATGGACGTGAACCTAGAAAGAGATTTCCAAGTTGTTCAACTGGAGTTGAGGCATAGAAGTAGGCCGGAAGATCCGGGTGATCAACTAGTGCACGGTAGCGAGTAAAGGAATTGTCACTTACTAAGTTCATGCAGTCATTCCACTTTTGCAAGTCTTCCACGCTCTGCCGTGGCCCTCGATTAAGAATTGTTGCTTCAAGAGATGCGGCCAAAGTGAGTTCAACGTTCTCGCGCGCAAGTGCTGGCAGCGCGTACTTATCTGAAATAACTTCACCTTGTTCAGTCATCTTGATTTGGCCATCAACTGAACCCCAAGGAAGGGCAATTAGTGCGTCATATGTTGGTCCACCACCGCGACCGACCGAACCACCGCGACCATGGAATAGACGAAGCTTCACGCCGTGCTTGACTGCAACATCGCGCAGAATGCGCTGCGCGCGGTGAATCTCCCACTGCGATGTTGCGATTCCGGCATCTTTATTTGAATCTGAGTATCCGAGCATTACTTCCTGCACATCACCTCGAAGTGCAACCAGGGTGCGGTAGGTGGGATTTGATAACAACTTCTCGAGAATTTCCCCTGCTGCGCGAAGCTCTGCCACAGTTTCAAGAAGTGGAGCAAATCCAATCTTTGCAATCTTCTTATCAATATCGATTAGCCCAGCCTGCTTACCCAAGACCGTTGCTGCAATGAGATCATCAGCCCCCTTTGTCATCGAGACGATGTAGGTTTCAATGACTTCTGGACCGAAGCGCTCAATTAAATCTTCGATTGCCACAAAAGTATTCAGCGTCTTAGCCCCCGCTGCATCTAGCCTTGTGGCATCAAGTTGGGCAGAAGATGCAAGCTGAGCTATCAGAATTGGGAATTTGGCTTCATGTGAAAGTCCGGCATAGTCTGGGCCAAGCATCTGCTGCAGAGCTTTGTGGTGAGCATCAGAATGTTCGCGAATATCAAGGGTTGCATGAGTTAGACCGAAGGCAGCAACTGTGCGAATTGTGCGTTCAAGTAAGCCAGTTGCAAGAAGTTCACCGCGATGAGCAAAGAGTGAGTCGCGCATCAGCGTGAGATCTGCCAGAAGCTCTGCAGTGTTCTTGTAATCACGTCCTGGAACATGTGGACCTCGCCCAGCATGACGCTGGCGAGTAAATGCCAGGCGATGCACGATCGCAGTTGCCTTTAGTCGGTATGGCTCTTGCACGTTCAGGCGCAAGAATCGCTCTTCAAATTCTGGAATATTCTTCAAGTCTTTTTCAACAGATGCGCTCAATTCAGGCGTGGCACCTGCAATACGCGTAGAAACTGAGAGCATCTGGCGCAGTTTGTTCATTGCCGCAATAGTTGTGCGAATTGCATGTCCGACCTGCAGCACCACAGCATCTTCAGTAATTGCAGGAGTGATATTTGGGTTTCCATCACGGTCACCACCAATCCAGGTACCAAAGGTTAAAGGCCTGGAAGTCACTGGTAATTCAATGCCGAGTCTCTTTAATTCGCGGGCGAAGTCGTTGAGAACTTCTGGAACTGTTGAGGTGGCAAGGTCATCAAGGTAATACAGAGCATTCATCGCTTCATCGAGTGGCTCTGGACGGTCAAGTCGTAACTCATCTGTCTGCCAGAGCAGATCAACGGTCTCAGCTAAACGCTCATCTTGGGTAACACTGGCGGGGGTATCAAGAAGTGAAGCGATTTCACCTAACTTGCTTAAGATAGAACGACGAGCTGCTTCAGTGGGATGGGCGGTAAAGACAGGTCGCACATCTAACTCACTAATCCACTTCACAAGATCTTTATGTGAAATTTCGTGCCCTGCTACAGGATTAGCAATCGCATCTTCAATCTTGTCGATTGCACGTGTAATCCAAGAACCACCTTCGGCGCGTACTTCGGCTAGAACGCGTGAGCGGTGAACTTGCTCGGCCACATTTGCCAGATTGAAGTAGGTACTAAAGGCACGTACCAATTGCACGGAATCTTCTACCGAAAGTTTTTCCAGAATCTCTACGCCGCCACCTTCGCGCACACTCTTTCGCACACTCTCGACGAGCTCAAGAAGTTCAGGACCCTCTTGGCGAACCAGGGATTCACCTAAGAGATCTCCCAAATGGCGGACATCTGCGCGAAGAGTGGCATCATCTGATGCAACCAAGCTCTTGGCAGTGGCCGTTGATTTGGAGGTCATTGGAGAATTCTCACATACATCTAGTCATCGCTAGACTGTAATTACTAGCCCCCCTTCTTTTTGAAGAGGGGCCTTGCGGCGTTTTGCCGGCAAGTCAGTATCTACCGAGGAGGCATTGATGCGCGGGTTAATTCAACTTCTGCAGCGCGATGATGAAGTGACCTCGGCTCTTGCAGATTCTGAAAAAATTATTGCTCCCACTCCAACCTACCCATTCCTCTTGGCAATCAGAGCGATGAGTAAGCCATTACTCGTGATCACGAGCTCTAGTAAGGCCGCTGAAGATCTTGCTGATGAATTGAAATCTCTGCACTCAGATGTATTCGAGTTTCCAGCTTGGGAGACTTTGCCGCACGAAAGGTTGAGCCCTCGTAGTGACACTGTCGCCAAACGGTTAGCAACGCTCTATGCGCTGAAGACTGCGACAGGAAATCCCATTGTGGTTGCACCCATTCGCGCAGTGATTCACCGGTTTATTGCAGATCTTGCACACACTCCGATGTGGACTTTGGAAATCGGGCAAGAAATTGCACTGACTGATTTAGCAACACACCTAACTTCACTTTCTTTCACTCGCACAGATCTTGTGGAGAAACGTGGTGAGTTTGCGGTGCGCGGTGGAATCGTCGATATCTTTCTGCCGCTTGCCGCACATCCTGTGCGAATCGATTTCTTCGGTGATGAAATTGAAGAGTTGTCATTCTTCGATGTTTCAGATCAAAGAACTACATCACCAGTGGTGGGAAAACTTTCAATTTTGCCGTGTCGTGAACTTTTGCTTACAGATGCAATTCGGGAACGTGCCGAATCATTAAAGCAGCGCTATCCATCGGCGATTGAAATCCTCGACAAGATAACCGAAGGAATGATTGTTGATGGAATGGAATCACTGATTCCACTTCTGACCGATGACTTTGAAACAATTTTAGATCGCTTACCTGAAGGCACCGAAGTCTTTTTCTTAGATCAAGAACGAATAAAGTCTAGAACAGCTGATCTAATTGAAACAAATGCCGAATTCTTAGCTGCCTCGTGGTCTAGCGCTGCAATTGGTGGGAATGCACCACTGCCGGTGGAGAAGGTAACTTTCCTAGATTGGCCCGCACTTGGCGATGAAATGAGCCGGCTAGCTATCCCCGTTCGTTCCTTGAATTCTTTCGGTAGCGATCTCGATTCCAGTGCAGTGTTCCTAGATTTTTCTCCCATTGATCCAATGCGTGGCAATGTCGAATCTCTCTGTGAATTACTACGCACCGCATTGGAGGCACATGAGAGCGTGATTTTCTCAACTCCTGGTCACGGCATGGCAGAGCGGTATGCCGGTATTTTCCGCGATGCTGACTTACCTGTGCAGATGACTTCCGAGCTTTCAGCGCAGCCAACGAAAGGTGCAATACACATCACGCAATCTGTGATGGGTTATGGATTCAGAAGTAGCCATGCAGAAGTACTTTTTGTTACCGAGCGCGATTTATCGGGAAGTAAGACAAATACCAAAGATGGTGCACGCATGCCATCTAAACGTAAGCAGGCAATTGATCCGTTAGAGCTTCGTACTGGAGATTTTGTTGTGCACGAGCAACATGGAATTGGTAGATATATCGAATTGGTGCAACGCACCGTGGCAGATGTGACGCGCGAATATTTAGTTATTGAATATGCCTCAGCCAAACGTGGTCAACCTGGAGACCGAATTTTCGTTCCCACAGATACCCTGGAGCAGATTAGTAAGTATGTGGGTGGCGAAACTCCCACAGTGCATCGCATCGGTAGCGGTGAATGGCTCAAAGCCAAGGGGCGGGCGCGAAAGGCTGTTCGCCAGATCGCAGGAGAGTTAATTCGCTTATATGCAGCGCGCACCAGCGCGCCGGGCTATGCATTCTCACCTGACACCCCATGGCAGCGAGAGTTAGAAGATGCATTTTCCTATATTGAAACACCGGATCAACTTTCCACAATAGAAGATGTCAAACGAGATATGGAACGTCCATATCCAATGGATCGAATCATCTGTGGTGATGTGGGCTATGGAAAGACTGAGATTGCGATACGAGCAGCTTTTAAAGCGGTGCAAGATGGAAAGCAAGTTGCAGTATTGGTTCCGACAACGCTTCTTGTACAACAACACACAAAAACCTTCGCTGAACGCTATGCCGGTTTTCCGATAAAGGTCGCCGGGCTCTCACGCTTTAATACAGCGAAAGAGAGCAAAGAGATATTGACTGAGTTAGCTCAAGGATCAGTAGATGTTGTAGTTGGTACCCACCGCATCCTTTCTAGCGATGTGCAATTTAGAGATTTAGGCCTTGTGATTGTTGATGAAGAACAACGTTTTGGTGTGGAGCAGAAAGAATCATTGAAGAAGATGCGCACGACTGTTGATGTGCTGGCGATGTCTGCCACCCCTATTCCGCGCACGCTAGAGATGGCTGTGACCGGCATCCGCGAGATGTCCACCATCACTACTCCACCGGAAGAGCGACATCCCATCCTTACTTATGTTGGACCAGCAGAAGATGCGCAAATAAAGGCCGCGATTCACCGCGAGCTCTTACGTGATGGACAAATCTTTTATATCCACAACAGAGTTGAATCGATAGACAGGGCAGCATCGAAAATACAAGAGCTAGTCCCGGAAGCGCGCATCAGAATTGCCCATGGCCAGATGAGTGAAGGTCAACTCGAAGATGTGATTCTTGCCTTCTGGAATCGTGATTTCGATATCCTGGTCTGCACCACCATTGTTGAGAGCGGATTAGATATTGCAAATGCGAATACTCTGATTGTTGAGCGCTCTGAAAACTTCGGACTTTCTCAATTGCATCAATTACGTGGCCGAGTGGGTCGCGGTCGAGAACGCGCATATGCCTACTTCCTCTATCCACCAGATCAGCCACTGTCAGAGATTGCCTTAGACCGTTTGAAAACAATTGCAACAAACACAGATTTAGGTTCTGGCATGCGAGTTGCACTTAAAGATCTAGAGATACGTGGTGCTGGAAACCTGCTCGGGGGAGAACAGTCAGGACATATTGCAGATGTTGGTTTTGATTTATATATGCGCATGGTGGGTGAGGCCGTCAATGAATATAAGACTGGCTTTATTGAAACTGAAGAGAAGAACCACGAATGCAAAGTTGAACTGCCAGTTAATGCCCATCTATCTGAAAGCTATGTTCCAGGTGAGAGGCTCAGACTCGATCTTTACCGGCGCCTAGCTGATGTGCGAAACGATGCCGAAGTTCAATCGATTCAAGAAGAACTTGTAGATCGATTTGGGCAACCACCACATGAAGCAATCTCGCTGCTGCGAGTTGCGCAATTACGAGCCTTTGCAAAATCACTCGGTGTGCGCGAGGTTGTGGCAGCCGGTAAGTACTTGCGTATTTCGCCACTGAACCTGCCGGAATCAAAACAACTCAGACTTAACCGACTTTTTCCGGGCTCACTCTATAAATCAGCATCGAATACGGTGATGATCGCCATTCCGCGCGCTGCCGCATGGAGACCCACGGCGCAAGGCTCGGCAGTCATAGGGGATACTTCTCTCCTGGAGTGGGCGGCAAAATCCCTCGATGATGTAACGAAAGAGAGCACCTCGTGAAGAAGTTCCTTACCGTGATTGCTGTTGTGTCAGCACTTGCTCTAACAGGATGTGGAAAGGCAGATACCGCTGCATCAATTGGCGATATCACCATCACACAGACACAGGCTCAGTCAAAGATTGATGAACTCTTAGCAGAGCGCGTGAAGTTTAGTACCGCAGAGACCCAATTTGAAACAGGGAACGCTCTTAATCGAAGCCAGCTTCGCTTCACAATTATTACAACAGTATTTGATGAAATTGCGAAAGAGCTAAAGATCACCGTATCGGCAACGGAACTTGAGAACTCCCGTGCTGGTATCTATAGCCAAATTGGTGGAGAGGCTGAACTTTCCAAGAGTTTGGTAGCCGCGCAGATCGCACCTTCGAATTTTGAGCGCTATCTACGCGCCACCATTATTTCAAATAAATTATCTGGCGCTCTTGCAATGGGTGGAATTGCCGAAGCAGATATTCAGGCAAAAATCAGCGAACTACTTCAGAAAAAAGCTGAGCAACTCAATGTGACAGTCAATCCTCGTTATGGCGTGTGGGATGACGCATCAGGTGATTTGATTCCTGGAGATTCTGCGGGATTAGCTGTAGTTCCTTCAAATAGGTAATCTAAATGTCACAGTCAGAACTTCAACGCCTGGTTGAGGTAATGGATCGTCTTCGTTCTCCAGGTGGATGTGCCTGGGATGCTGAACAGACCCATGCATCACTCATCAAATATTTGCTGGAAGAGTCTTATGAATTCATCGACGCAATAGAAACCGATGACCGCGCTGGGATGCGGGAAGAACTTGGCGATGTATTACTGCAGGTCTATTTCCATTCTCGCATCGCCCAAGACCATCCAACCGATCCCTTTTCAATAGAGGATGTGGCAAGAGCTATTGCAGATAAATTAATCAGTCGCCATCCGCATGTCTTTGAAAACCTTAAAGTCAGTGGCACGGAAGAGATTATTGAAAACTGGGAGGCAATTAAAGCAAGAGAGAAAGGGCGCACCTCTGCCATTGATGGCATTGCAATGTCTCAGCCCGCGTTGCCACTTGTTTCGAAGATTTTCTATCGCGCCGAAAAATATGGAGTTGATTTAGAGCTCCCTAGCTACATCACTGAAGAACAGGTAAGTGAAAGTTCGGTTGGCGCCGTACTTGCCTCAGTCATTGGCTGGGCGCATGCCAATGGCATCGATCCTGAGAACGCCTTACGTGGGCAGGCACGAAAGATGATTGCCGAGATTCTTGTTAAGGAGCAATCAGGCTCGCGATAGGATTACCTCCTGCCCTCAACGTCGAGCGCTCAATCGACAAATTTTCTATAACAGGAGAGACCACATGGCCATCATCGAAGCAATCGGCGCTCGTGAAATTCTTGATTCTCGCGGAAATCCAACAGTTGAAGTAGAGATTCAACTCGAAGACGGAACACAGGCACGTGCTGCAGTTCCAAGTGGAGCATCTACCGGAGCATTTGAAGCTGCAGAGCTACGTGATGGCGATAAGAAGCGTTACCTCGGCAAAGGCGTCCTGAAGGCAATTGATTTTGTTAATAATGAAATTGCTCCAGAAATCGAAGGCTATGACTCACAAGATCAGCGCCTGATTGATTCAGAGATGATCACACTCGATGGAACTCCCAATAAATCACGCCTAGGTGCTAATGCAATTCTTGGAGTTTCACTTGCTGTTGCAAAAGCTTCAGCGGAATCTTCAAATCTTTCACTCTTTCGTTACGTGGGTGGACCAAATGCCCATGTGCTGCCAGTACCAATGATGAACATCCTCAATGGCGGAGCACATGCTGATACCAACGTTGATATCCAAGAATTTATGATTGCTCCAATCGGCGCAGAGACATTCCGCGAATCACTTCGCTGGGGCGCTGAGATCTATCACGCACTCAAGGCGGTACTTAAAAAGCGTGGGCTCGCTACATCTGTTGGCGATGAAGGTGGATTTGCTCCAAACCTTGATAGCAACCGCGCTGCCCTTGATCTCATCCTGGAAGCAATCACGGCAGCAGGCTTTAAGCCGGGCAAAGAGATAGCACTTGCTATGGATGTGGCTGCAACGGAGTTCCATGAGAACGGTAAGTACAAGTTCGAAGGCTCACTTCGCACCTCTGATGAAATGATTGCTTATTACGCGGAGCTAGTTAGCGCATACCCAATTGTTTCTATTGAAGATCCGCTGGATGAAGAAGATTGGGCTGGCTGGAAGTCAATGACAACATCGCTTGGCGCAAAGATTCAGATTGTGGGAGATGACCTATTTGTTACCAACCCTGTGCGTCTGGCAAAGGGAATTGATACCGATACCGCCAACGCTCTTCTGGTTAAGGTAAATCAGATTGGAACTCTTACTGAAACTCTGGATGCGGTAAATCTTGCACATCGCGCTAACTACAGCAGCATGATGTCTCACCGTTCAGGTGAAACTGAAGACACCACAATTGCAGATTTAGCTGTTGCCACAAACTGTGGGCAAATTAAGACTGGTGCACCTTCTCGCACAGAGCGCGTTGCTAAATACAACCAACTTCTTCGCATCGAAGAAGAACTATCTGATGGCGCGGTCTATGCAGGGCGCCAAGCCTTCCCTCGCTTTAAGGGCTAATCACAAAAGATGGCGCTTAAATCTAGCTCTGGAAAGCGAAAGAAAAGTTACCGTTCACGCAACCTTAACTTCAATCGCCGCCAGGGATCTGGACGCTTACTAGCTGTCACAGCAATTTTCTTTATGTTAGCCCTTTTCCTTGCGCCTCCAATAAAGAATTACTTTGTGCAGCGTGCACAAATCAATGCACTGCAATCACAACTCAAAAGTGATAATTCAGCACTTGATGCAGCACGTAGAGAGTTACTGCTCTGGCAGGATCCTGAATACATAAAGTCACAAGCACGCGAACGACTGCACTTCGTACTGCCAGGTGAGCGTCAATACATTGTTACCGGAACAGATGGCGAGAATTCTGATCAACCCGCCCAGACCGACGTTGTCAGAAATCTTCCCGAAGGACAACCTTGGTATACCCGGATGATTGCCTCAATTACCGAAGCAGGTAAAGGGTGAGTGCTGACAATCGCAGACCAACAGATGCCGATTTAGCAGTTATTGAAAATCAATTAGGGCGCACACCTCGTGATGTACACGCCATCGCCTATCGCTGCCCCTGTGGCAAACCCGCTGTCGTAGAGACACCACCACGTCTTAGCAACGGTGAACCATTTCCTACTTTCTACTATGCAACCTGCCCCCGCCTTACTGCAGCGATTTCAACCCTGGAAACAACCGGCATGATGGGTCATATGCAGGCACGACTTGAAACTGACGCTGTATTGGCAGGTGAATATGCCGCCGCTCATGATGATTACATCGCAGCTCGCTCAGCGCTGCAGATAGTTGTTCCGGAGGTAGAAAATGTATCTGCCGGCGGAATGCCGAACCGCGTGAAGTGTCTGCACTCACTGATTGCTCATTCACTTTCTGCTGGTCCTGGCGTAAACCCACTTGGAGATGAAGCACTTGCAGCGCTACCTGATTGGTGGAAGCAGATGTCATGCGAGTAGCAGCTATTGATTGCGGCACCAACTCAATTCGCTTACTGATTGCTGATATTGATGGCGCTCACTTTCGTGAAATCCATCGCGAGATGGAGATAGTTCGCCTTGGCCAAGGCGTTGATAAGACTGGTCAATTTCACCCCGATGCAATCCTTCGCACCCTTGCTGCCGTGGATAAGTTTGCAGTCGAGATAGCAAAGCGTGGAGTTGAAAAGATTCGATTCTGTGCCACCAGTGCAACACGCGATGCAACTAATAGAGACCTCTTTATTGATGGCGTGAAAGCACGTCTTGGTATCGCACCTGAAGTGATTCCTGGAGAAGTAGAGGCAGCACTTTCCTTCCAAGGTGCCACTCGTGATTTTCCGGCCGCAGATGGACCCTTTCTTGTTATCGATATTGGTGGGGGCTCTACCGAGTTTGTCTTTGGCACCACCACTGTGGAATTTGCAAAGAGTATGAATATTGGTTGCGTGCGAATGTCAGAGCGCCACTTCACTGGCGGCGATGCCGACCCGGGCCAAATTGCGGCAGCAATTGAAGATATCGATGAGGCAATTGCCCAAGCAGCCAAGATTGTTCCCATTACTCAATCAAAGACTTTGATTGCAGTCGCTGGCACGGCAACCACTGTTGCAGCTGCAGCGTTAGAGCTAAGTACCTATGACAGATATTCAATTCACCTTTCAAGAATCTCGGCCGAGAAAGTTCATGCTGTTTCAAAGGCGTTCCTAGCTATGAAGCGCGAAGATCGCGAAGCACTGGGTTATATGCATCCTGGCCGAGTAGATGTTATTGGCGCTGGTTCACTAGTTCTCTCACGCATCATGCTTGCAACCGGCGCTACCGAATTTGTGGCATCGGAGTCAGATATTCTCGATGGAATGGCTTGGTCACTTGTATAAGTCGATTGAGTTACTTGATCAGGCAATCATTAAGTGCCGCAAATGCCCTCGCTTAGTAGAGTGGCGAGAAGAAGTAGCTGTAACTAAACGTAAATCATATGAAAACGAAAAATACTGGGGCAAGGCGGTTCCGGGTTTTGGTTCGTCAACACCCAAAATGCTCATTGTTGGGCTTGCACCCGGTGCCCATGGTGCCAACCGCACCGGGCGTATCTTCACCGGTGACTCATCCGGTGATTGGCTCTATGGCTCACTGCACCGCATTGGAATTGCAAAGATTGCCACATCAACATCGCGCGATGATGGCCAAGTGCTTAAAGAGACTCGAATCTCGATGGCAGTGCGTTGTGCTCCACCAGAGAACAAACCCACTACCGAAGAGCGCGACACATGTGCACCAT
>Ga0214921_10000858_pt1 | contig 54041 bp, 50 predicted proteins | sample LL1505_MetaG_FD_177992 | JGI IMG/M metagenome (GOLD analysis project Ga0214921, IMG submission 177992) | Freshwater microbial communities from Lake Lanier, Atlanta, Georgia, United States - LL-1505 | ecosystem: Environmental > Aquatic > Freshwater > Lake | place: USA: Georgia | collected... | reverse complement strand
AAATCTCCATAATGTAAAAAAAAATTAGTTCTAAAGTGAGGATCAACATATATGTGATCTACTCTTTGGGTATTAAAAGAAGAAGATTTTCTTTTAATACCATGCACTACATAATTTTTTTTTAATAGAAATTCTGCAAGATAAGAACCATCCTGGCCTGTAATACCCGTTATTAAAGCAATTTTTTTCATAATTTTAAAAACTTATTTTTTTTAAATGCAAGCAAAGATAATACAACAATACTAAAAATAGTCTTTAAAAAACTTTGTTTTTCAAATTGATAATAAATTCGAAAAGAATCTCTTATTTTTTGGATGGCATTGTTTGATAGAGAATTTTTATTAATCCTCCAGGAACTTAATATTTTTTTAATTCCTAAAAATTTATAGTTTGACTTTGATAATTGCAACCACAACAAATAATCTTCTTTAGTTTTTATTTTATTAAACTGAAAATTATCAAAAATAGATTTTTTTATTAAAACTGTTGTAAGTCCAATATCACATGATCTTAGAAAATCTTTATAAGTCATTTCATTTTTGCTCTTTACGCTATACAATTTATCTCCAGATTTATCTATAACTGAGTAGGAAGTGTAGCTAATATCTAAATTATTTTTTTCCATAAAATTAAGTTGATATTTAATTTTATTTTTATGCCAAATATCATCGCAATCTAGAAAGGCTATATACTTACCCTTTGCTTTTTTTATTCCGATATTTCTAGAAATTCCAGCACCAAAATTTTTTTTATTTATAAGTAAAATTGTATTTTTCCGATTATCAATTATATTTTTAATGTGGGAGATATCAGAATAATCCACGTCATCATAAATTACTATGATCTCTAAATTCTTGATTCCTTGATTCAACGCAGAATAATAGGCCTCTTTAAAAAAAGTTTTTTTTTTAAAATATGGCATAATTACAGTTACAGATATCATTTCAATAATTTTTGAATTTGTAAAAAATGACTGTATATTGAGTATAGCTTAAATTTATTTTTTGTTACTATTTTTTTAATTTCATTATTTACGTAAGTATTTTTTTTGTAATTAATAAATTGATTTATTAAAGAACTTTTATTTTCATTATCGAACAAATATCCATTATTCTCATTTAGTAACTCTCTAGGTCCGCTCAGACAATTTGAAGAAATTATAATTTTATTTAATATTCCTGCTTCAATTAATGTAAAACCAGGGTCTTCCCAACGTGAGGTTGAAATTAAACACTCTGCAATTTCAAGATAAGGAAATACATTTTTTTTAAAACCTATTAGAAATACTTCGTTTTTTAAATTTAATCTACTAATCAAAAAATTAAGTTCTTCTCTTTTTTCACCGTCGCCTATAATAATTAATCTGTAATCATTATAAATTTTTTTTATTTGGAAAAAACTTTCTATTAATAAATTAAAATTTTTTTGATAAGTAAGTCTTCCAATTGAAATTATATACTTTTTTTTGTCAAACTGAAAACTTTCATTTAGTTTTTCTTTTTTTAAATTAACAATTTCTCTTATTCTAAATACTGGATCTGTTAATAAAACTATTTTTTTTTCATTAATTAAATTAATATTTTTTAAATAATCTAAAGTTGTTTTTGTTGGAGTTGTAATTAAATGCAATTTTTTTGATGCGATTTTCCATAACCACTTTCTTATGAAATTTAATTTAGGTAGTCCTGAGACTCTGAGTATAAATTTAGTCTTAAAATTGCAAAATATTAATAAAATTAATGGTAGCGAAGTAATTAAATGTATGATTAAAAAATCAGGCCTTTCATCTTTAATAAGTTTTTTTAAAGGAAAAAAATATCTAATAAAAATGTATAAATAACTTATTCTGCTTTTAATAAAACCATTTTTAGGAAAAGTTTTAAAGTGGATGCTGTCAAATAAATTAATAAAATTCACTTTTTCTGATTTAAAATTATCCCACTCACCATTTGCATTAATAATGCTGACATCATATTGATTGTTTCCATATTTACTTAGGCTTATAGCTGAGTTTAAGACTGCTTTAATGGTAGCAACATGACTAATATGTGGTGACCAATAAAAAACCTTCATGAGTACCCTAATTCAAAATTAATTTGTTAATTAAGATCAAAAACTAATTAGTTTAAATATGGTTTAATTGTCTTAAAATATTCTTCGCAATTATTTTGATAATTATATCTTGAACAACTTAAAAAAGCATTTTTAATTTTTTCCTTACTCTTCTTAAAATTAATAATTAATTTAGCTAATGATTTGTAATCACCTACTTTAAATAGTGATCCATAATTACCATTATCTAATATTTCTTTAGGCCCCGTAGGACAGTCTGAGGAAATTACTGATTTTTTCAAAAACAACGACTCAATTAATGCATTTGGTAAACCCTCATATTTTGAGGATAATACAAACAAATCTGCAGTTCTAATATATTTAAATGGATTATCTTGGTAGCCAATTAATTTTACATAACTCTCCAATTTGTTTCTGAATATAAAATTATTTAGGTCAGTTTCTTTTTCACCTTTCCCAACAACAATTAATTGAATATTTTTATTTTTTTTTAATACTAACTTTATTGCCTTTAAAATTGTAATTTGATCTTTTTGTTCTACTAATCGGCCTACATTAATAAGCTTTAAATTATTTGCTCTAAAAAAATTATTCTCTACATATTCTAAAGATTTATTTTTAATATAATTAAAATCAAAAGGATTTAGAATTACTTTTGATTTAATAGAGTAAGCTCTGTCGATCTGTTTTTTAAATTCAAAAGAGTTAACAATGATTAAATCTGCTTTTTTTAAGAAAAATTTAAAAATTAATTGTTTTATAAAATTTTTATTCCATCCATAAGGCGATGTATTGGATCTTGTTATAATATTTACACCAAGTAATTTAGAAATTATAATTGCATAAATATTAGCCTGAAATGCAAATACAGTGACCCTTCTTTTGTATTTAATGATATTGAATATAAGTAAAAATATACAAAAAAAATATTTTGGATATCTTTTAAAATAATTTAAAAACTCAAAATAAATTGTTGAAAATATTACTTTTTTTGAAAAATATTTTATTTTGCTAATAGAAGACGTTATTAGAATTAATGAAGGTATTTTGTTTGCTAAATAATTAGTAATTAAAAATAAATTCTTTTCAACTCCACCATCTTCTATTGAGGGATTAAATATTATAAGTTTTTTAATCATTTATTTATCAAACTATTAATTCTTTTTTATTTTTATAGGAATTGAACCATTTGATTGTTTCTTTTAAACTTAGATCTAATGATGAAAATTTTCTAAATTTAAAAAAAGATTTTAATTTTTTATTAGACCCATGAGTTTTTAAAACTTCGGCACTTCTTCTTGGAAAAAATTTAATTTTTATATCTTTTTTTATAATTTTTTTTAACTTTTCTATAAGCGAAATAAGTTTTACTGGTCTCGAACTACTTAAATTGAATATTTTACTTTTAGTTTTTATTTTTTCTGACAAAAATAAAACTTTTACCACATCATTAACATAAGTAAAATCTCGATAGTAATTCCCGTAATTATATATTTTTAATACTTTTTTATAAAAAAGATTTAATAAGATTTTAATTAACAACATGTCTGGTCTCCCATAGGGTCCGAATACAGTAAATAATCTAAAAATAACAAAATCTTCTAAATTTTTAGCCTTTCTTAAATTAGAAATAATTATATCTTCGCAAATCTTTTTTGAATAAGCATAGGGATTACGAGGTTTTAAAATGTAATTTTCTTTTAAGGGAAATTTTTTTTGATCTCCATATACAGAACTAGAAGAAGTAAAAATAAACTTCTTAATTTTATAGGAAGAATTTTTTATACACCATACTAAATTCTTTGTAGCGTTTATATTGTTCTTTATATAACTTTTTGGATTTTTAAGAGAGTACAACACCCCAGCCTGTCCAGCTAAATGATAGATAATATCAAAATTATTTTCTGCAAAAATTTTTTTACATAGTCTTAAATTTGATAAATCTTTTTTAAAAAAAATAAAATTTTTTTTTCTTTTTAGAATTCTTAATCTTTTTTTTTTTAGTTTGATTGAGTAATAACTATTAAGACTGTCTACTCCATAAACAGATATTTTTGAATTGTGGAGAAATTTTTGGGCTAAATGAAATCCAATAAAACCACAACTTCCGGTAATAAGTATTTTTTTTTTTATCATACTTTTATTTGCACAAATAATGTATTTAATTATTAATTTATATTATATAAATGAGTTCTTGATATCTCAAATTATAAATCGCGGGGTGGAGCAGTCTGGTAGCTCGTCAGGCTCATAACCTGAAGGTCCTTGGTTCAAATCCAAGCCCCGCAACCAACTATGGTCAAAAAAAAATTTAACAAAATTTATATTAAAATAATTAATTTAATTCATAAATATTTTTTTTTTCAAGAAAAAAAAAAAATTAATCAATTTTTAAAAAAAATTTTTAAAAATAAAGTCTCTATACTAGATGTTGGTGCTGGACAAAGATACCTTAAATCTATTTTAAATTTTGATGGGATTTGCAAAGTTGGATTGATTGATCCCAGTGAAAATTTAGAAATCACAAAAAAAAATCTTTTAAATAAAATGCAAGATGCGACATCGCTTCATTTTTTTAAATTTGCGTTATCTAATAAAAATGGATATCAAAAATATTTCCCAGCTTATAAATCCACTGGGTCCTCATTAATTAATTTTAAAAAATTTAAATCAAAAATAAATTATGATGAAAATTATTTTGGAGATATAAAAAGCAAAATGATCAAGGTTCTTGATTATAAAAAATTTAAATTAAATTATAATTGGCCTAAACTAGATATATTAAAAATAGACGTTGAAGGATATGAAAAAAAAATAATCAAAAGTATTATGAATGTAGATAAACCATTAATTATACAAATTGAATTAAATTTTACATCAGCTTTATATGATGAAAGTTTTAATTTTATAAATAATTTTTTAAATAAAAAAAACTATCAAATTTTAAGTTTAATACCGAGTTACAACACTTTTGCAAAATTCAATGAAACTTGCGATAAGCCTTTTATATATGGCAATTATGAAAATCCAATTTTAAGAAATCAAATCTCCCAATGCGACTGTTTTTACCTCAATACCAAATTAAAATTCTCAATCAAAAATATTGTAATTTTAATTGGCTATGGTTTTTTTACAGAAGCATATAAATACTATTTATGTAATAAAAATAAAATTAATTCACAATATATAAAAAATAATTTAGAAGTATTTTTTAAGAATTACATCAAAATTTAAAAAATGCTGGATATTATAAAAAAAAGTATTAATGAGCCTAAAATTTTATTTCAATATCTACTTAGTCCCACAAAAACTATAAAATTTATTGAAAAAAAATATTTTTCCTTGCCATCTCTTAACTTTTTAGAAAAAATTAAAATAATAATTTTAAAAAAATTTGTTCTTCATTTTTGGTTATTTTTTTCAAAGAGAAATAAAAATATAAAATTTTTCTTTTTTGATAAAAATGAACCAATTGAAAAAATTTATTTTGAAAAAGAAGAAATAAATTTTTTACACAATAGTGAATCTGCATTAAATAGCTTGGCCTATAATGGAATTATAGTTATCAAAAATGCACTGCCGCCAGACGAACACAATCTAATTCAAAACTACTTTGCAAAACTAGAAAATGTTAAAGATGCATATAATAAAAATTATTGGGAGCAAATGCCTAAGATTTACAACACCGAGAGTAAGTTGAGAATAGTATCAAGTAAAAGAATTCACGAATTTAATGAGTTAAGTAAACTAAGTTCATTCTTTAGCAAAAAGGTATATGGAAAAGATTATAAAAATAATGCTGAATTTTACTTAGATAAAGCTTTACGTATTCCTGAGGATAAAATTAAAGGTGATAATTTTATACATATTGACCGATACGTACCTAACATGAAAATTTTATATTATCCTTTTGAAATAAATTTAAACAATGCTCCTTTCACATATTGCCTAGGAAGTCACAAAATTAATAGAAATTATAGTGACTTCGTTTTAAAAGGAAAAAGATTTGATGAAACAGAAGAAGGTTCAGATTTTTTTCTTAAAAATAAAAAAGAAATTACTGCTAAAGAAAATAGTCTTGTTATAGCTTTAACAAGTGGTTTTCACGGAAGGTCATCATTTAATAAATTAAAAAGTAGAATGATAGTTTTCTTGCAATTTGCATCTTATAATAAATTATCTTTATTAAAGATTTAATTTAAAAAATATTTACTGACCAGTGATTATAATTGTTGAATAAAAAAACTATATGAGAAAAAAAGCAATAATTTTTGGCATTAATGGGCAAGATGGTTATTACTTAACAGATTTTCTTTTAAAAAAAAAATATTTCATAATAGGAGTTGCTAGGTCCAAAAAAATTAATAAATATCTAAAAAAATTTGAAAAAAATATTTTAATCAAGATAAAAAATAAATTAGACTACAATTTTCTAGCAAAAACTATCAAAAATAATAAACCTAATGAGATTTATTTTTTAATTGGCCAATCGTCGTCTTCTATCTCTTTTGAACAACCTTTAGAAACTATTCACTCAAATTTTAATTTAATAAATTATATTGTTGAAATATGCAGATTATATTCACCTAATACAAAAATTTTTAATGCAAGCTCAAGTGAAATATTTGGAGATTCTTTAACAAAAGTAAATGAAAATTCTAAAAAAGATCCTCAAAATCCATATGCTTTATCAAAATATTTATCACTATTGTGCGCTAAGTTTTATAGAGAAAAATTTAAAATGTTTGTTTGTAGTGGAATTTTATTTAATCATGAATCAGAAATTCGTTCGAAAAAAAATGTAATAAAAAAAATTTCAGAATATTTGAATAAAAAAATTTATTATAAAAAAAAATTAGAAATTGGGAATATTAAAATTCAAAGAGACTGGGGTTGGGCTCCTGAATATATTAAAGCAATCTGGTTGATACTCCAAATGAAAAAACCTGATGACTATATAGTTGCAACTGGAAAAAGCTTATCTTTAGAAAAAGTATTAAATAAATCTTTTAGAATAAAAAATCTTCAATACAGAAAATATATTAAAATTAATAAAAAATTTTTTAAAAAAAATGAAATTAAAAATATATCAGCGAATACAAATAAAATATTTATAAAAACAGGCTGGAAGGCAAAAAAAAAAATTACTGATATACTTAAAATTCTAATACACTCAAAATAAATTTTTACTTATCTTGCCATCTTTTTCTCAAATAAATATATTGTTCAATAATCTCGGAGTAGTTCTTGAACAAATGCTCTTGTGAGCAAATATCAACGTAAAAATTCCTCAAATTTTCTCTACTTTTATTAGATAAATTCATTTTAATGCAATCTTTAATCTTGTTGCTTAAATCTTGTGGATTATTAAGATCTACGGCGTGAATTTTGTCATGAAAATTATAATCCAATATATCTTTAGAATAAAAAATAATTTTTTTAAAAAACAAAGACTCCAATAATGGCAAACTAGATCTGCCTACATAGGTTGGAATTACAACAGCAAAACAATTTTTATATATCGCTATTATTTCCTCATCTTTTAAATAACTAAAAATTTTAATTCTATTTTCGACTTTGTTTTTTTTAATAAGCATTTTTATATAATTTAAGTTTCCTTTATCATTCCCTGTAAATATAAAATTAATATCATTGTGCTCTTGTCCATCCAAAAATTTTAGAGAATCGATGACATATCTGTGATTTTTATGAGACCAAAATTGAGCTGGGTAAAAAAACCATTTTTTAGATGTATCCAGATCTAATTTAAGAAATAAATCATGAAAATCTATTTGATTTTTTTTTTTATTATAAATTGTTGGTAAATAAGGTATTAAACTTTGTATTATAATTTTATCTTGATTGCACAGGTAATATTTTAAAAGATCTTCTTTATTTTTTTTAGAAAAAACTAATATCCTAAATGCTTTGTCTACAATTTTTTTTATTAAATTATCTTGATAATGAAAGTTATCACTGATAAATTCTATAAAATTATTAAAAGTTCTAATTTCAGTATTCCAAATACTACAAGCATAGTTAATTTCTTCAGAATAATTAACATAATATGATGGCGAATTAAAAATTAAAAAATCTATGTTATTAGACAGTAAAAAACTGTGAAATGGATTTTTAATATTTAATTTTTTTAAAATTTTTTTAAAAAATAAATTATTAGACAATCTTAAAAAAAATGATCTTAAAAAACTTTTTTTAAAGTACAAAAAATCTATATTTTGATCTTTTAAAAATATTACTAAATTGTAATTATCTGTTAGAAATATAAAGTTGCAATTATCAAATTGCTTATTCTTAAGTGCTAAAATAAAAGATAAATTTTGATTAAATCCACCTCCGGAACTTTCACTACTTAAGAAAAAACCTACTCTCATCAATATATTTTTAGATTGGGAAGAGGAAAAATCATCTTAGTGCCTTTTTTTATTATTGCCCTTTCTCTTATTAAGATCTCTTTTTTAAAATGCCAAGGCAAGACTAAATAATAATCTGGCTTAAGCTTTCTGGAATATTCTTCGGTTGTAATTCTAATTTTGGTACCAGGTGTATAAAAATTATTTTTTAAAATGTTTCTATCAGCAATAATTTTTATATCTTTGTTAGTTAATCCAAAAAATTGCAACAAAACATTTCCTTTTGTTGACGCTCCATAGCCATGAATTGTTTTTTTTTGTATTTTGATATTTTTAATTAATTTTCTTAATTTTAATTTTAATTTCAAAACTCTTCTTATAAATTTTTTATAACAAGCGACATTATTCAAGCCTAATTTTTTTTCCATAAAAATATAACTATTAATAGTTTTATGATTTGTCTTATATTTTGCATCTTTATGACAAATAAAAAATCTTACACTACCTCCGTTAATATCATTTACTGATAAATTAAATACTCTTAAATTATTAGCTTGGGCCATTTTATTTATTACTCCCACTGAATAATACTCTAAATGTTCGTGGCATATAGTATCAAACAAATTATATTTAATAATCGAGAGCAGATCAGTATTTTCTAAAAGAAAGACACCATCTTTTGAGTCAATGATTTTGCTTATATCTTTTAAAAATTTATTTGGATCTTCTAGATCATAAAAAACTGACAATGCTGTAATTATTTTAAATTTTTTTTTAATTTTTTTTCTCTTAATAATTTCATAAGAAAAAAAATCATTTATTTTATATTGAATATTAGAATAATAATTTTTAAATTTATTAATAATTGGATCAATGCCCACTTTAATAATATTTTTGGTTTTATAGCTATTTAAAAGAGTTCCATCATTACTAGCAATATCTAAAACCGAATCTCCTTTTTTAAGATTTGTTTTTTTAGCTAATAAATAACTAGTATTTGTTAAATGTTTTGTCATTGTTTTGTTTATGCCAGAGCGATAACCATAATCCTTTCCATATAAGTAATTTGGGTTAAAATTACGATCTAATTGGACAAGGTTACAATAACTACATTTAACCAAATTTATTCTAGCTTTAGGAACATTTTTACTAGAATTGTTAGAAAATTTTCCAGTAAAACTGATATTGCCTAAGGAAAATAAATTTTTAAGTTTTCTATTTTTACAATTTCTACAGTTATTAATTATCTTATGCACTGAATCTAAGTTCGGTTAAAATTATAATCTTTTAAGATTAGAAACAAACTTTAATATAAAGCTTATTAAAACCAATATCTTATTTTGTCCATTGTCTAAACGAATTTTGGTGCATTCTACCATATGATCAAAAAAATTAATTCTACTTGAATAACCTCCTCTGCTGAATACGCCAAATAACTCATCTTTTTTTGTACCCATACCTTTAAATTTCTCTTTTACTATCATTCTATAAAAGTAATCGTAGTCTGAGGAGTACTTATATTTTAAATTGTAAAAACCTAATTTTTTTGCAGAATCTCTTTTGATAAAAAATCCTGTAGAATGGCTAGAGTAAAATCCCCAAGAGAATGAAATCTTCCACGGTCTATATCCATGCAAAATGCCCCAATGTTTTCTGACCGAGCCAAAGAAAAAATCTTTATCTGGGTATTTTTTTATATATTCCACTAAAATATCAATAGCATTAGGCATCAAATAATCATCGGAATTAACAAACCCAACATAATCCCCTGAATACAATTTTAAACCTTTATTAAAAGCATCGTAAATACCTTCGTCAGACTCAGATAAATATTTAACTTTATCATCATACTTTTTTATTATTTCAATAGTTTTATCTTTGGACAATCCATCAATAATTATATATTCAATATTTTTATATTTCTGATCTAGAACGCTTCTAATTGTTCTTTCGATTGTTGTTTCTGAATTAAAAGATACAGTAATTATAGATATTAAAGGATAGTTTTTATTAGCTTCCATTAGAAAATATTTCTCTAAAATAAATTCTTATAATAAACTATTGTTAACAATAATAAACAACATAGTACTAAAAAATTTTAACATAAAATTAAATGATAAAATGCATATTTTTAGATAGAGACGGAGTAATAAATAAAGATACTGGTTATGTTTATGAATTCTCAAAAATAATATGGAATAAAAAAATATTTAAAACAATTAAATTTATTAAAAAAAAAAAAATAAAAATTTGTGTTATAACAAATCAAAGTGGGGTTGCCAGAGGATATTATACAGAAAGACATGTAATTAAATTACATAAAAAAATGAATAATTTTATTTTTAAAAGAACTGGATATAGAATTGATAACTTTGAATATTGCCCATATTTAAGAAGTGCCAAAATAAAAAAATATAAAAAGGACTCATATAGACGCAAACCAAATGCAGGGATGATTAATGATTATCTTAAAAAAGAAAATTTAGAAAAAAAAACCTGTTTATTATTTGGCGATAGATATACTGATATTCTGTGTGCAAAAAATGCTGGCATTAAAGGTTACTTAACTAAAAATAAAGACATTTACAAATTAGTAAAAAATAAGATTTTTTATAAATAGTTCTTATTTATGGAAAATAAGTAATTCTTTGAAATTAAAAATTCTTTTAATAAAAGTATCTTTTTATTAATTGAATAAGAATCTTCTGTTTTCATCCAATAAGAGTAGATGTTTTCTCTGTTGATATTTGCATAACCTCCAACATTTTTTAACAAATCATCTAAATTGCTAAACAACCAGTTGTTATTAAAATAAATATATTTCATAAAATAATATTTATATATCTCATCTTTTGTTATTTTTAATTTAATCTTTTTTAAATTTAATAAAATATTTTCATATTCTTTCTTATTTTTAGGATTAATATTAAAATCATAACATTTGTGATAATGATTAGTGGAAGCATTAATAACTGGAATATTAAATAGAGGATATTCGCTACCTATATTACCGTGAACTGTAACTACAAAATTTATACCTTCGCTTATAATCTGTTTATGTGAAGTATTAGGTTCTAAATAATTTATATTATAATCTCGAGCCAAATCTTTTACAATTTCAATAGTATTATCAGAATATGTAGTAAAATTTGGGTGGCATTTAATATACCAGTCATAATTAGATTTTTTAGTAAATTCAAAAAGATGTTTTAGCCAAATATAAAAATCTGGAAAAAAATGTCGTCCCAATGAATGTGGAGCATCAGAGAAACAATGTGGGGCTACTAAAATTTTAATTTTTTTACTCTTTTTGATAACTCTCTTGTTAATTTTTTTTCCATATGGAGACTTGGTTAAGTATAAAATATCTGGATCAATTAAACCTTTAAATCTTAATTTTAATTTTTTTTTGGCTAGAACAATTCCTTTATTTCTTATTTCTTTAGATATATTATTAAATTCTTTTTTATAAAAATTATATTCTAGCTGCGTTAGAAAAAACTTTTTATTTAACCTATAAATTTTTTCCAAAGAAACAACATAAGTTTCGATATTTCTTTTTAAGGCAATTCTCTGAGGTATTGCACAAACATATACACTATGAAACCCAATTACTGCTTTGACATGATTCTGCTGAAAATAGTCTGTCCAAAACTTAAATAACATCAAAAACTCTAATAAAAATTCTTGGAATTGATGTGATTTTAAATTTATAGTTGGAACTTTATATTTTCTTAAATATCCGTCATAAATTAAATCTCCAACCAAAATATCATTAATCTTAATTTTTTCTATATCTTCATTCTTAGCTATTTTTTTATATAGAATTTTAAATAAATTTTTTGAAAATTTTATTTGATCTTTAGTAATCTGAGGCCAGAAAATATCTTTAACTCCAAATGAGTTATAAACATTAAATTTCTTTATTAAAAAATTTTTGGCTAGCAGCCATTTTAATTTATTAAGAATGTTTCTAAATAGATTAGATTGATCCAATACATAGCCAGGATAAGCAATAGTTTGAAAATTATAAATACAAGATAACGCTTTAAGAAAATATGGCAAAACAATATGATTGGAGGTCCAATTGTTAAATTCTACTAAGACTATTGAATTTTGATTCTTATTATTATTTAGCAAAAATTTTTTTTTTATAAATCTACTTACTAAAAAGTATTTTTTAAAAAAAAAAAAATTTATAACATCAGATACAAAATTCATTTAACATTTAAAGTTTTACTTTATCAAAACTAAATTTTTTTATAAAATTTGATCTGATATTCTGAGAAATCATATGCATCAAGCCTTGAAATATGTCTTCGCTAACTCCGTAGTTGTTAACATTTAAATTTAATAAGATTTCGTTTTTTTTAGGCTTAAATTTATTTGCAAATCCATAAAACTTCACAACTTTGATTTTTTTTTTAAAGGCATATTTTTCAATATCTTTAATATTTTTAGATTCACCGGAACAACTAAAAACTAATAAAAGATCATCAGATCTTGCATAATTTTCAAATTGATTTGTAAAAATCTTTTTAAAATCAATATCATTTGCAATAGCTGTAATAAGCTCAATAGAAGTAGATAATGAGACTATTTTTGGTAGCAAAACATTTTTGCTGGAAATTTTTATACCTTTGTTAAAATCACACAAAAAATGATTGGCAATCGAGGCTGAACCGCCGTTACCACAAACAAAAATATTGTTATTGTTTTTTATCTTATTAAAAATTAGCAACGAAATGTTTTTTAATATTTTTAAATCTAATTTTTTATAGGTGTTGTTAACTGTGTCTATGTATTTTCTGTAAAATTTTATATCATTATCATCCATTTATCATATATAACTATTAATTAAATTAAATATCAATGCAATATTTAGAATTAATAAATAACAGATTAATTGAACTCTTTATTATTATAAGTTTAATTTAAAAATATTTTTAACATTAATGAATAAATAATGTTCTATAAATTTTTATACTACATAAAAAAAATAATATATTTATTAACTCCGCCAATTCTCAAATTTGAAACTTGGGTTAACAAAATAAAAAATTTCAATAAAATCGAGAATAAATTCGAATATGAAAATAATTTTTATTCTAGACATTCATTTATTTTGAGAGCTCTTAATAACAAATCTTCTTATTTAGAAATTGGTGTATCAAAAAATGATGTTTTTAATACTATACCATTGGATTTAAATAATAAGATTGGCGTAGATCCTTTTTCTGGAGGCACACATAGAACTACTAGTGACGCTTTTTTTAAAAAAAATAAAAAAAAATTTGATGTAATATTTATTGATGGTCTACATGAATATAAACAATGTCAAAAAGATTGTATAAATTCTTTAAAATTTTTAAAATCTAATGGAATAATTATATTTCATGATTTTTTACCCAGAAACAGTATGGAAGCATCAAATCCCAGAAAACAAAAAATTTGGTGTGGCGACATATGGAAGGTTGCTGTTGAAATTCATAATTCACCATTTAAAGAATTTAAGATTGTAAATATTGATATGGGTATAGGGCTTTTAAAGCCGCAAAAAAAATTTAGATATAAAAAATTAAATAATCTAAAAAATATGAACTATGATGATTTTTATGATAAATATTTTAAGGATCTACCAATAATTAATTCTGAAGAAGCTCTAAATTTTATTTCAAAATAATTTTTATGAGGAATAAGAAAAAATTATGTATATTTTTAATCCTTTTTACTCTTAGCAATTGCAATAATCAAATTAGAAATGAATTTTCTTCAAAAGGAGAATACCTTAATATTTATAAAAAATATCTTCTTCAAATTGAAAAAGCTCAATTATTTATTTATGAGAATATTGAGTCTTTTTTGCTTAAATATAATAAAAATCATAAAGACTATTGGAGTGCTGAGAACGATGAAGAAAGAAAAAAACTTCCTAAATATAAATTTATAAAAGCAGAAATTAATCCCACTAATTCTAACAATAACTTTGAATATATTATTAATGATTGGACAAGGAGTCACGGAAACAATCTCTCAAATAAATTTTCTGAGTTAGATTTAATTAATAAAGATAACGTAAAAAAAATTAAAATAGCATGGATTTTCAGATCTGAATTTAAAGAAGATATTCAATGCAATCCCATCATTATTAATGGAATAATTTACACTCCAATAAGTGGTGGCTATATAGCAGCAATAAATGGTTACAACGGAGAATTGATTTGGAAATCAAGGAAGTTTGATTCTAGCTTAGCTAAAAGAGGTCTGGTTTTTTGGAAAGATGAAAATAATGGAAATGAAAAAATTTTTTTTTCAAACGAAAAAAACTTAGTTTCTATTAACGCAAAAAATGGATTATTAGATCTTTCTTTTGGTTACAAGGGAATAGTCAGAACTGGCTTTAACCTACTAGCTCCCGTGATTTATGATAACCAATTAATAATAGTGACTTTTGATGGATATGTAGAATCTTATAATATTTTTAATGGTGATTTAAATTGGAAATTGAAATGGAAAAAAAATATTAATAAAATAATAGGCGGAGTAAAATATGACAATAATGGCGGGAATCCTTGGGGGGGGACTTCATTAGATAAAGAGAGAGGTATATTCTATTTTACAACTGGAAATCCTAGCTATCTATTTGACGGAACGAGAAGACCTGGCTCAAACAATAACAGCAATAGCGTATTTGCTATAGATTTAAAAAATAAAAAAAAATTATGGAGTTTCCAAGAAATATCACATGACTTATGGAATTTAGACTTAGCCTCTCCTCCTATATTAACCACTATAAAAAAAAGTGGAAAATTAATTGATGTTGTAGTTGTTCCCTCAAAAATAGGAAATACATTAATATTAGATAGATTTACTGGAAATCCAATATTTGAATTTAGATTGGAAAAAGTTGAAACGTCAACAGTACCTGGGGAAAAGACAAGCGCTTACCAACCAAATCCAATTATTCCAGAACCTTTCGAGAAAGGTTTTTTTAATATTAATGATATACGTGAAAAATATCAAAAAGAATTTTCTAAAGATAATTATGAATTTGGTTTTTACAAAACTCCAAAATTAAATAAGGTATATATAAGGCCAAATATAACTGGTGGTGCACAGTGGCCCGGTGCATCTGTAGATCACAAAAACAATGTTATGTATGTAACTTCAAATAATATTGCTTGGGAAACTCAAATCTTAGTAAATGAAACTAAAGGTAAAGCCCCGAAATTTATTAGTTTACATAAAAGGATCTTAGAGGATGGATTATTTCCAATAAATAATCCTCCATGGGGAACATTAAATGCCATAAATCTAAATAATGGTAAATTATTATGGAAAGTTCCATTGGGTAATTATGATTCATTCTACAAAAACAATAACCTAAAATATACGGGTACAGAAAATTTTGGAGGAGTAGTTGGAACCCGTGGCGGAATAACTATAGCATCAGGAACCTTAGACAAAAAAATATATTTTCATGATGCGATAAATGGAGAGTTATTGCACAGCATATCCCTACCTTACATAGGTTCATCTCCACCATCCACATATTTTTTAAATAACGAACAATTTATAATCATTCACTCAACTGGCGGTAGGACATTAAAAGATGGTTATAATAATATAGTAGAATTTGGCGATTCTTTAGTTGCGCTTAAATTGTTTGATTAATATTTTTTACTTTAAAAAATCAATTTTTTTTAAATCTACTATTATTTGATCTTGATAAGGAATTTTATTAAAGTTTTTTCTAGAAGTTTCAAAATAAATTGGTTTAGACAATTTAGCGTGAAAATTGTTATAGACATGAGTCAATCTATACCATTTTTTATTTGTACGTTCATAATTTTTTGAAACTAATAAATAATAAGGATTGTTTCTTGCTATATGTAAATTATGTTCGATTGCACCAGATTCTGAAATTACGATTCTTGCAGAATTTAATATTCTAAATAATTTTAACGGGTTAAAATTCTTTGGGTCAATAATCAAAAAGTTTCTTTTTTTTAAAAAATTTATTACTTCTTTGATATTTAAAATTCTTTCTAATCTTTTGCTTGTTAAAAATACTTTTTTGTCTTTATGTTGATAATTGATGATCTTTTCTGCTAAGATATTTTTGGAAATAATATAATTTTGTGGTGGTGATAATTTTGGAAGAATTTTACTTCTTAAAAAATATATATTTTTATTAATATAAGATTTGTCAGATAATATTATTACATTCTTGCCATATTCTTTTTTAAAAAAATTATCCCAGTTCTTATGCGGCGTTACTATTAATACTTTTTCTTTACTCTTTCTTTTTTTAAAAATATCTAAAAAAAATAACATTGAACCAAGATTCTCACCAATAAAATGTCCTAATTGATTACTATAATAGGGAAAAACAAAGATTTTTTTCTTATAAAATAAAGATTTATTATTTAATAAATTTTTAATTATTTTATTACTATGATTACTTAGGAAATTTAAATTATCTGAATAAGTAGAGTGATTAAAATTTATCCATGATTCAAATATTAATTTATTATTTTTCAAGTATTGGTCTTTTCGATCGATGCAGGTAACTAAACAACTTTTCTGATAATTATATTTATCAAAATCATATTTATCGAGCAAATCTAAGAAATGATATCTTTCAGAATAAAGTTCATCAAAAGTATTATTAAATTCAGGATTATAAATATGACTATAGCGATAAAATTTTTTATAAAAAAAATCACGGATTTCTTTCAATTTATTCCAAATAAACTTGGGCAAAACTAATCGTAATATTTTTAAAAGCATTAAAAAAATAACTCTAATTAATTATTTTTATAAATTTATCATACTTGCTGTATAAGATCTTTCCTTTGCCGTAATGCACATTAAGCATAATTCTGTGATTAGATCTTGGCGTATCTCCTTTATGTAAGCCATAACTATCAACAAAAAAAAGTGAGCCCTGATTGCCTACAAAAGTTTTAATTTTATTGTAAGAATTTCTTACATCACTATCTGAGTAGGATCTATGAAGACTATGTTTGAATAATTTTTTTTTGTGAGTACCCTCAACATAAATATGAGGTCCAGAGTCATTATCTACATTGGATAAATATATGTAAAGTTTGCAAAATTTAGTAAAATCATTGTCCCAGTGAAAATATTGCGCATTATGTATTTTATCTTTCTCAGATATATCTGAAGACGGAATAGAAATGAAATATGACGCAGAAACAGAAATATTATTTGAATCTAAATAGTTTTTAACTATATCCATAATTGGTTCTGATAATAAAAAACTTCTAATAATATTTTCAGAATTTAAATCAACTGCTCCGGTGATCCTGCTAATTTTTAATGACTGCAATCTAAGAAAATATTGATCATAATTTTCATTTAAATTTTTACATATTGTTTCAATAGCAATGTTTGAATTTTTTGGTTTATCATGTTTGTTTGAATTTAAAATAAAATCCTTAAATTTTAAAACCATATCCTGATTTAAGTTATAGATCTTTGAATAACCTTGCATATCAATTTGATTTAATATCTCGTTAGTAATAAATTTTTTTTCTGATAAAAACTCAAAATAAGAAATATTTTTTTTAGATAACTTTATTTTTTTATAATTTCTTAGTTTTGAAAAAGAATAAAAAAATTTTATAGCAAAAATCTTTATATATATTAAATTGTCATTCCATTTATATAGTTCAAAAAAATTAACAACTTTTTTTGTGTCTCTATATGAATCTAAAAACTTTCTAATTAAAAAAAAAAAATAATTCATATGTTTTACTTTATAATCTTTGTCAAAATACTCATATCTTTAATCTCAAAAATTTGATCACAAGAATAAAGATTATCTTTATTATGAGAAATTATAATAATTATTTTATCTTTTTTTAAAGAATAAATTGTTTTTATTATTTCTTTTTCGTTCTGCCTGTCTAATGAGCTTGTAACTTCATCAAAAATTAAAATATTTGATCCTAAAAACAATGCTCTAGCGATTCCTATTCTCTGTGCTTGCCCACCGGATATTTTAGATCCTCTCTCCCCAACCAATAAATCTTCTTTGAGGAAATTATTTGGAGAATAAATATACTCATAAAGATTTACTTTTTTAACTGCATCCAAAAATAAATCTAAATTATTCTTATTTTTCTCTTGAAAAAAAGTTACGTTATTCCAAATTGTATCGTCAAAAATCTGCGTGTCTTGAGGAACATAACCAATTTTTAAACATATATTTTTTTTATAATCAAAATAATTATCATCAATATAAATTTTTCCTTTAGATGGGATAATCAAACCTGATAAAATATTTACTAAGGTACTTTTTCCAGAGCCACTGTCACCATAGATACCTATTGGCTGATTTTTATTAATTCTCATATTTATATCTTTAAGTATTGGTTGAGAATCTTTAAATTGATGGCTAATATTTTCTAGTCTAATTTCAGAAGCACTTGATATAATTATATTTTCTTTATTTGTCTTTGTAACAAATGAAGTTTTAATAAATTCATCAAATAAATTTATAATTGCTGGAGTGTAGGTTTTTATTCTTTGAGCTGCAGAAATGATTCTGGTCGTTGATGGTATAAATCTCAAACCTACGGCGGCATATACCAATATAATTAATAAAATTTCAGTAGATGTTTTGCCTTGAACTGTCATAATAATCATTATTCCACAGATAAAAATAATAATTATAGTTTCCACCAGTAGTTTTGGAATTTGTAAAATTAAATCTAATTTATAGCTTGCATACAAACTGTTAAAAAATAATTTATTAAAAAAATTAGACATTACCTTTTCTAAATTAAAAATCTTAATGGTCTTAATGAGACCAAAAGCATGTATATATTGCTTGTTTATAAGTCCTGAATAATTCAAGTTTAATTGTCCTAAGGTAGAAATTTTTTTTATAAAACTTCTGTAAAATAAAAAAAAAAAAAAAAAAAAAAATATAATAGAAAGTAACGTTGGTAAAAAATTTAAAAAACATAAATAAACAATCATTAATATACATATTAATATTTCTGAAATTAAAATAACATAACTTGATAATCCTATGCTTAATGTCGCGGTGGAAGACATATTCCTTATTAAAAAGGCAGAATTAGTGTTTGCAAAAAATAAATATTTTTGTGAAAGATAATTATAAAATAAATTAGATGACAGTCTATATTGCACATCTCTTGCGTAACGACTCTGCTCTGTAAAAAAATAAAAAATAAATAAATTTTTAATTAAAAATGCTAAACCAACTATTATTGAAACTCTTATTAATAAATTTATATAAGTTATATTTTGATTATAATGTGAAAAATCCATTCCAAAGAAAATGAATTTTTCATTGAGTAAAATAGTAAGTAAAGGTAATAATGATCCAATACTTATTAACTCAACTGCTGAATTAATAAATAACAATATAAAAATGTATATTAATTTTTTTTTTTCTCGTAAAGTTAATAGTTTTAATAATTTAAAAAAAAAAATCATTTTTATTTTGAATTTAAATATAATTACTTGATCATTTTAACTTAATTTATTAGTTAAAATCATTTAAAGTTTTTTATTATCCGTCTCAAATCGTCTTTAGATAAAAATATTTTATTCAAATCTGATCTATATGAAAAGTTTTCATCTAGTAATCTATATTTTTTGTATTTTTTTAAATAATTTAAATTTTGAAGAATAATATAATGGTCGCTAAGTTCTATTGTATTATAAGAATCATAAATTGAAATCATTTCTTCATGCAATTTTTCACCGGGTCTAATTCCAGTAAAAGTTATTTTACAATCACTAGAAATAGCTTTTGCTAAATCGTATACATAAAATGAAGGGATTTTAGGAACAAAAATTTCCCCACCCATAGAATTGGTTAAACTTAAAATAACTAAATTTATACATTCACTTAATGTAATATTGAATCTAGTCATTCTTTTATCTGTAATTAATAATTCTTTATTTTTTAGTTGATCAATAAAACTATGCAAAACTGATCCTCTGCTACCCATAACGTTGCCATATCTTACAACTGAAAATTTTATTTTTTTATTACCTTTAATATTATTTGCGCTAACAAAAAGTTTGTCAGAACACAACTTTGTGGCTCCATAAAGATTTATAGGGGAAGAAGCTTTGTCTGTTGAAAGCGCTACAACATTACCAACATCACTCGATAAAGCTGTCTCAATTATATTTTGTGATCCCAAAACATTTGTTTTAATAAATTCTATGGGATTATATTCGGCAGTAGGTACCTGCTTTAATGCTGCAGCGTGAACTATAATATCTATTCCTCTAAAAGCGGAGTGCAATCTTTCTTTATCTCTAATATCTCCTAAAAAATATCTAACATTGCGATATTTTTTTTCATTATAAATTTTACTCATTTCAAATTGTTTAAGCTCATCTCTGCTAAATATTACAATTTTTTTTAAAGGAAACTTGTTTAACAATAAATAGTTAACAAAAGCTTTTCCGAAAGAACCAGTTCCACCAGTAATTAATAAGCTTTTATTTTTAAAAAAATTTTTATTCATAATTAATAATTTGATCTTATTCCACTAATACAAACTGGTCCATTCAATAATTTTTCAGGTCTAATTTTATTCTCTATTGATTGATTAATTTTAAATAAGATTTCATCAAGTATATTAAAATAATTGTTAAAAATTTTAATATTATGTTCGGTACATAAATATATAGAATTTGATGCTAAAATATTTCTATTTAAAAATTCTTGAGATATAAATGTTTTATAAAATAAATTCTTATTATTCTCAAAATCAAATCTTGGCAAAGCATCAAGCCCTTGAATATTTAAATCCAAATTATGTTTCCTTGACAATAATCTCCAATTTTTTTTTATCTCTTTTCCTAAATTACTTACAATCTTCCAGGATTTAATTTTTTCCATAATTTCTAAAGTTTTTAATCCTGCTGCTGATCCGATTCTCTCTGTCCAAAATGTACTACTTATGAATGTTGAATTCGCATAATTCATAACAGAATCCGTTCCTACAATTGCATTAATGGCATAGCCATTACCCAAAGCTTTTCCAAAAGTTGCTATATCGGGATTTACTTTATATTTAAGGTGCAATCCTCCGAAAGTTTCTCTAAATCCAGAAGTGCACTCATCAAATATTAAAACAATATTTTTCTTTTTTGTTAAAGTTCTAATTTTTTCTAAAAAATGCTTTTGTGGCTTTATATTTCTTTCAACCTCCATCACTACTGCTGCAATATTGTTGCTTGAGATAATTTTTTCTAATTGTTTAAAATTATTATATTCAAAAACAATTGCTGAATTTTTTAATTTTTTTCCAACACCTTGGATAGGTACATTTTTCATTAAATGCGAATTTAGATTTTGAGAATTTGAAAGATTTGCCGATAAATACCAATCATGCCAGCCATGATAACCGCATACAGCAATCTTTTCTCTGCCTGTTGCAGCTCTTGCAATTCTAACAGCTATTGCAGCTGCTTCTCCGCCCGTTCTTGCAAAACGAACTTTTCCTGCCCACGGATGCATTTGAATAAGTTTTTCCGCCAAAAGTATTTCTTCTTTTGAGTTTAAAGTCGAAATATTACCTTTATGAATAATTTTCCTAATAGCATCATCCACTTCTTTTTTTGCATAACCTAAAATATTAGTACCAACACCCATCGTCGATAAATCTAAATATTTTTTACCTTCCAAATCCCAAATGTTACACCCTTTGGTTTTTTCAAAATAAGCAGGCCAAAAATTTGGAAGGTATAGATCCGGATTTTTCGAAAACAACATTGTTCCTCCTGGAATAACTTTTTTAGCCCTTTTCCACATTTTTTGGCCTAAATTAATTTTATAACCTTCATTTCTCATAATATGCTTGTTAATTAAAAAAAAATTTTTATTATTCTCATAAAAATTTAAAATATTATTTAAATTAAAATATAAATTGTTTTTAAAATTTTTTATTATTTTTTCTATTAAAATAAAATCCTCTTTTTCATCTAACGTTAATCTTAAAAAAGAATAATCTTTAGAATTATGAAGATTAAATTTTTTAAAATTTTTATTATTAATTATATAAGGGGTTACATGTTCTTTTTCGTAAGATTTTTTTGCTTTAAAATAAGCAAGTTTTAATGCATTAAATTTAAAAATTTCCACATCTAAACCATCTGGAAAAGTAGGTGGATTAGTATTGGAAGCATAATCGACCTTATTTAAAAAAAAATTACTTATAAGATTATCAACTATCTCGGCGTCAATCAAAGGACAGTCCGCCGTTACCCGTAAAATATTAGACGCTTTGTATTTTTTTGCCGCTTTATAAAATCTATCCAAAACGTTATTTTCTGATCCTAAAAAAAAATTAACTCCTAACTTACTACAAATATTAATTATTTCTTTGTCCTTTGGATTTTTTGAGCAAGCTACTATAATTTTTGAAATATTTTTTGATTTAGAGAGTCTTTTAATTAAAATTTCTAAAACACTTTGATGATTAATTTTTTTTACTACCTTGCCAGGAAATCTAGTTGAATTATAACGAGCCTGAATAATAGCTAAAACATTTCTTTTTAATTCCATCTTCTTGGATCAATTAAATTTAAATTATTAGTAGAGAAATTTTTAGGTATAATAATCTGTTTTTTTTTAAAAACATCTATTATTTCTTTCAAATGATCATAATTATTAAATCCAACAACTAAATAATTAATTTTTTTAAACTGCTTAACAAAATGTATGCAAGCTTCTAAATTGGAAATATTATTAATATGACACCAATGCTTAAATTTATCTAACAAATATTTATAAGTTTTTCCAATTTTTAGAGTCTCGTGATTATTAATTAAAAGACCTTGAAGAAAAATAGATCGCGCAAAGATTTTTACTTTAAATTTTATTAAATTATTAATCCAGCCCGAGTCTAAAATTCTGTTATCAAAAGGATTTAGTGGGACTTGAATCAAATCGGGTTTCCAAAATTTCCATATTTTTGGTAGTTCTTTAGGACTATAAATTGAAATCCCAATATTTTTTATAATTTTTCTTTTTTTTAAAACTTGCAAGCAAGATAAATATGATTTTCCTTTTTTTCCGAGTAAATCTTTATAGTCATGCACTAGTAATCCATAAAGACTATTAACTTTTAACTTCTTTAATGATTCTGATATTTTTTTAAAAGCCCATTCTTCAATATCAATATTTTTATTTTTGGGTAGTGCAATTTTAGTAATTATATTTAATTTCTTTAATCGACTATTACCAATAATAGTCTCGCTACTTTGATAACTTGAAGCGGTATCAATAAAATTTATTTTAGATTTTAGAACTAGTTTTTCTATTCTCCTAAATTCTTTAATATTAATCTTTTTACTATTAAATAATCCATAATTCATTCCTATTTGAGCAGATCCCAATACTAGTTTCATGAAATTAATTATCTTTTTAAAAAAGTTATAATTTTATTTATTATTTTTTTTTGATGATTAAGGCTTAAATTATAAAAAATTGGCAAACTTATAGTATTTTTATAATAAAGCTCCGCTCCTTTATAAAATTTCAAATCTATTTTTTGTTTAAATAATTTAAATTTATAAATTGGAATATAATGATATTGAGAAAATATGTGATTTTTTTTTAAAAATTTAAATAGTTTATCTTTTGTTGATTTTATTTTTTTAAAATTTATTGATATTAAGAACAAATGATAAGAAGATTTATTTAGACTGTATGATGGAAGAATTACCAAATTATCAATTTTTTTTAAGAAAACACTGTAAAACTTAAATATTCTTTTTCTATAATTTATAAATTTATTTATTTTATTTAATTGGCTAAAAGCAAGCGCACAATTTATGTCACTCAACCTATAATTAAATCCTGGATTTTTTATATCATACTTCCAATGAAGATTTTTATTTCTATGAATTCCATGGGACCTTAGAGATATAATTCGATTATAAAAAATTTTGTTATTTGTGGTTATAAGCCCGCCTTCGCCTGAGGTAATTGTTTTAACTGGATGTAAAGAAAAAGTTGAAATATCAGAAAATTTACAAGAGCCTATTGGGAAAAATTTATCTTTATAAAAAAGTTCTGATCCTAAAGCATGACAAGCATCTTCAATTAAATAACAATTAAACTTTTTTTTAATATTGTAAAACTCAATAACATTTTCTGGATAGCCACCCAAATACATTGTTACTATTGCTTTAATCTTTTTTAATTTATTATTTTTGATACAGGCTAATAAGGTCTCAGGTGTCATTTGACCTGTCAAATAATCAACATCTGCCAAAAAGATTTTAGCTTTTAGTAATTTGGCCATATTGTAAACGGCTATAAAATTTATTGAAGGCATAATTATTACATCATCTTTTTTTAGGTCTACGGCCATTAGGGCGAGATGAAGTGCCGAAGTTCCACTGCTACACGATAAAGCAAATTTTGCTTTTAAAAATTTTGAAATTTTGCCTTCAAATATTTTTACAAAATTTCCGGTTGTAATTAAATCTTGTCTCAACGCCATTGAAACAAAATTAATATCCTGTGAGTCAATGTATTGACGACCATAAGGTATAAATTTCATATAAGAATTCTTAATTTTTTTAATAATGTTTTTTTTAATGGACTTTGATTTTTTATATTAAGTGGAGATTTTTTATTAATTAATTTTTCAAAATAAATCGGCTGAATACCAAATCCTGGTCTAATAACTTTTATATTACTTTTGCTAAATCTTTCTCCTTTTTTAATACTGGAAATAGCATAAACAGATCTTCTAAATTGAAGATTTTTTTTTTCACTATTGTTTCTAAAAAAAAATTTTCTACCCATCATTAAATATGTTTCTTTAATAGTTTTAACGTAACCATTAATTTCTCTCCCTTTTAATGAAAATTTAAGATCGAAGCCTTTCCTCTGTTTTTCTAATGCTATATGCTTTTCAACGATTTCTGCTCCCGCTGCTATTGCTGCTGCGACAACTTTATTGTCGGTCGAATGATCCGAAAACCCAACTTTGCAATTAAATTTTTCTTTTAAAATCTTAATATTATTAAAATTAAAGTCTGAAATTTTTGATGGATAATTACTAACGCAATATAAAATGATTATTTCCTTTGCCCCATTTTTTTTTGCTGTTTTGTAAGCTAAGTCAATTTCTTTTAAACTCGCCATTCCAGTTGAAATAATGATTGGCTTTCCAGTTTTTGCTATCTTTTTAATTAAAGGAATATGATTTAATTCAAATGAAGCTACTTTATAACATGGACAATTAAGACTTTCCAAAAGATCAACAGCACTTTCATCAAATGGTGTGCTAAAACAAATTATTTTTAATTTTTTTGCATAATCAAATAATTCTTTATGCCACTCAAATGGTGTTTGAGCTTTTTTATATAAATCCCAAAGAGTAAATCCATTCCACAAGCCTTTTTTAATTTTAAAATCGCTTTTTTTGCTATTAATAGTTATTGTTTCCGGGGTATAGGTTTGAAGTTTAACTGCGTCTGCTCCATAATCTTTGGCTATTTTAATTAATTTCTTACATTGCGATAGAGATCCATTATGATTTGCTGATATCTCAGCAATAAAAATTGGTGTTTTTTTTAGTAAACCTTTGTATATCAATGTAATTCTTCCACTATATTATAAGCAAACAAATTAATAATGTACATTAATAAAGTTAAGTTAATTAATTGCAAAACTATACTCTAGTTTTATTTGTCTTGTAAAAAAATCAAATGTTGAAAAAAAATCATATAATTAAATCTTTTTTTAAAACTAAAGAAATTAAAAATTTTTTTATAAAAAAAATTGATAGATTTATTTTAAATATATTATTTTTTTTAATATTTTTTTTTCTAAATTATATACATGTAACAAGAATATTTCATGGCTCTAGAAAAATTCATATTTACGTAATTATATTATCTATTATTTGCTCTTTACTTTCTATTCTTTTAATAAATAAATTTTTCATAAAGTCAGCGTTTAATCTTAAAAAGGAAATAATATTTAGAAAAATTAAAATTTTCGTAGAAAAAAACTTACTTGATATATTAAATGGTTTTTTTCTATTTTTTTTATCATTTTTATTTGCATATTTTTATATATCAATAGTAGAAAATAGAAATTTATCTAATATTTTTTACGCAGCTACTTCAGAGTTTCCTAGAATATTAATACCAATTAAAAAACAATTTTCATCAATTTTATACTCTTTGACAATTTTTATATCTTATTTTTTATTTAGATTATTTAGAGTTAATAAATATATTTCTTTTATTCTTTGTATTGTATTCTTAACATCCCAATTTCACATTTATAATTTAATTCCAGCGGCCTTTAGGGACTATTTTAAGGCGCCTATTATAATTTATGTTATTTACTCGTCAATTTTTGTTATTTTAAGCAAAACTAATCATAAAATAATTATTTTATTAACGACTATAATAATTGGCTTTGGCCTATATATAAGGCAAGACTTATTATTTTTTTTTGTAATATTTCTATTTTCAATTTTTTTGAATTTCGCCTACAACAATAGTTTATCAAAAAAAAATTTCTTATTTATAATTTCTTTAATACTTTTTATTTTTGTACCATTATTATTATTGTTAAATTATGGAACATTAAATACTTTTATATTTAGTGGGTTTGTCACTCCGTCTGAGGAAAATTTTTATCTTTTAAAAAGACCGTTATATGATTTTGGATATTATTTTAATGACAATTATTTAATTATGTTAGGTTATTTAGACCCTAACTTTATTTTTAAAATAATACTAAATTTTCCAGCAGATTTAATAATGAAGATGTTTTCATCATTATTCCAAATTTTAAATTTACCCTCGGACAATCTTTTGCCTCCCCTTGGTATTGAAAATCAATATATAAAAAATTTTTACGAATACCGATATTATGTTTTAGGTTTTTTTAAAAACAATATTATTATTTCGTTCTTTTTTTTATCTTTGATAATTTTAATTTATAATAATCTAAGCAAAGGTTTATTTGTTAGTATTATAATTCTTATAATTTGTTTTTATCCAATAGCCCAATTTCAAGCTAGACATTATTTTCACTTAGAACTGATCCCCTTATTGTGCGTTGGTTTTATATTGCAAAATATAATAAATTTCTATTGTAATTATAAAAAAATATTAAAAATAAAATTTTTTAATAAAATAAGATCAAAAAAAATTTTAATTATATTTTGTATATTTGTATTATCTTATTTTTTTATCCAAACATTAAAAATTTATCAAAAATTTAATTATGATAAAATTTTAGCTAAAATAAATAATCTTAAAAAGGTAGAGTTAATTTTATCTAATGATTATTATAAAAATAAAATAATATTTAGAAACAAAAACCTATTCAACGATAATGACTCTTATCCAAAAAAATTTAATAGATTCCAATTGTATGCAAATATTGAATATTTAATGATTCAGTTTGATTTCAATGTTTGTGGATTAAATACATTTTCACCGATTTTAAAATATCATAGTAAAACTATGGATGATGATTTAACGAGGTTAATAAGAATTGATAAGGAAAATGTTATAAGTACAAATAACGCTATTATAATACCAGTTTATGATTTTTATAGACTAGATAAACAAAATAAAAAAATCGAAATATCGAAATTCGTAGGTATTGAATTAAACATGAATGAGCAAAAATGTTTAAAAACAATTTATAAATTAGTTGATTTTCCTAATAATATTCCTTTATCGATGTCTATTTTTGGAAATAGCCAAAAGCCGTACTTTGAATTTTCTTCAAATAACAATACTTATGAAAATCCTATAAATATTGAAAGGAAACTTAACCAAAATTTAATAAATTTTAATTTTGAAAAAATAGATAACTCTATAATTAACTACAACCATCTTAATATAACAAAACTTCCAACAGAAGTTATCTTGAATAATAAGAATTATTGTAAAATTAGTTATTGCAGATCATCATTTAATTGCAATATCAATAGAAGATTATCTTTTGCAACGAGGAAAGATTTCTCTTTTATAAAAACAGTGTGCGATAATGATAGTGATTTACTATGGAGTAAAAATATTAAAAAAAATAAAGGCGATATACTATTTATAGAAGGAATAATAATTAATGGAGGATTAAGAGCTGGTATTGTCGGACAAAATGGTAATATTATTTCAACAGAATTAAGAAACAGAGGTAATTTTAAAATTTTTATGGAAGTTCCTGTTAACGATGATTATAATTTTGGAATATCGAACTACTTTAATATTTATTCAAATGTTGAAAATCATATTATAATTAAAAATATTGGATGGTTTAATAAAGTCTTAATTAATTACTAATATGTTAAATAAAAAAATTTTAAGGATTGATTTAAAAGAACAGAATAAATTTTTTGAAAAAAAGATAATCTCAAATTTAAAAAAAATTTTTAGATCTGGTAACTATATTCTTAATAAAGAAGTTAAAAAATTTGAAATAAATTTTGGTAATTATATCAAAAAAAAAAATATACTAACAGTTGGAAATGCAACCGACGGTATAACTATCGCTCTTAAATCAATTGAAATAAAAAAGAATGATGAGGTAATAACTTCACCTTTCACTGCTTTTGCTACTATTAACGGGATTATTAATTCTGGAGCTAAGGTTGTTTTTGCAGATATAGATCCTGATACATGGCTAATTAAAGAGGAAGATATAATAAAAAAGATTACTAATAGAACTAAAGTGATCATGCCAGTTCATATATTTGGAAATGTTTTTGATGTAAATAAATTAAGAAAAAAAATTAAAAAAAAAATATTAATCATAGAAGATGCTTCTCAAGCACATGGTAGTAAAATCAATAATTGTCACGCGGGAACTATGGGCGACTTTGGTATTTGGAGTTTTTACCCTACCAAAAACTTGGGTGCCTACGGCGACAGTGGTGCTATTTATATTAAAAATAGAAAATATTTAGAGAAAATTTTATTACTTAGAAACCAAGGAATGATAAATAAAGATAAGTCATTGATAATCGGTTATAACTCTCGTATGGATGAAATTCAGGCCTCTATACTAAATGTCAAATTAAAATTTTTAGATAAATTCAATAAAAAAAGAACTAAAATTTATAATTACTATACGAAAAACCTTCCTGCGGATTTATTTATTCCACAACAGATTAATAAAAATGTTAAATCAAATTATCATATTTCTCAATTTAAATATACAGGAGAGAGAGAGAAATTAATTAATTATCTAAATAAAAAAAAAATACAAACCAACGTTTACTATGAAATACCTCATCATTTACAAAGATCTATAAAATTTTTAAATTATAAAAAGGGCGATTTACAAAATTGTGAAAAAGTATGTAACCAAGCTTTAGCTTTACCATCTTACCCTGAATTAAATATAAAAAAAATAAAATATATAATTAAAAGTATTAATAACTTTTTAAATAGTAATTAACTAAAAATAATTGAAAATTACATTCTAATATTTTCTAATTAATTTTGCAGGATTCCCAGCATAAGATCCTGATTCAAAAATATTTTTTGTAACAACAGCTCCAGCACCTATTGTGACATTGCTGCATATACTTACTGGCAAAATTGTTGCGTTAGATCCTATATTAACGTTATCACCAATTTTAATTGGTAAAAATATTCTTTTGTCCCCAGAGCGTATATTATTTTTAAATAAATCATTAGCAAACATAACACCGTGCCCTACAAAACAATTCTTGCCTATTTGCGCCTTAGCACAAATGAGTGAATGTGAAGATATTCTTGTAAAACTATCAATAATGACATCCCCTTGAATCTCAACAAACGGTCCAACAAAAACATTATTTTTTAAAACGCAATTAAACAAATTGACTGGTTCAACTATTGTACAGTTTTTTCCAAAAACTACATTTTCAATTCTAGAATATTTTTTTACTATTTCCATTTATTTGTATATTATTTAATCTTAACAATAAATTAAAGAATATAACACTTAATTATATAATACTAAAAAATAGGATATATATCTTATTACATAATCTTAAAATATTTATTAGCAATCTATAATTATGAAAAAATCAATCAGTATTATTACGCCAATATATAATGAAGAATTATCATTAAAAAAAAATTTTAGTAAAATTTATAAATTTTTAATTAAAAATTTTTCATCTTTTGAAATTATATTAATTGAAAGTGGAAGCTCTGATAAATCAAGTTTACTATGTAAAAGTTACAGTAAACTTAAAAATGTAAAATTATTAACACAAAAAAAAAGGGAGGGGTTTGGATCAGCTGTTAGATTGGGAATAAAATATGTTTCTGGTGAGTATTTTTGTGTTGTTCCTATCGACCTTTGTTTTGATTTAAAAATATTAAAAATATTAAATAAAAAAAAATTTGATTTATTAACAAGTTACAGAATTAAAGATAATCGTACTTTATTTAGGTTAGCTCAAAGTTACGTCTACAATATTTATATTAAACTAATTTTTGGATTAGATTTTATATGCATTAATTCGGTACCTAAAATATTTAAATCCAAGTTTGTAAAAAATAAAAAACTATATTCTAAAGGATGGACAGTGGATGCTGAAATCCTTTTTTACTATACAGGAAAAAATATTCAACATCACTGCGTTTCATCAAAAATTTATGATAGGAAAATTGGTAAATCTACGATCAAAATATCTGATATTTTCAAAATTTTATACCAATCTATTATAATAAGATTTAATATTTATTTAGAAAATTAAAATAAGTTATTTTATGGTAATAAAAGATGCGGTAATATTAGCTGGCGGATTAGGGAAGAGATTACGTCCCTTGACTGAAATACTACCTAAGCCGTTATTAAAAGTGGGTAATAAATCAATCTTAGAATCTCTAATACTACTGCTAAAAAAAAATAAAATAAAAAGGATATTTATTGCAACAAATTATTTACACGACAAAATAGTTAGCAAAATAGGTGATGGTAAAAAATACGGAGTAAAAATTTTTTACTCAAAAGAGAAAAAAAAATTAGGAACTTGCGGTCCATTAAGTCTATTAAGAGAAAAACTTCAAAATCCTTTTTTCTTATTAAATGGAGATATATTAACTAATGCAAATTTAATTAAAATATCAAAACTTATAAAAAATAAATCATTACTAACTGTTGTCACTAAAGAAATAAATTTACCCTTTAGATTTGGGAAAATTAATTCTAAAAATGGATTTATTACCAATTTGGTAGAAAAACCCACTTATAAACAAGAGATACTTGCGGGAATTTATCTATTTAAACCTGAAGTCTTTAAATTTATCCCCCAAAATCAATATTTTGGAATGGATCAACTAATAAAAAGATTAATGAAAAAAAAAATTAAAATATCAAAGTATTTATTGAAAAATTATTGGATAGATATTGGTCAATTAGATGATTATGAAATTGCAAAAAATAAAAAAAAATAAAATCTTAATACTTGGCGGTGGTGGGCTTATAGGTAAGGAAACTACTCAATTTTTTTTAAATAAAAATTGTGAAATTACAGTAATAGATAAAAATGTTAGCAGTCTAAAAAAAATTTATAGTAAAAATAAGCACAAATTAAAACTGTATAAAAATGATATAATTTTTTTTAAACAAAATAAAAAAATTTTTAGTCAGCATAATATAATTATTAATTGTATAGGGTTAAATGATCATTCTTTGGGAATTAATAGACCAGAACTTGATGTTAAAATTAATATTAGCTCCATATTGCATGTCGTCAAGTATTTCGAAAATAAAAAAGTAATTCATATAGGAACAACCCATCAATACTCTGGCTCTAATAATAAAATTAAAGAATTTGGAGAAACTTTAGCTACGGATATTCAGGGTATATCTAAAAATGCAGTAGAGAATTATTTAATATTTTATGCAAAAAAATATAAATTTAAATTAATTTGTTTAAGAGTTGGAAACAGCTTTGGTAGTTTTGAAAAAAATTTTATTGATAATAAAAAAGGTCTAGTATATGAAATATTTTACTATTTATTAAAAAATAAAAAATTTATTCTTTATAAAAAAAATATTAAAAAAAATTTCTGCTATATACCTGACATAGTAAAAGCTATAAATTTTTTAATTCATCGAAATATTCAATCTCCGGAAATATATAATTTTATTCAATACAATATTACAATAGAAAATTTTTTAAAAAAAATAATCAAAATTATAAAATTTGGAAAGATTATCTATTCAAAAAAGATAGTCGCTACAAACAATTTTGATTTTTCTCAAATGAGGAAAGGTAGTTTTTATAAAATTTTTCCAAAAATTAGCGGCGAAAATATTAATAATGCAATAAAAAATAGTCTTGAACTTTATAAGATTATATAATTTGACTAACTTTTATTTGTCTAGATTTAAACTTATAACCAGGTACCAAATTAGATATTAAATATTTAAATTGTTTAATATTTTTTGATAATTTAATTTTATTATAAATGTTTAAATTTATAAATTTTAAATTATCTAAAGATAATTTATCTAAAAATGAGTTACTTTTTTTAATAAAATAATCCTCATAAGTTGTAGAAAATTTTTCAAACATTTTTTGACCAACAATATTATCGTCTGTTAAATAAATATAATTAGTTTTTTTATTTATTTTTTCTTCAAATTTTTTTTTATAAGTAAATTTATAATTGTATATTTTAGATATTTTATCAATTATATCTTTAATTTGTATTTGACTACCTAAAACTGTTTTATTTGGAATGACTATACTATTGTTATTTTTTTTTAATAAAGCATGGTAACATATTGAAATAGCCTCTTCATGAGTAATAAAGTATCTTTTTATATTAGCTGGAATTCCAAAAGAAATTTTTTCTTTAATACAATCTAAGGCATACTCTAATATGCTGCCTCTAGAGAAGCTAACATTTGCAAATCTGGCACTACAAACTGAAATATCATCGTATTTTTCAACAATTTTTTTTAATTTATACTCCATCATTGATTTTGAAGCTCCCATTAGGCTTGATGGATCGGCTGCTTTATCTGTTGAGATTGAAAAGATTTTCTTTAAATATTTAGATTTGTATTTAATATTAAAAAAGTTTTCATAATTTGTAGAAAACATATACTTAATAGAATAAAGATTTTCTTCCGATCTTACGTGTTTAATTGCTGCAAAATTTAAATATATATTTATCTTATTATCTGTTAAAAAATTATCTAAATTTAAACTATTAATATCTGCACATATATATTGAATATTTTTTTTATTAACTTTATAAATTATTTTTCTGTTAAGTGTTGTAAGATCATTTTCATTTTTATCTAATAAAAATAACTTTTTGAAACTAAACTCTAAAAGACTCATAGCGAATTTAGAGCCTATCGAACCTGATGCTCCGGTTACTAATATCGTTTTATTTAAAAAAAAATTATATAATTCTTTTTTATCGCTATTACTTATTTTAAAACGATTATTTTTAGATATAACCCTTTTTTCAAAAAAATTTATATTTAATCTATTTAAACTATTTTTTATCATAAAAATATTTTTGATTTTGTTTTTTTACTAATTAATTAAATTAAAATTATGATAATTATTTTTTTTAGACATTTTTTTTTAAAAATAAAATACTCTAAAATGATATAATACCATGCATATTTAATCTATTAATTCTTTATTAACTTTTAAGAAACTATTACAGATTTTTAATCTTTTAATTTTATATCCAGTATAATTATAATATATTTCCCTAAATTTATTGTTTAAATAATCCATATCATCATTTAAATATTTTTTATTTTTGTAAAAAAAATCTATCTCTTTTACTGCATGCAAAATCTCTTCTTCATTATTATTTACACAATCATAACCATTGTTATTCAAGTCTTCTAAATACTGGTATTCAGAAAGCCTTAGCTTTAATACCTCAGAATAAGGTACAAACTTTCCAGTAGATAATGATTTAAATTTTTTTGGAGTAAACAAATCAATTTCATAATCAAATCCCCATAAATAATAAATTTCAGATGAATTTAATATAAATCTTGGTTTTCTATTCAATAACGAAATGTGATCTAAGCCGGATCCAGTTGATATAATAAATTTACAATGGAATGGTAAAAATATGTCTAAAAAATCACTTTTATCTTTTGAATTATTATATTGAATTAAATTATTCAAACTATTGTTAATATTTGATTTTTCTCCTAAATTAAATACCTGATATTCTGTTGACAAATACTCGATAGCTTTAAAAAAATATTTAATATCTGAGTCTCTTAAATTTAATTTAGGTTTATTAATAAAATTTTGATTAAAATAATAATTTGGATTTCTTATTGAAATGCAAATATAATTATTAAAATTATCAATTCCATTTTTTTTTAAATAACTATTTCCTTCATTAATTTCTAAATTTGAGAATTTTAAAATAGGTTTAGTTTTCGATATTGTTCCATAAATATCAATCAATTGAGAAGGTTTTCGCCAAGAATTATTATCCGTCCAATGCCTATAAGGTGCTAAAAAAAATTTTCCAAACGGAATTAATCTAAAAAAAAAAAATATTGGTTCAATTATAATTCGAGGAAGAATTATGATATGTTCTTTCCATTTTTTGAAAAGAAACTTATTTGCTATAAATTTGTTGGTAAAAGAAACGTACAAAGTTTTTTTAGTTGGATGAATATTTAATCTTATTTCAGATAAGAATATTTCTATAGATTTAGAAAAATGACCTATAGCACGTGTTTCTAATTCAAATATTTTTATTCTTATTAGTGGATAAACTAAGATTATAAAAAAAATAAATGGGAGTAATAAAATAATTAATAATAATGTAATAATCTTTTGTATAAAATTTTTTCTCATTTTATTTTCTTTAAAAACTTTTAATAATCATTCGAATAGTCATAGCATTTAATTTTTACTTAAGATTCTTTTTAAGATTTTTAATGTAGGACTAGGATATATATTATAACGTGATATTATTTTTTTATTAGAAATAATAAATAAATTTTTGTCGTTCCCAATATCAATTATTTTAGAATTAGATTTGTATTTTTTTTTAATTAAATCTAATAATTTTTTAATTGTGACAGGACAAACTGGGGACAGATTCAAAGTACCTCTTATATTTTTTTTCTTTAACAACTTATTTACAATTGAATACACTTCGTAAGAGTCAATAAAACCGTTGAAATGCCTGTTATAATTTTTGATTTTAACATCTAAATGATTTTTAATTCTATATATAATCTTTCCAAACCAAGGTCTTTGTTTATCAATTTTGGAGCACACAACTCCGGGCATTCTCAAATTTAAATAATTTTTTTTACATCTGCTAATTATTATCTCACCCATTAATTTAGTTTTTGAATAAAATTTAGTAAGTCTATTATTTTTATTAATGCTTTTATTTAAATAAAATTTATTAGCATTAACAGAAGATAAATTAACAATTAGATTTCCTCCAATTTGACTTTCGTAAAATTCCCTAATTTCATTTACTAATTTAACGTTGGAATTATAAAAATCTTTATATTTTTTTTTTCTTGAAAACTCATGTGTTGCGACTGCATTGATAATAAGATCTATAGAAATTAATTTTTTTTTTAGAAGAAGAATAGGTGTTTTATTTTTTTGATAAATTTTTTCTTTATGATCTATTAATTTATTTCTTTGAATTGAATAAACATAATTTTTTTTCAAAAATAAATTTACTAAATCCTTACCTACTCTTCCATTTGAGCCAAGAATAAGTACTTTCATGAATTTTAATTAAAAAGGGCCTTTAAATAATTTATTTGGTACATCTAAATTTTTATTTGACTTAATCTTTATGTCTTTTTTTATCTTTTCCCAAATAATATTACTTACTTTCAAATCTTTAACAATTATTTGGCAAATTCTATAAATATCTGGATAAATATTCTTTAGATATCCACGCGAACTAGGGGTTGGATGATCAGGAAGTCCTAGTCTTTTAGGTGAAGATTTTAATTTATCAAAACACTCCTCGATAATTTGCGATACAATTTCTGAACCAATTCCTAAAATTTTATGGCCTGTATCAACTGTTAGTAAACGTCCTGTTTTTTTTACTGAAGTAATAATTTTTTTTAATTTTAGAGGTCTTAATATTCTTAAATCAAATACTTCTACGTTTATATTAAATTTTTTTAATATTCTGCTGGCCGCTAATAATTCCAAAACCATGTAGGATGTGCCAACTACTGTATAATCCTTGCCGCTATTTAACTTTTTTGGGCCACTTGATAATGGTATTTTAAAATAACCTTTTTTTACTTTTTCTTGAATGTAATGACACCATCTATGCTCAATAATTATTACAGGATTATTATCTTCAATAGCACTTATTAATAATCCTTTTGTATCATTTGGGAAAGTTGGCATTATTACTTTTAGACCTGGTATTGAAGAAAAAAAATTTTCTAGACTTTGCGAATGCGCTGGTCCTTGCCCCCATCCTCTCCCCACAACCAATCTTAAAACGAAAGGAACTTTATGCTTTCCAAAACTAATATAATGAGCTTTGGCAGCATTATTTACTAATTGTTCCATCGCAAGCAAAGCAAATTCAACTCTATGAAAATTGAGAACAGGTCTCATTCCATTAATGGCCGCTCCTACACAGATTCCTGTTAAAGCAGATTCTGAAAGTGGCATTTCAATAATTCTTTCTTTGCCAAGAAAAATATCTAAATCTTTTGTTGTACCGTAAAAAGCAGAAGGGTCGATTACTCCTTCGGATACCACTAATAAATTATTTATTTTTTTTCCAGCATTAATAAAAGCATCTCTTATTGCCTCTGCGCCTGTCATAATAATTTTATTCATTAGCATTTAGGAATATATATTAAGCTTTATGCTTGTGGGACTTGGTAGTGAAGATTTTTCTGCAAAAAGAAAAGCCCTTTTACAAATTTTTTCGTTTTTAAGATCAATTTTTGTAATTAAATTTTTACTATTTGCAAATGACTTTTTAATTAATTTTTTACAATAAATCAGAGGATCTCTTTTTATCCAATTATTAAATTCTTTTTTGGATCTATACCCCAAATTAATATCATCATTAGGTCCGCAGTGTTCTTTATGTCTGTATGTATCTAGCAATAATAATGCTGGGCCTTTGCCATTTCTAATATTGTTTATTAGATTTTTGCTTGCTTTATAAACTACATCAATTTTATTGCCATCAGATTTAGCAAAAGAAATATTGTATAATTTATTAATATTTTCAATAAATTTTTTTGGTTGTCTCTCTCTAATATGTGTCATGATTGAATAGAGATTATTTTCACAAACAAAAAGAATTGGTAATTTTTTAATTATTGAAAAATTTAGAGTCTCATAAAAAATTCCCTCTTCTATTGCTCCGTCTCCGAATATAACGACCGTAATATTCCTATTTTTTTTATTAAAAGTCATTGCCAATGCGTTGCCAGCAGCTATAGCAATACTACTTGAAACAATTGGTATACTTGAAACCATTCCAACATCTTCGTCAAATAAATGCATTGACCCGCCCCTTCCATGGCAGCAGCCAGTTTTTTTTCCATATATTTCCGCAATCATTTTATTTGGAGACCCTCCTTTTGCCAAATAATGAGCGTGACACCTGTGAGTACTATATAATCTGTCTGCATCCTCTAAATTTTCACATACACCAACTGCACAAGCTTCTTGGCCAATAGATAAATGAACCGGACATCGCATTTTATTTTCTGGATATCTTTTTGAAATTTCCAATTCAATTCTTCGTATAAGCGAAATCTTTGAATAAAATTTAATTAAATTATTTTTATTCATTAGATTTTAAAATAGTCCAGTTCCAATAACCTGTATAACTACATTTTTTAAAAATCTCTATCCATTTATCTGTATAATAATGGGTTCTTGCAGTTAAAACCCAATCTAAAAATAATTTTTTTTCTCTTATATCTCTATAACTATCTACTTGAATAAAGCTTTTATTAGATTTACTAACTCTTTCGATTTCTTTTATTGCTCTCTCACACTCTTTTGGTTTTAGATTGTGTATGCAATTAATTGAAATAACAGCATCAAAAGAATTATTTTTAAATACTAAATCTCTTGCATTTCCATATGAAATTCTTCCAATAACTTGGGGGTGGCAATTTTTGATTGCATAATTAGAAATATCAATTCCGAAAGCATCTATTCCTTGATCTAATAAATCTTTAACTAAAAAACCTTTTGCACACCCAACATCTAAAACTTTATCATTCTTCTTTAATTTGAAAAAATTAATTATCTCTCTAGCAACAGTTTTCCATCTTCCGTCATAATAATAACCTCCATAACCGCAACTTCTTGCTCCATCAAAATATTCTCTACTAAATTTTTTGGCAATTTTTACTGAATTAACTTTTTTTTTCTTTCTTCTTAATATGGAACGCTTTACTGACGGTAAGGAAATTAGTAAATTTTGATATGGCATTTATTTTTTTCCGTAAAACAAAGAAATTTTTTCACAAATATATTTCATATGTTTTAAATTTAAATATTGATGCACTGGAATAGTGATAAGTCGACGAGCTTGCATTTCAGCATTAAAAAAATCATTTCTTTTATAACCTAATTTTTTTCCTGGCTTTTGAAGATGCAATGGAATTGGATAATGAATTTTTGTTTCAATATTATTTTTAGATAAAAATTTTCTCAAATTATTTCTATTATTAAATTCAGCCATATATAATGCAAAAGTTTCAAAATTATTTAAATTTCTTTTAGGTAAAATTACATTAGGATAAAGCTTTGCTAAATTCTTATCTAAAAATTTAGCATTTCTATTTCTCAGTTTTAAATAATTATTTAATTTATCTAACTCGTGAATCGCAACAATTGCCTGCAATGGCTGAAGTCTGGCGTTGATTCCCCAAAAATTAATTTTGTCTCTTTCAACCATTCCATGATTTCGATATTTTAAAAGCCATTTAAAAATTTTTTTATTATTAGTTGCAACAAAACCCCCATCACCCATAACATTTAGTGATTTTAAAGGATGCATGCTAAAAGCACTTATAATTCCAAAAGATCCAGGAGACTTTTTGTTTATTTTTCCTCCAATACCCATGCATGCGTCCTCTATTACATGAATTTTGTTTTTTTTTGCAATATCGACAATTTTTAGAATATCTGGGGAAGCCCCTCCCCAATGAACTGGCATTATAGCTTTAGTTTTTTTTGTTATCGCTCTTGTAATATGATCAGCATTAATTTGATATCTTATATCAGAATCAACAAATACTGGCTTTGCACCTACAGCAACGATTGATCCAACGGTTGCATAAAATGAATTACAAACTGTTATTACCTCATCTCCTTTGCCTATACCTAATGACCTTAAACAAAGAATTAATGCATCGGTACCGTTATTAGTTGATACAATATATTTTATACCTAAATAACTGGATATTTTTTTTTCAAATTCTTTGACTTTATGACCCAACGTAAAGTCTGTTGTTTTTATAAATTTTTTCCATGATAAAAAGATTGATTTTGGATTTTCAAATTGTTTATCTAAATAATTATATTTAATTTTCATTAATAATTATTATAGAATTTATTAATTTCTTGCGACACATAAACAATTTCATTTGATTTAAGATTTTGATGATGTGGTAATGCGAGAACTTTGCTAGATAATAATTCAGCATTTGGAAAATCACCTTTTTTGTAATTCAAAATTTTACTTGCTTTGTGCAAGTGCAAAGGAGTTCCGTAATATATAAGTGTTTGAATTCCTTTTTTTTGTAAATGTTTTTGGAGTTGATCTCTATTTTCACAAAGCGCTAGAAGCATAACGTATGAATGGGTTATATTAGAATCTTCTATAGGTAGAATGAGTTTATTTGTCTGAATATATTTTTTATAAATAGAGACATTTTTTGTTCTCCTTAAAATAATATTTTTTAATTTTTTTAATCTAAATTTGAGAATTTCTGCATTCAAAACGTCAAGTCTAGAATTAACACCAAAAATTTCTACTTGATCCCTACTTTTTAAGCCATGATTTCTATATAAGGCTATTTTGTCATAAAGTTTTTTATTGTTTGTAACTATAAAACCGCCATCGCCTGCAGCGTTTAAATTTTTTAGAGGATGAGAAGAAAAAGCGGCAATATCACTAAAATTACCTGCGTGTTTATTATTAAAAAAAGCTCCCATTGCTTGAGCCGCATCTTCTATAATTAATAAATTATATTTTTTACTAATTTTCATAATTATATCCATTTGGCAGACTCTTCCTCCCCAGTGTACAGGCATAATTGCCTTTGTTCTTTTTGTTATGGCTTTTTCTATTAATTCTGGATTGATATTCAAATCTATTCCCACATCTACAAAAACAGGACTTGCTCCAACGTGAACAATAGCTGCAGTTGAAGCAACAAAAGAAAGGGGTGTAGTTATAACTTCATCACCTTTTCCAATTCCAAGAGCCCACAAACTCATCATTAATGCATCGGTTCCAGAATTTAATCCTAAACAAAATTTTTTTTTTGTATATTTACAAATTTGGTTTTCAAATTCTTTTAATTCTGAAGTTAAAATTAAGTGACCTTTTTTAAGCACCCTCTCAACACAAGACATAAGTTCTTTTTTTTCTTCCTTAAATCTCTTTTTTAAATCGATTAATTCTATTTTAATATTTTTATTCATAATAAGTTATTTTCTTAATTGATTTAAATTTATAGTTTTTAAAATAATTCAATAACAATTTATTATCAAAAACTCTATACCCATTATGAGGCATTGGCTGTAATCTTTGTATTGTAATAATTTTAGATTTAGATTTTATATTATTAATAATAATCTTTGCTATTCTGTAGAATGATGTCGCTTTGCCGGTTGCTAAATTTAATATGCCGGTAATTCTTCTAAAAATTGACATTGAAATTATTTTTCCAACATCATGAATATGAATGTGATCTCTTACTTCTTCTCCGTTACCGAATAGTTCAATATTTTTATTAACGACCGCTAAACGCATAAATCTATTTGGACCATATCCATTATGTGGATCGTTAGAACCATAGATTAGTGTGGGTCTAATTATTAAAAGTTTTGATTTATTTTTTCTTATCAACATACGTTCTCTTTTTAGATGCATAATTCCATGTAAATTTTTAGGATTTGTTTTGCTATATTCGGTAATTTTTTCGCTTGTATCGGAATAAACTGCATCAGAACTTATATAAATTATATAAGAAATATTTACATCTTTAATAGCCGTAATAAAATTTTTAAGCATTAAAATGTTATCTAATAAAGACTTTTTTGTCTTGCATGGAGCTATAGCAGCAATAAAGATAATAACATCGTCTGTTTTAAGAATTTTTTTTAATTTTTTAATAGAGATTTTTTTTCTTAAATCTATTTTTTTTCTACTAATTTCTAAAATTTTTAATTTATCTTTTAAAAAAAACTTTATAGAAGATGATACATATCCACCTGAGCCAACAATTACAGCTCTTGTTTTGTTATTTTTATATCTAGATTTAATTATATTCAATTTACAAATTTAATAGTTTACCCATTTTGACTAATTTAACGCCTCGGGGGCAATCTCTATCTTTTATTAAATTATGAGGATCTATTAAATAAGTACCCTTAAATTTTTTAATTTTTGAAATAATTTTTTTACTTTGGACTTCTTTCCATGGATTCATAATAATTATAATATCAACTTTTGATATTACCTCTTCAAAATTATTACAAATACGGGCGTTAGAAATTTTTTTTGGTAATTTTTTAATGATTGGATCGTATAGTAAAAATTTATTTTTTTTAAATAGTCTTGTTGTACTTATAGAAATAGAATTTTTTAATATGCTAATATTTTCTTTATAAGGTAACCCGTAAATACCAATTACAGATGATTTGGAATATTGCAAAATATGATTTAATATTTTTATTACCCATCTTTTCCTATTATTTGAATTTTTTATAAAAGTATCAAATAAACGATTATTTATTTTATTTTTCTTAACTAAGTTTTTAATATTTATTAAATCTCTGTTAAGATTGGGACTGGTAATTCCTAGCCCAGGTTTTAAGTATGCGTATTTTCCAATTCTTTTATCATTATAAAGTATATTCATTATCTTTTTCCAATCGGTCCCTATTTTTTCACATATTTCAGCTAGCGCATTAGTTAGGGAAAGCGTTGAAATAAGATAAAGGTTTATTGATATTTTAGACAACTCTGCAGTTTTATAATCCATGATAGTAATTGGACAATTAAAAATTTTTAAATAATTAAGATAATTTTTATTAATTAATAATTTTTTATCAGTTCCAATTATAAATTGCTCGGGATTTAAAGCTCTAGAAACAGCAGATCCAAAGATTAAAGTTTCAACTTGATAAAATAGGTTTTTCTTTGGCCAAGCTATATTCTCTGTATATCCGGGATATACTTGTGACAATAAGATTAGGTTTTTATTTTTTTTTAAATTATTTGTAATTTTTTTTATTAGAGAATTTAATTCAAAATAAATACTATTGTTATTATTATCAGTTTTAACATCTAATGAAATAAAAATTGAAGAACAGCTTTCTAAGAAAGCAAGTTCACTAACAAACTGTATTTTATTTTTATTTTTTTTATATAAATTATCAATCTTAGGTTCAAAAAATGGAAAATTTCCACGATTTAAATTTTGTATAAGTTTTAAATCGCGGTCATAACATATAACTTTAAAACCTTTTTCTGCAGCTGCTAGGGCATAATTAATTCCTAAATGACTCATACCCACGAAAGCAATTTTCATATTAGGAAATTTTTTTCATTAAATCACTAATCCAAGCATCTTTTTGTAAATCATTTTTTGACTTATTTTTAATTAATTTTTTAAAATAATTTATTTCTTGTTTCCAAGTAGGATCCTTTTTTATCAAAGAAATTTTTTTTTCTTTAGGCTTGCCTGAGGGAAATTTTCTTTTTCTTAAAAGGAAAGAAGTTTTTCCCCATTTACATAAAGAATCTATATGTGCAGATCCTTTTTTTCCTAACAAATCTAATCTTAAAGAATTTTTCCACATGCACGTTGTCATCTCTAAATTAATTTTTACGTTTTTTATTTTGCAAAAAATAATAGCATGATCAGATGACTTATTCTCAAAAGAATTCTTCATAACAAGTCTGGTAATCTTAAACTTTTTATTAAAAAAATAATCACACAAATCAAATAAGTGAGATCCAAGATCAGATATTACTCCAAGTCCAGAATCCTTCCATTTATTTTTTTTGACAATCGCACAGGTTCCATTCCCGTAAAAAATTCTCATATAATATAACTCTCCTAATAATCCAGAATTAATAATTTTTTTTAATCTATTAAAGTGAGGTTCAAATCTATGATTGTAAGCTGTGTAGGCTATAATTTTTTTTTTATTCGCTTCATTTTGAATATTTATTATTTCTTTTTTAGAAATTATAGGAAATGGCTTCTCAACTAAAAAGTTTTTTTTATTTTTTAAGCAAAAAATAATTATTTTGTACTTCAGTTCATCGGGGGTGCAAATAAAGACAGTATCATAACTTTGAAGTAAAACATCTTTTATATCTTTAAAATCTGCAGATAAGTTAAACGGGTCAACTGAAGCTACATATTCGTTTTGATTTAAATTATTTATTCTTTTTTTACCTTGTACGCCAAGACCCACTACAATAGCTTTCATTGTATATTAATTTTCAATCTGTTTTTTGATATACTCTAATTTGTCAATAATATCTGATACCAGCATTGGTTCATTGCCTTCTTTTTCGCATACGCAAGCAGCCGCAACAGATCCAACGAACGATGATATTTCTAATGACCGACTTAGAAAAAAAATTGTGGCTGCATAAGACAATAAGGCATCACCTGAGCCTACAGGATCAATTATTTTTTCTGCAAAACTATCAATAGAAAAATATTTCTTAGTTTTATTTCTCAAACATAAAACCCCCTTATTTCCTAATTTCAGAATAATATTTTGGGCATTTGACTTTTTAATAACTAAACTTGCTAGACTTCCGACAGAAGAATCTTGATCAGAAGTAGCAAATCTAGCCTCTCTTTCATTGGGCGTTATTAAATCAAATTTTTTAAAATCTGTTATGTTGCCCCAGCGACTTGCGACTTGACTATCTGCAATTTTTAATATTTTCTTAGGAATTGCGCCCACCAACTCTTTAATACTTAAAAAATTAAAAATTCCATGTCTATAATCAGAAAAAATTATCACATCAGTCTTAGTATTTTTTATAAAATTACGAAATTTAGTAACCATTTCTAAAGAAATGGGAGAATTATCAACCGTATCTAACTTCAACAGTCTGTAACTTGATGAAATAATTGCATTTTTATTTGTAGTTGGTCTATTTTTATCAATAATAAAATTTAATTTGATGTTATGTTTTTTTAAGTCTTTTTTAACAAATTCAGACAAATTATCTTTGCCGACCATAGTGGTTAGAGTTACTTTGGCTCCAGATTTTGCTAAGTGCTTTGCGACAATTCCGGCTCCACCTGTATATTGCTTGTGTCTTAAATACTTAATACTAAATGTTGGAGTTTTAGTTTGCCCACCAATAAAATCACCGTAGGTATATGTATCTACGATCATATCACCAACCACATGTACTCTTACGTTTTTAATTTTTTTTAATAAATCATAAATTTGATTGAAAGTAATATTATTTATTTTAAATAAATTTATTAATTTTTCATATTTTAAATTTGGTAAATTTTTTTCTAGAATTTGACTAGAAGAATAAACTACGTCACCAGGAGTAAATAATACTTTGCCGCCGTACGATTTTACAGCTTGAGCTTCTTTATATGTAGCAGACTGAAATGATGGTCTTTGATATTCAAATCCTTTAGCAAAAAAATTAGGTTTGAGGTATTTAATATTATTTATTGGAGTGGCATCTAAGTCAATAATTACGTAATCAACCATATCTATAGCCGATAGATTTAATGCTCTTAATTTTTCTGGAATATGTGGTCTATAAATTCCTTTTTTAATATGTCTATCTGCAGTGATGCTAACTATAAGGAAATCTGCTTTCGACTTGGCATTAGCTAAGTGTCTTAGATGACCCGGATGCACAATATCAAAAACTCCGTGACACATTACGAATGTTTTTTTTGAATTTTTTTGAATGACCTTTTTTAAAGCTGATCTATCAAGAATTTTATATTTATAATTATCTAGATAATCCATTTTTATTCTAAATATTTAAACCATGTTTTAGTTGCTATGCCAATTTTTTCTTTATCCCATAAAGGAGCATTTTTCCAATAATCAATATTATTTAACATTTCTTTAACACCTTCCTCGAATCTAACTTTAGGAAACCATCTCAACTCTTTTTTGATTCTATTTATATTGGCACATGTAGTATGCGGCTCTCCCGGTCTGTTGGGTAATTTAATTACTTTATAATTGTTGCCTACTAAAATATTAATTAATTTATTAATAGAAACTGGATTTCCTGTTCCAATATTAAATACTTTGTTCTTAGTTTCTTTCAGAGCTGATAGAATAAAAGCATCTGCAACGTCAGAAACATAAATATAGTCCCTTTTTTGTTCTCCTGTCCCTACAACTGTTAATGGTTTTTTCGATAAAATTTGTTTCATGAAGACAGCAAAAACAGTTCCGTAAGCTCCTTTTGTCGTTAATCTGGTTCCAAAAGCGTTAAAAATTCTTAAAGAACTTACATTTAATCTATAAACTTTTGCCCAATGTAAAGCTAATTGCTCTCCGTAATACTTTGAAAAAGCATAAGGGTGTTCACATTGAATTTTATGATTTTCAGAAGTTGGAAATTTTGCAATTCCATAACAAGATGATGACGCAGCATAAATAAATTTTTTTACTTTATTCCAAACGCATGCTTCAAGAATCTTCGATGTGCCAAAAGCATTATTTTGCATGTAAAAGTTTGGTCTCTCAATTGAAGGAATTATACTTCCTGAACCAGCATAGTGAATAATATAATCTACATTTTTAAATAACTTATTATTTGAGCTAATTTTTTTTACATCAACTTTCTCAAAATCTAACAAATTAGATCTTGAATGCATTTTCAGATTAGAAAGATTACCGCCAGACAAGTCATCTAAAACTCTAACTTTATAATTCTTTCCTATCAGTGCATCAACAGTATGACTTCCTATAAACCCAGCGCCACCTGTTATTAAAAAAATTTTTTTATTTGGCATTAATTTTTTTTAAGGTTCTAACATTGTAAAAAATATCATTTTCTAAACTATTCTTAATTTTTCCTAATTTAAATTGTTTACAAAGATCATTGACGGCATCTTCGATTGTTAATTTTGGCTCAAAATTTAAAATTTTCTTAATTTTATCAGAATTAATATGATATGATCTGCTATCATCACTTTTGGTTGTCTCAATTTGAATTTGTTTTCTATCCGGAAAATTTTTTTCGACTATTTTTTTAACTATTAAGGCAATATTTTTTATTGATAAATTTTGATATCCAACATTAAATATTTCATTCTTAATTTTATTATCTTCAGCATTTATTAATGCTACTACTGCATTACAATAATCTCTAACATGTAAATTTGGTCTTAATTGATCACCTCCAAAAACTGTTATTTTTTCTCTTAATACAGCATGATTAGTTAAAATGTTAACAGACAAATCTAACCTTAATCTTGGTGCATAACCACAGACTGTTGCGGGTCTAAATATTACACCAATAAAATTATTATCAGTATGTTTTAAAAGCAAAGGCTCACACATTCCTTTATATTTATTGTATAGAGTTAAAGGAACTAATTCATGATCTTCGGTAACATTTTTTTTATCAGAGATTCCATAAACAGAACTGGATGACGCATAAATAAATCTCTTTATCCCACTTTTTTTAGCAGCAATAACCATTGGTTCAAAAGCATGAAGGTTAATTGAGGTTGAAAGATTCTCATCTAACTCAAAACTCGCGTCGTTAGATATGCAAGCAAGATTTATAAAAATATCGTGATTTTTACATTCATGTTCAATTTTTTTTGATTCTCTAATATCGCCTTTTATAATTTTTAAATTTTTATTACTTTTATTCAAATAATTATCTGTAAAATACATAATATCATAAACAGTAATTTGATGACCCAACTCCAATAAAATAGGAACTAATAAACTTCCACAGTAACCAGCGCCGCCTGTAATAAATATTTTTTTTTTCAATTTAGTTCTTTGATAATAATTATTAAATATCACAATATAAATTATTAATATTTTTAAATAAAATTAGTTTAAATCTTTATCAAAAAAAATTTGAATTTTTATTATTTAATTTAAATTCAATTAATATCACATCTTGTCAGACTTTTCTTACTTATAAATATTTTTAATTTTATTGATATTATCAAAAAAGTTTCACATTTTTTTTAATTGGACAACAATAATAGTTTAGAACCAGTTCCGTATTCTCTTCCACCTCCGGTCAACACAAAAGCGAAATATACTTTGTCTTTAAAAATATGGATTGATGGCGGTGCAGAACCAACATGATCAAATTGTAAACTATAAATTTCATTGCCTGATTTTGTGTCATAAAAATATATTTTTTTATCGTAAGAACCCGAGGCTATTATAATGTCATTTATAATTGAAATGCCTGCCCAACTCTCGCTCCCCTCTACTAAAATTTTTTCACCATTTTTAAGATTATAATATTGATTTCCCAAAGGTCTTGAATAAATAACTTTTCCAGACTTAAGCTCAATTGCATAAATTTTTGACCAAGGGGCTTTGACTGCTAAGTTGTTATTGTTATCTAAAAAATATCTAGTTCTATGTTTTAGTGCTATATTTTTTTTTTGATGCATTAATTTATCCGAATATAACAAATAACTTATTAAATATTCCTTATCTTCTTTTTTAAGGTCAATATTTTTATGTTCTGCTAAAATATTCATATATTTTTCTTTAGTATCAAACTTATAATAGCCGCTACCAGCAATTGAAGGTTGAATTACTCTATTATTTTTCTCAATTACTGTACTTTTATTCTCTCCATGACAGGATGCACACTGCTGTAAATATATTTTTTTTCCTTGATTTTTAATTCCATCGTCTCGAAGTTGTCTCGTTTCAATTCTTGTTAACCAAGGTATAAAATTAATTGGGACGTACAAAATATCGTTATTGTCAATCACTCCTCCAAACCACTGACCTCCACCACTGACCCCATTATAAGCAATATCCTGGTTTAACTCTGGTGGCAAATAATTCCCGGACTTTAAAGTTTTAAAATATTCTAAAGTCTCTTCATAAATTTCTTTATCATAATTTGCTATATTTTCTTTTTTGATCTCTTGAGAAAGCAGTTTTGGAGGATGAATAGTTTCTATTTGAAGTGGCGAAACAATTTCTCCTGGTATTTTAGATTGTGGTGTACTTATTAGATTATAATCAAATAAACTTTTTCCTGTTAATTGATGTAATATAAAAACATTACCTGACTTTGAAACCACAACAACACAATCATATAAATTTTTATTTATCCTTAGAGTTTTTAAGATAGGCGGAAATGCCATATCTAAATCCCACAAATCATGAGCTGTATCTTGAAAAAACCAGTCAATCGTTCCTTTTTCTAAATCAATAGCGACAACGGAATTCGAATATAAATTATCTCCAGGTCTAGAAATTCCAATAAAATCACTTCTAATTTTTGGACTTCCTACTGAAACAAAAGCTTTTTTATATTTCTCAGAATAAGATACTCCCCCCCATAGAGAAGCTCCCCTTAAAAAAGAATCATTTCTTAACGAGATTTCCCAAAGAATTTTACCTGTATCAATTTTATAATTTATAACTTTTGAATTATATGTAAAAACTGTAATAGTATCTTCTAAAATAATTGGTTGTATTTTAGAATCATCATTTCCTATTTTTTTTATTTGTTTACCCGAATTAAAATCGACAATATAAACTCCATTTGCGCTAGGCAATAATACAATTTTATTTTTCTTATAGTCTGTTATTTGAATACTTCTTCTAGCAATTTCATGATTAAAACTTTTTTTCCATTTTACTTGTTTTTTTAAAACATCATAACAAATTAAATTATTTTTTAGATCTGCAAAAATCATAAAATTCTCAAAAAAAACAGGACTTACTTCTACATTATTTTTTTTTTTTTCAATTCTATCAAGATTTATTTCAGAAACTATTTTTAAATTTTTAATACTATTTTTTTCAAATTTATCATAAAAAATAAATTTATTTGATTTTTGGTCCTTATGAGAATAGAGCCATGTATTATCTAATTTCTCATTAAAATTATTAGAAAAATATTTTTTATCATTCTGATCTAAAATAATTTTTTTTCTATAAACTTCATTAATATTATTAAAGTCTAGATCTTTTGCGAAATCATAACAGAAATCTTTAAAAAATATAAAAGTTTCATAATTAAATAATTGTTTATTATATTGAGCTGATCTATTAATAACTTTGCAAAATAGTTGTTCTTTTGTGATATTTTGTGGAATAAAAAAATAAAAAAATAATAGTAAAAAAAAAATAAATACAAAAAAAAAATTTTTTATAATACCCATTTAAATATGAATTCTAAGATAGCCACAACGATTACAAGCCTGGAAAGTTTTGTTTTTTATTAAATCTTTCTTAAAAAGTTCATATTTTTGACCAAAAAAAATTTCATTTAGAGTATTTTTTTTTATATTTCCCAGCTCAACCGCAAGGCAAGGGTAAACTGCTCCATCTACATTAATATGCATACTTTCCCAAGGAGCTTGACATAATTTGTAATTATTTTGATCATGCTTTGTAATATTAAAGTATTTATAACTCTGGTCGTAGACGGAGATTGTAGAATTTAAATCTATATATTTAGGATGTGTAAATGAACTATAATTATTCTCGATATTAAATTCTCTTACCTTCTCTAACTGTTCTAATATAGAGTCAAAATTTTTATACTCGTAGGCTAATGAATTTTCAAAAATTTTATTATATTCAAATGAAAAGTCAGCATGCTGTATCGGGGATCCTTTTAAAAACTGAAAGCTATGAGTATCAATTCTGAGTTTTAATTTTAAATATTTATATATTTCAAATAAAGAATTTGCATTTTGATCAAGAACAACAGTTTTGCTATCAATTAACAATTTATTAGATTCGAGATCCTGAGAATTTTTAAAATTTTCATTAATTTTATCCTTAAATAAATTAATATTTGCCTCTAATTTTTTCCATTGGCTTTCTTTCACATCTCTATTTAAATTGCCAATGTCATCTATTGAAATTGAAAAAACTTTTAATTTTTTTGAATTAACAAAAAGATCAATAAATTTTTCATTAAGCAACAAACCATTTGAGATTATATTTGACGAATATTTTTTATCAATTTCCTTAAAGATTAAATCAAAATTTTTAAAAACCAATGGCTCCCCTCCTGTTAGGGTAATATGCGCATAATCCGGCAGCTGATTAGTTAAATTTAACCAATCATTATAATCCAAAGACCCTTCTCGTCTTTTTCTGTCTTGAAAACAAAAGCTGCAATCTAAATTACATTTATTTGTAAGGATAAATACATACCTCAATGGCAATTTGTTATGATTTTTATTTTCAAAAACTTCTGATCTAAATCTTTCTCTGCTAGAGTGATAATCAGTATTAAAATTATTTTTCATTATTTAAATTTTATAACCAACCTTCAAAGCATCTTTGTAAAACATATTTACAGTTTCTTTAGAAAAACTAACTAAATTTTTATTAATATACTTAATTTTTCCTAAAATATCGTGTGGCACAGTAATTATATCACAACCAGATCTCTCTGCTTGAAATATATTAAATACCTCTCTAGTGCTGGCCCATAATATTTGAATATTTTTATATTCTTTAATTAATTTTTTACATTGCCTGATTATAGGCTCAGGATCGACCCCTGTATCTGCAATCCTACCAGCAAAAATAGATAGAATTAATGGATCTTTTTTTTTTAACTTCTTTAATAAACTACTAACTTGTTTAACAGTGAATATTGCTGTTACATTGCAAATGATTTTTTTTTTAGCTAATTTAGCAATCAATCTGTTTGTACTTTTGCCTTTTGTGTTTGTAATTGGAATTTTTACATTAACATTTTTACCCCAAGAAGCTATTTCATTTGCTTGAATTTCCATTTTAGAAATATCATCTGCAAAAACTTCGAAAGAAATTGGTTTATTTTTTATTTTTTTTAAAATCTTTTTTGCAAAAATTTTATAATTTTTAATACCTGATTGCCTCATAAGAGTTGGATTTGTAGTAAAACCCTTGATGTACTTTAACTTGTTAAGACTTAAAATCGATGAAAGATTTGCTCCGTCAGCATATAAACATATTTTTTTATTTATTTTCATTTTTTTTTAGAATGTATTTTGCTGCAGCAGCAAAAGATTTAACGCTGGTCTTTTGATAAGTGGGTTTTTTTTCGTTATAATTTCTATTAATAAAAATTGCTTTACAACTTATTTTTTCTGCTGCTTCTATATCTTTCCATCTATCTCCTATCAAATAACAATTATTAATGTCTAGATTAAATTCTTTTTGAGCTTTTTTTAACATTCCTGGATTAGGTTTTTTAAAATAAGAACTATCAGATACGCTGTAAGAAATATATATCTTGTCATAATTAATTTCCTGTTTTAAAAAAAAATTCATTCTTTTAAGCTCTTTAAATTCTAACAATCCAGAGGCTACATCCGGTTGATTTGTAACAATAATTAACAAATAACCTTTTTTTTTTAATTCTTTACAATATTTTTTAATATTAGGGTAAAGTTTAAATGCTGAAAAAGTTCTTGGTGCATAGGATTTGCCATTTTTAACAAATACTTTATTCAAGACCCCGTCCCTATCTAGAAATACTGCTTTCACTTATTAAAATATTACCATTTCGTAGGGTTCTTTTTTAACATTGGATTTGAAACAAGACAGTGCCAAACAACCGACTGCATTGACTCACTTATAGGAGTTAAATAATCAAAACTTTTGACATCGACGTTTACCATTACATCGCCATTAATGTAAGCATAACCATCTTTTTTCCCAACTATGCCTAAAATTTTACTCTTTTTTTTTTTAGCTAATTTTACGGCCTCTACCAAATTTAAACTAATTTTTTTTTTTACGTTACCACCGCCAACAGACAATATAAATATAGCATCCTTAGAATTTAATTTGCTTGTTATTAACCAATTTTTAAAAGAACTGTCCCAACCATCATCATTAATTCTTGCCGTTAACTCAGAAGTATTATCAGTTGGAGAATAACACTCAACATTGCATAATTTTCTGAAATCATTTACAGCATGGGAGGCGTTAGCAGCGCTACCACCCACTCCTAAAAAAAAAACTCTACCATTTTTTTTTCTTATCTGAGATATTAATCTAGCAAGTTTATATATTTTTAAATAATTGATTTTATTAATAGAATATTCAAATTCCTTAAAAAAATTTTTAATATTATTCATATATTTAATTGTTATCATCTCAAGATTAGAACTTATACTGATAAATTTTTTTATAATTAAAATATACATACTTTGCAGATTTTCTTGCAATAAATAAAGTATTTTTTTAAGGAATTTTCAGATATTAAGTTATAATTTAATATCCCAAATCTATAACAAAATATTAATATCTTTAAATAAATCACATGAAAAATAAAAAAAAAAATTACTTAAAAATAATTTCTCAAATTGAGAATATAAGAAAAAAAAATAATATAAATTGGATGGATATTTTGCGCGTTGCTTTTAAATACAATCCTACGGCAACAGTTAAAATTATGTCTAAAATATATTCTGACGATAAAGAAATAGGAAAATTAGTTAAAAAATTAATCTAAAGATTTGTGGTAAAAATTATATTGTTTTTCAGATTTTAAAAAATAAAATTTATTTTTTAAAAAACATTTTATGCTAGCAAAATTATTTGCTTTTATCTCAGCAATTAATCTTATCTTTTTAAATTTCAAAAATTTTTTTACAGCAGCAGCAAGCAAAGCATAAGACAAGCCCCTACCCCTAATAACTGGGTTTAAATTTATTGAAACCAAAGCGTATTTATTTTTAATGTCAAATCTAACAACTCCTACTTTTTTTTTGTTATTTAATAATCCAATATAAAATTTTGTTTTTAAATTTGATAAATTTTTTATAAACCACTTTTCATGACTTTCTAAACTAATTTTTTTTTTATTTTTTGAAAAGAAAATTGATATCTTGTCATTTCTCCATATCCAAATATCTAATAAATCTTTTTTACTAATTTCTCGAGTTATCATTTAAAAACAACTTAATAATCTAAGTTTATAAAAATTTAAAAAAAAATATAATAAAAATTATTAAAATGCTTAAACATTGCAATTTGTATCAAAAAAGTTTTTCAGTGCATAAATCAAGCCAATTGAGCTATTAGTAACGGTAAGCTTAACGTGTTACCACGCTTCCACACCCGTCCTATCAACGTCGTAGTCTACGACGGCTCTATA
>Ga0214921_10000857_pt1 | contig 54206 bp, 91 predicted proteins | sample LL1505_MetaG_FD_177992 | JGI IMG/M metagenome (GOLD analysis project Ga0214921, IMG submission 177992) | Freshwater microbial communities from Lake Lanier, Atlanta, Georgia, United States - LL-1505 | ecosystem: Environmental > Aquatic > Freshwater > Lake | place: USA: Georgia | collected... | reverse complement strand
CTAGAAGATGGGTTTATTAAGTTTCCTACAATAGAAATTCCCGCTTAACCAATTTTTCCAGCAACCATAGGAGACAATAGGCAACATGGCTAATATCAAGCGTGCTAATACATCAGGCATCACCAAGAGCGGTGTGGCTATCCCTGATGTACCTGATGCACCCACTATTGGCGCTGCTACAAATGTAGGCACATCTAGAGCCTATAATAATGGCTCTGCAACTGTTGCTTTCACAGCAGCGGCAACTGGTGGTACTCCTGCCTCTTATACAGCTACCTCTACTCCTGGCTCATTTACCTCTTCTGGTGCTGGTTCTCCATTGACTGTTACAGGTCTACAAAGCGCCACATCTTATACATTTGCAGTTACTGCTACTAATACAACTGCTACTGGTCCTGCTTCAAGCGCATCTTCTAGCATTACAGCGACCACTGTTCCACAGGCTCCTACTATTGGTACTGCTACTGGTGGTACATCTGGTGTTGTCTCAGTACCATTTACTGCATCTGCTGCTACTGGTGGTTCAGCAATTACTGGCTACACAGTGACATCATCTTCAGCCGTTACTGCAACTGGCGCATCTTCACCTATTACTATTACTGAGACTGTTGGTGGTTCTTACACATATACAGTTGTAGCAACTAATGCTAATGGTAACTCTGCATCAAGTGCAGCAAGTAACTCAGTAACTTCTACATTTACATTTGCTGTTGACTACCTTGTTGTTGCAGGCGGCGGTGGCGGCGCTTATGGCCCTGGTGGCGGTGGTGGCGCAGGTGGACTTCGCTCAACAGTTACCGCAACAGGAGGTGGCGGAACATTAGAAACAGCATTAACTCTTAGCCCTTCTACTAACTACACTGTTACTGTTGGTAGCGGTGGAAGTGCTGGAATTTCAGGAACAACCGCTACAAATGGTAATCCCTCTGTATTTAGTACAATTACATCTACTGGTGGTGGTGCTTCAAGAAGCACCGCTGCTGGTGTTAGTGGTGGTTCAGGCGGTGGCGGAGGTAATGGCGGTTATGCTGGCGGCACTGGTACTACTAATCAAGGATTTGCTGGTGGTGCGGGTAGCGGTAGCGGGTATGGAGCATCAGGTGGTGGTGGTGGGGCAGGAGCGGTTGGTGGCGCTGGCGGCGCAAGCAGTGGTGGCGCTGGCGGTTCAGGTGTTTCTATTGAAATTACTGGTTCTTCTATTGCTTATGCAGGCGGTGGCGGAGGCGGTGTAGGAAATGTTGGTAATCAATCTCCAGGTGGTGGTGGCGGAGGCGGTGGCGGTGCTTCTGTACAAAATCAAACATCAGATAGTGGAACACCAAACAAAGGTGGCGGTGGTGGTGGTGGTACCCGTAACAATTCTTCTGGAAACACCTATGACGGTGGAGCAGGTGGTTCTGGAGTTGTTATCCTTAGATATCCAGATACTAAAACAATCACTATTGGAGCAGGTTTAACAGGCAGTGAAAGTGCGGCTTCAGGTGGTTATAAGCGAGCAACTATTACTGCTGGCACAGGAAATGTGAGTTGGGCATAATGGCACACTATGCGTTCTTAGATGAGAGTAATGTAGTAACCGAGGTTATTACAGGCATTGATGAGACCGAATTAATTGAAGGTTTAGATACTGAAACTTGGTATGGAAATTTCCGTGGTCAAGTATGTAAGCGTACTTCTTATCACGGCAACATCCGTAAGAACTATGCAGGTATTGGCTTTACCTATGATTCAACTCGTGATGCATTTATTCCTCCTAAGCCAACAGAAGGCGATTGGGAGTTAGACGAAACAACTTGCCGCTGGGTAGAAGTCGCCCCTTAATACTTTTTTTCCAGTAATGATAGGAGATACTAGGCACTATGTCTATCCGCAGAGCACAAGATGAGCGCATCGAAGGAACACCCGACGGTCTCGCAGCTTTAACTGAGATTATGGACTTTCCAGATGCACCATCAGTAACAGCGGCAAATGTGGGTACCTCACGTGCCTACAACAATGGTTCAGCAACAGTTACAGTTACAGCAGCTGCAACTGGTGGTACTCCTTCTACATATAACGTTATTTCAAGCCCAGGTTCTTTTACCGCCTCTGGAACATCTCCTTTAACAGTTACTGGTCTACAATCTGCTACTGCCTATACTTTTCAAGCCACTGGTGTTACCTCTACTAGCGTAGCTGGTATTCAATCTGGCGCCTCAAACTCTATTACTGCTACAACAGTTCCAAACGCCCCAACTATTGGTACAGCAACCATGTCCACTGGTCAGGCCTACTCTGGCTCTGCCAATACTTCAGTTACTTTTACTGCACCCGCTACTGGTGGCTCTGCTATTACGGGCTATACAGTTACCTCTTCTTCAGGATTAACTGGAACAGGTGCTTCCAGTCCTATTGTTGTTTCTGAAACTGTAGGTTCTGGAACTGCTCGTACATATACTGTTACAGCAACAAATGCTAATGGAACATCTGCAGCATCTTCTGCCTCTAACTCTGTAACTCCTTCTTCTGTTCCACAGGCTCCAACTATTGGAACTGCTACTGTTGGTAATGCAAGTGCAACGGTTACATACACAGCAAATGCCACTGGTGGTGCAACAGTATCTGCATATACAGCAACTTCTTCTCCTGGTGGATTTACTGGTACAGGCGCTTCTCCTATTACAGTTTCAGGTTTGTCTAACGGAACGGCTTACACATTTACCGTAACTGCCACAAACGCTAACGGAACTTCTGCAGCATCCAGCGCATCTAACTCAGTAACTCCATTTGCGCCATTTACTGTAAGTGGTGGAACAACTGCAACCTCTGGAAGTTATACCTACCACACCTTTACTGCTAATGGAACTTTTACTGTTACCGCTGGTTCTAAATCATGTGATGTACTTATTATTGGTGGCGGTATGGGTGGAGGCAGAAGTAGATTTGGCCCCTGTGCTGGTAACCAAGGTCCTTATCCAGGAGCAGGTTCAGGACAAACAGTCCTTATTACAACTACAGTTTCTTCTAATCAAACAGTTACAATTGGCGCTGGCGGTGCGGTTTCAAATGTAAGTTTTCCTGGTGGCAGAGTAGGAAGCGCAACAAGTTTTGGTTCAACCACAGCATCATCACCAACATGTAGTGGTTATTCAGCCAACGGCTACGGACCTGGTTCATGTAGCGGAACCGCTTATTGTGCTAGGGGTGGCGGTGGAGGTGCACTTAGTAATGGTTACCCCGTATCACTGCCGCGAAGAGGTGGTGATGGTGGTGTTGGTCATAGTGCCTATTCAACATGGGCATCTGCAACTGGAACTGGCGTAGGTGGTAAATATGCTGGCGGTGGCGGTGGTGCTGGTGGTAGAGGTCAATGCGGTGGTGTAGGTGGTACGGGCGGTGGCGGCTCTGGTGGTTTTGGTGCCGCTTGTTCGTGTTCAAACCCTGGTACTGGCGGTAATGCAACAGCAAATACTGGAAGTGGTGGCGGTGCTGCGGGAGCTTTTTGGAACACGGGTATTCAACGTCAAGGAGAAGGTGGCACTGGCGGTTCAGGTATTGTAATTGTGAGGTACTTAACATGAGCCATTGGGCAGAAATTGATGAAAATAAAAAAGTTGTTAGGGTGCTTGTTGGTGACAATAACGAACCTGATGAAGGCTACCAATGGTTAATAGATAACCTTGGTGGCACTTGGATTAAGACTAGTTATAATACAAATGCAGGGGTTCACGCATTAGGTGGAGTACCTTTACGTAAAAATTACGCAGGAAAAGGGGACACTTATGATTCTACAAGAGATGCATTTATTGCGCCAAAACCTGAAGAAGGCAATTGGGTTTTGAATGAAGATACTTGCCAATGGGAAGTAGTGCCAGCACCTCCAGTTTGACAACCTTCCTATAAGGGCATGATAGAGTTAAAGCCTACACAAGGAGCACTACATGGAGATTATTTTTACAGATACGCACAACCCAGATGGAGTATTAGAAAAACCAAAACCTGCTTCTGAGTACATACCACAATGGTATAAAGACGCTAAATCTTATATGTCACCAGATGGTAAAAAGGCACCAACTTTAGACGGCACTCCTATGGCAACTATTAAACGTTGTATGCCTTTGTGGGACATGATGACTGCTGGTTACATTATGGAAACTCCTTACGATATCTATGTAAGACAAACTCCAGAGGGCCCGTATTTTCAATGGGGCAATAATGAAGCAATTGCATTTCAACATATGGACCAGTTTCAAAACCACCCTTATTCTAGAGAGATTAGTTATGCGGTTCGTATCGTAATCCCATGGTCAATAACAACCCCTAAAGGTTGGTCGATTATGGTGATGGAACCTCAACACCATGAGCAAGCGCCAATTTCTTGCGCCTCTGGAATTGTTGACTCTGATGATTTTTCTCTACCCTTTAATATGTTCCTTAAACTACGTGACCCTAAATTTGAGGGAATGATTCCTGCTGGGACTCCTTTCTTACAGATAATCCCTTTTAAGCGCGAATCGTGGACATCTTCTTTAGGGGGAGAAAAAGAAAGAACTAAGTTCAATTCAGACATGCGTAAATTTACAACTGTGTTTTTTGACCGCTATAAGAAGTTCTGGTGGGTTAAGAAAGAGTACAAATAAGGCGCTTTAAGTAAATCCTTTATTTCTAGTATAGATAGGGGATACTCTTTACCATGCGAGCTTACGACCCAGGCGGAAAATTTGATGCCGATTTTGAGACTGATTTAGTCCAAGACGGATACGACTGGGATTTAAAAAACCCAGTAGGTACCTCTGCTCAATGGTACATCTTTAACCCATTACTTTCTACTAAAGACCCTATCTATGACACTGGTCATATTGATGTTGGTCGTGTATGGAAGGGTCCTTATGAACTTCCAATTATTCGGGCCGTAATTTCACAAGGCAAGGTAGACCAGTCTGAGCGCGGTTTCTATAACACTGATACTTTGCACTTAACCGTCAACGCCCGCGATATTGATAACATTGACCCTACGGTTGTTACTAACCTTGATTTAGAAAACCGTGGTCGTATCGTTTGGAAGAATCAGCTTTACCGCCCCTTTTATGTTCAACAGCGCGGCATTATTGCTGAGCGCTTTACTCTTGTTGTTATTGACTGTATCCAGCTATCTGCTGAAGAGTCTGTCAATGATGGCCAATTTTTGGGCTTTGCAAATTAATGCCTTTTAAATCCCAGCAACAGCGCAAATGGATGTACGCTAAGCATCCAGAAATGGCCCAGCAATGGGAAAAGCACACCCCTGAGGGTAAGCTTCCTAAAAAAGTTAAGAAGGAAGATAAAAAATAATGGTTATAAAGAAAAAAGCTTTCTGGGATAAAAAGGACCCAAATCCAGAAACTACGAGTAAACTTAGCAAGAAGCAGAAAGCATCTGCTAAAGCAAAGGCTAAGGCTGCTGGTCGCCCTTACCCTAATCTTGTAGATAACGCAGCGGCCTCAAGAAAGAAGAAAAAATAATGTGCAAAGGATGCGGATGCGGTTGTTCAAAGCCAGGTTGTAACGGCGCTTGCAAGAAGACTGCTAAGAAACTATCACCAAAGCAGAAGAAAATTGCTGGAAAAGCTGGAGACCCAAAGAAGATTGATGCTTCTGACCTAGCTGCCCTACGAAAGAAAAAGAAGTAATGTGCGCGACTTGCGGTTGTATGAAACCAAAGGACAAGCACGGGATGAAGACCCTACAAGCGGCGAACAAGAAGTTTGCTGCCAAGAAGGCTGCACCTGCAAAAGGTAATAAAGCTTCTATGAATAGAAAGAAGGGTATGTAATGTGTAAATTATGTGGAAAGCCAAGTTGTAAAGGTACTTGCAAGAAAGCAGACAAGAAACAAGATGCCAAAGTCATGAAGGGAATGTCCCCTGCTGAAAAGGGCAAGTTTAAGAAAGAAGATGCCAAGATGGATAAGAAGAAGCCATCAGCTAAAGCAGATATGAAGATGGATAAGGCACTAGCAAAGAAGATTAAAAAGAAGTAAAAGTAATAAGTAGTTAGGGCCTCCTAGAAATAGGGGGCCCTTTATACTTTAGGGGAATCCATGCGGGATTCACAGCACGACCCTTGCGTTATACCCTTGCTTAACTCCATTGGAGCCTGCCATGACAGATAAAGTCGATAAGCCTAATAAGGCTGAATTCGTTAAAGGCGTATTTTCTTCTGCGCCCGATAATCATAATGTGGCAAAGGGTATTCTCGCAGTAGCGCTATGGAAATTGTGGCGTCGATAGTGGACGACCTAACTAAAGCAAAAGAGAGAGCAGCACGTAAAGTATCTGCTCGCCTAACTCCCATTCTTAAAGATATGGCTACTACAGCTAACTGGCCCTCTGACATTGTTTTTCAACTAGAGGTCAAAGTTGAAGATATGACTCTACGAGTTGACTACCCAGAGGCAATTAAAACCAAAGTAGAAAACCTAGAGTATGGGGACAACAGCGCCCCTAACGCAGTCATTCGCCCATTCCTTCTTCGCTATGAAGAACAAATTGGCGACATCATCTCTCAACAATTATCAGAGACCCTGTATGAATTGGGGGCTTACGCATGAGTTTTATTCTTGCAGAAGACGCTGCTCTTAAGACTTTTTTATCGGGCGTTACAGTCTCTGATGAAAAAAATGCTAACCGTCCTGTACAGGTATGGTTTGGGTATCCAGATGTAGAACTTCGTGCTCAAACATACCCTTATATGACTATTGAACTTATTGATGTTCGGGCCGCAAAAGAACGCCAATCAAATGGAATCTTTTACGATACTGATAACAGAGGCACTGTAGCGGCAGTAGCGGGAATTACATACCGCTACTCAACTCCGCTACCATATGACCTTGTGTACCAAGTAACTTCATACAGCCGTCATCCACGCCATGACCGTGCAATCATTACCCAACTTTTGCAACAAAAATTTCAAAGCCAGTATGGAAACTTAGATGTTCCTAATGAGCTTAATACAGAGACCGCTAAGCGGCATATGTTTCTCGATGGTTTCGTAAAAAGAGACATGATTGAGGAAGGAAGACGTTTATTTAGAAACGCTTTCACAGTAAGAGTTGTCAGCGAGATGACACCGTTGAATGCTCAAAACGCCCTATCCAACGTACAAACTGTTCAAATTAATCGTATTACATATGACATACCAGATGGCCTCAGACCCGTTAAACACCTAACTCAAGGAGACTAAAGATGGCTGCATATTTACGCCCAGGCGTCTACGTTCAGGAAACCCTGAATCCCGTAGCACCTGTTGTCGGAGCAAACTCTGACTCTGTGGCAGCATTCATTGGCGCTAACGCCCGTGGACCACTGACACCAAAACTCGTTACATCATGGAGCGAGTATCTTAACTACTACGGCGGTTGGAGTTCAAATAACACTCTTGCTCTCGCAGTATTCCTATTCTTTTCTAATGGCGGAAACGCTGCTTACATTCAACGTGTAACAGCTGGTTCACCAGCTACTGCAACTCGTACACTTAAAGATGCTGGAGATTCTGACACGCTTAGCATTTCTGCTGTAAACCCAGGAGCTTGGGGAAACAGCATTGCTGTTACTACAACTGCCTCCCCTGGTGCGGCTGCTTATTTTGACCTTACTATTTATTACGGCGGAACAACTGCTGCATATAAAGTTGAGTCATTCCCTAATTTAACAATGGATTCAACAGATGCTCGTTATGCAATTTCTGTTATTAATTCTCAGTCTCAATACGTAGTAGTAGCAGACTTATCTTCAGCATCTACTGGAGCAAGCAAGTATGTTTCAGCGGTAACAACTCAAGCATTAGCTGGTGGCGCTTTGGGAAGCACCCCTACAGAAGCTCAAATTGCAGCTGCAATTACTGGTTTTGATTCAGTTCTTAACACATTAATTATTAATGCTCCAGGAGTTACTACTGCAGTAGGCGTTAACCCAATAATTGCATACGCAGCAGCTCGTCAGGATGCATTTGTAGTTGTAGACCCAATTAACGACACAGTTGCTAATCAGCTAACACTTGCTGCAACATATACACAGAGCTCATACGCAGCTGTGTATTACCCAAGAATTACAATCAATGACCCAACTAACACAACACCAGGAACTGTTATCGCTGCAGCAAACCCAGGTGGAGCAGTTGTTGGAAAGTACGCTGCAACAGATAAGTCTCGTGGAGTGTTTAAAGCTCCAGCAGGACTTAACGTTCGTATAGCTGGAGCAGTTTCTGTTCCTTCATTAACAAACGCAAATCTTGATACGCTTAACTCAGCAGCAGCACCAGTGAACGCAATCCGTTTCATTCCAGGTTCTGGAATTGTAATTATGGGTGCTCGTACACTTAAGGGCGGATATGCAGATATGTACGTCCCAGTACGTCGTTCACTTATCTATTTGGAAAAAGCACTTGTTGAACTATCACAGTTTGCAATCTTTGAGCCAAACGATACAGTTCTATACCGTCGTGTTAGCGCAATCCTTAATGGTTTCTTGACCAACTTCTGGTCACAAGGAGGACTGCGTGGAGCTTCAACAGAGCAAGCGTTCTTTGTTCTCTGCGATAGCACTAACAACACATTGGCAACTGTAGAAGCAGGCCAAGTAAATATTCAGGTAGGAGTTGCCTTGCAACGCCCAGCTGAGTTTGTAGTAATTAACATCGGTCAATTCGATGGCGGCGCAACCGTCACAGTGGCGTAAGGAGCCCCAAATATGGCAACAAATATCAGTCGCTTCTCAACCATTGCGACAGACCCGTTACGTAACTTTAAATATTACGTAGAATTCAGTACAGCAGGAGGCGGAGCAGATATTGCTGACCTCACTCGAGTAGAAGGTGGCTTTACCAGCGTTACTGGTCTTGCTATCAATACTCAGTCTATTCCATACCGTGAAGGCGGATACAACACCACGATTCATCAGATTCCTGGAATGACTACCTTCTCACCTGTCACATTCCAACGCGGAACCCTTACTGGAAACGGTAAAGGCCTTAAGTGGATGCGCCGTCTTTTTGCAGCAGCATCTGGTGAAGGAATTGCACTTGGCACTAATGACTTCCGTTGTGATGTAGACATTTATGTTCTAGACCACCCAGCTAACATCCAAGATAAGGATGACCTAGCTCTATACGCAAAGATGCACTTCAAGATTCACAACGCATGGATTACAACTCTTCAGTATTCAGATTTGAATGCTGGCGACCAGAACATCCTGTTTGAGCAGATGACTCTCGTTCACGAAGGCCTATCAGCTGGTTTTGTTGGAGATGCAACAACTGTTGTAAAATAATCGTTTTAATACAAAGGAGCATAAATCGTGGCTGGATTAAGTAGTGACCCAAAAGTAGTAAACGCAGCAATCTCTGCGGTTCTTGCAGAAGAGCCCGTAGTTGTAGAAACTGCAGCACCATCTAGTACTGAGGTGTCTCTCCCTGGAGGCTTTGTCTCCAAGGAGGGCATCCTTGCTAAGTACGCAGAGGTGCGAGAACTAAACGGAGCAGATGAAGAAGCAATTGCAAAGGCTGGTTTTTTAGGTAAAGCCCTCCAAACAATTCTTCAAAAAGGTCTAGTCAGTATTGGCGGAGAAACTGTAGACAAAGATGGACTTGATGAGTTACTAGCCTCAGATAGAGATGCAATTCTCTTGGGGATTAGAAAAGTAACTTTTGGAAGTTCAGTTGAATACAGAGCGGTATGCCAAGACTGTGGAGCAGACCAGATTGTCGACATTGACCTTGACGCAGATATTCCAATTAAAGAGTTGGAAGACCCGCTTAAAGATAGACGGTGGACAGTCAAAGTAAAATCGGGCGAAGTAATTCTTACCCTTCCCGATGGAGAAGTACAGCGCAGACTTATGGAGAATTCCGATAAGACTAACGCTGAATTAAATACAATCTTGTTATCTGGGTGTGTATTAGCTATAGATGGTAAAACATCTTCTGGCGCACAATCAGTTCTCAAGCTAGGCATGGCAGAGCGTGAACGTCTCGTAGAAGAGATTATTATCCGCAATCCAGGCCCACGCCTTGGGGAGGTGACAAAGAATTGTGAGGCATGTGGTAATCCTATGGATACACCATTGAGTCTTACTGCTTTGTTTCGCCTATAGCGAGAAAGAATACGAAAACTTATTGGACCAATACGAAGCACTAACTCGGGCATTTTCTGGATGGACGCTGGGCGATATCCGCTCTCTGTCTTTTAGAGAACGAAAAAACTGGCTTGAAAGAGCTTTGAGATACCAGAGAGGATAATAAGTGGATACTCCGTCAACACCAGGTAACGCATCGCTATCAGGCAACCTCCAAAAAGACATTAGTCTTATGGAAAAGCTATTTGGTTTTGCAAAAAATGTACGTGGTGAAGCCGAAAAAACCTCCAAAGCTTATGGTTCTCTTTTTGGTAATGCTGGCGGTGGCTCAGGAAACTCCCTTACTACTACTCCAAGCTTTACTAGCTCAGCTACAGGAGTTGCAGGCCTTTCTAACGGCAGCTCTAATTTAATTTCTCGGGTTGGAAACCTTGCTTTAGGTGTTGCATCTTCTGCGGCAACAATGATGCCTTCAGTTCAAGATGCAGTAAGTAATCAATTATTAACTTCTCAAGCCCGTTTTTCTGGAATGCAAGGGAATGTAACTTCCCAACTTCGTAGCGCAATGATGGCTGGAACCACTAACAGTCCTTTTGATGCCCTACAAGCAGTTGCTACGGGAACTGCAAACGGAATCCTTCCAGGACTTCCAAACTACAGTTCACAAATTATGCCTGGAGTTTCCCAGTTGTCTAATTTAACTGGAAGTATGACTAGTGCAATGCAAGCAGCCTCCGCGCTTAATAAAGGCTCTTCTGTTAATACCCTTCGTATGATAGGCGTAAACGCACGTGATGCTAATGGCGCTATGCGTAACCCTACAGAAATTTTTAAAGATATTTATAAATTTGCCCAAACTCAAGCGGGTAAAAAACTAACACCTACCGATATTGCTATAAGTATGCAATCTGGTAATGGTCTTTCCAATATGCTGGATGCGGTATCGGGAGGGGATTCAACTTTAAGAAATTCTCTTCAATCAGCAGCGCTTCAATATGCTCAAGGAGGAGACTTAAGTAAAGCAAGTTTAACTAAAACAGGCCAGTTAACTGGAGCTCTTAACGCAAATAGCGCAATGAACGCTTCTGAATTTGGTTTGACTTCCGCTGCTGCTAAGCCAATGGCTGAAGGATTTACTGAAGCTGCCAACACACTTGTTAAAATAAATGACAAATTAGCTGGAATTGTAGATAGCTCAGCACAAGCTGCATACGCATTAAAACAACTTGCTAAGGGTGAAACTTTAATTAACAATAAAGGCGGACAAGGCGCACTAGGTATTGGTGCTTCTATTCTTGCATTTTTAGGCGGAAGCGCATTAGTTAAAGGTATTGCTGGAAGAGCTAGCTCCGCACTTGCTGGAGCTAATGTTGGAAAATTTGGCGGTGTTCCTGGTTTAATTGCTGCAACTACTGCTGGTCTTTTACTGCCTGGACTTATAAGTAAAATTTCTAATAGCAGTGGGCCTACTGGCCCTGGTGAAGCATCTAATGACTCCAACACAAACTCTTTACGTCCTGATACTGCAATGCAAACAGGCCTTGCTCCAGGAAGTCTTGCGGTTTCCGTAGCTTTAACTCAACAAGGCGTTCCCTATTCTTGGGGCGGAGGAAGTAACCAAGGTCCTACAACAGGTATTGGACGTGGCGCCAGAACCGTAGGATTTGATTGTTCTTCCCTTGTCCGTTTTGTAATGTCTAAATTAGGTGTTGCTCTTCCACGAATTTCTAGCCAACAACAGCAGTGCGGAAAACAAATTAATCCACGAGATGCACAACCTGGAGATTTATTATTTTGGGGCAAGCCTGCTCACCACGTAGCGATTTATGCGGGTGGTGGAATGATGGTTCAAGCTCCACGTACAGGTGGGGAAGTTGAAAAAGTAGCTGTTAATTTAGAAGGCGTTGATACGTGTTCTCGTGTACTAGATGGAGCTACAGGCACTACTGCTCTTACAAACCTTCTTGACTCTGCTGGTTCTAAATCAGGATTTGATGTTTCAGGATTTATAAATAATTTAAGCGGCAACACTGCAAGCGGCACAACCACTGGATTTGCTAATAGTGACCTTATTGGATACTCACCAGAGTCTGCTATGAGCGGCGGTTCCGTATCTGGTTCTGGTCTTGGATTTGGAGACTCTACTGGAATCTCTAACTCATCAAATGGCATGGGCCAAAATTATATGTATATCAACACTGCCACTGGTAAACTAGAGACAGCAGCATCCTCTTCAGGAATTGCAAGCGTTATTAACTATGGCGGAGTAACGATTCAAGTTGACACTAAGGGCTCACAACTTACAGCAAAAGAAGTTGGTAAAGCGGTCAGAGATGAACTTAAATCCCTAGGTATCAATGCGAAAGTTGTAGGTAAATAATGGCAACAAAGCCAACTACTAGCAAGCCTTCTGATAGAACATATCAAGGACTTGTAGATGGAATTTCACACTTATCTACCAATGGTACCCGTGGAGCAAACATATTGCGACATGTTGCAAACTTTGGTATTAGCATTGTTAACTCAGTTCCGTATGCTTTAGGACAATTTGGAAATACTGCTAGAACTACTGCAGTTGCAACACATCAAGCTCTTCTTAAAGCAGATGCGGCAACAATGAAATACCTAAGCTCACAATCAAATCCTGGTGTTCCTTTGCGCCCTGTGGTAGCTGCCAAACCTACGGGGCATCCTTCAATGAACGCTTCTTCAAAACTGACGTCTGCCCCTGTCAGTGCCCCACAGCCTGCTATTGAAGAATACACAGCTGCGTATAAATGGAACTTACCTCCCCATGAATGGAGCCTTCCTTTTGGGCCAGACCAACTACAACCAGATGTTGTAAAACCATTTGCTAATGATGTGCACTCCACTCGCCGTGGTCGAATATTTTATTCACAAGGATTTACTGGCCCAAGCCTTACAAAAGACGCAGGCGGTAATTACGTTCAAAATAACCTTTCAGATAGTTATTACGGATTTCAATTTATGTGGAACCCAGATAGTTTTAATCAAACTACCTCTGTGAATATGAACGTAACACCAAGTGATACAGACGCTTTAGCAAACTTAACAGGATTTTTTGCAGCTAACTCTCACCTTGATTTTACAATTAGATTAGATAGAACTAATGACTTTGCTTGCTTTAAAGCTGCCGATTTAAAATACAAAGCAATTACCACACCTAATAGTGTAAGCGCTCAAAAGGATGTTACAGAGTTTATTAAGTTTTATCAAAAAGGTAAGCCTCGTTTAAGCGACTTTGATTTTAGTCAAAATATTGAAAGTAAAATTAGAAACCTGCTTACTTATGGAACTATGTCAGACCTTGAGTTTTTATATCGAACAATTAACGGTGGTGGATTTAGCAGCTTTGGTGTAGAGACTTCTAATATTGGATACTTGCGCCCTACCATTGTTAGAGTTGATTTAGGGCCTCAAAAGTTTTTGGGCGTCATTGGAAGTTTATCTTTAAACCACATTTCATTTACTAAAGATATGGTTCCAATTAGAACAGATGTAAACATCTCTATAGATTTGCGTGCCCTTACAAGTTACAGCACTAACAAATCAATTGGCAATAGTGTTCCTCGTTCAAGTGCACCTGGAGCTAATAGATGATTTATCAAAATTCACGATATTACAATCAACTTATTGATTATCTTGCTTTTGCATATGAGGGCGACGGATACCCAATTGTGTTTTATGAATTTGATGAACCAGGCACTGTTACATGGGAAGAGCACATTTACTCGCAGGGTGAGCGCTTAGACCAACTATCTCAACGTTATTATAAACGCCCAGATTACTGGTGGGTAATTCCTGAATACAATCCAGAAATTGATGACTTTTCTAATATAGTTCCAGGAACGGTAATAAGGATTCCTCGTGTTTAGTTATTTAGACGTTAATTTTCCTACTTTAGATGCGTCTCCTTTTCGCGCATATGAATTTACGCATAGCCATGCCCGTTACGAACACGAGCTAGCAACTATTTACTTTTTAGATTGGGACACCCAATACGACTCAATAGCCGCTGGAACACCAGTAACTGTCACTCTTACTGGCGCTAAAAACTCTAAAACTATCAATGGATATGTTCACCATATAACACCTGACCTTGCCCCAAATAAAAGTTATGTAGAAATAACTGTTATTGGCGCTTCATACATGCTAAAACAACAGTCACAAAAAGTATGGGTTGACACAACTGCGGACGCAGTTGTTGCAGATATTGCTAACAAAAATGGAATGTCATATATAGCTACTCCTTACCCTCGTATATTTGACCAAATTTCTCAAGCTGACATGACTGATTGGGAGCTTCTTGTAAAGTTAGCAAAACAATGCGGATATTCTTTTAAAGCAGATAACACAACTTTAATTTTTCAACCTTTAACCCAAGATTTTACTGATTTACGAGAGCAAGCCCAGTATTTTGCATTAACTGGGTTAGAAAGCAAATCTACAGACATTTTTTCTTTTAACCCTTTAATTGGAGAGTCTATTCCGTATTTGGATGCTCAAAAATCAACCACAGCGGTTAGTGGCGTTGACAGGTCTTCTGGTGTTGACCATGTTAATACTAATCAAGTTGAAGTTCCAACTACAAGGGCAAAAGCAAACAAACCAGTATTTGATACCTATAGCACCTCTGTTGTGGCTCCGTCTTTTCAAATTGCTAAATATGAATCTGATGCCGCTGATGAGCGCAATAGATACGCATACCGTGGGGAAGTAGTTGTTCAAGGAAACCCAAGTGTTTTACCTGATTCTCCTGTATTTTTAGACGGAGTAGGAAAAACATATTCTGGTTTTTGGACTGTACTTTCAGTAGAACATTCTATTAGTGAACATTCATATACAACAACCCTAAATGTAGGAACAGACTCTCTTGGTTTGTCTGCTCAATGGACCGATAATAAAACTATTTCGTCACCCGATGAAAACGTTAAACGAGTTATTAAACCAGGGGTGCGGCAAATTAATATTGCCCCAAAAACATCTTTAGTTAAAATAGGTAAATCTGTTAAAAAAGGGGCATCCTCTCACGCTTCACAAGTAAAAAACCAATCTAAAACAACAACAACGGCTGCTCCTTCTTATAAATGGTCTGGTACCCTAGGAAACTTAAAACAAGCGGCAATTCCAGAAAAGAAAATGCCTCCAGCAGTGTTAAGTAAAATGGGGGCAAAGAATGTTAGGTAATACTTTTTTTGGAATTTACCGTGGTGTTTGTGTAGATAATGACGACCCAGAAAACTTAAATAGAGTTCGCCTTAAGGTCCCTCAAGTCTTACATACTAATGTAACTAACTGGGCATACCCTTGTTTACCTATTACAGGAAACGCTCAACACCCCGACCATTTACCTCATTTAGCTTCACAAGTAGCAGCATTATTAAACACTCACGCTACTCATACTATTAGTGGAACAACTGGTACAGGGCCTTCGTACCCAAGCGGAACCCACACCCATACATTTAGTACTACAGCCACTCACGCAGCTCATTCAGGAAATTCGGGCACATTAACACACGCCCATGAAAACAGTACAGACCCATTAGAAACTAATGGGACTGAGCACACCCCGCACCGAGAAGTTCCAGAAGTTAATCAAGGAGTTTGGGTAATGTTTGAAGGCGGAGACCCTAACTTTCCAATATGGATGGGTATTTACACTAAGAAGACAGGAGCAGCATAATGGAAAGAGCAATTGTCCTACCTTTTTCTATAGATGAATCGGGTTCTATCTACTCATCTAACGACCAAAGAAAAATTTGGCAAAGCCGCGTTATTACAGCGGTAATGACCCACGTAGGAGAACGCGTATTCCGTTTAAATTACGGGGGTACGGTACGGGACTCATTTTTTGAAAATGCCAATACCGCAGGGGATATTGTAAGAGGAACGGTCCGTTCTGTGTTCTCTTCTTTCTTGCCAAAACTAGTTTTAAGCAATGTTGAGACAGTTATGGACTATGAATTGGGCATCTTAGACGTTACAATTTATTATGCATTGCCAAATGGCGATAAAGACGAAGTGACAGTCAGAACAGCCACTCTAAGCCGTTCTGGCGATGTTATTCAGGAGTACTAATGGCATCTAACTACATCCCGCAAGTAGATTACACCTCTCGTGATTACGCGGCTATCCGCGATGACATGATTGCGCTTATCCCTACCTTTTTGCCTGAGTGGACAACCACCGATGCCTCTGATTTTGGAATCACTCTTATTGAGTTGTTTGCTTACATGGGAGATATGCTCAATTATTACATTGACCGTTCTGCCAATGAGAGCTTTATAACTACCGCTACTCAACGTGCTTCTGTGCTTTCTATTGCCAGCCTTTTGGGCTACACCCCAAGTACTGGAACTCCCGCAACAGTAACTTTGACTTTTCAAAACTCAACTGCCTCTACCATTACAGTACCAGCGGGTACTCAAGTTGCAACTACAACAACAGTTAACGGTGTAACAACTCAAATTATTTTTGAAACAAATGCTCAAATAACAGTTCCTGTTGCAGTAGGAGCAACTCGAGGTTCTGCAAACGTAACCGCAACTCAAGGTTTTACTATTGTTGAAGAATACATTGGCGATTCAAATGGAACTTCTTACCAAAAATTTAGTCTAGCCCGAACACCTTTAATTAGCGGAAGTACAGAAGTGTATGCAAATGACGTTGCCTACACTAAAGTAGATTACTTAATTGACGCTAACTATAACGACCCTATTTATACAGTGAACACTGATGCTAATAATGTTTCTTACATTAACTTTGGCGATAATATCAGTGGTCGCATACCACCCCAAGGCTCTATCTATGTAACTTACCGTATTGGTGGGGGAACATCAGGTAACGTTGGACCTAGCACCCTTACTTATTTGTTAACAAATGTAGTTTCTGGTTTAACAGTTAACAACCAAGAAGCAGCAACTGGTGGCTCTGACCCAGAGTCAACTGACACAATTCGTTTTAATGCTCCTTATTCTTTAACTGCATTAAATAGAGCCGTTTCTCTGCAAGACTACGCAGCGTTAGCTATTCAAGTAAGTTCTGTAGGAAAAGCTGTTGCTGATGCAACTTCTTTTAACAATATAACTATTTATATGGCACCTTACGGAGACGTCAGTTTAGGAACTCCAGGAGTTGATATTAATGGTGACCCTAACACTATTTTTGATAACACGGCGGATACTTTATTAACGTTTTTAACAGATAAAGCACCAGCCACTACCACTATTACCGTACTTCCTCCAAAGTATGTACCAATTAACATTACTTTAACTGTGAATGTTCTTCCCCAGTATCGTCAACAAACAGTTTCTGATGCGGTATATGCAGCTCTTATTGAATCACTTGACTTTTCAAACGTAATTTTTGCGGAAGAATACGTACTTCAATATGTATTATCGTCAATATTAAATGTTGGAGGTGTTTCTTACGCAGATGTAACTTTACTATCTCGTGCTGACGCTACTTTTACTGGAAATATTGCGGCATCAAGTGCCACTATTAGCAACGTATCTGATTTTACCTACCTTGAAGTAGGACAAAAAATTGCGGTAACTGGGGGAACAGTAACAATCCCTACTGGGACAACTATTTCGGCTATAAATACAGGGGCGGGAACAATTACCCTTTCCGCTAATTGTGGAGGAAGTTCTACAACAACTGGCGCTGCATTAAAAGTAATCGGCGTTAATACAATTGCATGTGCAACCAACGAAATCCCTAAAGCTGGAACCATTACGGTTAATCCAGTTGGCGGAATTACAATCTAAGGACAGATATGGCAGCCTCATACCCAACGTCAGTTCGCTCGTTTACCACTAAGGTAAACGTAGTTGATATTATTCAAGCATCGCACCCTAACTCTTTGCAAGAAGAAGTTGTTGCTATTGAGTCTGTACTAGGTACCGCACCTACAGTTGCTACTGCTGCTGTTGCTACAGACTGGGCTAATACAGCAACTGACTATGTAACTATTAAGGCACGCCTTGCTAACATTGAAAAGGGTATTGTTGCAGATACCCATACTCAATATGTTAAAAAAGTGGGCGGAAGCGACATCATTATTAGCTCTGCTGCAGTAGTTGGGTTAGCAATTAGAGCAGCTACAAGTCAGAGTGCAGACCTTATGCAGTGGAAAGACTCTTCTGGAACTGTAGTAACTAGAGTTGGCCCTGACGGAATCCTTTATGCTGCTGGGGGACAGGTAGGTTCTGGTACAGATTTCACCGCTACGTTTCTTATGGGCGGTATGTAATTGTCAAAGTATGGCATTGATTACTATGGTGCCTCGTATTATGGGGCAACTACACTTGTAGAGTTTAACGCCTCCCCTTTTATTGCTACACCCTACGGTTATTCTAAAATATTACTTAGTTGGACAACTCCTACAGGAACTTGGGACTACTTGCGCCTTGTTCGCAATCCAATTGGGTTTCCAATAGCCGCAGATGATGGAGACATTTTATTTGAAGACGCTAGTGCAACATCAAGAACCTCTTATTTTGATGAAGGACAGACCCCAAGCAACATTGGTCTAAAAGAAAGTGTTGCTTATTACTATAGCCTTTTTGTTAGAGAAACTACATACTCTACCTGGCAGGTTGCTGGACTTGCTATTGGAATATCGGTTAAAGATTTTAATACTGCAACTAATATGTATAACTACCTTCCAATTATTCTTACTTCACAAGTTCCTTACGACACATCAGTTGAACAAGACAATGATGTACTTAAGCGTTTTTTAAATCTTTTTGCTTTAAACCACGACCTGTATAAAACACAAGCAGAAAACGTCTTAAACCTTTATGATGTTTCAAATTTAAACGGGTCCCTTATTCCAGTATTTATGAAACAATTTGGAGTTAATTACGAACCTGAATTGGGAATGCGTCAATCACGCATCCTTCTTAGAAACATTATGACTTTGTATAAGAACAAAGGAAGCAAACTTGGTATTGAAGAGTATGTTAAAGCATACGCTGGGTATGACAATACTGTAACTCAAGGTAAAAACCTTATGCTTGATAAAAATGACTCTTCTTTTGAAGAAACAATAGGTTCTTGGGCATCTGTTTCTAATGCTACCTTACTTAAACTATCTGTTAACCAAGATAGTGCGGTTCCTGGATACAGTGAAGTATTATCACAAACAAACTTTCCAAATTTACAAAAAGGCATTCTTAGAGTAACTGCTACAGCTAGCGCAACGGTAGAGATAGCTTTAGACGGAACAACTGCACGCCAATACGGCATTCCAGTAACGGCAGGTTCTTCTTATACTCTTACTGGGTATTCTAGAGCAAACTCTGCAACAAGAAGTGTAAGTGCTGCAATTGCTTGGTACACAAGAACTGGAACCTTAATATCTACTTCTACGTTTGGAACTGGTGTAACTAATAGTACAACCGAATGGAAACGCTCAGTTAAAACAGCTACTGCGCCTGCCACAGCGTATTATGCTGTTCCACATTTTAAAATTACTAGTGCTTCCTCTAGTGAAATTCATTATTTTGATGCAATTCAATTTGAATTAGGAAGTTCTGCAACTTATTTTCAAGATGCACGACAGATAATTATTAATTTGAAAGCTACAAGAGTTAATGAGTTATTAAACCCTAACTTTGAAGGCAGCACAACGTATTGGACGCCCCTAAATGCTACTCTTAGTATTATTACAGATGTAGCAGGTCTTCCACAAAACAGCTCTGTAACAACACTTAGTAACGGGGCAGCAGAATCAACATCTTTAGCAACGGGAAATGTAAGAATATCTTCAGACCCAGTTGCTGTTCTTGCAGGAAATGACTACACATTTAGCATTTATGTTGCAACTTCTCAAACAGGTGTTACCCGTCCGTTAACCCCATTTATTAAATGGTATAACAGCAGCAATGTATTGATAAGCACAGTTAATGGAGCGCAAACAGGAGTTACAAATTTATTTGTTCGTCCTTTTGTAACGGCAGCCGCCCCTGCTGGTGCTGTTTCTGCTGTAGTAGGAGTTAATTGGACGGCGGTTGGAATAGGAAATAAAATAACTTTAGATTCAGCTTTATTTGAAAAATCTTCTTTTGTAAACTCTTTCTTTGATGGTAGCCATGGAGTAGCAAGTCTTACTGACCTTTTTTGGGAAGGCGATGCTGCTAATGCTGGTAGAAGCCATTATTACCGCAACCGTTTTGCCGTTCAAAGCCGATTAATTGCTACCCTTCCTGAATGGACTACTTACGGCAGCACATTTGAGCTGTTGTTTGCTCAACCTGATTAGTAGTACGATAGGTCAATGCTGACCTTAGTCCTTATATCTTTTAGCGCCGCATTTTTTATAGCCCTTATTAATACGTTCTTGTCTATGCCCCTACTTAAACTAACAGTGGCTCTGCTCTCATCTATTTTGGGCACTTACCTAGCAAATATTTCGGGCGTGGGCAATTTTATTCTTTATTCTTTATCAGGAGCTTTCATAGGAACAACCCTAGTAGTAGTTGCAGAACGTTTAAATACCTACCAACCCGCCGTAGTTCGGGCAGTTGGGCCAGAACGCTAAATCTGTGTATGCTAAGCCTCCACTAACAAGGAGGAACTATGTCCGACCCATATTACGTTTTGGTCGCGGGTAGCGGTGAAACCAGTAGAGCAAATGTAGAAGCTCTTATGGATGACCACTACTATGCAAATGGAGCTGCTGGAACACTTGTCTTAGCTTTTGAAGGAAGACCTAGCCAGGGCCAAGTTTACGCAGCCCAGTTTGCAAAAGATAAAGCAAAGAACATTACGGTGTTTTGTACACCTGATTCAGAAACAAATGCAATTACTAATACCGCACAATTTAATCGGGTTGAAAACCCAGTTGTTCACGCCCTTGAATTAATTGAGGGCAAGACAAATGCCGCATTCCTTCTATGGAATGATGATGATGAAAAAACTCTAGAACTTCTTGAGTTTTGCACAGAAGACAATATCCCTTGCTTTGATTTAACTGACGGATTACTAAAACTAGGCGCTCCTACAACAAAGAGTGTCAAGGTTGTTATGCCAGAAATTGAAGCAACGACTTCAGACTCAATCCCATTTATCCCTGACTACGTTCCAGATGTGGACGAAGAGGAGGATGAAGCAGAGGAGGACGAAGAAGAAGACTTTGAGGAAACCATCATGGACGCTATGTATAGCTTGGCGCGGATGATTGCTGCTACTGTTATAGAACAACTAGCAGAAGACTTTGATGTTAAGCCAAAAGGTAAGAAGTGACGTTATCCCTTAGAGCTTGGGGTGCATTGGCCTATCTGGCGGACAGCGATGCCACAGTTAGCGCCAAAGAATTATCTCGGAGATTCTCCGAAGGCAGAGATGCAATGAGGTCAGCATTAAAAGAACTACGCGATGCTGGATATATCGTCACCCGTAAAGAACGGGTAGGAAATCGGATAACAACGGTCTCATATGTAACTGAAACAGGGTTTAAGAAGATTAGCTCCTGGGGACGGAAAAGCCGTCCTCTGATACAGCCCATTGAGCAGAATAGCCATATAACCCAATATGCTAATTCAGCTATAATATTTTACGAATCCACAAACGAAGTTCGTGAGGGGGGATTAAAAATGGGTTATGAATTTTTTGATAAGACCTCAAGCGAAGATGATGAAGTCCGTAACGAGCGAGCAAAAGCCCAAGCCGACAAGAAGGCTGAGTATCAAAGCCTCAAAGAGGCTGACCAGAAAAAGCGTTTTACTGAACGCAAAAACCGCCAACCAAAAGACTGGTCTTGTACAGATGTTGCGTTTGAGTTTTCAAACCGCGTTCACAAAATTTGGCACATCAAACCTTGGCAGGTTACCCGTACTCGCTTTACTCAGGCTTTAGGTCAGAACCGCAAAAAGTTTGATACCGATGGTCAGGTTGAGTTAGAGATGATGAACCTGTTTTTTGACTCAATGGACTTTAGCAAGTACGAAGATGCTGATGCCTTGTGGAAAATTTTTATTAGCCGTTATTCAGAGTTAGCGGCCCAGGCAAGAGTCCGTATCAATACCCCAGATGACTTAGCCACAGCTAAGGTTCAAGCCGAAGATTCTTGGAAGGGGCTTTAATGTTTCAGTTAGCAGAATTAAAAGTCAGGCGCCGTGCTTGGGTTCAAACCGCTTCTATACCAAAAGCCCGTCTTGGTTGGACGTTGGAAGACTGTAACGATGCCCCTCAGGAGGCACTGGCGGGCATTAGACGCTGGATTGTGGGAGCCCTGGAGGGAAAGATTATCCTCAAGGCTGGAAGTCCCGCCTGTGGCCGAGGAATCCTTTTGTATGGACAGCCAGGTAGGGGTAAAACCACTCTTGCCTTAGCGGCAATTCAAGAGATGCTGTTGCACTTTCCTCTAGAAGCTTTTGCCCCGTCAGAGGGCAAAGTTCTTATCCGCCCTTGTTATTTTGCAACTTTTAACGATGTATTAGACCTCAAGGGCAAGTTAATGGATAACCCAACTGAATCCGAAGAAATTTTATACTCAGGCATGTTGGGTGATTGCCGTGATGATGCCTACAACATCCGTGTGTTAATCATTGATGATGTGGGTAAAGAACACTCCAGTCTTTCTGGTTGGCAGAAAAACATGTTGCACCATGTGTTGAGAACACGGTTTAACAACGGCTTGCCTACTATTGTTACAACTAATATATCTCGTGACAACTGGACCGCGACATACGGGGATGCAACTGGTAGTTTTGCCAAAGAAGCGTTCGTGTATCTTCCAATTGACGGCGAACGAGACCTACGCTGATGGAGGCAAACGTGAACGAGGATTTGAAACTTATACAAGTGTTTCTTACACAGGGAAACGTCCCTGGTCCTAGCGTTTATGAAGTAAGTCAAGACTCAAACAACAAGCTGGTTTGCACTTGCCCAGGGTTTAGGGGCAGAATGACTTGCAAACACGTTAAGTTTGTTTACGCAAGAATTGAAAGCAATAACGGCACTTATCCTTTGGAGATTACTTACAGAGCAACTTCAGAAGATGCAGAGAAAGCGCAAACCTCTAACAAAGAGTTTAGAGAGTTCGTACTAAAGTTTGGGAAAATAGAGGTCGTGTAAAAAAATGCGTAAAGGGGATATAAGTAACGAACTACCAAAAAGAGTTATTGTTATCTCTGATACTTTCATTGAGTATGAAGTAACGGTTAAAAAAAGATTAAAAGTTATTCCAGTAAAAGATAAGAAAGCTACTTTTAATAGAACACTACTAAGCCGTTTATACGTCTTTGCCCAAAACATTGGTTACACAATGGAGCTAGCCTCCTTTACATTAAACGAAGAAGAGCTCAGTTTAGTTGTGGATAAGTTAGACCATATGGGTACCAATCCTTTTCGCTACTTTACAGTTTATGAATCTATAGACCATTTGATTAATGAACTTCCCTATAGACCAGAAGTAATTGGGGTGCTAGATTTGCCCACTCGCCTTATGAGATACGGTCACTGGGGATTGGACTTCAAACAGCTATGAACAAAGAGACGCAGCTACTTAGCAAAGTTATTAGTGACCGCGACTTAACTCCTTTGTTTACTCGCAAAGTAAATGACTCTTGGTTTTTAGATAATGAAGACCGTAAAGTTTGGAACCTTCTTCGCACCCACTTTACTAAGTACGGGGAGTGCCCAAGCGTTGAAGTAATACAAGATAACTTCCCTTCCTACAAGGTTATGGAAGTAACCGATAGCGTCGAATACATTTTGGATTCATTAGTTTCTAGTCGTAGAAAAGCTTCTACAGTTTCTATGATTGGTGATGCAATTGAGTTCATTGAAAAACACAAGGACCACGAGTCCGCGTTGCTTTCTCTTCAACGTGGCATCGTTAAACTTGATGAAGATGGCTTGTCACAGACATCTGATGTTAACGTTAAAGAAGACCCATTAAAACGTTGGGACGATTACTTATGGCGCAAAGATAACCCAGGACTTTTAGGAGTTCCTACAGGTTTTCCAACAATGGATACCGCAACTGGTGGATTACAAAACGGTCAGTTAATTGTTATTGTGGCTCCACCAAAAACTGGTAAGTCAACACTTGCATTACAGATTGCACAGAACGTGCATATGTCAGGCAAGGTTCCTATGTTTCAGTCTTTTGAAATGAGCAACGTAGAACAGCTTTCTAGATATGACGCAATGCGCTCTCGTGTTTCCCATACTCGTTTGCAAACTGGCTCTTTAACGGCAGAAGAAGAAGCACGGTACAAGCGCATCCTCCAAGGTATTGAAAGAATGCGTGAGAATTTTTGGTTAATTGACTCCGCACAGGGTTCTACCGTTTCAGGTATTGCTAGCAAGATTCAAACTTTGCAACCTGACATTGTTTTTATTGACGGTACTTATCTAATGATTGATGAGCAGACTGGTGAGGCCAATACCCCGCAGGCTCTTACTAACATTACTCGTTCACTTAAACGCTTAGCTCAACGGGTTAACAAACCAATTGTTATCTCTACTCAGGTGCTTAATAACAAGATGCGTAATGGACAAGTAACCGCTGATGCAATTGGTTATTCATCCTCCTTCCATCAAGACGCAGATGTTATTTTCGGGCTTCAACGAGAAGACGAGAATGTAGATGACACACGATTATTAAAGATTATTGCTAGTCGTAACTCTGGCCCCGCAGAAGTATCCTTATTGTGGGATTGGAACACAGGACAATTTCGAGAGATTGAAGCGACGGACTACTGATGACTAATGAAGAGATGGAAGACGTACTAGACCGATTAGGTATAGAAGTAATTAGCGTTACTGGCTCAGAAGTTAAGGGCCACTGCCCCGCTCACTTTAGTCGTACAGGAAAGATAGACAACAACCCTTCGTGGTCTATTAATGCAGAGACAGGGGCACACAACTGTTTCTCCTGTAAGTTCCGTGGGAGCCTTGCCTCTTTGATTGAGTACTGCCAAGGCATTGGGTTTGAAGAAGCCAAAGCTTGGATTAATACAAGCGATATTAATTTATCTAAAGCTTTTGAACGCATGATGACTCCCGCACCATTAGAGGTAGAAAGTAATCCTGTTACAGAGTCAATGTTAAGTGCATTTGATAGCCCACCATCCGATGCATTGAAGTCTCGTGGCATTACAGAAGTGGCCGCTAACTACTATGAAATTTTGTGGGATAACCGCAAAGAAAATTGGATTACGGTTATTAGAGACCCGTACACCAACAAGTTATTAGGGTGGCAAGAAAAGGGTTATAGAGGGCGCTATTTCCGCAACTATCCAACAGGTGTTAACAAAAGTTCTACACTCTTTGGCTATCAGCAATTTAATGGCGGGGAAATGATTGTTGTTGAATCACCATTAGATGTAGCAAGACTTGCATCCGTTGGAGTATTTGGTGGAATCAGTACCTACGGTTCTGCGGTATCTAACTCTCAATTAAAACTAATACGTTCTGCTGAGCGGATTGTATTTGCTATGGACAATGACGAGGCTGGTCGTGTCTCTTCCCAAGCTTTACTTGATTACGCTAAGGCTATGGGCATGGAATGTTGGTTCTTTAACTATTCTAATACAGAGATGAAAGATGTTGGCGGAATGAGCAAGGCTGAGATAATGTACGGCTTAGACAACGCAAAGCACTCAATACACGGACGAAAGGCTTTCCTATGATTATTGGTTTATCAGGATACGCACGCAGTGGAAAAGACACTGTTGCAGGAATGCTTATGGGGCTTCACGGTTATGAACAAGCTGCATTTGCTGACAAAATTCGTGAACTTCTTTATGAGATGGACCCACTTGTTATGCACAATTATATGGATTTTAGACTACAAGACATTGTTGATTCTAAAACTTGGGAAGTAGCAAAGACCGAATTTCCAGAAGTTCGCCGTCTTCTTCAAGACCTTGGAGTAGGCGCAAGAAAACTTTTTGGAGATGCATTTTGGGTAAACCAAGTAACAAACCAATTTGGAAACGCTTGGTGGGGATATGATAAAAACGTTGTTATAACAGACGTTAGGTTTATCAACGAAGCAAAAGCTATTAAAAGTAAAGGCGGTCAAATTTGGCGGATTAACCGTCCTAATGTTGAAGCCGTAAATGACCACATATCGGAGCACGATTTAGATAATTGGCATTTTGATGCGGTTATTGAAAACAATAGTGATATGCCAGAACTAATGGAGAAGATTAAGGTTCTGTTAGGGTAGGACTATGACTTTTACGGGAACGCTACTGCCTTACCAGCCTGAGGCTGTTAACCGCATGTGTGAAAGGCAGAAGATGTTGGTGGCCTATGACCTTGGTCTAGGCAAGACAGTCCTCACTATTGCCGCTGTAGAACGTCTCATGGATTCGGGCAAAATTACTGAGCCAGGTTTGGTAATCTGTTTATCCTCACTTAAATACCAGTGGGCTAATCAGATTGAGAAATTTACAAGTGGCACTTCTAAAGCTTTGGTTATTGATGGAACGCCGAAGAAACGGGCACTTCAATACGAAGACGCATACAACTGGCGCACTACAAAGGTTGATTACATCATCCTTAACTACGAGCAAGTTGTTAACGACTGGGATTCCGTCAAGAAGCTTCCCAGAGGATTTGTCGTCATTGACGAAGCAACCGCCATTAAATCCTTCAAATCTAAACGGTCAAAGTACACAAAAAAATTAACTAACTCCCCATATAAATTTGCGCTTACTGGAACTCCTATTGAAAATGGAAAACCAGAAGAGCTCTATAGCATCATGCAGTTTGTTGACTCAGAGGTATTAGGGCGCTTTGACATCTTTGATTCAGCTTTTATTGTTCGCAATTCTTGGGGTGGGGTAGATAGATACCGTAATCTTCCAGTACTACACGAGAAGATGAAAGAGGCGTCAGTTCGTAAAGCCCAAAAAGATGCAGACGTTGCTCCGTTTTTGCCAGACTCAATTCATAAAGACCCCATCCTCATTACCTTTGACCGCAAGTCTGCAAAGTTGTACGACCGCATTCAAGGCGATTTACTCCATGACTTAGATGAAGCACAAAGCATGTTTGGCACCTCTTTTAATATCTTGGCTCATTACGGTTACGACAACTCTCGTGGCGGTAAAGAAGATGAAATGCGTGGCAAGATTATGTCCAAGATTGGTGCGCTTAAACAATTATGTTCCCACCCAAATTTAATACGAACCAGCGCTAAGAAGTTTAATGACCAAAATGGACAAGGCTCCGCTTACGCTGCAGAACTTGTAGCTGCGGGACATTTAGATGGCGTAGTTAACTCAGTTAAGTTGGATACCCTTCTAGAGTATGTCAATGACTTCTTAGACCAAAGCCCAGAAAACAAAGTAGTTATCTTTGCTACTTTTGTAGACATGCTAGATATGATTGCTCAAAATTTGGGGCCAGAACAATGTCGACTTTACTCAGGTCAATTAGATGCTAAGACTAAAGAGGAGAACAAAATTGCCTTCAATACAGAGCCTAACATTCGCGTTCTTATTAGCTCTGACGCTGGTGGGTATGGAGTTGATTTACCTGCCGCTAACCTTCTTATTAATTATGACCTTCCGTGGAGTTCTGGCGCTGCCATTCAAAGAAACGGAAGAATTAAACGAGCTTCGTCAACATGGCAGACAATAGTTATTCAAGATATTTTGATTGGTGGTTCTATTGAAGAGCGCCAATACGATGCTCTACAACAGAAATCTTCAATTGCAAACGCTATTATTGACGGAGAAGGCATTGACGATAAAGGTGGAGTTCCTTTAAATGTAGGTAGTTTGAGAGCTTTCTTATCTCTTTCAACGGTGTAACCTGCTAAAATTGTGTAATGCCTAACGCACCTAAAACCCCCACACGCACTATCCGTGTGCCAGATGACCTGTGGAAAGCTGTCCAGAAAAAGGCTGCAGAAGAAGAAGTCACCGTTACTAGTGTGATTATTGGCGCCCTGCAAACCTATCTTGACAAGGATTAAATAGCACAATATCGTTGCCCTCAACACTAGGGGGTGCCTATGTCTAATCCAGACATTAAAGATGTTGAACAAACGCTTCAACAATATCTATCTCTTAAAGAACAGATAGATATGCTTTCTGAAAGACAAGCTGAATTAAAAAAGCGTTTAAATGATGCCACAGAGTCTTATGGTGAAGTAGATAGCAAAGGCCATATTGTTTTTGAATTTGGTGACGCTAAACTTATAAAGCAAAGAAAAGTATCTAACCCATTAAATACAGAAGTTGCTATGCAAATTCTTACTGAAAAAGATTTGCTTGATGAGTGTGCACCTAAGGTCCGCCAGATTGACCAAGACGCTGTTATGGCTGCCGTTTACAAAGGGCTTCTCACAGAAAGCGACATTGATGAGATGTTGCCACCAAAAATTTCATACGCATTTATTATTAAAGGATAAAAATGTCAGACGACTTCATTGAATCTTCTTTTGCCGACTTGGATGTTTTTTATCCAGGCAGTAAAAGAAAGCGACGTGAGACCACGGTTCCCGAAGTTCAAACAAAAGAACTATGGGATTCCCGTCCGTACCTCAAGACCCTGCCTAACGGCATGGAGGTTGAGATGTTTACGGTAGGTGCACTCGCTAAGGCGCTAGGGCGCCCATTTATCACCATCAGAAAATGGAATGAAGAGGGTTACTTGCCCTCTTGCCCTTACCGCTTACCAACTACACAAAACAAAAATGGGGAAGACCATAAGGGCAGACGCCTTTATAGCCGAGCCATGATTGAAACGGCTGTAGAACTATTTAACAAAGCTGGACTTTTACATGTCAAGCGTATAGAATGGTCTCTACACCAGAAGCTTGTAAAAGAGCTAGCTGAGGCATGGACTAACATCCTTGCACAAGAAACTAAAAACCAAGAAACTCAAGGAGATAAATAAATGGCAGTTCAAAGTACAGATGAATTTGTTCCAGTAACGGATGAATTCTCAATTGAAAATACAAATGACGTAGATGCTCGTCCAGAAGCATCAACATCAACTGCAGTCCAAGCAGGCTGGGGCGCAGGCGATGAAATGACTATGAAGTCAAAGGAATTCCCAACTGATTTAAAGTTGAATGAGGAATTTCAAGTAATTAAGTTCTTAGACCAAGACGGTCCGTTTGCAATCTACAAGCAACACTTCCTACAGCAAAAAACTGAGGGCAAGCGTTCATACGTTTGCTTGGGAAATGGTTGCCCATTGTGCCTTAAGTTGAATCACAAGCCAGAAAGCAAGCACGCATTTACTGTGGCTGTGCTTACTGCAGATTCTGCAACACGCATGATTCTTACTGCAACACCACGTCTTTATAAGACACTACACGCTGCACACTTCTCACCACAGGGTCCTCTAACAAAGAACTATTGGGCGATTTCTCGCACAGGTAAGATGCAGCAAACTGTTTATTCTCTAAATTCTGTCAAGGGTCGTGACCTCAATGAAGATTGGTCAATTGACGAAGCAAAGGTTGAATCCGTCCTAGCAACGCTAGAAGCGTATCCACGTTCAGCAATCTATGAAAACTCAGTTGCTGAACTAACTGAAATTGCTAACGACCTAGCTTAACTAACAGATGTAGAAGGGCTAGGCCGCCCATCCCCTGGCTTAGCCCTTCTGCTTTTAGGGGACCCATGAATATCATTACAACAAAAGAACAACTTGATGAGATGGTTACTTACTATCTTAAGCAAGATACTTTTGCCTACGATGTAGAAACAGTAGGGCCACAACGAGGCGTAACAGTCGTTAATGAAGTGCTGTGGATTTCTTTATCTACATATGGTCGTGGAGATGTTATTCCTTTAGGCCACCCAAACGGAGAGTTTGAATCTGAAGTTTTTCCTTTAACAGGTCAAGGCGAAAAAAGAGTTGCTGCGGGATTACCTGCACGAGAAGCTGATTACTCACGAGATAAGAAAAAAGCAACAGTTAGTTTTGGTCCACCCCCACCACAGTTATTTCCTGCAGAAGTATTTGCCGCTCTTGAACCTTTAATGTTTGGTAAAGACCGACTACTGATTGGTCACAACCTTGTTTTTGATTTAACTTCAGTAGCTAAATACTATGGCGGTAAAGTCCCTGTTGGGCCTTACTTTGACACGATGATTGCCTCTTTCCTCTATGACAACAAGAACAAGAATAAATGCGGTTTAGATGATTGTTTGGCGCGAGAGTTTAACTACCATATGGTTAAAGGCGTAGGTAAAGAAGTTGAGAAGTATTCCTTTGATACTGTTGCTAAATATGCATATTTAGACGCTAAGTACACATTTATGCTTTATAAAGCTTTGCTACCAAAACTTGAAGAGGGACAACTTACTAAGGTAATGAACCTTGAGATGGGTGTCCTTGAAGTTTTATGCGCTATGAAATTATCGGGTGCACCGATTGATACTGAACAACTAATAGCCCTGCATACTCAGTTAGAAGAAGATATTGAAAAAGCACGTTCGGAGATTTATAGAATTGCTGGTCGGGTGTTTAACATCAATTCAAACGCTGATAAGCAAGAAGTTCTCTACGGGAAGAAGGAGGACGGGGGCCAAGGCATAAAGCCAAAGCTTCTAACTACGGGCGGTAAAAAGAAACACGAAGAAAAGATTCCGCTAGAGTCAACCGATTACTCAGTTGCAGCAGATGCGCTAGAGATGTATCGAGAGGCCAACCCTTTAGTTAAAGCACTGTTGGAGTATTCAGATTTAAATAAGTTGTTGACTACTTATGTAGTGCCCTATTTGGGTGGAGATGTGACCCGCACCAGCAACGGTAAATCTAAAATTGAGCATAAAGAAACTCTTTTGATTAACGGCAAGATTCATTGTGACTTTGTACAGCACGGAGCAGAGACTGGTCGTTTTTCTAGCCGTAACCCCAACTTACAAAATGTTCCAGCACCACACACCGCCCACGGTAAGGCAATTCGTAACTTGTTTTATGCACCACCAGGATACAAACTAGTAGTGGCTGACTATTCTCAGATTGAACCTAGAGTGATTGCATCTATGTCACAAGACCCAATTATGATGGACAACTATTTAAAGGGTGGAGATATTTATACAACCGTGGGTAACACTATGGGAGTAGACCGCAAGGCTGGCAAGGTACTTGTATTGGCTATGGCTTACGGCGTAGGCCCTGACAAAATTGCAAGTCAGATTGGATGTAGCGTTACTGAGGCTAAAAAACTACTTAATGACTTCTCAGCTAAGTTTAATTCAGTCAACAAGTATCGTTTGCGTGTTGTAGGAGGAACAAGAGTTAAAGGCTATGTCTCTACAATTTTGGGGCGAAGAAGATACCTGCCCGATATTAACTCAAGAGACTTTGGATTTAAGTCATCCGCTGAGCGTCAAGCGTTCAATACTCGTATTCAGGGTTCTGCAGCCGACATTATTAAACTTGCCATGATTCGCGCATATAAGATGATTCCAAATGAGGCTAGACTAATCCTTACTATTCACGATGAAATTGTGACAGTGGCACCAGACAGTATTGCAGAAGAGACTGCAGAAGCCATCAGAGCGGCTATGGAAGGTATTGACCTTCTAAATGTCCCCCTTATTGCTGACGTTAAAATTGTACAGAAGTGGGGCGAGGCTAAATGAGTTGGATGAAAAGGTTCTTTAATCGCGGTAGCGGTGAAGAGTATGACATTATTAAAAATGAAATTCCATTTAGTACATTAACACGTTGGTATCTCTACGACATGAGTATTCCAGATACAAATGATATTGCTGTAGCCCTTGGATTAAATCCAGTCAGCGATGAAGGACACGAAAAAGAAGAGGAAGACAGCGAACTTCGTCTTGCTAGCCTTGACACTTTGATTCCTTATTTAGACATTATTAGCGAGCTCAACGCTAAGATTATTACTACATCGCAACTTTATGAGCTAGGCAAAGAAAAAGAAATTGACCAAGAGATGGAAAATGATGTTAGGCTCATGCGTGATTTGTACCATGCAGTAGGTTTTTCAGCACTTATATCTGCCTTCTCTTCTGCAATAGAATTAGGTATTATCTACCCCAACGCAGTTAACGTTGGGTCTTTCTTTAAGGAGTACGATGATGAGCAATAACTGGTGGGCACAAAAAATTGGCGCAAATCCTTCAGTGTCTGTTCCGCAGACATATCAACAGCAGCTTCCTCCAACAACTCCGCAACCTCCGTACTACCCACCTGAAGTAAACCAACAACGATTGCCACAATCAGCAACTAACGCTGCACGTTGTCCTGGTTGCGGTAGTGGGAACTATGGTTCAGCAGACCACGCATCACGTGCTCGTTGCTATGACTGTGGTTATCCAATTCAGCAATCAGGTTCTGGTATGGGCAAAGGAGTTACTAGTGGGCCACAGGCCGCTGGTCCAGCTCAGCCTGCACGTCAAGTAGAGTCAGGCGGATTCAACCCACAGACAATCATTGGACATATTTAATGGCAGTTAACGCAGAACTATTAAAAGTAATTAATAAGATTAACAAAAAGATGGGTGCCGATACCATCATTTTGGGCGAGAACATTCAGAACACAATTGGTCGTTTTACAACAGGCTCACTTTCATTTGATGTTGCATTAGGTGGTGGATGGCCCGTTAATCAATGGCACGAACTAATTGGTGAAGAATCAAATGGTAAAACTGCTGTAGCGTTAAAGACAGTTGCAGCTAATCAAGACCGTGACCCAGAGTTTACAACTGTGTGGGTAGCAGCAGAAGAATGGGTTCCTTCTTATGCTGAAATGTGCGGGGTTGATTTATCTCGTGTGTATGTAATTTCTACAAATATTATGGAGGAAGCATATGAAGCAGTTATTGAGTTGGTTGAAAGTAAAGCTGTGGATTGCGTCATTATTGATAGCCTTCCTGCCCTTATTCCTAGTGCTGAAGACGAAAAGGATATGGATGAATTCACCGTTGGACGAGGAGCACTCTTAACTAATAAGTTTTTCCGCAAGGTAGGCAAGGCATCCAAGCGAAGTCTTGTAGTTGAGGAGCGCCCATTTATTGGTATTTTAATTAACCAATGGCGCGACAAGGTTGGCGTTATGTATGGTGACCCTCGTACTACTCCTGGGGGCAAGGGCAAGAACTACGCTTTCTTTACACGAGTAGAGGTAAAGCGCGATGATTGGATTGAAGAAGGTACGGGCCAAGAAAAGACCCGTGTAGGACAGACAATCAAAATTCGTACTATGAAGAACAAGTCTGCCCCACCATCTCAAACCGCGTTTATGGATTTCTATTTTGCCAATGGTGGTTCTGTAGACCGTGGCAATTATGATTTTGCCAAGGAAGTTGTTGCTATGGGTATTATTAACAAAGTTATTACCCGAGCAGGTGCATATTACCGTTACGAGTTTAAGGGCGAGAATCGGCAATGGCAGGGTGCAGATGCTATGCTTAGCTCAATACGGGAAGAGTTAGACCTGAAAGAAGCCCTTGAACGGGATGTGCTGGACTCCATTAAAGCTGGGTCTAAGTTCATAGCCGAAGACTCCGATGAGGAGTGAGGGACAAAGACAGTCTAAGAAGCATGAGGCACGATTAGCAAAAAAGTTTGATGGCAAGCGAACAGCAGCCAGTGGAGCTTTTTGGAATCGTAAAGGCGATGTTCGGACTGATGAACTTTTAATAGAACATAAGTGGACGGGCAAAACCTCCTTTACTGTTAAAGCTGCAGTTTTGGAAAAAATTGTCAATGAAGCAATTCTTGATAGTCGAATGCCTGTATTAGGCGTAAGTCTTAACGAGAATAATTATGTGCTTTTACTTGAGGATGATTTTCTAGAAATGCGCCAAACCCTCATGGAGTGCACTTGTCATACGAAGGTTCAGGTAACGTAGAAGACTGGCGTTACTCCGCTAAATGTCGGGGTATGGATACTGAAATTTGGTACCCACCACGAGACAAAGAAAAATATAAAAACATTGCTGATAAATCTAAAGCCGTCTGTTTTGGACGAGATGGCGCACCAGAGTGTCCCGTAAGAATTCAATGTCTACTCTACTCAGAGAAGATGGATGAACAACACGGTATTTGGGGCGGACTTTCACATCGTGAACGAAATGCATTGAAGAGAAAAGCTGCTAAGGTAGGGCTTACATTGGAAGAATGGGTAATTAAAAATGGCGTCAAAGGCAAGCGGGTTTAAAGCCACAGGAGCATTAAAGAAGTTTGTAGATGCGGGTAAAAAAGACAGCAGAGTACTTGCTTCCGTAGAGCGCCACTACATTGCAAAAGAAGCGCCAAGTGATAGACGCTCAGATGTATTGCATCCATCAGCAATGGTTAAAGCAGATTGGTGCCACCGTTCATCTTATTTTCAGTTATTAGGTTTTCCACCACCACCTAGCAAGTATCGGGTATCCCTAAAACAAAAGCGTGTGTTCCAGACAGGTCACGATATTCATGCAGGTTGGCAATCCATTTTTCAAGAGATGGGTACCTTGTACGGCATCTATGAGTGCAATAGATGCGGGCTAAAAGAGTGGGGAATGGCAGATATTAAATGCCCTGTATGCGACTGTACTAAGTTTAGTTACAAAGAAGTTTCACTCCATTACGAGCCATTAAGAATTTCGGGCCATGCAGATGGAATCCTTCTTGGTTTTGGTGAGCCATTGATGTTAGAGATTAAATCATTAGGCGCAGGAACATTTAGATTTGAAGCTCCAGAGATGACCTATGAGCACAACGGCGAGATTGACAAGATGTGGAAGGCAATGAGCGCCCCATTTATGAGCCACATAATGCAGGCTCAAATGTACATGAAGTTAGCTGAGTTAATAGGACTTAAACACCAACCACAAGAAGCGTTGTTCCTGTATGAGAATAAGTCTACGCAAGAAGTAAAAGAGTTTGTAGTTGCCAAGAGTGACTTTGGTATAGCCCCGTTATTAGAGGCTGCTGCATCAATTGTAGAGGCAGTTGACAAAGGTATGCCACCTACTTGTAATATAAGCCCTAACGAGGGTTGCTACCAGTGCAAGGGGTATGACAATGATTAAGTTGGTAACCACAGGTATCACCGAAGACATTATTGATATTTTAGAGCGCCAAGGGTTACCTATGCGTCAGACATTAGATATGTCCATACCTAACTTCCCAGATGATGTCACGTTAGTAGATGACCAAGACCTTATGGTTTTAGCCTCTAAATATATGGAGAACTACAACATGGTTCGCACACAGGTTTCATGCGCCCAGATTGCAGAGCTTGAAGCAGAAAACGATTACGATTTCTGTGAAGCACAGGCTCTATTAAAACTATCAACAGGTAAAACTACTGAAAAAGCGGGCTTACTAAAGGCCTCTGTTTTAGTACAAGAAGACATACAAGGTAAATTAAAAGTAAAGAACTACGCTTACGCCTACCGTAAACTGTTAGAGACCACGCAAGATAACTTAGAGCGTTACTACAACCTAGCCAGCCGTGAGCTCACTCGCCGTACATCTAGTGACCGTATGAGAACCAATAAGTTCAGCGCATAATGCCAAGCCAATCACGCAAACATAGAGGCTATCGAAGCCAGAAGGTACTAGCTATGTACTTAGCTGAGCACGGCTTTCCCTTTGCAGAAAGCGCGGGGGCAGGTCGTAGCGGTAGTGATGTCACAGGCACGGTAGGTATAGATTGGGAAGTAAAATCCCGTACAGGCTTTAATCCAAGTGCAGCTATCAAACAGCTAAAGGAGAGACACAATGGAAAAGATTTACCAGTTGCGGTCTTACGCCTTAACGGTCAAGGTGAAGCGGGTATCGGAGAATGGGTTACACTACTCAGACTTGAAGACTTCGTACATTTACTACGAGAAGCAGGGTACGGAGATAAAAATTAATGCCAAAGTATGATTTTACTTGTATACCATGTGACACAACAGTAGAGATGCATATTGGGTTTGACGATGTGCACCGTCCTACATGCGATAAATGCGGAAACTTTCTAACTAAAGTATGGACACCGCCAGCAGTTCATTTTAAAGGCGGAGGATGGGGAGCAAAATGAGTTTTATTGTTAAAGATGAGAAGTGGGCAGAAAAACTACAAGAAGGTCTTGAAGAGTACTTAATGGTTTGTCAAGATAGTGTTGATGAGAATGAAGAGATAGAGACGTTATCGGGTGAGCCTTATTGTGGTTGTAACGTTTGTTATTTCCGCGAAGTACTGTTTTTTGTTGCCCCTAAAATTATGAAAGGACAAAATGAGCAAAAAATCGAACTCACCTAAACGTCCTATGCCAACAAATAAAGAACTCCGTAAAGAGGGCTATATGACTACTGAGGAATTTGTTACTAAGCTAACCCCAGGTCTTAAAGAGTACCTTAGTAAAAATTGGGGCGTAATAGATAAAAAATCACTACATCACCCAGAAGATTTAATATCTAATGCAGCTATTTATATAGAGGTTGCCTATCACGTACTTGCAGATTTCGGTGCTAGACCTCAGGGATAAGGATAGGCCACTTCACGTCTGCGCTTGCGGGTCCACTTTGTGGAATGTAAAAGCTCAGTTTGAAGAAGGGCAGATATCCTTATATATGTTAGATATGGAATGCGCCCTATGTGGCAGCCTTGCCACAGCCCCCACCCCATTAGACGTATGAACTGCATTATAGAAGCCTGTAGTAGGCCAGGAAAAGCTAAAAACTTGTGTAACACCCATTATCAAGCTTGGTGGATAAGCCAACCCAAAGAAAACCGTAGTTATACCAAAGGTGGCAGGCCACGTAAAGATGTAGTTTCTTATTGGGGAATGCACGGTCGTTTAAAAGTAAATAAAGGAAGCGCCTCTAAACACCAATGCATTGATTGTGGAACTCCTGCAAATGATTGGACTTGGAATAACAGTTGTTCAAATGTATTGTATGGAGTTGCTAGGAAAGATAGGCCTAATTTAAACCCTTATTGCGTACATTTAGAGCATTATGAGGCTAGGTGCACTTCTTGCCATATGATTTTTGATAAGAGTTTAGCCTGATATTACATGCTCGTGTACCCATAATTTGGGGGTAACACTAATCCGAGCATAATGAGGTATAACAATGTCAGAAGCAGTATCAGAAGAAAATATCCTGCGTGTTTCAGCAGGGTCAAATCCACAAGCCGTAGCATCAGCAATCGCCCATAGTATTTATGAGACTCGTGGTTGCAAAATCCGTGCCGTAGGTGCTGGAGCCGTTAATCAAGCCGTCAAAGCAATCGCAATTGCCCGTGGTTATTGCGCCCCTAGAGGTTTAGATTTAAGTTGTATCCCAGGCTTTGCAAGTATCAAAAGCCACGATGGTGACATTTCAGCCATTGTATTTGTTGTAACCGTGACAGGTTAAGCAGTTATTTCGCGCCAAAATGCCTTATCTTTAATAAACCCCTTTGCAAAGGAAACCAAATGAAATCAGATTCAAAGAAGAACCCAGCACCGATTGCTCCGACATCAGCCGAGCCATCAAACGCTGCAGGTTCAAAACCACGCATTGCTATGCCTGAAAAAGGCAAGCTTATGAAAAAGACTGGCAATGCTAAGGGTGGCACAGACCCATACAAGCAAGCTAAGCCGTCACGTACCAAAGTAATGGTTGAACGTGCAGGTGCTCGCTACGGTATTCGAGTTGGCTTCCAAAAGTCAACCGCACCAGAAGCAGCAGCAACACAGGGAAATGGTCGCATTATTAAAGCAGCCGTTAACCGCTCACGTCCAAACTTTAATGATGGTATGGCAGAATAATTAAATAAGCAACGGCCCTCCAAGAAATTGGGGGGCTTTTTGCGTTGTGTCTTTATTGCGTGATTTGTGTAACTATGGTTAAATACCTGTGTGAAGAACCTCATGTATTCCAATCAAAAAAACTATTGTCTTTTGGGATTATGGGTATCAGAACAAGAAGAACCATCAAAGAGTGAAATCATTGAGCTTTTAAACAGTAATGCATCAACTGCTAGTTTACACAGATTTTTTAACAAAAAATTTGAAGACCTAAATTGCGGACTTACCGCATTTAAAAGCCACAGAAAACGATGGTGCTCATGTCCATAAAAGATGAATTTAATGATTTTACAAAAGCGGGCCAAGAAGGTTCCGACAATATTATGAAAGACATTCCAGATGCGTGGAGACCACGTTCTGAAATTGGTAATGATGGCGGATTTATTGTTTCAACACCACGACCTGATGGCAACACTCCAGGTGCAGAAGAGATTATTAGAGAAGCAAATTTAGACCCTAATGAGTGGGCAGTTACATCACATAGGCGCTCACGTTGGCAACGATATGACGGAGAATGGCTAGAATCATTTAAAATTAACGTTGTTCCCGTTAAGTCTTCAATAGAAAATGATTTTGATGCGGAAAAACTTATTGAATCAATGATGAATTGGCGCCCAGAAAGTTCAATAGATTTTGAGGGAGACTTAACAGCTGTATACAGCCTTGGAGATACCCAGTACGGTAAAGATGACACGCCAGCTATTGTAGATAGAGTGCTGCGTTCCTTTGCAGAAGCAGTAGAGCACCATAAGTTTTTACAAAGTAAATATAAAATTGGGCAGATTGCACTACCCCAATTGGGTGATTGCATTGAAGGTATGACAAGCCAAAAAGGTAAAGTTATGGGGCGTCACGATATTGGCGTAGCCCAACAAGTACAAGTAGGACGCCGTATCCTTATGAATCAAATTAAAGCTATGGCACCGTTTGCATCAAAGATTATTGTTCCCGTGGTTCCAGGTAACCACGATGAAGTCCAGCGTTTCTTGGTATCTCGCCCAGAAGATTCCTGGCAGATTGAGATTGTTCGCGCTGTAGAAGATGCGTGTTTAGAAAATGAGTTCCTTAAAGACAGAGTTGAGTTTAGATATCCAGCCAAAGATGACAGCACCCTTGCCGTTAACTTGAGTGGAACTCTGTACGGAATGGCACACGGACACCAAGCACGAGATATGGTGAAGTGGTGGTCAGGTCAGGTAATGGGTCGTTGTTCAGTAGCAAACGCTGACATACTCAATGTTGGACACTTGCACCATTACGATGTTCAAAGCGTTGGTATGCGATTGTTCATCCAGAACCCTGCAATGGATAACGGGTCAGCTTGGTTTAGAGATAAATCAGGCCTTGAATCTCATCCAGGAATCACATCTTTAGTAGTTGGTGAAGGATTTGATGCCCGTCGTGAGTTAGTAGTACTAGGTGGGTTTCGCTAGCCTATAATGTAGTCATGCCAGGACCACATCAAAACATTCAAAATCTCGGCGCTGCTGGGATGTATGGAACCAATACCAATTATGGTGGTGGCGGTGTTCCTGTTGCACGAAGCGAATTAGATTTCCTTCGTCTTGGTGTTGGACGCCAACCTTCCGCAGAGTATCCAGATGGCTATCTCGGAACAATTAGAACTCGTCGTGATGACCGTGGTCGTCCAGGTTCTACATCAGAAAATGTTTTAGATTCACTTAAAATTCGTATTGGACAACGCGGTTACCAACGCGGTGTTCACAAAGGCGAGCGCATTGACCAATCAAGTTATTACTATCCAGAAGGATTAGATAATGCTCGTGGAATTCGGCGCCAAATGAAATCTGTTCAAGAAGGTAATGTATACCTATCAAAGAGAAATGCAGATGCACAACATCTAGCACCAGCTCCACACTTACCTAACGACGGTAAAGCAGGTCCTGCTGCAAAGAGTGACTCACCTATGGGCGTTAACCTCAACCGAGCTAAGCGACTTAGTTCACTATCACCGAATTGGAAATAAATGCCAGGTAGAAGCGCAGACGGTGTTTACTCCCGCAAACCATGGCAAGCACCTCCAGAGGCTGCTTACCCACCACAGGCATACATTGGGCCATTTCAATCTAATCAAGAACGTCTACTCAGCCAATCATTGGCCGTTAACTCAATGTCGGGCGAAGAAATCCAACAATATGTACGCCCACCTATGCCTCAGATTAAACTATTTCCAGAGAAGTATGGTTACACCGATACTGAAATAAGTATTGAAGACATAATTGAGCTACCAGGACGCTCACAACAGCGTGTAGAGTCTGACTTTAGCCAAAGCCCTAACACACCGCAGAGTTCAAGTCGTAACGCCTTAGGAGGAGCCGTCTAATGTCAAAAAAATCAACAACGCTTTCTGCTGGAGCACGTAAAGCGGTAAAAAAAGCAGAAAAAATTGGCGGAAAACTTAAGCCATCTGGTAACGGACAAACTGTTGTATCAACTGAGCACTATACTGATAAAGGTACTACTGTTCCTAAAGCAGTAGTTGAAGGCCAAGCTGACAGCACAGGAGAAATTCGTACTTTTCCAATTAAAGGAAAACTTAGTAAGTTTAAACAAAATATGGGTAAAGCAGAGTCAAGAGCAGCAGCTTTTATTAAAGCTAGCTCTGAGGGAAAGTTATTTGAGGGGCGATAATGGGACGTAATAAAAAAGATTTTCATAACGATATTATTGTTAATCGGTTTCCTGATATAAAAGACCCTAAAAAATGGGTTCCTATGACAGAGGCTGTTGAAGCAAAAGAAAAGGCGTCAAAAAATGAAGAATGACCCAGGGCTATTTACCGACTCAACTGGAGAAGGTATGGCAGGGGCAGAAGACGTCCGCCTATCTACTCAGCGCGAATTAAAGACCCAATACAACGGTTCTAAGCCATGTATTGAGTGTGGAACACTACTAAATCCAGTACAATCATTACACGCAGAACTCTGCTCAACCTGTTTACGCAGGAAGTCAGCAAAGCTACTCAAAGGACGGATGGCATAATGGGCGTTTTTAAAAAATTAGATGCTGGTTTATCTCGGCTTACTAACAATGCCGTTACTAAAAGCCAAAACAACAACGCACGAGAAGCTCGTACTGCTGCGTTTAACAAAGGAAAAACCTCTTTTAGCGCAAACAATCTTTCAAGCGAACAACCTGTTCGTAAAAACGATTCAAGTGTTTGGTAAGGACAAATAATGCATCTACTTAAATCATTTAATGACCGACGTGTTGCCAAAGGTGCCGCCAAAGCAGTAGAGAACAACAAGTGGTCACAGATTCAAGCAGGACACGATGCAGGAGCCTTTGCTCCTGGACGTAATGTTGATTGGAGTCCTACTGCTGGACAAAAAGCAGCCGAATCACAAGCAACATTTAACACAGGAACTTGGTAAAGGAACCCACATGACAGTAAACGCATCACGTTCACAGAACGCATCGCTTTTAGAAGGCGCAACAGATGGCAAATATCGCAAGCGCCGTCCAAATACAACAGTAATCCCAGGTATGGGTGACCAAGATGTTGTAAAGAATCGCGCTGGACTACATCCATATATGAACTATGGTTTCATCAACTCAGAAGAGCCATCTAAAGTAAATCCCGTAGGTTAATTATGGCTAATTTAGTTCCAGACCGTGCTAACGATACAAAACGTGCTCCCCATACTTCTTTGTCTAAAACAGCCATGAAAACTTGGGAAAACGAAACTGTCACAGGAAATGACAATCCAAAATGGAAATGTGACAATTGCGGTAACAAAGGTGCACAAGATTACGCAGGTCAAGGCCGTGTGTGTGAGTCTTGTGCTTCAGATTTGGGGTTTTAAATAATGCCTACTCCAAAAGATAGAGCAAACGATTCTGGTCGTGTATCAAATCACGAAGAAGACCGCAATGATTATTTCGGCCGTAAATTTGGATATGAATTAGCAAACCCACAGCCTGATACTCACGAAGCTGAGTATGACGAAGCAAATAAGCGACTCTAATGAAGCCAACAACACCACAGTTTCCAGAGCCATCTGATGACCGTCCTGAAGGTTGGGATTATTTAACCCCAGAATCTATGGATGAAATGTCACAGCACTTTTCTAAAGAAGAAAAGAAAAAGGATAAGTAGTGTCTGATTTGCCAGAAGACCGTGGTCCTAGTTCACTTCGTGTAAGTAACTATGACCCATCTAATCCTGTTCATAAAGGGTTATTAAACAGACAACACCTACATCGTGGTGCTCCCGTCAATGCCCATATTGATGCACGTCCAGACAAGATTACTATGCCAGTTGCACCAGGCATGGAAGTAGAACCTAAACTTTCAGGTCGCCATATGACCAACGAAGAAAACGCAGGGTATGTAGTTCCCGCAAAAGATAGAATTAAATTACCAAAGCCAAAGCCAATTATTAAGACTGATGCTCCATCTATGGAAACACCTAAAGATGCAGGGTCTATCTATAGTAAGCCTCGTGTAGACAAAGAGGCTGCAAAAGCTGATGCCGCTGCACGCCAAGCAAAGATTGCAGCAGCATTAAAAAAGCGCGGGGAAAAACCAGCCAAATAATCTGTGATAAGATTAACTCGGTCTACTACAAGGAGCAACTATGACACTTGACCTTTCCACTTTAAAGAGCGCAAAAGTCGACCCTAATGAACCAATGATGCGCTTGATGAAGTGCCTTAAGTGCAAGACTATTGATGAAATCCCTGGTTACTCTGGCCCAGAAGGCGGAGAGAACACCGTTGAATTTGATGAGGCCCTACGTTTCTTTGTAGACCAGCACATTGATAAAGGGTGCACCAACCGCGATGACCGCGTTATCTATTATTTGCCTGTTCGTTTTTGGATTATTCCAAAGGTAAAAGAAGGCATTATGAAGCAGATTCAAGAAGGTGCCCAGGGTTTAGATATTTTTGGTACCAATTTCTATGCAACTAAAGAGAATTTTACAGCAGATGCAATGACTTGTTGGATTGCACACAAGCAAACTAAAGATTGTGGCGATTACAAAAGTGATAAAAAGCTTCTTAAAGCTGATACAGCCAAAGAGCGTTTAGATGCAGGGTTAGAAAAGGAAAGTAGCGGACCAAAGGTCTACCTTTGTGATTACTGCCCAGTTAAGTCCGTAGTCCAAGAGAAAGCCTTTAAGCAACAGGGTCTGTATAGCTAATGGCTAAGGCTAAAGAACCTGAAGAGGTTGAAACAGCCTTTTTAATCGTAAAGCGCCCAGATGGGTCGTTTTATGCCACTACCAGTATGGATGCGCCCTTAAAAATTGGGCGTAAAGCGACAAATGCGGACGTAAAGCACGGGTGTCAAGACATCCTAGAGGTGGTTAAAAACTCAGAATTAAGCAACATTATTGTTGCCGAAATGATTGCCGCAGCGACCCCAAACGAGAAAGCCACGGCCAGTTCAATACTTCAAGCCCTATCTGACAGGGGTATACTGTAACTACACAGTGAAGGGTGGCCTCCTATGGCGTTCATCGAAATGTCTTGCACGTGCATGGCATCTTTTCAAATTGATGTTGAGGAAAACGAAACGCTGGCTGTTTTATGGGCGCAACAATTTGTTGGTGCACATCAAGCGTGTGGTTTTATGACAAAAACTGCTGTCGATGCTCCAGAAAAGCATCGCAAATTTGAGTTTGAATCTGACATTATGTACAAGGAAAAGAAAGAAAAAGAACTATAATAACTAAATGAGTTTATATGAGGCTGTAACAGTAGAGCCTTCAGAAACCTCCTACTTTAGTAACCCCCAAGCTGGGTTAGACCCACGCCTATTCCGTGATAACCAAATGGTTGGTAGCGTCCGTGATGGCATCCTTCGTATTTTATTTGAACACCTTCGCAACAACTATTACAACCCTGAAGCTTACGTTCACGCTTGGATAGCGGGTTCAGGCGTATCGTTTCAATGGGCCGCTAATCGTAGTCCAGCAGATTTAGATTGTCTTGTAGGAGTTGATTACATTCGCTTCCGCCAATCGAATACAAAATATGCGGGCTTTAGTGATAAAGAGATTGCGGATATGTTTAATGAAAATTTCCGTGAAGACCTGCACCCAAAAACTGAAGAGTTCATGGGCGCATTTGAGCTTACATTCTATGTCAATGTTCAGACGGATATCCGTAACATCAAACCTTACGCTGCATATTCATTAACTGATGATGATTGGACTGTTGAACCACAGAATCTAACAGTAACAGTTGGTAGAGATTGGGAACGCAAAGTAACCCGCGATGAAAATATGGCGGTTGAAATTCTGACCCGTTATTCAGAAGCGTTATCTAAGATTGGTACAGCAACAACAGATGCTGCACGACGCAACGCTGAAGCTGCACTTAAACTATCTATTGAACAAGGCGCGGCTTTGTTTGAAGATATACATCATGGAAGAAATGCTGCGTTTAGCCAAAGCGGACAGGGTTATTTAGACTACTCTAACTACCGTTGGCAGGCAGGTAAGTCATCAGGAGTTGTACAAGCACTAAAACAGTTAAAAGATTTGTCTAAAAAGACACGTCAAGAGTTTGAGTCCCAGACCTACGGTATGGAACTTCCAGATGCTAGGGTTCTGATTCGCAGAGCAATATCATCTAAATAGTAAACTAACTATACGGAGAAATACATTGTGGCAATTGTAATGTTTGTCGATGGCGTATTACGCCATAATTCCAACTCCCCTATCTATGCGGGCATGGCGCTATACCGCATGTTCAGCGAAGATATGCGTGTAGTTTTACTATCAGAAGAAAAAGAAAAAACACACCGCTGGTTATTAGAGCACAAAGTAAATACTTATGATGACTTGGTAGATAACACCGCACCAGGTATTTTAGAAAACCCAGAGCTAGAACAGGTTAAGTACTGTCGCTCACAAGGTAAAGTAGAACTAGTAGTTACAGCCAATGTTGAACTTGCCAAAGAATTACTAGAGCAAGGCATAGACACCTTACTGTTTCTACACCCTAATTATTTGCGCCCAGAATTTCGTCCAGATGGACGCCAAGGCGTTCGTAGTTGGAAAGCCATCGAAGAAGAGATGGATAAGCAGATGGAAATGCTAAAGGAAGACCCACGGGTTTGAAACTGATATATCTGGGTGCTGAGGTTCCTTCTAACCGCACCCTCCTTGAGACAACCACAGCCAACCACGTTGGCGTGAGCTATTGGCGCCTTGTTAAACGCGGGTTGCCTAAGACTAAGGTCTATCTATTAGAAAACTACTTCAGCAAAGACACCCACATCTATGTCCATGCTGGTATTCCCAAAGTTGAAAAACTGGGGCCAAATGAATTTGAAGAGTTTGCAGCAGGATATGAAGAGTTCGTTGCTAATAACATTGACCGCCTTACTACCTTTAATGAAGTAACCCATCCAACACTTGACCCAGCCTTCGTAGAGGAGCAACGGCGTACTTGTTGGGCCGAGGTACCTCCAGGTAAGTTCCAACCTATCTGGCAGTCCCAGACGGGCCCTGAAGGCCTCAAGGCTATGGTTGAGTCCTACCTGGACATAGGAATTATGGGCGATGATATTGAATACGAGACCCAACTATCCTCAGTAACCAAGACTTATTTTAATAAATACGGCACCAGGTTCCACGCTATCAATACCGCTAAGCCTGACAACCTCAGGCAGGTCAAGGTTGAATCAGCTAGTAGCCTGTCGTGGATAGCACCCATGTTGCACGGTGAAACTATTATCTGGGACGGAACAAGATTAGTTCGATACCCCAAGAAGATGAAAGAACAAGCCCGAGTTAGGTACAGCGCTATCTATGATAAAGCTGGTCTAAGCTATGACTTGATTATGGAAGACGACCCACAAGAGGTGTGTCGATTAGCAGTATGGTCATTTGAACAACTTGAAGCGAGGTTAAACAACATGCACGGTAACGAAGATGACGCACTGTTACACGATAACAACGAGTGGAGTGAAGTGGAGCAAAGTGGGGAAACTACTCCTGCACATAACGATAACAAGGGGGGTGGGATGCGGAAACTTGAACCCCGAAATCCAGAAGAAATGGGCAATTTACCCGTCTTTGGATACACCTATAAGTCAGTTGTAGAGCAAGATGAAACAGGTAATGATGTCATTAAAGATGTATCTGTTGTGCAGTCACAAGACACTAGTTTACGTCAATGCGATACATGTTTTGTAGCTTCTAACTGCCCTGCATTTAAACCCCAAAGTGTATGTGCATTCAAGCTTCCTATTGAAGTAAAGACTAAAGACCAACTAAAGAGTTTGATTAACGCAATCATTGAAATGCAGGGACAACGCGTTGCTTTCATGCGTTTTACCGAAGAAATGAACGGTGGATACGCAGACCCCAATGTTTCGCAGGAGATTGACCGACTGTTTAAGTTAATTAAAACTACTAAAGAATTAGATGATTCACGAGAGTTTATTCGCATGACAGTTGAACGCCAAGGCGGTGCTGGAGTACTTAGTTCTATCTTTGGAGACAAGGCACAAGCACTCCGCGAGCTACCAGATAACGGGTTAAATGAAGAACAAACAACTCGTATTATTCAACAATCTATAGAAGACCAGTAACAAAACTTGTATGCGATAAGAGTGTGATTTATCGCATGAACAGGTGTACTCCCTAGAGTTGCAAAGTGGTGGGCCTGTAGATTAGGGTCAGGTCAGTTACACTATCAACCTCTCCGATTTTTGGAGACGATTATTTAATAGAGAGAAGGAAAAATGGCCTTGTCGTTTCGTTTGGCAGAAGACTTTCTTAGCACATATCGAGAGAAGAAAGTTCCTTGGGGATATCAAGATGCGGCAGGTAATTCGGTGGGGGAGATAACCTTCCTTCGTACCTATTCAAGACTTAAAGAAGATGGAACCAAGGAGACTTGGGTCGATGTATGTGAGCGGGTCATCAATGGCATGTACTCGTTGCAGAAAGACCACGCTAAATCCAACCGACTTCCGTGGAATGATGCCAAGGCTCAAGCCTCAGCTAAAGAAGCTTTTGACCGTTTGTTCCAGTTAAAGTGGACACCACCAGGTAGAGGTCTATGGGTAATGGGAACGCCCCTAGTAAATGAGCAGAAGAACTCTGCTGCTTTGCAGAACTGTGCGTTTGTGTCGACGGGTTCTATGACCAAGACTGACCCAGCTAAGCCTTTTGCTTTCTTAATGGAAGCCTCCATGCTTGGCGTGGGAGTTGGCTTTGACGATAAAGGCGCCGATAAAGATTTTAATATTTATGAACCATTACAAGGAGAACCATATGTCATCCCCGACACCCGAGAAGGCTGGGTCGAGAGCACCGCAGCCCTCATCAATTCCTACCTCAGACCAGATACGAAAGCTCCAGTATTTGATTACAAAGGAATCCGTCCAGCGGGCGAACCAATCAAAACATTTGGTGGTACAGCAGCAGGAGCAGAACCTTTAATCCGTTTACACGGTCATGTTAATAGAATCTTTGGAGGACGTGCAGGTGAAAAGCTTAGTCGTGTGGATATTGCTGACCTCGGTAATCTTATCGGTGTGTGCGTCGTTAGTGGCAACGTTCGTCGTTCTGCTGAACTCTTAATGGGTCGCTTGGATGACCAAGACTTCCTTAATCTAAAGAACCCTGAAAGATTTCCCGCCCGTAATTCATATGATGCTAAGAGCCCAGGTTGGGCTTGGATGAGTAACAACTCTGTATCAGTAAATGTGGGCGATGACCTATCTGCAATCGTGGATGGAATCGCCCGTAATGGTGAGCCAGGAGTTATTTGGATGGATGTATCTAAGAAGTATGGTCGCCTTGCTGACCCTGAGAACAACAAGGATTGGCGTATTGCAGGATACAACCCATGTGCTGAGCAATCATTAGAAAGCTTTGAGTGCTGCACATTGGTAGAGACTTACCTCAATCGTCATGACAATTTAGATGACTTCAAGCGCACTCTCAAGTTTGCTTATCTCTATGCTAAGACTGTTACTCTCTTGCCTACCCATTGGGAAGAGACAAACGCAATCATGCAACGCAACCGCCGTATTGGTACATCAATTTCGGGCGTTGCAAACTTTGCAGATAATAAGGGATTACCAGTTCTTCGTAAGTGGATGGACGAGGGATATGCAACTATCAACTCTTATGATAAGTCTTATTCAGAGTGGCTTGGTATCCGTGAGTCTATTAAAATGACTACTGTTAAGCCTTCAGGCACAGTATCTATCTTAGCTGGAGAGTCTCCTGGAGTTCATTGGCCTGTTGGCGGTAAGCACTTCCTTCGTGCTATTCGTTTTGCTAACTCTGACCCAATGCTCCCTCTCTTTAAGATGGCTAACTATCGTGTAGAACCAGCGAGTGAGTCACCTGAGACAACCTTAGTAGTGTTCTTTCCTGTTGAGTCCAACGCTGTTCGTTCAGAGAAAGAAGTTTCTATCTATGAAAAAATGGCGCTTGCTGCAACAGCACAACGCTACTGGTCAGATAACTCTGTCTCTGTAACAATCTCATTTAATACTGAGACTGAAAGCAAAGATGTTGGAACCGCTCTTCATATGTACGACGGTCAGCTAAAGACTGTTTCGTTTCTTCCGTCAGGCAATCATGTTTATCCTCAGATGCCCTACACTCAGATTACTCAAGAAGAGTATGAAGAGTACAAGATGACTCTCTTCCCTATCGACTTTGCTGGTGTCTATGCTGGTATGGCTAGTGATGCAATCGGAGAACAATACTGCACCACAGATTACTGTGAAGTAAAACTAATTAAAGACAACATATAAAACTACATAAAAGAGCCCCTAGCTAATTAGCTAGGGGCTTCTTTATTTAAGTTAAGAGACGCAGTATTGGCTAGGGAAAGGCTCCATCATGACCAAACTTGGCGGGAGAAAAGTGAGATTACCCGATTAAAAAACCCGCTTTGACGCCTCTTAACTAAACTTAGTCCCACTCCTCTTCGTCATCTACTTCAATGATTTCATCTTCATCATCATCATCTTCATAGGGAATAGCAGTTGGGTCGTTGTTGGGGTTCCAATCAGGTGACGGAATAATATCTCCTGTGAACCCAGCCATTATGCTTCTGCCTTGTAACTAAGCTCACCGTAGAACGATAGTGGCTTGCCTTTTGCATCAAGGTTCTCTCCTGCAACCATCTTCACAGATTTGCGGGGAGTTGATTTGATTACTTCTTCTTTAATAGCACGCTTACCAGCCGAGGCATTAGACCATGCTGAGTAGGTCTCTTCGTCTAAAGCTAATTCATTATCAGCCATTACAAAGAAAGTCTGAGTGACCGCAGACCACGCTGCTCCTTTAATATCAGCCTTCGTTAAGTGTGCCTTGAAGACTTTGCTTACTTTTTTTACCATCTACTTGCTCCTTGTTTATAGGTGTATTTAGTTTAATGGATAATCTTTAGTTGTCAATAAAGAGATAGCGACCTGACAACCACGCGTTACTTGCCGTGCCTGATGCTGCTGTAATCAGATTAGTATATGTAGCGTTCCAATCTCCTTTTTTATTTGAGAACACCCAACTTGCTACTGATGCTGTTGCATTAGAAGTACCAACCATAAACTTAGTTGAGCCGTCAAGGTTAGTTACAAACCAACGAGCGTTAGCATAAAGTGTAGTCTGAGCATTACCGTTGCTGTATCGGGCAATATAAGGTGTCGCAGTACTATCCCACGCTACACCAGCTTTAACCGCAGGGTTATCTGTTCCACCAACAGAGATAACATCAGGTGAACATGCAGGGGAGAACATAGCCGTTCTATTGCTATCGTTACCCGTTGATGCTACAACCTGTACATTGTTGGCTTTAAGAGTTGCAAGAAGTGTTGCCATGCCGTCAGGCATCTTACAATTAGCAAAGACTCTTCCCTGAGATAAGCTGACTACTGAGATGTTGAACTTAACTCGGTTAGCCACTACCCAGTCTAGTGCAGACTTAACTGCATCAAGAGAATAGATATACGGGTTGCCCGCATCTGTCATGCCCACAATTCTAATAGGAATAACTTTTGCGCTTGGACTGACCTTAGTAATGATAGATAACATCTGAGTACCATGACTAAAGGCAGCGTTCTTAGTTGCGGGTAGGTTAGCTGAGCCAGTACCTTCCATAAAACTCTTCTTATTAGGACATACGCCAGCACCTCCCTCTACTGTACAGACTTCATAGACGATATTGGGGAAAAGACTTGTATTAACCCCGTTATCAATAAGAACTAAGGTTGGTGGTGTCTCTGCGTGTACTGGAGTAATGCCCAATACTAAGACTGATAGTAATGCAATTAGAACTCTCTTCACTTTATCCTCTTCCGTTTAAGTGTGCGGGTAATGATGCAAATAGTATGCCGTTCTCAAATCCACCCAGCAACATATCTTCTAAATCTGTTGCTTTCTTCTTTACTAACAAGCTTCGTACTTGCTCAACACTAGCCAAGAACAACCGTTTTTCTTTCTCTGCCATGTCTTCTGCTTTACTCATAGTGAACCTCTTTTATTTCTACTAGACGCCAATCATAATCGTTCGTGTACTTCATCTGCTCTAAGTGTTCGATACTATCTGCATAAGCAAATATCTCAAAATCGTTCACTCCAAGCCCATCTTTTTCTTCATCAGGGTTGTACTTGCCAAAAGAGATGTACTCCTCAAACACTAAGTCCTCAGGCATATCAAACCATCTGAGTACAGCTGTTACACCAATAGGCTTAATAACTGTCATGCGCTCACCGCGTTTGTGTTGGCAAGCTTTTGATTTAACTCTTGGATAACTGTGTCCTCTAATTCGGGGGGAAGAGTAAACCAGCCACTATTACCATCATAATAATTACCCTCAGTAAAACGAACCTCCATGCTATCCCAATCAATTTCCCAACTTTTAGACTCTAAGTTGTACTTAACTACATAATGCAATTCTTTATTCATTACTCTCCCCCTCTTTTACTTCTATCCATACAAAACCGTCTTGGTGCTTAGTAATCTGACCCAAGATATCAAACCATTGTTGGTCTACCTCAGCTGTTATTGTGTACTTCATAATCCTTCTCCTTTGTATATAGCCACGCCCGCACAGTTCTCTTCGTTACAGCAACGCTCTAAGCATGGGTCTTCACAATTAAACTCATCACAGTCTTTGTAATCTAAGTGCTCATACCTAATCCAATCCGAGCCACAACTCTCACATTTCCAGCCGTCATGTTCTTCTTGTAAAACTTCTCCTAAATTACCCATTATTCTCCCTCATAACTATCATCACAAGCATTACAAGACTTAGTATTGTCTAAGCACCATGGGCATATCAACTTTTTACTCATAAATCTTCTCCATTTTCATCTTGATAAATAAGCGTTTTAGTAAAACCCACTCCAAAATCATCAGCCACCCAATCCTGTATGTAATCTAAAATAGACTCAGTAGTAATCTCAGCATCAGGTTCATTTTCTTTTATATCTTCAATGATGTCAGGCACACTATAACTAACAACTCTCATTACATTTATTCGTGTAGGAAGCTTATTCATCAGTTTCCTCCGCATATTAAACATGAGTTTGCATGATGAGGAGTGCGGTCTTCGCACCCTAAGCAATCTCTCCACTCAACATCAGATAGATAACCTTCTCTTTGTCTGTCTGCTACTAAGCTGTACACAGCCCATTGACCAAAGCCTTCATATATGTACTGGCATAACTCATTAAACGACAAACTACCTTTATATCCTTGTGCCATTACATATTCTCCTTAATACAATCCGCGTATGGGTATTCGTGTGGCTCTGCATCTTCGCAACTGCACCAACCAAAGCGTTCAACCTGCGTAACATGAGTGAGGTCTGCAACCTCTGACCAACTCATAGGCATTTGACTGTAACAAGCTTGGCATATAGCGCGAGAGTCACCCGTGAACCAATCCTCAGCTATGTCGTTGCACTCATCACAAGTAATGGTGTCGCCCAATCCTTTTACTGCTATGTATTCACTCATTTAATTAACTCCCTTGCTAGGTCTAAGCGGTCGTTATCTCCCGCTTCCTCAATAGTTTGCCAATCCGCTTCCGTCCAATGAGTAGTGTCAATGACCTCAAAGTCACCTGCACACGCTGACCCAAAAGTTCCATCTGCTGTAAAAAAATACTTACTCATCAATCTCTCCCTGTTTAATCGCTAGTAGTTTTAGTTCAGGTGTTAAGCACTCATAGTGATAGCGGTTGTTTCCAAACTCACCCATGTCAATCGTTATCTCTTCATCTAAGTAGATATTCTTTTCACACCCATCACACTCATATCCAGCGCACTCTCCACAACGCCAGCCATCATCACAGCTAAGCCTGTTAATGCCTACGCCTACGGTTGAGCCGTCAGCCATAGTCATAACTCCTAAAGTAGGATTACCACAATCTAAGCAAGGGTCATTACTCATCTTATTCTGCCTCATATTCTTGGTAGGTTTGAGTTTGTCTATGCCATACTCTGTACGCCCCACATTTACACTCTCCAAGCGCGGGAACATCTCCGTAGGTAAAACTATGCTTGTGTGTCATTTTATTCGCCCCAATACTTTATGATAGTTTTAATAGTGGTATGAATATGGCAGTCACAATCTTCGGAGGCTTCCCAATTTCCGTCAAAGTGTTTAAGGTTGTCTTCATAAATAGCAGTAACTAACTCATCTATGGTGTATAACTTATTCATCTTCACCCTCCTCTGACCAAAGTTTCTGTGCGGTGAGCCAGTCTTGTATGTACTCATTTAATGCGTCATAGCCCCACTCCATACTAAAAGGTGCGCTGGTCTCAATGACCCGAGCCCACACCTCATCTATTGAGATTTCGGGCTTAATAACTTTGCCATAACTCTCAGGTTCATTTAAGAACTCAACTAAGTAGTCATAAGCAATAAGGTCTACAAAGCCAACCCTATTACTAGTCTTGGTATAGGTGGTAATCTCTGCATGTAACTCTTTAATGTTCATCGTGCCTCCAAGTAGTATCCGTATATTGCGTACTCTTTAATCATGCGTTTAGCACTCGCGTTCGTGCCGACATATTGAGCCATGACCTGTCCAGTCTCAATATCAACTAATCTGATTTCAAGCTTTTTACTGCTCATGTGTCTTGCCCTCCTTGTGAAGGGAGCAATAGTTATGCCCTGCGTGATACCAAAAGAAGTCAGAAGTATCTGTCCACCCACAATAGGCACACTCATAGGTGGTCATACTGTTGCCATGCCAAAGACGGTTGCCTCTGCGGGTTCAAGGAACATAACGCGGGAGAATAAATCCTGCCCGTCTTCCCACTCTTTCCAATCCCCATCTGAGGATAGGTGAAAGTCAGGGAAGGTGTACCGTGCCAAGATGAGTACAGCCGTTACAACTGCGTCATATGGCTTGAAGTTAGTCTTGCAAAAGTTCCATGAAAGGTCTTGCCTGTTGATAATGAAGTTCTCATGTGACTCTGCGCCAACCCCATTAATATCTAAAAAATCGGGGGAGATAGATACATCTAATTCAATATCCCAAGCCATCTCTATAATCTCTGAAACATGAGAGGTAAAGTTATTGAACAAAGCTTGGCTGGGGATAGAACCCTGCTGGTAATAATGTGAGTAACCCATCTTAGTAACCTTCTTCCGTCCATGTAGTCGCACCGCAAAAGTTACAAGTAACTCCAATGCAGGGCTTGGTCTTGTGTATCACGCAAAATGCTTCGCTTTGTTGATAGTTACAGCAAACGCTATTCATTTTATTTGACCTCCTCTAATGAGTCGAACTCGTTCTGTCCGTTGCGAGATTTTCTAAAGGCGTTGGTGAGTTCTTCATAGTCAATCTCGCCGTTCTGCAACTGTTCTAGCAAGCCCTCTGCATCTGATAGATTTGGGGCGTCAAAGTAAATATAGCCACTATCTTCTTCATAGTAACTAATGCGGTAAGTCTTCATTGTGTGCCTTTCGTAGTAGGTGTTCCCTAAGCGTAACCACCCCGCTACCCCCTATTCAATACCTGTGGACAAAGTTATCCACACCCCCCCCCTGTAATTTTTCGGGCGAAACAATCTCCCTTCTTAGTACTAATAGAGAGAGGAAGAGAGGAGAGGGATAGATAAAAGGTGAGGTCTCTCTTCATAGGCTCTCTCTAGCCCTATCAGGCTCTCTCTTCGTATCGCATACCACCAACCAAGCAACTCTGTAAAGCTGGGCGTATCTCTACTCAGGCTAGTACAGGCTGTGACAGTAGCCGAACTCTCTTGCCGACATAGCGATTTATCGACATTTGCGCTCGCAAATGGGCTGTGGATAACTTTATCCACAGGATTTGACACGGGCAGGGAGTTTGTGTTGGACAGTTGATATTTATCTTTAAGCTTATATAGCTGTCTCTGTA
>Ga0214921_10000855_pt1 | contig 54253 bp, 42 predicted proteins | sample LL1505_MetaG_FD_177992 | JGI IMG/M metagenome (GOLD analysis project Ga0214921, IMG submission 177992) | Freshwater microbial communities from Lake Lanier, Atlanta, Georgia, United States - LL-1505 | ecosystem: Environmental > Aquatic > Freshwater > Lake | place: USA: Georgia | collected... | reverse complement strand
GTTTCCCAATTTTTACAGTCCGAATACTTTTACAATGTGGACAATGACAACTTTCACTCGCTTTTTGACTTGATTGAATTTCTGAAATATCAATATCTAAGTCATTCACAATATTCATCAGCTGATGATAGACCAAATGACGATCTTCAACTGGTAACGATTCAATTTTGGCTTGCAATTGCTCTAAATCCATATTCAAATATAATAAAAATATCGTGATATATCAAATTAAACAAAGCCATTGCATTCAAATTTTATCCGGTTTAGAGGACTGTTAGCTGAATTTGTACATTTGCAATAGCCTTCGAATGAATTTTATAAAACTTGCATACCATTGATATCAAAGAGATTAATTACACTTTAATAGATTGAAATTTCAAAACAAAAACCTGCCACGAAGTAATTTTGTTTTTTTGTAATTCGTAGAAACATACGGTCTTATGTCTTTCAAACAAAGACGCACGGCCGTGCGTCTAGACATAAATTCTACCTCCAAATCCTACAAAATTTACCTTTTACCAATCCTAAAGCTGACCACCTAAATTGTGTGGTGAAAATTGTTACTGATAAAGGTGTTGATTTAATAGTAGCAATTGATGAGCATGCAAGTTAATTATCTCGCTTATTTATAAATACTTACAAAATTCACTTAAAATACATAAGGCTTATTTGTAACCTAAATTGAATTAATTAGTGTATCAAAGTATAACTAATATTAATTGATATTTATGAAAAAAATCACAAAATCAATTGCGGTACTGTTACTTTTTTTCCCTTTTGCTTCCATGGCACAAAGTGGAGCAAATATTTATGATAGAATTAACGTATCAGGATTTAACCATGACGTAATAGCAGATGGCAATGTAAATGCCGAATCATCCACCACTACAGCTTTCGATGCCTCATCTGGCAGCGGTGCCGTTTTTTATGCCAAAGGTTTTATGAATAATTTCTCATTCGGTTTACCTACCAATGGGCTAATAAACAGTGAAAGTAATAATGGATTTACTTATCAATTACAACCTTATAACAATAATAATGTTTTAAAGTTACAAAATTCAGAAATTGATACTTTGTACTTAGAAACGCCAAAGGCATTTGAATCAATTTCAGTTTTAGCTGCCACTGGCCGAGGACAATCCTCTTTGAATGTAAGATTTGTTTTTGAAGATGGCACTGTATCAAATTCTTACAATACCAATGTTGCCGATTGGTTTGGAGGACAAAATTATGCTATTAAAGGTTTAGACAGAGTGCAAAGGGTAGAAAACATTGTAGAACAATACTCTAATGACCCAAGATTGTATGACCGTATATTTGTATTAAACGGCACAGATAGTCAAAAGAAAATTACAAAAGTAGTTTTTGAAAAAACTGATGCGAATGCAAGCTTTTTAGGAGTTTTTGCATTATGTGGTGTGAACAATTATTCAGCCCCATTGCCTGTTGATTTTATTTCTTTTGAATTAACAAAACTAGGTGAAAATGTGATAGCCAACTGGAAAACCACTCACGAAAAAGATTGCAAAAACTTTGAAATAGAATACAGCGAAGACGGAGAAAATTGGAATGTTGCAGGTTTTGTAGATGCCAATAACCATTTTGGTAGCATCAATCAATATCAATTTCTGCATCAATATCACATAAATGGCACTATGTATTACAGAATAAAACAAAATGATTTTGATGGGAAATTTAGTTATTCAAAAGTAGAAAAAATAGAAATCTATACTGATTTTATACAAATTAGCCCCAACCCTGCAGAAAACTACTTAGAAATAGACAATTTATGCAAAGAGGAAGTAGATTATGACATTTGCGATATGTATGGCAAAGAAATTTTGAGAGTATCTCTAAGACCATTTCAAAAATACGCTTTAAACGTAAGTGAATGGGCCGAAGGCATGTACATTCTCAGCTCCAACTCAGAAAGCTCCATGAAAAAAACTGTAAAGATTGAGATTAGGAGGTAATTGAAATTATTTAATTTAGTAATTCATTACGAATTCATCTTAAATAAATATATCTTAAACAAAATCACTTTTTTATCGCCTTTATTTTCAACAGAATGAGGAATATTGCCGTCAAAAAACATACTATCTCCTTCAAACAATTCTATGGTATCATCTCCAATTTCATAAATCACTTTTCCTGAAATGACAAACACTTGTTCTAATGCTTCGGTAGAAATTGGTTTTCTGTATACTTTGGGTGGCACAGTTACGATGGTAGTTCGCATGTGCATATTGTTAACATCTTGACTAAGAATACTTTCGTAAATCAATTCCTGTGAATCATCTCTTGATTCTATCTCTCTTTCGCTACGTCTAACAATTAAATAATTACTTGCATTGCCTGCCGCCACTAAACTTACCAACTCAGACAAAGGCACTTCAAGCGCCACTGCTATCCTGTGCAATACTGGCAAAGAGGGAACTGCTCTAAAATTCTCAATTTTCGACAACAAACCCGCTGTAATATCTGCTTTGGAGGCAACTTCGGTAAGGTTAAGTTTACTTTTTTTCCTTATTTCATTAATTTTTTTTCCAATCAAACTTAGGCTATCGCTTTTCATACACAGATTATAAGTTCAGGATATTTTTTCAAATATAAACAAATTAACTATTTGTAAACATTTTAGCCAATAATATTTAAATACATAAAATTTTTTATTGACCTAAATAAATGTTCCTACCTAGTAATTTTTGTTGTTAACCGATTTATATTAAAATTTAACCTACCATTTAATTTTAGTTTAATAAATACTTTATATGTTTGCACAGTAAAGAATAAATAAAAAAAATCCTAAAAAAAAGGAGATACCTCAAAAACCCAATCAAAATGAAGTTAAAATTCTTATCAATTTTACTTTTGCTACCAAGTTTTGCAATTTTTGCACAAACAAAACATACGGTAAGCGGAACTGTAAAAGATGCAGCTAACGGCGAAACTCTCATAGGAGCTGTAGTGCAGGTAAAAGATCAAAAAAAGGCAACCCTTAGCAATGAATATGGTTTTTATTCACTAACCTTAGTTGAAGGTGAATATGTAATAGTGGTGAGTTACATTGGTTTTGAGAAAAAAGAGTTTCAAATAAACCTAACTGGGAATGTAAAACTTGATATTGAACTTGCTACCCAAAGCTTAACTACCAAAGAAATTATTGTTTCAGCTACTAAAGAAGATGAAAACATAAAATCCAACGAAATGAGTACCAACAAGTTGGATATAAATACTGTAAAAAAAATGCCTGCATTACTTGGCGAGGTAGATGTGGTAAGAAGCATCACCTTGTTGCCAGGCGTGAGCACAGTTGGTGAAGGTGCATCTGGTTTTAATGTAAGAGGTGGTGCAATAGACCAAAATTTGGTTTTGCTAGACGAAGCTCCGGTTTATAATTCATCGCATTTATTTGGTTTCTTTTCAATATTTAATCCTGATGCGGTAAAGGATGTAAAATTATTTAAAGGTGGTATGCCTGCTCATTACGGAGGTCGTCTTTCGTCGGTTTTGGATGTAAGAATGAAAGAAGGAAATAGCAAAAAATTCGCTACGCAAGGTGGTATTGGTTTAATTTTTAGCCGTTTAACAGTGGAAGGTCCATTGAAAAAAGACAAAGGTTCATTTATTATAGCTGGTAGAAGATCGTATGGTGATTTATTTTTAAAATTATCGTCCAACGAAGATTTAAGAAATTCATCACTTTATTTTTATGATTTTAGTACAAAATTTAATTATAAAATAGGGTCAAAAGACCAAGTATTTTTATCTGGCTATTTAGGAAGAGATAAATTTGGTGCACCAGAATTTGGTTTTAACTGGGGAAATAGCACTGCTACAGCACGTTGGAACCACATTTTTGGCACAAGATTGTTTTCAAACTTAACCGCATTTGTAAGTAATTATGATTATGAATTGGGTACTTTAGGCAATACGCAAGATGTATTCAACTGGAAATCAAGACTAATTAATTATTCTGGTAAATATGAATTCAGCTATTTTATGAATCCAAACAACACCATTACTTTTGGTGCTCAAAGTATTTTTTATGAATTCAGACCATCGTTAGTAAAAGTGAAAAGTAAAGGTATTGCAGGAGCAGACATCAAAGAGCCTTACCAACATGCTTTAGAAAATGCAGTTTATGTTGGTAATGACCAAAAAATAGGACCAAGATTATCACTTAGTTATGGACTTAGATTCTCTTATTTTTTCAGATTAGGGGCTGATAAAATATACAAATACGGCACTCCTGCTGATTTAAGAGAGTCAAAACCGGTGATAGATTCTACTCAATACAGCAGTAACGAAGTTTTTGCTGCTTCGCCCAACTTAGAACCAAGATTATCAGCCAAATATGAACTAAATGATGTTTCTTCTGTTAAATTTTCTTACAATAGAAATGCACAATACATTCATTTATTATCAAACACCGCTGCTTCAATTCCTTTAGATATGTGGACACCAAGTTCTCCCAATATTAAACCTCAAATTGCTAATCAAGTTGCATTGGGTTATTTTAGAAACTTAAAAAACAACATGTTTGAAACCTCTGTAGAAGTATTTTACAAACAAATGGAAAACCAGTTAGATTTTATTCCTTATGCACAACTTTTGCTTAACACCAAAAGAGATGGAGATGTATTGGCAGGTAAAGGAAGAGCCTATGGTGCTGAGTTTTATGTAAGAAAAACAAAAGGTGCTGTAACAGGTTGGTTGAGTTATACTTTAGCTAAAACAGAAAGAAAAGTAACAGGCCTAAGCAACGACAATTGGTACCCAAGCAGATTTGATAAAAGACACAATATCAACCTTGTGGCTATGTACAAAGTAAAAGAACGCAAAACCTTGTCATTAAACTCAGCTTATGGTTCTGGCACCCCAAGTACATTGCCTAATCAAAAAGTAATGATAGATGATGTAACTTACTATTTTGGATCTGCACAAATAAGAAATAATTACAGAATACCAGCTTATTATAGAATTGATTTGGCTTTCACAATGGAAAACAAGAAAAAGAAACCAGAACAAAGATGGGAAAGCGAATGGGTATTTTCACTTTATAATTTAACCAACAGAAAAAATCCATTTACAGTTTATATTCAGCAAGATGTAAACAATCCTAACATTTCTCAAGGTTTCAAATATTCAGTTTTTGGCTCTATTATTCCTGGTATCACTTACAACTTTAAATATTAATAATTACTAATATGAAAAAAATATTCATTCTTTTGGCGAGCGTTTCCTTATTGGGAGCTTGCCGTGAAAAAATTGACTTAAAATTTGATGACGAAGGCACAACTGCCCTAATTGTTGAAGGTTATGTAACGCAAGGAGACCCAATTTCTACTGTAAAACTTACTACTACCAATCAATATAATAATGCGAGTGCAAACCCTACAGCTCAAAATGTAGAGTATGTAATTATCAAACGTACTGATGCAAGTATGCTAGAAACTTTAGACACCTTAAAACAAGACAACAAAGATGCATCTGTTTGGAAATCAGCTGGTAAATATACGCCAGCATTGGGTGATATTTACAATCTTGAAATCAAATACAAAGGTGAAATATTCAAAAGCGAAAGTAAAATAAACCGACCGGTAATTGTAGATTCTATAAGTTCATTTTACCAAGAAGAAGGTTTTGGCACAGTAAAAGGTTACCAATTAAACTATGCAGCCAGAGATTTGCCAGGAAAAGGTGAATATTTCTTTTTTGAAAAATGGAAAAATGGTGTAAAATTTTGGGAAACTACAAGTGATAAATTTAATATTTGGGACGACCAAGTGAGCGATGGACTTACATTTCCTCCGCCTGTGTTGTTTGGAATAAACCCAAGTCCAAATACAGATAAATCCAATTATAACAAAGACTTAGATTTTCCTTATGCAGAAAACGATTCTGTGGTAATTAAAGCCTTCTCTATCGACAAAGCTACTTATGGTTTTTACGGAGATATTTTGCAACAAGCTTCTACTGCCGAAGGTGGACCACTAGGCCCATTATTTGCAGCACCAATGGACAATGTGCGTACGAATATAAGTAACACTAAAAAAGAAGGTATTCCAGCACAAGGTATTTTCTCTGCAAGAGGAGTGAATGCAGTAGGAATTAAAATTAAAAAGCAGTAAATATCAAATTCAAAATAATTAACAAAAAAGGCTTAGAATTGATTTTCTAAGCCTTTTTTGATTTTACTTTTCAATTCCTGAATATTTTTTATAGGCTGCTCTGTAACCAAAACTTCTTGCTATTGGAGCAATGGTATTCATTAAAAATTTTTGTACACCCACTGGGATATCAGCCAAATAAGACTTGCTATCCAAATATTTCAAAGTTACTAATTCTTGCACTAGCCCTGCCTTGCCATTTTTCATTTTGCCATCTTGGGTAAGTCCGAAAATATTTTCATAAATCAATTCAAAATCTAATGCAGGAGTTACAGTATGAATGTATTCCAAAGGTTCATCTAGGCTATTGTAATGATTATGAGGAATATTTTTGTGCAAAGTAATAGATTCACCCGCTTTGATTTGCTTTTTTTCACCATTCAAAAAAACGGTTAGTTCACCGTTCAACACTTCAAAATGCTCATCTTGCAATGCATGAAAATGATTGGGAACTAATTCACCCTTTGTAAATGCTTTCAGTCTAATTTTAAGACTTTTACCTAGGGTGTCTTTAGCAGTTTCAATAAATTCATATTCATCACCCGTTTCAGCGTTAATTAATATTTGTCCTTTAGTAGCCATAAAAAAGATTAGAGATTTAAGTTTTCCAAAAATAAAAAAAGTCGTTGAAATACAACGACTTTTTTTTACATTTATCATTTATCTGTGAACAGTTATCAGTAAACAGTTATCAGTGATCAGTTATCAGTTAATAGTTAATAGTTATTAGTTATTAGTGAACAGTGTACAATATTAAACTTTAAACCTTAAACCTTAAACTTTTCACTTATCCCCTATCACCTATCACTTATCCCCTGTCACCTGACACCTCTCCCCTATACCGCTACATCATTTTCTCTCAAGGCATCATTCAAAGATGTTTTCAAATCTGTGCTTTCTTTTCTTTGACCAATAATCAAAGCACAAGATACTTGAAACTCACCAGCAGGGAAATGTTTGGTATAAGAACCAGGTATTACCACCGAACGAGGAGGCACATAACCTCTATATTCAACTGGTTCACTGCCTGTTACATCAATTACTTTAGAACTTCCAGTTACTACAACGTTTGAACCTAAAACTGCTTCTTTGCCAATTCTTGCTCCTTCTACAATTATACATCTAGAGCCAATAAAAGCACCATCTTCAACAATTACAGGGGCAGCTTGCACAGGTTCTAGCACACCACCAATTCCTACTCCACCACTCAAATGCACATGTTTACCAATTTGAGCACAGCTACCTACAGTTGCCCAAGTATCCACCATGGTTCCTTCATCTACAAAAGCACCAATATTTACGTAGCTCGGCATTAAAATAGTGCCTTTGCTTAAATAAGCACCATATCTTGCCACAGCAGGCGGTACAATTCTCACTCCCAAAGCATCATAGCCAGTTTTAAGTTTCATTTTATCATGAAATTCAAAAATCCCAACTTCAGAAACTTCCATTTTACGCAAAGGGAAGTACAAAATTACAGCTTTCTTTACCCAATCATTTACTTGCCAGTTGCCATCTTCTGTTGGCTGAGCAGTACGTAAACGACCTTTATCTAATTCTTCTATAATATGCTCAATAGCTTGCACGGTTTCAGCTTGTTGTAAAAGTGAACGATCGTTCCAAGCATTTTCTATAATTTGTTGAAATGACATTGTATAAATTCGGTTTAAAATAAGACTACAAAGTAAAGCTTAATTTTGGAAAATGAGAAAAATATAATGGCTTTTTGAAGGTTTGATGTTATTTCTTTTGACAGATTAATTTAACCACATAGAAACATAGGTATTCTTGATATAAAATTAATTTTCTTTGGTTCTCTAGGTGAAACTTTAGTTTCTATGCTTTTAAAAAAAGTAAAATTCAATCTAAATAAAGATTAACATAGAAAAATCAAAAAATTAAAACTATGTTTCTATGTGGTTAAATATAAAGCGGTGATTTATATTAAAGTAAAACTAAGTTTTATCAAAATTTCACATCAAATCTTCATTTTATAATTATTTATAAAAAAAGCAGCTTCAAGTAAAAAAAACCTTATTTTTGAACATGTTTGGCTCTTTCAAAATCAAATTATGAATTTTATAAAACCTGTATCTAGAAACCTTTTTTTAAAACAATTAGGACTTACAAGTGGCTCATTTTTACTTTTTAATCATTTTATTTACAGTAAAAATACAATCAAAAACCATCCGCAAAAAGATGTTTTATTACAACTTCCAAATAAAAATGAAGACATTTTTAGCTATATTTTTAGAATAAAGGGCAAAATGGATTTCACTTTTTACCGCCAAATTGTGGGTGCAGCCAATATGTTTAAAGAAGGCGACCAAATGATTGGGGTAGCCGCTGCCAATGAGGAAAGCAGAAAATATGCAAGATTACTTTTAGAAAACACAAAAATATCAGACTTAAATTCTCATTATTTATTTCAAGATGAGCTACTTACCTTAATTCAAAATACTACTTTCCCTCAACCAACTCTTCAAAATTGGAAAATGAGGGAACTAAAAAATTTCGTATTAACCAAACCTGAAACTGCCATAAAAGAAATTATGCCTTCTTTGAGCAGTGATATTATTGGTTGTTTGGTAAAATTATTTTCCAACGAAGAATTGATTTCCATTGGTCAGAAAGTATTTAACCCACTGCCTAATAGCAAGATAGGTAGCAAAGGATATTTAAGTGCAAGGGTGCAACCCAACTCCCCTACCGATAATACTGAAGATATTGCGTGGCAAGTTTTTAATGCTTGGTCGTTCGCTGTGGGCGATTTAATGTTGGGAACCAATCCAGTTTCGAGCGATGTGAAATCCGTAGCGGCCATAGAAAAAGCTCTTTTTGAAATCATTACAACATTTAAACTAGAAAATACTTTACCCAATTGTGTCCTGTCACACATTGACATTCAAGCACAAGCAGAAGAAATAAATCCTGGCTCTACTGGAATTTGGTTTCAAAGTATTGCAGGTTCGGTGAATGCCAATAATACATTTGATGTAAGTATTGAAAAAATGTTTCGTCATGTGAGCAAACGCAAAGGAAAATATGGTTTGTATGCCGAAACTGGTCAGGGAGCAGATGCCACCAATGGCCATTCTTTTGGGGTGGATATGGTGATTCACGAAGCCAGAAAATATGGATTTGTAAGGGCTTTGAAATATGATTTAGCCAAAGGCAAAACTGAAAATGAAATTCCGTGGGTGGTAGTAAATGATGTTGCAGGATTCATTGGCCCTGAGGTATTTAGAACTAAAGAACAATTGGTAAGATGTTGCCTAGAAGACATTGTAATGGGCAAACTACACGGACTTACCATTGGTTTGGATATTTGTTCTACCCTGCACATGGATGTAAGTATGGACGATTTAGATTGGTGTATAGAACAAATTATGCCTGCAAATCCTGCATATTTAATGGCATTGCCTACCAAAAACGACCCCATGCTCAGCTATCTCACCACTGCTTTTTGCGACCATGTAAAAATTAGAGAAAAGTTTGGTTACAAAGTAAATGATGCCATGTGGGATTTCTTCAAAAAAATAGAAATTATTGATGAAAATAATCTACCTACTTCACATTTTGGCGACCCATTGTGGGTTTATTATCAATATTGTGTTCATAAAAACGACAAAAGAGCAAAAGATGAAATTATAAATGAAGGCAAAAAAGCACTAACACGGGTCAGAGCAAGAGGCGTTTCTATTGCCGAAGGTTATGGTAAAAACATTTGGGACTTACATCCTGACCTAGAAAAAGAGGTAAAAAGCCAATACGAAGATGCAAAAAAATGCCTTTGGGCAACCTTGCCTGCTGGTTTTATGGCTACTATTCCTAATGCTGTTGCTATTTCTACTCAATCAAAAGATAGAATTGACTATGTTTATCATCCTGAATCTGGAGAGAAATTAAATGATACTTCTGTAAAAATATTGCAGAACGCAAAAAATCAAAATTTTGATTTTCAAATAGTTATTTCTGATGGATTAAGCATAAATGCCATTTCAGACGATGGACATTTATTGCCATTTATTCAAGAATTAAACAAAAAATTAAACACCAATAATTATTTAGTTGCTCCACAAAATATTTTCATTACCCATGGCAGAGTAAGAGCTGGTTACGAATGCGGTGAAATTTTATTTGGAAACAATGAGGATAATTCTTCTAAAAAGAAATTTTTAATTCATATTATTGGAGAAAGACCAGGCACCTTACATCACTGTTATTCAGTGTATATCACTTCAGCCCCTTCAAAAATTTGGGCTCAAAAAGGCACAGTTGACCACAATATTACCAGAGTAGTTTCTGGTATTTCAGATACCTCCTTACATCCTACTTTAGCTGCAAGTGAAGTATTTGAAATTTGTAAAGAAATGATGGGAGTATAAAAAATCATATCAATTTATAATTCTTATATTCCCCTATTCTCCAACCAGTTAAGGATTCTACTATGCGTGAAAATTTTTCTTTTCTAGAAAGTACTTTTTTGCTTGGGTCATAGTTAAATTCCCACTGCATTCTTTGGAGTCTCTCTGCCATTACAGCTGGGTGAGTATCTGTGAATCTCACAAGAGATTCTAACAAGTTGTAATCAAAAGAGTTAGCAGATACATTTTCAGCTACCCAAGCATCGTCGTGCCAAAGTTTTTGAAAACTTAAATTTTTCCTAATTTGTGCCTGTGGGTCACGAACCCAACCATAGTGGTACATGCTGGCATTGGCTGGTTTTACTTTTAGCTTGGTATTATCTACTTTTCTAAAACCTTGTGCATCTCTGTAAGAACGAATTTTTGGGTCGTTTCTCACCACTCTTATTTCTTTTCTGTACCAGTTTCTGCTATCTCCCACATAATCGTAAGAACCGTAAAAATGCTTATAATCAAACAATAAGCCTTCTACTTCAGCATTATTCAAATGCGTTTGCATAGATTTTACCAATGGTGCTTGGTATTTTTCATGCAACACCTCATCACCCTGAATATACAAACCCCAATCTCCAGTAATATGGTCCAGGGCAACATTAGTTTGCTGTGCCAAAATGGCCCCTCCTACTCTTATGCTCTCGTCCCAAACAGTATCAATAATTTTTATTTTAGACTTATCAAGATTTTCAACGGTTTCTCTAGTATCATCATCGCTATTACCCACCACCACAACTAACTCATCTACAATGGGTAATATTGATTTTATGGACTCCACAAAAGGATAATCTAAAGAGTGTCCATTCCTGATAAAAGTAAATCCGCTTATTTTCATTTCAATAAAAATTGTTTTGTCAAAAATACATTTTTTATAAATAAAATGGTGAGATAAGAGAAATAAATACTTCAATAACTTAGAAATATCAATTATTTTAATGTTAAAAAATCTGTAAGAAATACCAAATTCCATAAAAAGCATATCTTTCTTGGAATCAAATCCATAAAAAGAATATCTTTTGTGGATTTAATTCCATAAAAAGAATATAATTCATAGATTCAATTCCATGAAAAGCATATCTTTTATGGATTCAATTCCATAAAAAGCATATTATTTGTGGATTTAATTCCATAAAAAGCATATCTTTTATGGATTTTAATTATATTTGCAGCATAATTAATTGATAGTAAAGCATGATAAGCAGATCTCTTGTAAAAAGACTTGTGAATAGAATTGATTACAAAAAAGCTATAATTCTATTTGGCCCCAGACAAGTGGGTAAATCCACCATTGCAATAGAATTAGCCAAACAAATCACCAATGATTTTTTAATTTTCAATGGAGATTCTCCACAAACTAGTGCATTATGGGACATCAATAATGTAAATCAACTCATTCAAAGCTTCGGGAAAAACAAGTTAATTATTTTAGATGAAGCCCAAATGATTGAAAACATAGGACTAATATGTAAAATAATTATCGACAAAAAACTTGATATTCAATTAGTTATTACAGGTTCTTCCTCATTAAATATTGCCAACAAAACCCAAGAACCTTTAACTGGAAGAAAATGGGAATACATGCTTTATCCCATTTCTTGTCAAGAACTGATGGAGTACCAAAACATACCCACTTTTTTAGAAACATTGCCAAATTATTTGGTCACTGGCATGTATCCAGAAGTGGTTACCAATAGCAAAGATGCAATTGAAATCATCAACAACATCACTAACAGCTATTTGTACAAAGATATTTTGGCTTTAACAGGCATCAAAAAACCTCAATTACTTGAAAAAATTTTAAAAGCACTCTCATGGCAAGTGGGGGGAGAAGTATCATTAAATGAACTTTCTTCACACGTAGGAGCTGATATTAAAACAGTTGATCACTATATTTATCTTTTAGAACAAGCTTTTGTGGTGTATAGGTTAGGCACTTTAAGTAGAAATGGCAGAAATGAAATTAACACCAAGAAAAAAATCTTTTTTTATGATAACGGGATTAGAAATGCCTTAATTGGCGATTTTAGACCTATTAATTTAAGAAATGATATTGGGGCTTTGTGGGAGAATTTCATCATTGTAGAAAGAAAAAAACTACTAGCATACAATGGTTTTTATGGAAATATTTACTTTTGGAGGAATAAGCTAAACGCAGAAATTGATTATATTGAAGAAATTGATGGTAAATTTTATGCTTATGAATTCAAATGGAATCCTGATAAAAAAGTAAAATTTCCTCAAGCATTTATAGATGATTATCAACCAGCAGAAACAAAAGTAATTAATAAAGATAATTTCTGGCAATGGTTAAGTCATTACCCTTATTAAACCCAAAAAAGCCCTCATTTTCATAAGGGCTTTTTTGTTATTTCTAAATTGAATTAATATAAAATCCTGAATTTAATGGTGTTAGGTATATTTTTCAATTCTTCTTCTAAGTTTTTATCGTGGTCGGTGTTGATGTCTGTAATTACATATCCCACCGTTTCATTGGTTTTTAAATATTGACCCAAAATATTGATATTATTATTTGCCAATACATTATTAATCTTAGCTAAAATACCAGGTACATTTTCATGAATATGCATAATTCTATGTGCATTTTTCAACTCAGGTAGTTGAATATCAGGAAAGTTTACACTACCATAAGTAGTGCCAGAATTGATGTACTCAATAATTCTTCTAGGCACAAACTGACCAATATTTAACTGTGCTTCTTCTGTACTACCTCCAATATGCGGCGTAAGTATCACATTATCAAAGGCTCTTAATTCATTTACAAATTCTTCGTCGTTGGTTTTAGGCTCATAAGGGAACACATCCACACCTGCACCTAAAATTTTACCAGATTTCAAAGCATTTATCATAGCAGGAATTTCGACCACATGACCACGAGCTAAATTCAAGAAAATCACTCCATGTTTCATGGCTTCAAACTCAGCCTCTCCTATGATGTTTTTATTGTTGGCTCTGCCATCTACATGCAAAGTAACCACATCTGCAATTCTTAATAAATCATGCAAAGAATCGCATTTTTTGGCATTTCCAAGGGCTAATTTTTCTACAATATCATAGTAATAAACTTCCATTCCCAAGGCTTCTGCAATTACAGAAAGCTGAGAACCAATGTTTCCGTAACCTACAATCCCTAATTTTTTTCCTCTTATTTCGTGGCTATTACCTGCAGATTTATCCCAAATACCAGCGTGCATTTTGGTGTTTTTTTCAAATGTTCTTCTGTATAAAAGTATCATTTGACCAATTGCCAACTCCACCACACTACGGGTATTGCTATATGGCGCATTAAACGCTACAATGCCTCTTTTTAAAGCACCTTTTAAATCAATTTGGTTAGTTCCTATACAAAAAGCACCCACGGCCATCAAACGATTGGCATTTTCTAGCACTTTTTCGGTAACATTGGTTTTAGAACGAATACCTAAAATAGAAACATCTTTAATTTTCTCGGCTAATTCTTCTTCGTCTAAAGCACCTTTCATCCACTCCATAGTGTAGCCTTCTTCTTTGAAAATTCTCACCGCCTCTGGGTGAATATTTTCTAACAATAAAACTTTAATTCTATTTTTTGGATATGAGATTCTAGTCTGAAAACCAGCATGATGCAACACTTCGTCCAATGTTGGGGCTACGTGATCTGCTTTCTCTAAAACCGATTCTCTGATTACATTTTCAGTAAATGCATAAAATCTATCTGCCATACCTGCTTCTCTAATTTCGAAATCGGTATAGCCATCTCCTAACACATATACCTCACCATCAAGGTTTAACGATTCTATTTTCTTAGGTTTACCCTTGTTAGCACTTAATACGTTGGTTCTATCAAAATCAACAATGTTTCCTTCATGATCATATACAAAAGAGTTGGCAAGCACATGATTGGGCAAAATACCATATTCAGTTACAATAGGCGTAATAAACTCTCTAAAACCATTTGAAATAATGTAAATATACTCAGAATGAGCCGTTAAAAAAGTTTTATTGGCAATAAACGATTTAGAAACCTGCGTTTTTAATTCATCTATTAAAGGTTGAATATGACGTTTATGCGCTTTTAATAGCTGAATTCTTCTTGTTAGCGATTCATGAAGAGAAATTTTACCTTCCATTCCTAAATCGGTCACTTTCTTGATTTCTGCCAAGCATTGTTCTTTTTCTTCTCTACCGTTTAAAGAAATTTCACACAATACATCAAGAGCTTCTACTTTAGTAAATGTGCTATCAAAATCAATGATTAAATATTTTTTTGGGTTTTCCATTGAAGAGGAATTTTATGGCGAATAATTATGGCGAATATCCTTCTTTTTTTTCAAAAGAACAAAACAAAAGTTGACTGTTGAGAGATTGTTATTATTAAGTGCTAAGTTTATAGTTGCTTATTGTAAACTTTTTAAATATAATTTTCATATTTTTGACTTTGAAACAAGGGAGTTTTCTAAATAATTAATTAGAAAGTTAATTTGAGATAAAATCAACAAAATCAAAGAACTAATAACTTTCAACTATCAATTATCAAAAATCAACTAATGAAAAAAACAACACTTATATTATTGATAATGATATTTTTATCTTCATGTGGAGGTAATTATGAAACAGGTAAAGGCAAATTTCAAATTGTTTGCACCACAGGTATGATTGCAGATGCTGCTAAAAATATTGTGGGCGACAAAGCTGAGGTAATAGCGTTAATGGGTTCTGGCGTAGATCCTCATTTATACAAAGCATCGCAAGGCGATGTAAGTAAGCTAGTTAAGGCTGATTTAATATTGTATAACGGTGTGCATTTAGAAGGAAAAATGGCAGAAATGCTACATAAAATTGGCAGAAAAAAACCTGTTTTTGCACTTGGAGATGGAATTGACAAAACAGATTTAAGAAAATTGTCAGGAGAGACTTACGACCCACATATTTGGTTTAGTATAAAACTCTGGAAATTAGCTACTGAAGAAGCCTACAAAGCCATTATTAAAACAGATAGTAGTAATTCAAAATATTATAATCAAAACAAAATCAAATACATACATCAGCTAGACTCTTTAGAAAACTGGGTAAAAACAGCAATAAATTCAATACCAGAAAAACAAAGAATTTTAATTACAGCCCATGATGCTTTTGGCTATTTTGGAGACGAATACCACGTAAAAGTAAAAGGATTGCAAGGAATTTCTACAGTTTCGGAATTTGGATTAAAAGATGTAACTAACTTAGTTAACTACATAATTACCAATAATATAAAAGCAGTTTTTGTAGAAAGTTCTGTTTCGCCAAAAGCCATAGAAGCTGTAATTGCAGGATGCAAAAGTAAAAACCATGATTTAAAAATTGGTGGCAGTTTATACTCCGATGCCATGGGCGAAAAAAACAGCCCAGAAGGAAATTATATAGGCATGTTTACCTACAATGTGAAACAAATTGTAAATGCCTTAAAATAAAAAAGGTGACAAATTTCTTTGCCACCTTTTTCTAAATTCAATTTCTATCGTTCTATTTTATTACACCTTTTATAGTAATAATTGTTGTTGCTGGAATGGTGTTGGCAAAAATGGTAAGTGTTTTATTAAAAACGCCACTTTTACCTTTAATTTTAAAACCACCTTTTACAATACCTGTTTTGCCAGGTAAAACTGGTTTTTTAGACCAATCGGCTAAAGTACAATCGCATGCAGTGTTGATATCAGAAATCACAAGTGGCTCAGAACCAGAATTTGTATATTTGAATGAATACCACAAAGTATCGTTTCCTGGTTTAATTGTACCAAAATCGTGCTCCACTTTTTCAAATTTAAAATCGCCTTGTGCTTTTGCGTTTATGCTACAAACTGTGATAAAAGCTGCTACAGATAATGTTTTAATCAATTGAGTAATCATAGTTTTTATAATTTAATTTTGAATTTATTGTTTTACTTTTCAGTTTTAATGTGCTGTGTACAATAATGTTTTGATGAAACCACTTTATTACCCTTACAAATATTGCAATTTCTGTATTCTTTCAAAGCACCTTTGCATCTTACACACACTACCCAACCGTGGGCTTTGCATGCATTGCAATCATTGTACCAAACTTGAAGTCCATTGGTAGTTTTTTTCACTTTTTCTCCATGACATTGGTTGCAAATCACTTTGCCAGAGCCTTTGCAAGCAATACATTTAGCCTCAAATCCACCTTTGCCAGAACAGTTAGAGCAAGTATCAGAAGTGTAGTAAACGTTTGTCCCTTTGCATCTTACGCAGAACTTCGCTCCTATTTCATTTATTAATTCTGTGGCACTTTTGCTGTAGGTTCCCTGGCTTTTGGTTAGCTCTTGGTATTTTACTAAAAAAGAAATACCTTTTTCATAATTACCTAATTTTGAAAGTGATATACCATAAAAATAGCAAATTTCATCTGGTAAAACTTCTTTCAAATTCAAAGCTTTACGCAATACTTTTTCTGCATTTTTATAATCTTGTTTGTAAATATAAGCTTTGCCTTGTTGCAATAATTCATCAGATTGTCTGTTTTGAGCCAATGACAAATTGACAATTGAAACAAAAAATACAAAGAATAAAATGGAAATATGTGGAAATATTCGTTTGATAACAGATTTAGTTTATTTTTGTAAAATTAAAGGTTTTTTTTATTTAAAAGTATAAATGGCAAATCATATAGTACATATCACATGCAGCGATGCCAAAGGTTTGGTGTCGCACATTACTGGCACTCTTTATAAATATGGTGTAAATATTGAAGAAATGAGGGAATATGTGGACAAAGAACAAAATAATTTTTTCATGCGATTAGAACTTAGTGGTGAAATAGATAGCGAAACCGTTAAAAATGAACTACATACACTTTTACCTGACAATGCCAAAATTGCAATTAATCAAAAACAAAAAAAGGATATTGTAATTTTAGCCACCAAAGAATACCACTGTTTGAGTGATTTATTACTTAAACATCATTTTGGAGAACTAAATGCCAGAATAAAATGTGTAATTGCCAATCATGAAAACCTTGGCGATTTAACAGCTCGTTTTGCTATTCCGTTTTTTTATGTGAGTCATCAAAATAAAACCAAACAAGATTTTGAAGCGGAGATTTTAAATTTAGCCTCAAGATATTCACCTGATTATTTAGTACTTGCAAAATTTATGAGGATTTTATCTCCTGAATTTGTATCTAATTATCCAGATAAAATTATTAATATTCACCACTCATTTTTGCCTGCATTTATTGGTGCAAACCCATATCGCCAGGCTTTTGAAAGAGGTGTAAAAATGATTGGTGCAACTGCTCATTTTGTAAATAATAACCTAGACGAAGGACCAATTGTGAACCAAAAAATTGTACCTATTGACCATACTTTCACTGTAGAATCTATGGTAGAAGCAGGACATGAAGTTGAACGTCAAACACTTGCAGATGCTCTGAAATTAATTCTTGACGACAGAGTTTTTGTAGAAGGTAACAAAACTGTAATATTTGCCTAAAAAATAATTTTTAATAACAATAAAAATTGCTAAAACTGCTTCAAACATATCAAAAACGACTTGCTAACCTAACTAGCTACAACAGAGCACTTTATTTGCCAAAATTAAGTGCTTTTGATATGGATATCCATGATTTTGACCATAATATTTTGTCACAATCGTCATTTGATATTGTAAACCAACTACTTGAAGGAGAAAAAAAGATACTTTTAGCGAAAGTAATTGATTCAAAAGACGAAAAAAACAATAAATTAAGCGGAAAGCTAAAACAAATTTTACGCAGGGCAAAATTTATAGAAGAAGAAAGAGGCACCTTTGATTTACATTTTGGTTGGCCAATTGTAGAAGGAAATTTAAATAACGGCCCATCAATTCGTTGTCCTCTGCTTTTGTGGCCCATTTCTTTGGTAAAAGAAGGCAATAATTGGTTTTTAGTGATTGAAAATGAAGTATTTTGGAACAAAAATTTCATTTTGGCTTATTCATTTTACAATCAAATAAAACTTGACGAAGAAGCTTTAGCAGAATTATTAGATGAAGCTCCCAAAGAGGGAATTGAATTTAGAACTTTACTTTATAATACCCTAAAAAACAATGGCATACATCTAGATTTTAATAGAGAAACTTTTGAAAATAAGCTTGAATATTATATTCCTTATCAGAAAAATAATTTTGATTTATTGTATAAAAATGGAGAATTAAAACTAAAACCCAATGCCATTTTGGGAATATTTCCATTTTTAGATTCATTTTTAAGTCCTGATTATGAACATTTAATAAACAATTATACAGAAAACAGCACTTTTCAAGATTTTTTCTTAGAAAAATCAAGTTACACGGGCAATAAGAGTAGTTTTATAAATGAAATTAAAGAGGAACAAGTTGTAACTCCCTTTGAAATAGACATTTATCAAGAAAATATACTCAAGGCTGTAAGAAAAGGAAAATCATTGGTAGTGCAAGGTCCTCCAGGCACTGGCAAATCTCAACTTATTGCCAATATTATTTGTGATAGCATTGCCCAAGGCAAAAAAGTATTGGTAGTTTGTGAAAAAAAAGTTGCTCTTGAAGTAATTTACAACAGATTACAAAGCATTGGTTGTGAAAACTTTATAGCACTGGTACACGACCATATAAGAGAAAGAAGCAAACTGTTTTCTAAAATAGAAAATCTAATACTTCAGCTTGATGAACATAAATTTGCAGTAAATTCTTTACAAGCGTTGCAAACCGAAAGAGAATTTGTAAATGTTTCAAAAGCAATTGGAACAGCAGCAAACCAGCTCGATGAATTTAAAGAAGCTTATTACACAGTGTTGCCATCTGGTTTTATGGTGGCTGAATTATTAGAATATCCTTTTAAATATCAACAGTTTAACGATAATTCTTTACAAATTCTTCAAAAATATACCTACGAAACGGTATTGGAATTTCAAAGCCAGTACCAGCAATGGAAATTTCATAAATTGAGGTTTAACGATGAAGAAGGAATTTGGAAATACCGTAAAACACTGCACAACATAGATTCTTTTTATGTTTTTATAAATGAAATACCAAATTTAAAATTCCATATTCAACAAATTGTAGATAAACTATGGCTTAAGAAAATTGATATTCAAACATTTATAAAATTTCAAAGCCCAGAAATTGAACAAACTATTGACCAACTTATAGAAATTGGCAATATTGACCTAGCATTAGTTGAAATAGTTTTAACCCAAAACAAAGATTTTTCTACAAAAAAATTAGACCAAATAAAAAAACAAATTGCGCAGCTAGAAATCACAGAAAATGAAATTCAAACTGTTCTTAATCTACAACTTGAAAAGCGTTGTCCACAACTTGTTACTGAAGAAGGGATAACATTAAATACTATAAATGAAATAGTTACAAAATTCAAGCAAGCCAATAAGTCATTTTTTACCAAACATCAGTTTAAGTTATTTTCTAAAGAATACAAACAACTTCTGCATTTTGTTACAAAAAACAATATTGCACATTTATTAGAAACGAACGAACTTGAAAAGCTTGTTCAACTAGAAATAGAAAAAAACAAACTCCTTATTTCACTTGGTTTAGAGCATTATTATTGGCTTAATTTCAATGATTTAAAAGAAAATTATGAACAAATTTATGCTAGTTTCATAAAAATAAATACCCAAATTTGGCCATTAGAAGTTTGGGCTACAGATGTTGAAAATCAATTTTTGCCACTTCTTTACTATTTAAAAGAAGTAATTGTTACTTATAAAACATATTTAAATACTCAAAATCAATACTTTACTGAAACACAACTTATACATTGGCTTGAAAATAAAAAACAACTTGAAAGTGATTTCGAGTTTATTGAAAACTATTTTGAAGATTTAAAAACCTGTGATGTTCTCTCCTATTTATTTGAAGAAGAACAAAAAACAGAAATTGTAAACTACTTATTTTCAAACAATAAGGAGAATGATTATATTCTTGAAAGTGCTTTGTATTTATGGTTACAAGAGGCTTATAATCAATATCCTGCATTAAAATACTTTAATGATTTTGAAAAATACAAAGAAACACTTACCCTCAATTTGCCACAAAAAATTAAACTGAGCAAAGAAGTAATTTTACAAAGGCTTCAAGAAAACACTTTTAAAGTACTAGAATACAATCGCTTACAAAACCTTGTTTCGTACAGAGAATTGCAATATCAAGTAACTAAAAAAAGAAAAATTTGGCCTGTTAGAAAACTAATCAAAGAGCTTTCAGAGGATGTATTCAGGCTGTTGCCATGTTGGTTAGCTTCTCCAGAAACCGTTTCTGCCATCTTTGAATCTAAGCAACTATTTGATTTAGTGATATTTGACGAAGCTTCTCAATGTTATGCTGAAAGAGGATTACCCTCAATGTTGAGAGGAAAACAAACTTTGGTGATTGGTGACCAAGCACAACTTTCCCCTACTGATTTGTACGCAGTTCGTTGGGAAGATGAAAACGAACAAACACCTGAGGCTGAGGTAGAATCATTGCTTGATTTATGCTCACTTCATCTTGATACAAAATTATTAAGATGGCATTACAGAAGTAATAATTATAATTTAGTTCAATTTTCTAACGAACATTTTTACAATAACAAACTGTTTTTCAATAAAAAAGAGATTTCATCCAATGAATTTGAATTACATACTTTGCAAGGAATTTGGGAAAAAAACTATAATTTTTTAGAAGCCCAAAATCTTGTAGAATATTTGATTTATAAAAAAGAAGAATATTCAAACAATAGCCTAGGAATCATCACGTTTAACTATCACCAGCAAGAGCTAATTAAAGACCTGATAGATGAATATGGAGTAAAATTTCCTAACTTATTATTTATCAAAAATATTGAAAACGTACAAGGTAACGAAGCAGATATAATTCTTTTTTCTACCACTTATGCGCCTGATATTCAAGGAAAAATAAATCTAAATTTTGGATTACTCAACCGTGAAGGAGGAGAAAAAAGACTCAATGTGGCCATTACAAGAGCAAGAGTAAAAATGATTTTATTTACATCACTTCCTTTTGAATCTATAAATACTTCTCATTTACAATATGAAGGCGTAAAATTATTGTTTAAATACTTGAATTTTGTGGCAAATAAAATTCAACACAATAACAATAAAGAACTAATATACAGTAATTTACCAAAAGAATGGAACGAGGCACTTTCAATGAAATATCATTTAGGATATAAATTTCTATAAAATGATGTTTGATTAAAGAATAAATTTTATATTGCACAAACTAATCTTAAAATTACAATGGCTTTACCTAATATTTTTCAAAAAGAAATTGCTGATAGAACAATTGGTAGAATAGAAAATTTGAATGCCAATACTTCAGCAAAATGGGGCAAAATGACTGTTTCTCAAATGCTTGCTCATTGCAATGTAACCTACGAAATGGTTTTTGATACTAAGCATCCAAAACCAAATGCGGTTGTAAAATTTATTTTAAAACTATTTGTAAAAGATGCTGTGGTTACTGAAAAACCGTATAAAACAAACGGACAAACGGCTCCAGCTTTCATAATTAAAGAAGATAAAAATTTTGAAGAGGAAAAAACTAGACTCATTCAATATATCAATAAAGTGGTGGAACTAGGTGAAAATTATTTTGAAGGAAAAGAATCACACTCGTTTGGCAAACTGAACAAAACAGAATGGAACAATATGTTTTACAAGCATTTAGACCATCACTTAAGTCAATTTGGTGTATAAATAATTCATATTTTATCAAAATTTAGAATGAAAAAATGGCCTTTATTTTCATTTTTTTTCTTCATTTTTTCTATTCCATTATTTTCTCAAGACAGCACTTTTGTTCATAAAATATTTAAAGATGAACGAAATAGCATTACTTACAAAACAGTGGTAATTCACAACAAGGAATGGTTTGCCCAAAATTTGAATTTTGAGGTAGAAAAAAGCTATTGCTATGAAAATCAAACAGATCACTGTGAAAAACATGGCAAACTTTACAGAATAGAAACATCTAAAAAAGCTTGCCCAGTGGGTTGGAGAATTCCCACTAAAACAGATTTTGAACATTTATTGCATTTAAGCTCAAATGATAGTTTGGCTTTTCATTTTTTAATTAATAAAAAGTATTTTGATGCAGATTTTGCAGGTGCAAAATTTTATAAAGAAGGCTTTTTAACTTTAAATTATGATGGCATTTGGTGGTCTAGCTCTCCAGTTGACGATGCTTATTATTGGGCACTTAACATAGACAAAGATTTTAAAGAGGCAAAAATCACTAAATATCTAAAAGAGAATGCCTTTTCAATTCGCTGTGTTAAGGATTTGTAAACAAGCTTTAATAATGCCCAAAAAGATTTGCAATTGTAAAAATTGTTAGCAAATTTGTAGAAACATTCTTTTTAAAATATACCAATGGAAAGCAAAGAAGTAAATAAAGCACTTTTAAAAATCATTGAGAAACGTATGGAACTTGCATTAATTGATTATGCAAACGAGGCTTATGATGAAATAGAAGACCAGTTACACGATTTAGAAGATGAATTTTTAGATAATTTTGGTGAAGAGCTAGAAGATGGTATTACAAAAGTGCACAAAAAACTTTGCCCAAGTTCTGATGTTTTGCTCCCAATTGCCTACATAGCAAAAAATTATTACAAACCAGATTCTGATGCTGGCAATGTGTATATGCCTGAAGATGAAGAAGGTGTAAGAGTGGACATTAAAGGATTTGAAGATGAAGACACAAGATTGGTTTTTGTTCCAAATCCTGTAAGATTGCTAATGATAATCAATAGTAAAACCAATAAAGAAGTGTGGAAAGTATAGTTTTCCTCCCCTAACATGATAAATAAAATCAAAAAAGAAATACCCAATGTAATCACATTAGGAAACTTACTATGTGGTTGTTTGGGTATTTATTTTATATTCAAAGGTGATGAATCTTTGGCTGGTTACATGATAATTGTAGCGGCTGTTTTAGATTTTTTTGATGGTTTTGTAGCCAGGTTATTAAAAGTACAATCTCCGCTTGGCAAAGAACTTGATTCCCTTGCCGATGTGGTTACTTTTGGTGTTTTACCAGGTTTTATATTGCTAAAAATAATGATAGACGATTCATTATCAGAACTTAATATAGAACCTCTTTTTGCTTATACCGCATTTTTAGTTCCTCTTTTCTCTGCCTATAGATTAGCAAAATTTAATATTGATGCTAGACAAAGCGATAGATTTATTGGTGTGCCTACACCCGCAAATGGTATGGTAGTAGCCTCTTTTGCATTGATTATGAACCAAAATCCTGATGGTTTTATTGGCAATATATTACTAAATCATGAAGAATATGTGGCAATTTATGCAGTAATTATCTCAATATTGTTAGTGGCAGAAATACCCTTAATTGCCTTAAAATTTAAAAAATTCAATCTTAAAGACAATATATTCAGGTATTTACTTATAGTTTCATCCATTATTCTCATTGTTTTACTTCAAATAGAATCTATTCCTTATATTTTTATTGTTTATTTTCTTGTTTCCTTGTTAGAAAATCTAACAACAAACAAACTTAAATAGCTTTTTCATTTATTTCTGAATTACTCTAAAGGGAATTTTTAATTTCTTAAGGTATTTTAATAATAAATGAATCATAAATCTGTTATAAAGAGAGATTATTCTTAAAAAAATATGAAAAACAGAAATAAATTTTCAATTCTTTACATTTTATTAATTATTTCAAACTTTGCTTTCTCACAAAGTAATAATGTGGTAATTAACTGGAAAGGCGAACAAACAGTAAATATTGGCAATGGTAAAACCGTAAAATTGCCTTATGCAACCGGCATAAATTATGCATCAAAATCCAATTTTTTACCCACATATCAAATTGCTTATCAAGGCAATGCAAAAGATATAATACTTAGTAATTTAAAATATCAAGCCATTACTGCAAATATTGAAATTGCAAATCCTTCACAAAACAAATGGCTATTTAAAGGGGTGCAAAAAGGAAATACTATTTCATTTTTTGATGTACTTACTTTTAGAAAAAACGAAACTACTGGTGCTTGGGAGCAACTAGTAAGTTTTACTTATGAAATTTTGCAAGACGAAAACAGCTTTGCTAGAAATCAAGCCATTACAAATCCATTTCCTAGTGCAAGTGTGCTTGCAAGTGGAGATTGGTACAAAATTGGAATTGTAAATGAAGGTATTTATAAATTAGATGCTAAGTTTTTAACCAATTTAGGCATTAATTTATCCAATATTAATCCAAAAAACATAGCTATTTATGGAAACGGTGGAGCAATGCTTCCTCAAAGCAATGCCGCTACCCGACCTCAAGATTTAGTTGAAAACGCCATTTTTGTGCAAGGTGAAGCCGACAATAAATTCGACAATGCTGATTTTATTTATTTTTATGGTCAATCTACCAAAACATGGGAATACAATGATAAAGAATACATCTTTAACCACAAAACCAACTTATACGCAGATACTTCTTACTATTTTTTAACTATTAAAAGTGCTGCTGGTAAAAGAATTGAAAATAGTGCTGAAACCTTTGACAATTCCATCCAATTAAAACCAAATTTTGACGAAAGATTTTTCTATGAATCAGAATTACACAACTTAGAAACCTCTGGTAGAACTTGGTACGGAGAATTATTAAACTCATTTAACAGTTATTCACAACAAATTACCTTCAATTTCCCGGGGCTTAGCAAAGATTCAACTATTAAATTAAGGTCTGTTGTGTTAGGCAAATCCATAGCTGCTAAAACAACCACCATTAACTTTTCATTAGATTTGAATGGCTATAATTTAGGCACTCAAACTATGAATGCCCTTGGTAGTGACCAATATGCACCTGCTGGCGAAGTTGATGACAATATTTTTGAAGCCAACTTAAATCAAATAGGAAACACAGGTAGTTTGCAATTAACCTATACTTTCAACAAAGGTGCAGAACCGTCTGCTGTGGGATACATTGATTTTGTGGAAGTTACAGCAAAAAGAGATTTAAGTTTATACAATGGAATTGTAAATTTCAGAGATGTAGCTAGCAAAAAAACTGCTAAAAGCGGATTTATTATCAGAGGAATAAACAACGGAAATCAAATTTGGGATATAAGTAACCCTCTACAACCTGTAGCAGTAAACTATACTTTAAAAGCTGATTCTGCATTATTTACCTACTCAACCAATAGCACAATTAAAGAATTTGTAGCATTTTCTGCATCAGGTATTAGCACTCCAGTTTCGTCTGGAAAAATAGCTAACCAAAATATTCATGGTTTGAATGTAAGTAATCTTGTCATTATCACGCATCCACTTTTCAAAAATCAAGCACAAAAAATAGCAGATTTAAGATCCAAAAATGATGGACTTACTGTGAATTTAGTAGAAGTAGATAAAATCTATAACGAATTTTCATCTGGCAAACAAGATGTTTCAGCTATAAGAGATTTCATTAGATCTCAATATTTAAAATCTACCGATGAAACAAATAGATTAAAATATGTTCTTTTATTTGGCGATTGTTCTTATGATTATAAAAATATTTTAAAAGCAAATGGCAACTATGTACCAGTGTATGAATCTAGAGAATCACTTGACCCCATTGCAAGTCACTCAAGTGATGATTTCTTTGGTTTTATGGATGATACTGAAGGAAATTGGTTTGAATCTGATGCAGATTTATTAGATATTGGGGTGGGTAGAATTCCTGTAAATTCAACCGAATTGGCAGATGGAATTGTGACTAAATTTACCAACTACGCTGATAAAAGCAAATCTTACGACCCATGGAGAAATAGAATTACTTTTATTGCTGACGATGGCAAAGATGCATCTGAACAAAACATGCACCTAGATGATGCAGAAAAACTAATCACCAATTTAGAAGCCAGTAATCAATCTATCAATATTGATAAAATATATGTAGGTTCTTATCCATTTGTCTCATTACCTGATGGTATAAAATCACCTACCGTAAATCAAGCCATCAACAAAAACATTGAAAACGGCACCTTATTTATCAATTATACTGGTCATGGAGGAGAGGCTGGTTTATCATCAAAAAGTATTCTAACCATTGACCAAATTGATAGTTGGACCAACATTAACAAACTAGGATTCTGGGCTACAGCCACTTGTGAATTTGGAAGATATGATGACCCCGCAAGAACATCTGCAGGCGAATTAGTATTAGTTACACCAAAAGGAGGTGGAATTGGATTGGTAACTACCACAAGACCAGTGTATAGCTCATCAAACTTTGCTATCAATAATGCTTTTTATAAAGTAATATTTAAAAAGACCGGTGGCGTTTATCCTCGCTTGGGAGATGTAATGATTTACACCAAAAACAATGCAATTTCTGGTGTTTTCAATAGAAACTACGCCCTACTTGGCGACCCTTCAATGAGATTAAATTACCCAGAAAACAATATTTTTGTAGATTCAATTAACAATGGCCCCATTTCAGGATACACCTTAAAAGCCCTTGATAAAGATACAATTTTAGGCTCTGTAAAAGATAACAGTGGCAATTTAATGACCAACTTTAATGGTACTTTGTACATAACTGTTTTTGATAAAGAAGCTAACTTAAGAACCTTGGGGCAAAACGGAATTTCGGTTAGGTCATACACCAATTTGTCAAGTATCGTTTACTCAGGTTTGGCTACTATTAAAAACGGGAAATTTAAGTTTTCATTTATTGTGCCTAAAGATATTGCCTACAATGTTGGGCCTGGTAAAATAAGTTTATATGCCAAACAAGACGACTTAGCCACAGATGCATCTGGTTTTAATGTTGACTTTAATATAGGAGGAACTGCAACAAATATAAGTACTGATAACCAACCACCTACCATTAAACTTTTCTTAAACGACACTTCTTTTGTTAGTGGTGGCACTACAAACAATAGCCCAACTTTAATTGCAAAACTTAATGATGATAATGGTATAAATATCACTGGAAATGGTGTAGGACATGAACTTGTGGGAGTTATTGACAATGATGATAAAAACGTAATTGTACTAAATAAATATTACACTGCCACCAAAGATAATTATAAATCAGGGGAAGTAAGATACCCTACAAGTGGCTTATCAGCTGGAAATCATACTTTAAGAGTAAAAGCTTGGGATACTTACAACAATTCTAACCAAGCAAATATTGAATTTGTAGTGGCTCAAAACGAAAAAATACAACTAAATAATATTTTAAATTATCCAAATCCATTTACCAATTTCACTACTTTTCATTTTGACCACAATAAGGCTGGAGATGATTTAGACGTTCAAATTCAGATATTTACAGTTGCTGGCAGATTAATAAAAACACTTACTGGAAATTTCAATGTTAGTAAATCTCATTTTTCTGACTTAAATTGGGACGGAAAAGATGATTATGGTGACAATATAGCCAAGGGTGTTTACGTTTATAAAGTAAGTGCTAAGTCAACAAGTGATGGTTCATCAACTAGCCAATATCAAAAATTAGTGATTTTAAAATAAAATAATGCAAATTAAGTTTTTCAAGATTCTTACTGTAGCTACTTGTTTTTCAAGTCAATATGCTTTCTCTCAATTTCAAACAGGCACAGGAGATAATGCTGTAACCATAGCTGCACAAGATAGATCAGGTGGTGCAAGACCCATCACCACTACAGTTCTATTTTTAAATATTACGCCCGAATCTAGAGGCGGAGGTATGGGTGATGTAGGTGTTGCCACAAGCCCTGATGCCAACTCTCAATACTGGAACATGGGAAAACTAAGTTTTATTGACAAAGGATATGGTGGAGCAATTTCTATAAATCCTTGGTTAAGAAATTTAATCAACGACATGTATCTTTCTCAACTATCTGGATTCTATAGACTTAGTAAGGAAGAAGTAGTTGGTGCAAGTTTAACTTATTTTGATTTAGGTAAAATTCAGTTTACTGATATCAGCGGAAATGCTTTAAATAGTTTTAGTCCTCAGGAATTTGCTGCAACATTTGGCTATAGCCGCAAATTATCAAAAACATTTGGCGTGGGCATCAATGCAAAATATATTCATTCAAATTTAATAGGTAGTATAGCCACATCTGGAGGCACAGAACCAGGTAAAGCAGCAAAATCTGGAGCAGTAGATATCGGCTTTTATTATACAAAGCCATTAAATATCAATGGAACTAAAAACAATCTGGCATTAGGTTTAAATATTTCAAATCTAGGGCCAAAAATGACGTATTCAAATGATAATCAGAAAGATTTTATTCCTACCAATTTGCGATTAGGAGGTTCATTTACACATGAACTTGACCAATATAATAAAGTAACTTTTTCAGTTGATGCCAATAAATTAATGGTGCCAACTACTCCTGTTTATTTCAAAAAAAATAATAGCACCATCGATTCTTTAGATAAAAACAACAAAAGAGTAATTGCATTCGGAGAAGATCCCAATAAACCATTAATCGGCGGAATGCTTGGTTCATTTTCAGATGCACCTGGAGGATTTAATGAAGAATTGAAAGAAATAACTTTAGGTGGTGGAGTTGAATATTTATACAACAATGTATTTGCAGTAAGAGGTGGATATTTCAATGAAAGTAAATTAAAAGGAAACAGAAAATATATGACCATTGGGGTAGGATTAAGATATAACTATTTCATTATTGATATGTCATATTTAGTTGCCTTTAACCAAAACAATCCATTAGGAAATACACTAAGATTTACATTAGGAATGGTGTTTGATAAGCAAAGCGATTCTGTTGCAAAATAAAAACCTAAAATAATATTCAAAAACGCTTCTTTTTTAATTGAAAGAAGCGTTTTTTTTTGAATTATAACCAAAGCTTTCACTAAATAAATCTACAAAAAACAACATTCATTCATTATATTTGTAGATTAATAGCATTGATAAATAAATAGATTAAGACGATAAAATGAAGCATATTAGAAACTTTTGTATTATAGCCCATATTGACCACGGAAAAAGTACCCTTGCAGATAGATTATTGGAATTTACCCAAACAGTAACCAAAAGAGAAATGCAAGCTCAGCTTTTGGACAATATGGATTTGGAGCGTGAACGTGGTATTACCATTAAAAGTCACGCCATTCAGATGGACTATATTTACAAAGGTGAAATGTACACTTTAAACTTAATTGACACACCAGGTCACGTAGATTTTTCTTACGAAGTTTCTCGTTCTATTGCCGCTTGCGAAGGTGCACTTTTATTAGTTGATGCTTCTCAAGGTATTCAGGCTCAAACCATTTCAAATTTATATTTGGCTTTAGGTCATGATTTGGTAATTATTCCAGTGTTGAATAAGGTAGATTTGCCGGGTGCAATGCCTGAGGAAATCAAAGACCAAATGGTTGATTTATTGGATTGTGATAGAGATGGAATTATACATGCATCAGGTAAAGAAGGAATTGGGGTACCTGAAATTTTAGAAGCTATTGTAGAGAGAATTCCAGCCCCCAAAGGTGACCCAGATGCGGAATTGCAATGCTTAATTTTTGACTCTGTATATAACTCATTTAGAGGTGTTGAGGTAATTTTTAGGGTAAAAAATGGTGAAATAAAAAAAGGGCAAAAAGTAAAATTTGTTGCTACCGATAAAGAATATTTTGCTGATGAAATTGGGATTTTAAGACTAGGTAAAGAGCCTCGTCAAGTAGTAAAAACTGGAGATGTAGGTTACTTAATATCAGGCATTAAAGAAGCAAAAGAGGTAAAAGTAGGTGACACTATCACTGCTGTTGACAGACCATGCACAGATATTATACAAGGTTTTGAAGAAGTAAAACCAATGGTGTATGCAGGGATTTATCCTGTGGATACCACTGAGTTTGAAAACTTGAGAACAGCCATGGAAAAACTACAGCTTAATGATGCTTCTTTGGTTTGGGAACCAGAAACTTCAGCTGCCTTAGGGTTTGGTTTCCGTTGCGGATTTTTAGGAATGTTACACATGGAAATTGTGCAGGAACGCCTTGAAAGAGAGTTCGATATGACTGTTATTACCACTGTTCCTTCGGTATTATTTAACTGCTATACCACAAAAGGAGATGTAATAAAAGTAAACGCTCCTTCAGAATTACCAGATGTAAGTTATATTGACCATGTAGAAGAACCTTACGTGAGAGCTCAAATTATCTCAAAATCAGATTATGTGGGCCCCATCATTAGTTTATGCATGGACAAAAGAGGTATTTTATCCAACCAAAATTATTTAACTGCCGATAGAGTTGAATTGGTATTTGAATTGCCTTTAGCAGAAATCGTTTTTGACTTTTTTGATAGATTAAAAACTATCTCAAGAGGCTATGCATCACTTGATTATGAACTAATTGGTTTCAGAGAATCTAACATGGTGAAGCTTGATGTAATGTTGAATGGAGATAAAGTGGATGCATTATCGGCCATTGTGCATAGAGATAAAGCTTATGATTGGGGCAAACGCCTATGTGAAAAATTAAAAGAATTAGTTCCTCAGCAACAGTTTGAAATTGCAATTCAGGCAGCAATTGGTATGAAAATTATTGCAAGAGAAACTGTGAAAGCGTTACGTAAAAACGTGATTGCCAAGTGTTATGGTGGTGATATTTCACGTAAACGTAAGCTTCTTGAAAAACAGAAAAAAGGTAAAAAACGTATGCGTCAGATAGGAAACGTAGAAGTTCCTCAAGAAGCATTTATGGCGATTTTGAAATTGGATTAATTATCTACAAATGAAAACTTTAGAAGAAATAAAAACTATTTTAAAAAGCAACTACCATTTCCTTAAAACTGAATACGGAGTTGTCTATTTAGGTATATTTGGTTCTATTGTTCGTTCTGAAAATTCAAAAAAAAGTGATATTGATATATTAATTGATTTTGAGGATAATAAATTACCAAGTTTTTTTAGTTTTTTAAATATAGAAGATTATTTATCTAAACTTTTAAAAACAAAAAGAATTGATTTGGTTATGAAAAGAAATCTTCGAAAAAGAATTGGGCAGCAAATACTTTCAGAAGTAATAGAAATATGAAAAGAAAAACCTTGATTATTTAGATGATATTGTAGAAAATATTTCAATTATTTTTAGTTTTGTTGACACTTTAACGTATGAAGATTTTGTAATTGACTCAAAAACAATATATGCAGTACGAACTGCACTTCAAATAATTGGAGAAGCTGCAAATAAAGTTGATTTAAGTATAAAGAATTCCCATAAAGATATTCCATGGCGTAAGATTATTGCGTTTAGGAATAGATTAGTACATGAATATTTTGGTGTAGATGTAAGGATGATATGGGATATAGTCTCAAATGAACTTCCAAAACTATCTTTTCAAATAGACCAAATTATTAAAGAAATAGAATAATTTTATTATATTAAAAACAATGCAACTAATTGACGGAAAACAAATTTCAGAACAGCTATTAAGTGAAATAGCACAAGAAGTAGAAACCATTATAGCCAATGGAGGAAGAGCCCCTCACTTAGCTGCAATAATTGTTGGTCAAGATGGAGCCAGCCTCACTTATGTTAACAACAAGGTAAAATCTTGTGAAAGAGTAGGTTTCAAATCTACTCATATAGCTTTGCCAGAAAATACTACTGAAGAAGAATTACTTGCTGAAGTAAAAAAAATAAACGAAAATCCTGAAATTGATGGATTGATTGTACAATTGCCATTACCCAAACATCTTTCTGCCGATAAAGTAATCCAAACCATTGCTCCTGAGAAAGATGTGGATGGCTTCCACCCTATCAATGTGGGAAGAATGGCTTTGTCTATGCCCACCTATATTTCTGCAACTCCTAATGGTGTACTTGAATTATTGAAAAGATACAACATTGAAACATCAGGAAAACACTGCGTTGTAATTGGCAGAAGTAATATTGTGGGCTCGCCTATGAGTATTTTAATGTACCAAAACTCTTACCCAGGTAATTGCACAGTAACAGTAACCCACAGTAGAACTCAAAACCTTGCAGAAATTACCAAAACAGCCGATATTCTTATTGTAGCACTTGGCAAACCAGCATTTGTAACTGCAGATATGGTAAAAGAAGGTGCTGTGGTGGTAGATGTAGGAATTCACAGAATTGAAGATGCCACAAAAAAATCAGGATTTAGATTGATTGGCGATGTAAAATTTGATGAAGTAGCACCAAAATGTTCGCATATCACTCCAGTACCAGGCGGAGTTGGATTAATGACAATTGCCTCATTATTAAGCAATACGCTAAGAGCAGCAAAGAAAGAAGTATATTCTTAACTATAAATGCTTAATTTTGAATTTTGTTTGTATTAAGAAGACTAATTGTTAATTATTAATTACTAATTGCTATTTTGTGCCAAATTTCTATATCATAGCAGGTTGCAATGGAGCAGGAAAAACTACGGCTTCATTTACCCTTTTACCAGAGATTCTTGATTGTAAAGAATTTGTAAACGCTGATGAAATTGCGAGAGGTTTGTCTCCTTTTCAACCAGAAAAAGCATCTATTGAAGCTGGTAAAATAATGATAAACAGAATAAAAGAACTTTTTCATCAAAAAGTAGATTTTGCAATTGAAACAACTTTAAGTTCAAAAATGTACCTTAAAACTATTGAAGAAGCAAAATCTCTTGGATATGAAATAAATATTTTATTCTTTTGGTTAAACTCTCCAGAAATGGCAGTTGAAAGGGTTGCCAAAAGAGTAAGTCAAGGTGGGCATCATATTCCAACTGAAACAATTTACAAAAGATACAAACAAGGCATTAATTACTTGTTTACTTTGTATTCAGATAAAGCGAATCACATTATGATTATGGATAACTCGTATGGAAATTCAGAAATTATAGCTCAAAAGTCAATTAATCAAATTGATTACGAAATAATTAATGATACTAAATTTCAAACTTTAAAATCTATAGCTTATGAATAATGAAGATAAAAATTCGTTCTTTAAAAAAGTGGAAGAAGGATTAAAACTAAGTTATATCAAATTAGTTGAAGACTATCAAAGAAGAGATGACGAACTCATTTTATCAAAAGACGGTAAAATAGTAAAAGTAAGAGCTAGAGATATTAAATTATAAAACTTAAAAGAGCAACAAAACGGGATTTTGTTGCTCTTTTATGATGAAATTTTGAAGATAAAAAATATTTGTTTAACTTTGTGATCAAGTCTGCTGTACATGAATGTCGACTCCATGTCGTAGTTTTACAATAGTAAATCTCAGTGTATTGGCGGACTTATTTTATTTTTAGCTGTTAAGGGATTCTTTTTGTTGTCATAATGATTTTTCCAATTAACTACATTAACATCATCATATAAATCAATTACAAGGGATATTTTTTCTTTTATTAAGTTATAATACCTTGTCTCACCTTTTTCAAACACTCTTTGCACTGCCCAGCAGAGATAATCTGCTAGATTTAGTAATGGTTCTCTTGTTGGATTTTGAACTTCAAACAATACATTGGTTTTTAGTTTAGATTCATGATTTTTCTCTAAAAATCGTTGCTTTGCTTTTTTAAGAGCCAAATCTAAATTGGTATGTTTGGTACTCTGTCCTCTTTCTGAAATATTTAAAACCAGTTTTTCGTGTTTTGAAAATTTATTTTTCAACAAGTGAGATAGTAAATCTGCATAAAAATATTCTTCTTTTTCTTTATGACGAGTTACAAAACGTTCAATTGTTTTTCTACCTACAACAGCTTCAAATGAACAATCTATTGTATTTATAAGATCAAAAAACTCCTTTCTTACTTCAGGAATATCATCGGTAGCATGTAAATAATAACCACTTTTGGCTTTTTTCTTTTGTACACTCGGAACATCATAAAAAGGATCATTTTCTATTTTAGTTTGTAATAGTCTTATTTTATGGCGAATAACTTCTAAAGGTTCTGAAATTTTCACCATTCCAATAATAAATACATTAGAAACACCTTGAGTACCTAATGCATTTTTCTTGCCTTTAAGATAAAAAGTTGTATCTCCAGCTTCATCTATAAATCTGTGATAATCTTTAATTTCTTTACTCATATATACACAAAACTATAAAAAATATTTTCATAGCCTCCTCAACCCTTCAACAATTTATTGTGTTCCTCCAACAAACTAATGTATTTTCCTTTCCAATAATCAAATCTTTTCCTAGGTGTAGGGTTTCTTGTGGGTCAAATTGTGGGCTGGCGGGAATGGTAATATTTTTTAGGTAGGTAGCTGTTTTAGCTTAGCTAAAACTTCCAAACTTTCTGAGTTCATTTTTGAAAAAGCAAACCATTTTTTGCCTAAATCTTTGAGTGATGCACCTATATGATACATTGTAGTATTATCAATTATTAAAAATCTATCATGAGAAGAAGTAAGTTCTTTAATTTCAATTGGTGTATATTGAGAATTGAATTTTTCAATATCAAGTTGCAAAGCTTTACTAATATTTTTGGTATAAATAATAACATTGGTGGTATCACTTCGCTTACTTAATAGTGTTAGAGTTGTATCATCTATATAATTATCAATCAATACGATACTAGATTTTGCATTACGAATAATATCTGCCACAAAATGGTAAGCATCAAATATTTGACCTTCAAAAAATATTCCTTTTTCAGGACCTAATGATTTACTTTCTAAAGCTTTAAAAAGCATTTCAAATTTTTCATCTGTTTCTCTACCTTGTGCTTCAAGTTTGTTAATTCTATAATTTACTATACCTATATCTGCAACTGTTTTTCTCAAATTTACAAATGCATTCATTACCTGAATACTCACATTAATAGCAGTTTGGCTACGTAATACCGCCGACAACATGGCAACACCTTGTTCTGTAAAAGCATAAGGCATAACAGTTGAATGTTTGAGATTCTTAAACCGGTCACAAATTGTGACCAGTTCATTCATTTCTTTTTCAGTAAGTTGAAACCTAAAAGTAGTAGGAAATCTCTCGATATTTCGTTTTACAGCTTGGTTTAATACTTTAGTTTCCACTCCATACATTTCTGCCAAATCTCGATCAATCATTATTTGCAAATGACGCAAATGAAAAATTCTGTTTTCAACCTCATTTTGAGAGAATATTAAAGGGGTTTCGTTCATATAAAATCCTAATTTTAAAAAACACTGCAAATATTAGCATTTTCAAAATAAAAAACCTAACACAAATATATTTTTATGCCTTCAGCAATTTATTGTGTTCCTCCAACAAACTAATGTATTTTCCTTTCCAATAATCTACTTCTTCTCGTAGGCGTAGAGTTTCTTGTGGGTCAAATTGTGGACTAGCAGGAATGGTGAGATTTTTTACTTAGGTAATATTTTATGAATTATATATTTGACTTTGAAGCATTTAAACTCCGAAACTTTATTTAACGAATGAAGTATTTATTTGATATTATTTTTTACTCACAATATCCACAAACTTTATAGGTTTGTTTAATGCCCAATCCATAATTTTTACATAAATTCCATTATGATTTTTAGCAGTCTTTTTCTCACATCCAATACAAGGTTTTTCCACGATGTAATCTTCTTTTTTTTCAAATAAAGTTTGCTCTCCTCTAATTAAAACTTTTTCTGTTTTACAACTCATTGGGATTACATATTTCAAACCATCCATTTGAAATATGTTCCAAACAATAATTTCAGCTATTTCTTTTTGAAGTTCAGAGTTTGGCGTTTCCTTAAATTTAACTTGGTAATAATCAATAAATGTATAAAGTAGATTTTCTCGAGCTATCAATAAACTATCTCCTTGCCATTCATAACCATAAGAGCTTTGAAATGCAACTTTTGCCCATTTGAGCCATTCTTCTTGTGTATTACAGTATTTTGAAACAACACTTAATTTTTTATCTAGAAAACCCACCCGTTCTGAGAGTGGAACTAATTCTTGATTATCAGAAACAGGGTCATAACGAGAAACGATATAAGGTGCTTCGCCACAAGTAATTTCTAATTTGAGCAGACTTATATACTCTTGCCAGTTGTTTTTAGTAACTCGTTTGTTATCACAAGCATCATTCATTTGCTTCACAATACTAAGCGGTGTGAAAACCTCAGCCTTTTCTCTTGTTCTTAAAATTTGTTCTTCTTTGCTTTTAACTGCTCGTGGCTGAATTAAACTTCCAAATTCACCTGTAACTAATTCTGTTTTAATTTCTGCTTTTAAGGCAAATTGTTGTCCCATTTCAGCATAAGAATCTGTAGCCCACAGAATATTATTACCTGTGGTTTTGTCTTGCAAAAGTATTTCTAGTAAATTATCTTTTTTTGAAAGATAATCTTCTCGGATGTCTATGTAATGGGTATATGTTTCATTTGTCATTATATACCAATTTAAACCATAGGCTGGACCTTTTCCTCAATAAAATCAATTTCCTCTTTACTAAGCTGATATTTTTTATATAGCTGTTGATCAATTTCAGAAATTGATTTTGTCCAGTTGATGTTAGATTGGGTAGTGAAATTTTGTAGGGGTATTTTTGACCATTTCTCTGGAGGATTATCTTGAGTGATTTTTAATAATGCTAACAAAATTCTTGCAAACTTGGTTTTAATATATTTTAAAACATTTTCTGCTTCTTCTCTTTCCTCAAAAGCTCCTATTGATATAAATGTGTGTGTTGTACCGGAATTAGGCATTCCTATGAGTGGTGTAGTTAGCATTTCTCCTAAAGCTCCACTACCGTTTGCCTTTGGCAACCAAACCTTATATTTTTCTAAATTAGGATGTTGTCTTATGTATGATTTCCTTACCCATCGGTAAATTCTCTCTCTGTTAAAAAGACCATAGAATTTCACATAATCATTGCCATCTGTTGGCTTTTCAATTAAAAAGATTTCTGGTAGACTTTCAAAAATATTTGTAGAAATATCATTCTTATGTCCTTTACTTAATTTGCTTTCAACTTCTGGATGTTCTATATGAATAGTTTCGTCAAATTGATAACTAAAAGCAGAGTAAATAATTTCGGATAAGAATCTATCTGTTTTACTGACTACTTTTTTTAATATGGAATTTATTTCTGAATAGCTTGTAAATGTTTCAATTGGACCAAAGTCTTTGTTTTTATCTCTTAAAGTTACAGCAACCCCACCTTTTATATCAGTATTGGGGAAGACTTTAGCGCTATCTTGTTCAAAGTACAGTACTTTAAGATGTTTATCAGATAGCATTTTTCTATTCCACGCTATCGGGGTAGCTCCAGCATTAAATAAAAACCTTGCTGGAGATATAAGACATACAACATCAGAAAGTGTATATGAAGCATCCATAAAAAGGTGGTAAATAGGTGGCATTTGAGTACTATCACCCACAGTTTTATCCTGATATGGAGGATTACCCACCACTGCATCAAATTTCATATTTTCGTCAAGTTTTAAAAGTTCTTGTAATTTTTGCTGTGCAATACCCTGCTGTGCTTCAGGGGTTAAATCATGTTGAATAAAATTCTTCCGACTTATCTGTTGCCCAGTATCAAAGCCAAAAATGTATGATTGGGTGATGCCCTGTAAAATATGAGTAGGTGCTAGCCCAAATACTTGATTTTCTAAAATATGCTTAAGGCAATCGAAGTCACTTTTATATTGATTGCGAGTGTTGTGGTAAAGTTTTTTTACAATCTCGGTTATGTACATTCCCGATTTCATATACAAATCTATGAATGTAGTATCGGTTCGGGTAAATAAACTTGGGTCAAGTTCCTCCAAATTATTAACCATCATTTGCACTACCTTTTTAGGAGTAAAAATTTGGTTGGTTTTTTGGTTAGGAATCAATTCAAAAATATCTTCCTCAGCAGTAAAATAGTTGGCTAATTGGTCTTTCTTCAGCCTAAATTCTGCAATAGAAGCATTGAACCTATATTTGTTAAACACTCCATGAAATGTATTTCTTACGCCATTTTCTTCATAATCAAAGCCATCACGCAGTTTATGAAATTCTTCTTTGGTAATACTAGTTAGGTCTAGGAAATCTTCATCATCTATCTCCAAATCAAAATTATCAATGGTAATTTCTTCCTTGGTAGCATTTGCCATTATAAACATAGGTATGGTTCGAGTAAATGAACGTAACCTATCTTTTATTTCCTCTTCCTTTGTTTTTTGAACTTTTTCTACAATATCTTGCTCTTTTTCAGCGACTTTATTTTTAACAAAATCTTCTTCAAGTGTTTCAATTAATTTTTGTTTGAGAGCAGCACTGTCTTTTATTTCAGCATTGTTATATTCTTCAGCAACCTTTTGTATTTTTTGTTGAATTTGTTTGGTGAGCTCAGTTGTTTCTGCTTGAGTAGTTTTATAAACTTCCTTATATTTTGCAATTAATGGTTCGGCTACTTGAGAAACATTCTCAACTAAATCGTTTGCCGAAATAATTTCATTATTCTGACCTAATAAATTATCAACAACACGCTCAGTATTGGTTTTGAATATTTTTTCACCAAGTATGATTTCTGTGTTTTGATTTATTTTTGCAACTTTATTTTCGTTTACTTTTTTTGCATCATCAAGGTCTAGTGTAGATTTAGATGGTTGAATACTTTTATTTTTCTCAACAGGCATTTTTTCCAAAATTTCTTCAACTTCTTTGGGGAAGTTGAAAACACCTTTTAAGCTGTCATTAAATAAAAGATTGGTCATAAAACGAGCATTCACAATCTCAGATGCAGCCAAAGCATTAGGAAATGTTAATACTTGATTGGCATCAAGTTCAATCATTTCGCCATACACATCTTCTGAAATTACAGGGAAAAAGTTTAGTAACTCTTTTATGTTTTCCTCTCTGTCTTTTTCGGTGATTTCTCCTTTAACAGCTTTAGGGTTTAAGCCATTGGCAAATAAGTCATAGATTTCCAATACACGAGTTGGTGCAAAGTCAAACAAATAGGCTGTTTTTTTTATGTATAGCTCTCCATTTCTAAATTCTTTGTATGGATTTTGAGCTCTAAAAGCCGCCTGCATATACAAAGAAGGAGTTTTAATATCGGTGAGCATTAAAACCGCCGACCACTCTTTAATGGTTACCCCTGTAGTTAATTGCCCACAAGACAGTGTAATTGTTTTTTCATTTTCACGAATTGCATCTTTTACCTTTTGAAAAGAAGATTCATTTGCTCTGATATTGCCTTCTTCTTCTTCAAAAGTTCTACCATCACCCGCTGCAACTACAATTTTATAATGTTTAAAAACATCATCTTTTTTTAGCAATTGCTCTAAAGCTTTTACAGAATCTACCCTATTGCCTACATACCAAAATGTGTGTTTTAATTCTTCTCTTAGTTCAGGTGTTGAAAATGGGTATTTTTTATTAGTAGTAAGATTATTTAAAAATTCCTTTACCTCATTTTCTCTTACAAACTTTTTATCTTTTGCCCTAAAAAATTCATTCAAATCAAAAGCATAATCAAAATTTTCGTTATCAATTTCAATTCCTTCATTTACTTGCTCAGTAATCATTTGAGAAATACGATAAGTAAATAGCTTAAGGTCAGGCATATCTGTATGTTCACCAGATTCACCTTCTTCCATTTCTATTTGCTTAATTCGTTGTTCATCTAAATACGTCCAGTTATAAATGGCATCTTTTGTGAATTTTTCGTTTGCTAATTGCTTAAAAGGTGTACCAGAAAGGTGAAGTGTATTTTTACGTTTGACATAATCAAAAGCAGCATTCGTTCTTGTAGTGTCTATACCTTCATGAGCTTCATCTATGATTAATAAATCCCATTCTAATTCGGCAATCCAACGCAACTTCTCTATTCCTTTATCACTAAAGTATTTAGAACCTTTTAGGTCTTGTAAAGAAAGAAATGTAAAATGAGGTTTAATTGGTTTGGTGGAAATATGTTGTTCACGAGTGATAGTTGGTCTATTATTTAAAGATGAAGTTTCAGAAATAAATGCATAACCATCAATAAATTTGTCATAATCATCGAACCAAGAATTGGCAATAGCTGGTCTGTTGGTTACAATAAGTACCTTATCAGCTTTCAGTCGCTTAGCTAACTCAAAGCTTGCGAGAGTTTTACCAAAACGAGGTTTAGCATTCCAAAGAAATTCTCCTTTTTCATTCTTTTCAAAAAATTGAATTGCTTTACTAACTGCATCTTCTTGCTCAAATCGCAATTCATATTCTAACTTATTCTTGCTATTTTGAAGTGCTGCAAATTTTTCTTTTCTGAATAAATCAAATAAATCTTTAGATTTAAAAGGTTCTCCATTGAAATAAAACCATTCTTGACCTAGATTAATTTTTCTTTCAATCCCTTTCTTTTCTAAAAATTTATGAAAGGTTTTATCAGTAAAGCTTTCTTCATCACCTTCATAAAAAGCAGGTGCATTCCAAAGTTTTTTATATTCTTCTGTAAAAGCAGCTGTTTTTACTTGTTGAAGTATTCTATCGTCAACATTTTTCTGCTCAGTATATCCAATTTTTTGAGAACCATCGTTTTCATGACGATTTGGAAGAATATATGAATAAACTTGAGGGTAAACAATTTTGTAAGATTTTACCTCACGAGCGGCTATAAACACTTCGCCATGGTTGGCTACACGTTGTTTTGATTTTACTTGTTGTTCAGTATTGTTGTTATCTGTTAACATAATATTAAATTAGAAACATCAAAATCAATTACTTATGAAAAATAATTTACAAAGTCTTGATGTTATTCAAACTTAATATTGATGCAAAGAATATCTTATTGCATATTGGGTGTAAAAAAGTAGCTTTGATATGTATAATATTCCAATAAAGAATATTACATTTACATTAAAGAATAATTAATGATGAAAATAGGAAATAACTTACGAAAAATTCGCATTGAGCGTGGCTTGAAACAAGAAAACATGGCTGATTTGCTAGGGCTTTCGCAAAGTGGTTACAACAAAATAGAACGTAACCTCCATGATGTAAATCAAGAGAAACTTGAAGTTATTGCAGAAAAATTAGACATCAAAAAAGAAGACTTATTGGAGTTAGACACTAAATATATTCAAGAAAATCATAATAATACAATTGAGAAACTAGCTCAAAATCAACACTTCTATAGTTACAATGAATCATTAATGAACGAGCTCGTTGCTTCTTACAAGAATCAAGTGAAGTTATTAGAAGAAAAAATTCAATTTTTAGAAGAAAAGGTAAAAGCTTTGGAGGGTAAATGAAAGATAAATGCTCCATTATTTTAATCGACTAACAAACCAACAAAAATCTTTCAATACTTTTATTATAGTTGTTAACACACAAACAAACCTAACCAAATGAGTGATATAGAAATATATAAATGTTGATGAGGAAGAATTGTAGAAAAAAGTGGTTGTCGCAAAATTTGCGACAACCACTCAGCACGATGCAATAGAAGGGAAAACACAAACGAAAGATGTAGAATACTATAACCTAGATATTATTATCTCTGTTGGTTATAGTGTAAAATCTAAGCGAGGCACTCAATTTCGTCAATGGGCAAGCCAAAGACTAAAAGATTATCTTATAAAAGGTTATGCCCTTAATGAAAAACGTTTAGAAGAAACCAAATTGCATTTTCTGATTTCATTTTAAAAGCCCTATATTTAAGACAAATTTTAAACCCACCTCAACCTTGTCTAGATTTTATTCTTACCTCAACACCGCCAAAGGCATTATTGCCAACTATCAAGGTGAAATGCCTTTGAATATTCACTTGAAGCAATTCTTTACGCAAGAAAAAAAATATGGCTCTAAGGATAGAAAGCAAATTGCTGCACTTTGTTTCCCCTATTACAGAGCTTCTAAAGCACTAACTTGTAATAACATAGACGAAAAAATACTTTATTCTTATTTTTTATGTGAAAATAAAAGCTCGGCATTATTGGCATTTTTTAAACCTGATTTAGATGAAAAAATAGCACTTCCGCTAAACGAAAAAATCCTTTTATTAAATGATGTTTTAAAGGAGGAAATATTATTCCCTTTTGAAAATGAATTGTCTGAAACTATCCATTTTTCGGCATTTAATACCTCTATTTTAACTCAACCCAAGCTTTACATAAGAACTAGACCACTCAAAAACAAGCTTATAGAAAACACTTTAATAGAAAACAACATTTCTTTTAACACAATACATTCCAATACTTTTTCCCTTGACAATGGCACACAAATTCCTGACACTTTAGTTCCAGACCAAGATTATGTGGTGCAAGATGTAAGTTCGCAAAGGGTGATAAATGTAATTGAAAAATTCATTTCAGAACTCCCTCAAAATGCAACCGTTTGGGATTGCTGTGCCGCCAGTGGTGGTAAAAGCTTAATGCTTTACGATGCCAGACCCGATTTATATTTCACGGTTTCAGATGTAAGAGAATCAATTTTGGTGAATTTGAAAGAGAGATTTAACAAGGCAGGTTTAAAAAAATACAGCAAATTCGTATTGGATTTAAACTCAATGCATGGCGAAAAACCGAGTCAAAAGTTTGATGTAGTGTTGGCAGATGTACCATGCACAGGCAGCGGAACTTGGGCTAGAACACCTGAGCAACAATACTTTTTCAATGAAGAACAAATTCAAAAATTCGTTAAAATACAGCAAAAAATAACACTGAATGCCAGTAAGTTTGTGAAACCAAAAGGGTATTTGGTGTATATAACTTGTTCTGTTTTCAAAGCTGAAAATGAAGACAATGTTACTTTTTTACAAGAAAACGGTTTTGAATTACTAGACCAGCAATACAATTTAGGTTATACTGAAAATGCAGATACTTTATTTGTGGCAGTATTGAAAAAAGTGTAGTTTAAATTCTACTTAACAAATTATAAATATTTAAAGAAAACGTAGTTTTCAATTTGAGAAATTTTATTAAAATTTTAGTTTTCACTTCGTGAAAACCTAATTTTTGCCACGAATTCACGAATATAAAATAAATTCGTGAATTCGTGGCAGTATTTTTTATTTGGATATTTTAATCTGTAAAAGTAGATTTAAGGATTATAAACTAAGCATTACCCTTAAAACTTGTTGATTTCCAGGTTTGAATAACTTGAATATCGGCCGTATTAATTTTTTGATTTATTTTAATCAAATTATCAATGGTAATGGTACCAATTACGTAGTTAAAATCTCTACCTTCATATCTTTCAGAAATTTTTTCAAAATTAAAATATTGCAAATTTCTTTCATCGTAATATCTTAAATAGATCTCAATTTCGACATCAGTAGTATATTGAATTTTAGAAGGCTGATAATATTTTTTATAGGCATATTTGTAATCATATAAATTAGCAGAAATATCAGAAATTACAGCAGAACCAGTAGCATGTCCACCTGCTCCTTTTCCTATAAATATCTGCTTATCAGAGAATGCCGCTTCTACTACTACAGCATTATATTCATTTTCTACATTGTATAAATTACTTTCTTGAGGCACAAATTGAGGAATAACAAACATGGTCACTTTATCATCTCCCACTTTTTTCACATTGCAAACTGGCTTAATTTTAAAGCCTTTCTCTTTTGCAAATTGCATATCAAATCTTGAAAAATTCATAATCCCAACATGCAATACATCTTCAGGTTTTACAAATATTCCATAAGTATGAGCAGTGATAATACAAAGTTTGTACAAAGCATCAAAACCAGCTAAATCTAGCGTTGGGTCAGATTCTACAAAACCTAAATCTTGTGCTTGCTTAAGTGCTATATCAAAATCAAGATTATCCTTGTAAATTTTACTTAAAATATAATTTGAAGATCCATTGAAAATACCTCTTACTGAGTACAATAACTCATTATCATAATACTCTTCTAAATTTCTAATAATGGGAATACTGCCACAAGATGAACCTTCGTAAAGTAATGATACATTTTGCTCTTGTTGCAATCTTACCAATTCTACTAAGTGTTCAGCCAACATTTTTTTATTGGCAGTTACCACTCTTTTACCTTTTATAAGTGCCTGTGAAATAATATCGTATGCATCATCTGCATTGTCAATTACTTCCACAATCATTTCTATTTCAGGATTGTTAAGAATGTCATTTTTATCAAAAGTAAAATGCGACATTGGTAAATTCCTTCTTTTTTTAGGATTCTTTACACAAATATTCACTACTTCGCCAAGGTTTTTGTTTTTAGATAAAATATCATAAACTCCCTGACCTACAACGCCATATCCAAATAAACCTATTTTTAAATTCTTTTTCATTAGGCTACAACATTTATGTGTGAGTGATAAAAATCTACAATAATTTGGGTGATAATTTTGGTTTCAATTAAAAAACCATCATGACCATAATACGAATCTATTTCTTCATAAATGGCATTTGGAATAAGCGAAGCCAATAATTGTTGCTCGTTTACAGGAAATAACACATCACTTACAATGCCTATAACCAGTGTTTTAGCTACAATTTGTTTCAAAGCCTTCTCAACACCATCCCTGCTTCTACCCACATGGTGTGAATCCATAGCTTTGGTTAAGTACCAGTAAGAGTGCACATTAAACCTATTTATCAACTTTTCTCCTTGATATTGCTGATAGGATTGTGCTTTGTACATATCCATTTTTTCAATATCCGTATCACTTTGGGTTCGCTGATAGGCTTCATAATTTCTATAAGAAAGTAAGGCAATGGCCCTAGCAGCCTTTAAACCATCTTTTCCGGCATTGGCATTTTCATTTTTCCAAGTAGGGTCGGCCATGATAGCCATCCTTTGAGACTCATTAAATGCAATTCCCCATGGAGAATGTTGAGCATTGGTAGCCAACAAAATTAAATTATCGGCAAAATTGGGTTGAATAATGGCCCATTCCATGGCTTGTTGGCCTCCTAAAGAACCACCAATGAGTGTATGCACATTAAAAATTTCAAGATGTTCGCTCAATTTTATCAAAGCATTCACCATGTCCCTGATAGAAATGGTGGGAAAATTGAGAAAATAATTTTTATGTGTTATAGGATTTATATCTAAAGGCCCAGTAGAGCCATAACATGACCCTAAAACATTGGCACAAATAATAAAATGTTCCTTAGGATTAAATAAATACCCCTCTCCTACCAAACCTTCCCACCACGAAGTAACCTCAGAATTGGCAGTAAGAGCATGACATACCCAAATTACATTAGATTTATCGGCATTTAATTTCCCAAGAGTAGTATAATTGAGTTGAAAACCTGGTAAAACTGCACCACTTTCAAGCACAAAATCGCTGTTATATTTAAAATTCTTATTCTCCACAATCCTTACTGAAAGGCTATTAAATCACACAATCAATAACAAAGATAATGATTTTATGGGCTTATTAGGCTTAATTTTGGCAAAAAAGTAAGTTTAATCAATTCAAAATATCAAAAACATACATTACTATCCAGTAAAACTCTCATTTTTTAGATGAAATACGAATATGTTGATTAGCAATAAATTCAATATTTTCATCAGTCCAATTATTCTCATTATAAAACTTATCCATTTCAATATCAATATTTTGAGCAAAAAAATTTGACAATAATTCTCTTATTTCTAACAACTGCTTTTCAGCTAAATTAATCTGAAACATTTTTAAAAGTTCCAATTGCAAATTGGTAAGTTTATTATTTGCAATAGTCATATTTACATGATTTTAAGCAATTTATAAAAAAAAATAATCATATTAAATTTTGTCAAACTTTATTTAATCAACAAAAAAAAGGTCTCCATTACTGAAGACCTTTTTTAAATAATAATTTATGAGAATAGGATTCTAGTATCTTTTGCTGTATCCACCGCTGTTTCCTCCGCCACCTCTGTTATTATCTCTACCTCCACCGTAAGAATTTCCTCCGCCGTAAGAGTTACCACCGCCGCCATTTCCACCGCCGCTGTAGCCTCCGCCACCGCGATTGTTTGATGGTCTGCTTGAACCTTGAGGTCTTGGTTGTGATTGATTCACAACTATGTTTCTACCTAATACATCTGCACCATTTAATGCTTCAATAGCTTGTTCAGCTTCTTGGTCATTTGGCATAGTTACGAAACCAAAACCTTTGTTTTGACGAGTTTCTTTATCAAGTATAATTTTAGCCGATTCAACTTCGCCGTATTGTTCGAACAATTCTTTTAATTCTTCTTCTTTGAGTTTGAAAGGTAAGCTACCTACGAAAATATCCATTTTGTTAATTTTTTTACTGCGGTAAAGCTACATTAAAAATTTGAAAAAAAATGTTTTATTTAAAAAAGATTTTAAAAAAGTTTGGTTTAAGATAATTTAAAAGTTCTAATAATTAATGAAAATTAAAAAAACTATGTTTGTAAACGTAATAAGGGCACTCTTTTGCACCAAAACTTAAATAAAATTTAGCTAAATTATCATTCATAGAACCCTCAAAATCAAACACATCTCCAATATTTGCTAAATTTCTTATCGCAGAATCAATTAAAAAATGCATTGCTCCATTTTCTCTCCCAGCTTTATTTGATGTACCCATTAAAAAAACAATCCTATTTCCCCATTTCACAAAAATTCCTACTGCTACAATTTCATTATTAGGCAATTTGCAAACTAAACCGGTTACAATATCTATCTTTTTCAAATTATTAATCAAAGAAATATAAGTTTGTTTCAACTCAGTATTCAAATTAAATTCAGCATCTTTTTCATTTATAAAAAAATCTATAATAAAATTAAAATCAAAATATTGCTCTATAAGTAACTGATTTTTAATAGCTTTTTTTATATTTCTACTTAAATTGGTAGAATATTCGTTTGCAAAGTTTTCTTTAATATTCAAACAAATATTTCTTCGTATGTTTGATTTAAAAGTAACCCATGAATTATGTTCATTTAATTGAATATCAACTATTAAAAAATTAAATTTTAAATATTTACGAAAATCTATTAATTCAATCTCATTTAATTGATTTCCCCAAAAACCTAATTGCTGGGTAAATAATGGCTGCGCAAGATATGGCAAAAACCTCCATTTAAATTTTATTGGTAAAGGAAAAACTGTTTCATAATCGCCCCATACCGCAGCTTTCCAATGGGGAGAAACAGCATCTAAAAACCATGTATTGGCATACAAATTAGGCAGTTGAGAATTGTGATTTACACATTTCTCCCATTTATTTTCGTCTATTTCTTTTCTATTTAATAACTTAAACATGGTGCAATATCGTACATGAATTTTGATTTCTCAATTATGAATTTTAAATTTAGAAAGAATTAAAGCTTAAAATAAAATTTACACTTAAAATATTCAATGATAACTGCCAAAAAAATAGCCTATCCAATTCAAAAACCATTGCGTTTTTATCTTATAGAATATGGCAGAGAAATCAAAGTACCAATAAGTTATGTAGATTTAACAAGGTATGAAAATTCAATTGCCTTGTATAACCCAAGAGGTAAAGATACTTTATGGGTAACGGTTTTTTACAGACCTGATGATATGCAACATATCTATGAAAGTTTGAAAAAAATGTATGCCATTTTGAAAGCAAATGGAGATTTATCTGTAATAAAACATTTAACGGTTGACAGAATTGACATGTGCTTATATGGTAATACTCAACCATTTAGAGTAAGAATTGTAAATTCAAGAAACGACAACTTTGACTATTTTTATATTAAAAAAGCTGATGCTTCAAGGGTATATGGTTTAGAATTAGAACATATTTTATCTCCTAATCAAATCTCATTTTTTACCAACGAAGATACTTTGGTAGAAGAGCATATTGTGGGAATACCTGGAGATCAGTTTATTAAAGAACATTTGAACGACCCTTTTTTAAACAAGATTCGTCTTGCAAAAGAATTTGTAAAATTTAATGAACGCTGCTTTATTCGTTTGCTTGGAGATATGCACAGCAGCAATTATGTGGTAGAGATACTGCCTGATTTTGAGGATGTTCACTTTAGATTACGAGCCATTGACTTTGACCAACAATCGTATGATGGGCGAAAAAAAGTGTATATGCCACAATATTATAAACAAAACAATGCTATTATTCAAATTGGAATGGAGGTAATGACACCTGAAAGTAGAATTCAATACCAAAAAGAAGAAAGAGCACTTATGGCAATGCGCTTAAATTCTGCACGTTATAGAATAAAAGAGCTTGGAGATGCTGTGAAAAAAGACTTAATTTCTACCAAAGAAAATGTAGAAAATTTAAGACAAGAATTATTTACACATTATAAAGACAAAGAGTTTTTACAATGCAATAGCATGGGCGAAATGGTAAAAACAAGTTTAAAAATGTTATTAAAAATGGTGTAAAGTATTCATTATTAAATCATAATAAAACCCTTTATAAATTTTTTCGTAATGATGACTATTTAGAATTATTTTTCCATAAATTGAGATTTGATTTTTAATTCAAGTAAATAACTGTAAAAAATTGGTTATCAGTAAATTATTAAATATTGCACAAAGAATTATTTTAACAATATTCATTATTGGTAGCATATCTTCTCTTTGTTTTTCCCAAAATCAGATTGGGTCTAACTGCCTTGAAGATTTAATTCCTCGTCAAGACAAAAAAACCAGACTTTACGGATTCTCCAATTTGGCAGGTGAATGGGTTATTCCTGCTCATTATGTAAAAGTGTATCCATTTTTAGGTAATAAAGCTGTGGTAATGTTGGGCACCAAATTAGGTGTAATAAATTGCGAAGGATATCTGGTAATTCCTGCTGAATATGACGACTTTACAATTTTTAATATAGATAAAACTTGGGCACAAAGAAATGGTTCATGGTCACTCATTAATGACAAAGGTAAAAAATTGATTAATGAGGAAATGACCGATGTGCATACCATACAACCAGAATATGATTTTATTTGGGTAAAAAAAGAAAATAAATGGGGGATTTTTTCTGAAAAAAGCTTAAAATTTGTTGCCAAACCACAGTTTGATTTATTTCAACTTTTATCAGAATCTGCTAGTATTGTGAAACTTGGCGATTCATTAGGGGTAATTTCTCACGAAGATGGCAGCTATTTTATTAAACCTAATATCCAAAATATCATTAAATTAAATAAAACTGCTTTTGCATTTAAACAATATGGCAAATGGGGAGTGTTTGATGATGAAGGTGCATTGTGGATGAAAGCCGAATATGACACCATTTATCAATCAACACCTAAATACTTGACTGTGAAAAAGAATGGCAACTATGGCGTAATTGATTACAAAGAAAAAGAGGTTGTTGAGATAAAATACCAAGAACTCGGCACTTTTAATAATGGTATAGCAAGGGCCAAACAAAACAATAAATATGGCTTTGTAAACCTACACGGAAAAGTAATTGCACCTATTGTTTATGACACCGTTCATGATTTTAGAAATGGAAATGCCATAGTAGTTTTTGAGGGTAAATATGGTGTAATAGATGTGAATAACAAGTATTTATCAAAACCAGAGTATGCTTCAATTATTCGAAATTATACTCAACCATATTATGCATTAAAACTAGAAAAAAAATGGTTTTTTAGCAATTTAAAAATGGAAAGAATAAGCGAAGAAACCTTTGATTCTGTGATAATTGCAGATTCTTCTGCCTATTTGAGAGTAATGATTGATAACAAATTCAAATATTATAATTTACAAAAAAGCAGCTACTCATTTCCAACCTCATATACTGAGGCTAAAGCATTTAGTAATGGATTTGCAATTGTAAAACCTGAAAACAAATGGGGAGTGATGAATGAAAAAAGTGCATTGCTTATACCTGCCAACTATGATGAAATAAACTACGAATTTTCGGCGGGAAAATATTTGTATTTTGTAAAAGATAAAAACAAATACGGCGTACTAAGTCATGAAAATAAAGTGGTATTGCCTATTGAATATGATTTTTTAGTAAGCTCTGATAATAAATACTTTAAAGCAAAAAAAGGAAATAATTATGGTGTATTGCACTTTAATGGAAAAGTGCTGATTGATTTTAAATTTGATTTTATTAGTTCCTCAAAAGACACTTTGAATTGCCCAGAATGGCCTGCATTAATAAAAAATGGGAAAAAATGGGGCATGGTAGATGCTAGAGGAGAAATAATTGTGGAGCCTAGTTATGATAGAATTTTTTATATCAATGAGAACTTATATGCTTACCAAAAAAAGAAAGATTTTGGTATTTTAAGAGCAAATGGCACAACTTTAACAGAGCCTGAATTTCAAGAAATTAGCATTTTCAGTAACAGCTTAGCCGCAGCCAAAAAAGAAGATAAATGGGGTTATATTCAAGTAAATGGTAAATTTATTATAGCGCCTAGTTTTGAAAATGCAGGCAATTTTTATGAAGAAAATGCTTGTGTAAAACTGAATCAAAAATGGGGAATTATCAATAAGACTGGGAAATGGATTAGAAATCCAGAATTTGATGATTACAAAGAAAAAACAAATGGTTATAGAAGATTATACAAAAACGGTAAGGAGTTGAGAATGAACGACGCAGGTATTTTGCGTTAGGTTTTAAATATTTTTTATTCTTATCTATTCTTAAATAATTAAATAGAATGCTTAATAAAATTCAAGAGGCTATAGATGCTTTTAAAAGAGGTGAAATAATTGTAGTAGTTGACGACGAAGATCGTGAAAATGAAGGAGATATGATTTGTTCTGCAGAACTTATTACTCCTGAAATTATCAACTTTATGACTAAAGAAGCAAGAGGTTTGATTTGTGTGGCACTAACAGAAGAGCGTTGCCATGAATTGGACTTAGTGCCGATGGTGGGTAAAAACACGAGTAGCCACGAAACAGCTTTTACAATTTCAGTAGATTTATTGCGAAATGGCTGCACTACAGGTATTTCAGCACAAGACAGAGCAAAAACAATACAAGCACTTGCTAATGAGAGCACCAAACCTAGTGATTTAGGTCGCCCGGGGCATATATTTCCATTAAAAGCAAAAGAAGGTGGCGTACTTCGTAGAACTGGCCACACAGAAGCTACCGTGGATTTTGCCAGATTGGCAGGCATGAAATCTTCTTGCGGAGTGTTGGTTGAGGTTTTGAATGAAGATGGCACTATGGCTCGCTTACCAGAATTAAGGGTAATTGCTGATAAATTTGGTTTTCCACTGGTTTCTATAAAGGATTTAATTCAATATAGACTTGAAAAAGAGTCACTTATAAAAAGAGAAATTGGGGTGAATATGCCCACAGAATGGGGAAATTTTGAATTAATTGCTTATAAACAAATAGATTCTGAAGAATCTCATATTGCTTTGATAAAAGGAAAATGGGACAAAGATGAAGCAGTAATGGTGAGAGTTCACTCCTCTTGTGTAACTGGTGATATTTTTGGATCATGCCGTTGCGATTGCGGCCCACAATTACATGCAGCCATGCAAATGGTTGAAAAAGAAGGCAAAGGAGTGGTCCTTTATATGAACCAAGAAGGTAGAGGAATTGGTTTGGTAAACAAATTGAAGGCTTACAAACTCCAAGAACAAGGTTTAGATACTGTAGAAGCCAATATTAAATTAGGCTTTAAAATGGACGAAAGAGATTATGGTGTAGGTGCACAAATTTTAAGAGATTTAGGAGTTTCAAAAATAAAATTAATCTCTAATAACCCTAAAAAAAGAGCGGGATTAATTGGTTATGGACTTGAAATTGTAGAATCTATTGCAATAGAAATTCCTGCAAATGAGCACAATAAAAAATACCTAGCAACCAAAAGAGATAAAATGGGTCACTCTATTTTAGGTAAAATTTAAAGCTCCTCTTGGAGCTTTTTTTATTCTTTTTCTGCAATGATAGTTGCATTTAAACTATCATAAGTAATTTTATTAAACTCAATTGGCACCACAATTTCCCCTTTTAAATTGGCAGTTCCATATTTCCCTTCTGAATAAATTTTTACATATTTATTTCCTAGCATATCTACTCCATCATACTTAGTAAATACAAACTCTTCTCCTTCAGGACTTAGCATTCCCCAATTCTTATTTCTTTCAACTGCATAAAAGCCATTGCCTTGGTAAATAAAATTTGAATAAACAAATTTTGTAGTTTCTTTGCCCACATTGTTTACAAATGCCCATTTTTTACCATAACTCACTGCTGCCAATTTACCTTGAAAAGCACAAACAGTATCATAATAAGGCTGTACCCAAAGATGCTCAGCTTTGTCAATAAAACCCCATTTATTTTTCAAAAATATGGCACACATTCCATCCTGAAAATGCTTTGTATTTTCATACTGACTAGCAATTCTAATTTTTCCATTATGGTCAATAAATCCAAACTTTCCAGTATAAGTCATTCTTGCATAACCATCTGAAAAATAATCTATATGCTCTAATCTTGGTTGAGGAGCCAAAACTTGTTTTCCTGATGTATTAAAAATAGTATAAGAAGTATCTCCTGGCATAATTAATACATTTCCAGACCAATAACCATTGATTTTAAGTTTCACATCACCATAAAAAACAGTACCATGAGCATTGCACAAACTTAAAATGGAGTCTTGCTCTGTAAGTTCAAAAACTAAATTGGCTACTTTGGTAATTTTTTGATAACACGCAGGAAGGCTTTCAAGACCATTTTTTGCCAACAATCCATAATGATTTTTTCTTTTAAAAACCACAGAATGAGGCCCCATTACCCAAAGAGAATCATATTTTCTGGTATTTAAAATCTCTCCATTTTTATTAATCAACACTTTTATGCTATCAATGCTTACCACCGCTAGTCCGAAGTTGAAAACCTGGTTAATTTTTGAAAATTGAAAAGGTATAATAAAATCAGTTTTGTAGTTGTAAAAACCCCATTTTTCCCCTCTTTTTACAGGATACATTGAGTCTGAAGGTGCTAAAATTTCGTTATGTTTAAATTCTAAAATAGTATGACCAACAGAATCTGCCAAACCCCACTTTGCATACTCAGATACTACTACTTTTATGTGTCCGTAATCATGTATTTCTTTGCCTTTTATTCTTATCAAACCAGTAGAATCTTTTTTCATTTCATCATATTCTGGCTGAAGTAAATAAGCTCCACTTTTATTAATTAGTCCATATTTTCCGTTGATTTTCACCACTGAAGAACCATTTATAAATTTATCAATAAAAGTAAAATTGTTTTTAAGTAGTATTTTTCCTTCGGTATTTATTAAACCATAATAGCCATTCAAACCAAAAACAAACAAACCTGGAGCTGCTGCAAATATTTCATCAAACTCTAATTGTGCAAAACCTAAACTATCATGATACAAAGAATAATTATGAAAATCTTTCACTTCAAAACCTCCCGTTTCAATCTTTCTAATCTCCTTATATTTAGGCGCATACACTTCTCTCCCATTCAAATCTAATAAGCCAAATTTACCTTGCTTGGCTACTTTAATATTTTTTCCAATCAATTCAAATTCATCATACAAACATTTAGTTAATAATCTTCCGTTTTTATCACAAAATCCCCAATGAAAGACGCTATCTTGCACAGCTAAAACACTATTATTTAACACTTTAATACTTCTGTAAATAAATGGGGTAAGTTCATTTCCTCGCTTATCACTCAGGCCTTGTCGTATTTCAAGTGAAGCAGGTTTTATGCTCATCATTACATAGTGACCTGTAACTGCAATTCCATTTTCGAAATTATGAATGAGTGCATCATATTTAGGACTAATCACCTGTTTACCAGTACGATAATCATAAAAACCCCATACTCCATCTGGATGATAACCATATATTTCA
>Ga0214921_10000854_pt1 | contig 54292 bp, 49 predicted proteins | sample LL1505_MetaG_FD_177992 | JGI IMG/M metagenome (GOLD analysis project Ga0214921, IMG submission 177992) | Freshwater microbial communities from Lake Lanier, Atlanta, Georgia, United States - LL-1505 | ecosystem: Environmental > Aquatic > Freshwater > Lake | place: USA: Georgia | collected... | reverse complement strand
GGGAGCTAGAACCAGACTCTCTTCTTTTTTTCACGGCCTTTTCATGCTGTTTTTCGTTGTGTTTTTTGCCAGTTCACTGAATCAAATCCCTCTGGCGGCTTTGGCTGTGGTTTTGATCACGGTCGGCTACAAACTTGTGAGTCCTACCTTGATACGCACTGTGTGGAATCTTGGTTTAGAGCAATTTGTGCCATTTATGGTGACGCTAGTAGCTGTTGTGCTGACTGATTTATTGACCGGTGTCAGTATCGGGCTTGCCGTGGGTCTGCTTGTGATTATTCGCTTGAATCATCAATCGGCTATAACGGTTGTGAGTGACGGAAATCAATGGCTGATTCGATTCGCAAAAGACGTAACGTTTGTTCACAAAGCAAAGCTTAAGAAGGCTCTGGGTGAATTGCCCGACGGATGCTCCGTCATTATCGATGGGGCTGGTGCGCATTTCATCGATTTTGATATTTTGGAGGAAATCAAAGACTTCCTTGAGGTGGCTCCCATGCGAAATATTGAGGTCACCTGGAAAAATTTAAGATCCAAAAGATTTAAGTTAGGTGGTACGGATGGAGAGTTACAAGAACCTGCTTTTGGCTAATAAAGCCTGGGTTCAAGAGCGCTTGCAGATCGATAAGGATTATTTCACCGAGCTTGCGAAAGATCAGAAGCCGGAATTCCTGTGGGTGGGTTGCTCTGATTCACGGGTTCCAGCAGAAGAAATTACTGGAACAGAACCTGGCGATATTTTTGCGCATCGCAATATTGCCAACCTGGTCTTGAAAACAGATATCAACCTTCAAAGCGTGATCTACTACGCGGTTGAAGTTCTTAAAGTAAAGCACATTATTGTTTGCGGCCACTATGGGTGTGGCGGCGTCAGGGCAGCCATGACCGATCAGAAGTTTGGGATTCTAGATGAGTGGCTGCGCAATATTAAGGAAGTTTACCGTAACCACGAAGCAGAAATTCAGAATGCCGGTGACGACCAAGCTCAGGTAAACCGACTTGTGGAATTAAATGTAGTCGCACAATTGAGAAATATTGCAAAAACGGAAGTCGTACAAAAAGCCTGGGCGCTTGAGCAGCGTCCCACATTGCACGGCTGGGTGTTTAATATGGCAGATGGCAGATTGATCAATCTTTATAAGATCAACCCCGGGTCTTTAATAAAAGACCTCTAAGCTTAAGGTCTTTTTTCAAACCTGCGAAGATAACTAAGATGAATCTAAGCGGCGCTCACAGCTGATGGAATGATGACCGTACCAGTGTGCGCACTGACTTGGTTACGACCGTTTTGTTTGGAATGATATAACGCAGCGTCTGCTCGAGCTATCGACTCTTTAGCTGACTCTTGTCCGACGATTAGCTGGGAAGCTCCGAGCGACATCGTAACCGGGATGGTGATACCATTGAATTCAAAATTTGTTGCCTCGATGGCAGAGCGCGCTTTATCAGCCGCAATTTTTGCACCGGTAATGTCACTGGCTGGCAAAATAACCAGAAATTCCTCGCCGCCATAGCGACAGATGACGTCCGTTTTGCGGAAAGTTTTAAGCAAGACCTGCGCAACTGTTTTAATGACATGGTCGCCTGCTGGGTGTCCATACTTATCGTTTATTTTTTTGAAGTGATCAATGTCGCCCATGATAAATGACAAATTTCGATGATCATTTCCTGGAGGAAGCGCGACGATTCGTTGCTCCTCAAGCTTAATATATTCTTCGAAATGTGTGCGGTTAAATAATCCAGTCAGATGGTCAGTGATAGACTTGGACGCCTTGTCTTTGTATTTTCCTTGCAACTGTGTTTCCGCAGTGACGTCACGCGCTAGGATAAAGGCGCCTATAACTTTGTCATCGGAGATGAATGGGAAGTAACCAATGGTCAAATAAAGGTCGTTACCCTGGGACGTCACTGCATTAATGTCGTCAATTCTGGTCGGTCCAATGTGGGATAAAATGGTCTCGGTTGTGAGGTCTTTACCTGCGAGTGTCATGGTCAAAACATCGTCCAACGATGTGAGTTTAAGCAGGTTTTTTGATGACATTCCGCTTAAAATCGAAGCAGCAGGATTCGATTTCAATATTTTTCCTTGGGCGTCCACAAGAAAGTATGCGTCGAGAAGCGCCTTAGAGAACTGCTCAAGAGGCTTGAAGAGTTGTAAGACTGGATTGTTGGTTTCGCTCATGTAACATCTCTCTTTCGTGCGTTACGTTTTATGCTACTGGATATTTTTAAGACTCAACCCAAGCAAAGAATTCTTCCTCAATTTCGTCCATTTCAGTTGGCTTTCCGCATTTTTCACAGGAAACTGATCCACCGCCTGATGCCGCAGAGTTTGGTAAGTTCTTGCCCTGCACGAAAAGATGTTTTTGGGCATTGCCACAATTAGGGCAAGTGTATCCGGCGTACACTGATTGCACGCTCGCTTTGCCGCGGAAATTAGGGATCATATTAATTTGGCTTACGATGTCGGGTGTGCATTCTTCAAAAATAATGGATCGACCTTTTTCGAGTTCGCGCATAAATGTAATCCAAGCTCTGACGCCGCAAGAATTAACAGACTCAACCTCGCGGAAATTTATGATGACGTTTTTCCCTAAGGTGGCAACAATTTTTGGTAGATGCACTTCAGCATCTTCGTTGATCGGGCCAAATAGTGATAGTTTCTCCCAGTCACCATTTCGTGCAATCTGACTTGTAATGCTCATAGACCGATTCTCCCGGGGCCTCATCCATCAAGGGCCCGTCATTGGTCTCGGTATCGGCGGGCTGTTTTAGGGCTTAAATAAGTAGGGCATGGAAGTCAAAACTTCCATGCCCTATCTGTCGGTATATTGGCGCATTTTTGTCAGGATTTTTCCAAAATCCCAAAAGAATCTTTTTTGTCTTTTTTAGCCCTCAAGAAGGTAGGGGTATCCTTTTGTAAACGTAACTAGTTTTTCAAAAATTCCTGCCCTAAGCTCTTCCGACATTTGTCCTTTTGAGACCGCTTTATCTAACTGATTGGCATATGCGCTGGTGATCTCAGACATGTCGTAGTTGCGGCTGACTAGTAATTCGTCTATCGGATCACCCTGGGTGATTTTGGTAATCTCCCATTCGCCTTCAGGATTGACGTGAACTTCGACCTCGTGAATGGCTCCAAAAAGGTTGTGTTCGTTGGCCAGTGATTCCTGGTAGGCACCCACGAGAAAGAAACCAATGTAGTACGGAGAGTCCGTTGGTGGGTGAAGCTCTAAAACAGTTTTTGTGTCGGCTCGGTCAATGAATGTCGTTAAACAACCATCGGAATCGCAAGTGATGTCAACGATTGTGGCCTTTAAATTTGGCTTTTCGTCGTGTCTTGAAAGAGGCATGACGGGGAAAAGCTGGTTGATCGACCAGGAGTCGGGGATGGACTGAAATATCGAAAAGTTGGCCAAATACTTCGACACCATGACCTTTTGAAGGTTCTCAAACTCTTCCTGAGTGTGGCGTTCGAAACCTGAGAAATATAGGGCCTTTCGACAAATGCGGTAATAAAGCTCTTCTGCAACAGCGCGGTCTTTGAGTTGCAGGTAGCCGAGATTAAAGAGTGTGAATAGCTCCTCTTGGTACACAATAGAGTCGTGATAGTACTCGACGTAGTTTTTACGATTCATGTTGTTGACGATGTATCGAAGTTCATTTAGGGCTTTATGGGCGCTCTGGTCCACATGTTCGAGGTCCAGGATGTCGTCTGCGTCCATATTGATGTCCGCGCCTTGGACCTCGCGGATATTTGTTATAACGACGCTGTGGTAGGCGGCGATCACGCGACCAGATTCCGTAACAATAGTAGGGTGCGGAACTCCTTCATTGTCGCAGACTTCCATGAGCACGTAGACGGCGTCATTGGCAAACTCTTGAAGGCTATAGTTTGCAGAAGATTCAAAACTAGTTTTGCTTCCGTCATAGTCGACACCGACTCCGCCACCAATGTTCAAGTAGCGAGGTTTGAATCCAATTTTTATCACTTTTGAGTAAACGCGTGCTGCTTCTTTAAGGGCACCCTTAAATCTTTTAATTTCTGTGATTTGGCTTCCAATGTGGAAGTGAAGCATCGCTAGTTTGTCGGTCAGATTTGCCTTTTCAAGCATCTGAAGCGCATGGATCACTTCTGTCGTGGTCAGGCCGAATTTTGACTGTTCGCCGGAGCTTTTTTCCCATTTGCCGGAGCCTTTTGAATAAAGTCGTACCCTCAGACCAATTTCAGGACATACCTTGTACTTGCTTGCACGGTCGATGATCATTTGTAGTTCGTCAGGGCCTTCAACGACCATAACGACATTCTTACCCATGGCTTTGGCCATGAAGCCCATCTCAATGAATTCTGCGTCCTTGAATCCATTACAGACCATCAGAGCGCTGTCTTGAAGTTCGTAGCCAAGGGCAGCGATGAACTCGGTTTTACTGCCGACTTCGAGGCCGTAGTCGACTTTGCGGCCTGCACTCACAATGGCATCGATAAACTCGCGGCGTTGGTTAACCTTAAATGGAAAAACACCCATGTGCCGACCCTTGAAGTTATTGTCAGCAATAGCGTTCTTAAATGAGCGGTGCATCCGCTCGAGTTGCCCTTCAATGATTTGCGGGAAGCGAATAATAAGAGGAGCGGTGAGACCTTTTTTTCGGACCTCTTCAATGACGTCAGGTAAAGATACGCTGATATGCTCCTCACCTGTAGGATTTGCAACCACGTGTCCTTGGTCATTGATGCTAAAATATCCAGCACCCCAACCGTCGATACCATAGAGTTCTCGAGCTTCCTGAATTTGGCGAATATTCATCTCTTTGGAGGTCCTTAATAATTCAATAAATTAGTCACACTGTCTTATGGCAAACAGGCGAAATTTCAAGTGCAAATTGCACCGATGCACGATAATAAAAACTTCTCGGTTTTACTGGATATTTTATTGAACGAGGGCCAAGGTTTCGTGAAAATCTCTTCTGGCTGGAGCAAGGGCCTGAAAATATTGACCCCCGAAGGCATGGACACCCGGCCAACACGGGAGCGGGTGCGTCAGGCTGCCATTAATATGCTTCAACCGTGGATTGCAGGTTCGAGAATATTGGATTTATTTGCCGGTAGTGGCGCAGTGGGTATCGAATTGGTGAGTCGGGGGGGCTCTGGAGCTAAGTTTGTCGAATCCTCATCTAAAGCCATAAAATGTCTCCAAGCGAATGCGCTTGAGGCCCAAGGTCGAGCCATCAAGCAAGGAATAAGCCTTAACCCCTGGCAGGTTATGGCAGGGGATGTTTATATTTTAATCAGAGAAGAGGGGCCCGACGCCTATGACCTGATTTGGGCTGATCCTCCTTATGAGATGGTGCCTGGGTTTCTTGAGGCTGCAGGCGGTGAGATTGCAAGGATCTTAAAATCCGGTGGTGTTTTTGCACTAGAATCTGCCGGCGATACTGAGGCATTCACGCAGAGTTGGGGGGGGCAGTTCGGCCTTGAACTCGCAAAACAGCGGCGCTACGGCGTCAGTTTGATATCCATATGGCAAAAAAATTAATCGTTTGAGACACTAAGGGCTTGGGTGGAATTGAACCACCATGGATTTAAATCCAATTTTTATTGGAGGAAAGCCTCGACAATGTCATCGCGAGCACTTTATGCAGGGAGTTTTGATCCCATCACCTCTGGGCATCTCGATATTATTGCGCGTGCCGCCCGCATGTTCGACCACGTCGTCATTGCGATTGGCCATAACCCTAAAAAACCTGGTTTGTTTTCAATCACTGAACGTGCAGAGCTAGTCAAAAAGGCTTGTAAGGGTATCAAGAATGTCAGTGTGACCTCCTACACGGGGTTGACCGCAGAATTTGCGCACAAAGAAAAGTGTACGATCCTTGTGCGAGGACTCAGGGACGCTAATGACTTCGGTAGTGAAATGCAAATGGCTCACATGAATCATCAATTGGATGACTCGATAGACACGGTCTTAATCCCGTGTCTTCAAATGTACTCGAGCGTCAGTTCGTCTCTTATGAAAGAGGTCGCAAGCCTTGGCGGCAGTGTCAAAGACTTAGTGCCAGCCATTGTTGAGAAAGCGTTGAAAAAGAAATTTGGGCGATGATCAAGCGCTTGCATATCTATTTTAGTTCGCTGCGGCATAAAAGCCATCGCCAAACAAGCCGTGGGTTTTTTTTGTTAGCGCTAACGACTTGGGCATTTTTTTCTAGTATCGATAGTTTACAGGCAGCCACCATTAAAAAAATGACTCGAGGGCCATTTGAGGTGGTTCGAGGGGATATTGTTTTAATATCGGTTGAAGCTGATGATCCAAATTCAGAGGTTGCTTGGTGGTCTGAGGGAGAAGTGGTTTGTGCCTCGGCCACCTGTGAGGTCGATACGAGTAGCTTCACGCCTGGAGAATATTTGTTTCGTGTGGTTGTTTCTAACGCGGCTGGCTTGTCAGTGGCTAGTATCTCCATCAATGCAAGTAATGCGCCGCCGCTATACACCCCGCACACCATTAAACCTACATTGTCTAAACCAATAGCGGATATTCTCGAGTTCCGGTCAGGAGATTGGATCATCGTCGCGCGACGGGGTCTGATTTCTTTTTCAAAGAAAAATCCAACCAAAAAAAATTTTTCAATTAGCTTTATTGGAAAACCAACTCAGAGTTTAAAGTACAAAGTTAACGCGGGTGCTCAAGCTATTGTGAGGAAGGTTGGTGTGCCTGAACAGTGGCTATTGGAGGAAGGTGCGACGTTTCGTTTCAGAAATCAGGGCTTTGATTTAGTCGCGGGTAGTGGCCTGTGGCGACGGATTGATAGTGCTGATTTACATTCGTCAGAGGCAAGAATTTACGGCGCGGATGTTAAGTCCAGCGGTCCTGGTTTGCTTTGGGCCAATAATCCAGTCAACACCAGTCACGTGAGCCATAGATTTATAAAAAATATGGAAGGTGTGGATTTGCACATCTCTTGTGCATCTCGTGGTTCTAGAGACCTTGAGACGTCCGAGGTCCTAGATATAAAACCAGCGGGTGAATGCTATTCTTTAGAGTCAAAGCATTTAAACGATCCGTCAGACCTTATATCTGCTTTCTCACCATGGTGGTTCGGCGATGAAGACGAATTAGATATGGATCGTTGGCGTGCGGACTACGATCTTAATGCTAAGACAGACGATGATTTTAAAAGGTTATTAGACTCAGCTTCAAACGAAAATAAAAATAAACAATGCTTGGCCATGCTTGATGGCTTGAGCAAGCAGAGTCTTGTTGGCGAAAAAAACACGAAGTTCGTTTGGGCCTCTGCAAACTGCCAATTTGCCTTGGGCCTATACTCACGGGCGTTAAAATCATTTAATGACATGGAAGCTAAAGGCCTAGATCCGATCATGTCGGCTTATATGCTGGCCAGGACCTATCAGGCATTACGCCAAGACGAATCCGCCATTTACTGGTTTAAAACGGCAGACTCTCGAGGATACGCGAATCGCGCTGATCTTGCGCGTCAAGCGCTCAAGTCTGCACCAGAGGACTTGTGGGGTGGGCAAAGGCTGCTGTGGCTTGATTCTATGCAGTTTAATGAGACAGATGACCATCAATTGCAAGAGGCCATGTCGCGAGCAAGCAGTTGGCGCGAGTCGCGACCATATGGCGCAGTGGTCAGCTCTAGTTTCTATATGGATAGTCAGGCTCTACCAGTTAATTCTAAGACAATGGATGTTCTGCCTGGTCCCGCGCGCTCTAGTCGTTCGACGGTTGTGGGCCTTGGCGCCAACTGGTGGACTAGCAAAGAAGTGGCGTCAAGTATCCGTGCAAAATTAGAAGGCCATCACGCACTGCGACAGCCAACTGAAATGAGCCTCGATTTTGCCGGAGTTGCACTGCATGACATAACGTTGGGCTTGAGGGTGGGGCGGGATGGTCGTGACTTAAAATCGACAAGCACTGGTGGCAACAATAGTCACAAGTCGATCTTTTATTTTGAGCCTCGCATCAATCTTGGAACAGCTTTCACAAATGGCCAGCGCCAGAGAGACCGCATGGGATGGACTGTTAGTGGTACATATGCAGATGACCAAATTTTAACGTTTGGAATAACGTCGGATAAATATCTGGACCCGATACCTAACTCAACTGACGTTATAGATATTGATTCCAATCGCTACACAGGACCTGGCGATCATAGCCACATGGACCTCGAAATTTTTACAACACTTGGCGCTCAGTCGGGTCATTACACGTGGTCCTGGATGTTGGACTATGCAGCTATTGATTATCGAACTGGGGATCTCGATGCGCTTGACCAGATAAGAATTCGTTTGGTCCTAAAAAATCGTTGGCTATTGAATAGTCGGGTCGCGCTTGATTTGGCTCCGAAGTATACGTCAATAAAATATAAACTGGGTGTTTCAGAAAATATTGCTGAAATACGCGCAGTGTCAGAATTCAAATTCCTTCCACTCTGGGTTTTTGCCTTGGAGGCTGCAATGGAGCGCCGAAGGGTCAGCGATGATTCTACAACGTCGTGGCTACGTCAGCTTTATGGAGCATCGGTTTCCAGGGAATTCTGAAAAATTTGGAACCACAACAGAAGCTTTGACGCAGTGTTGCTACTGTCCTTAAATTGAAAAGCTGGGCCTACAATCGGGACTTTGGAAATCCAAATTGGTTTTTTTTCCAGTGAAAAATTCGATGTCATGTTAATGATGGCCGCCAATTTTTTTTGTTCAGGGATTAAATCGATACTGCTTGTCACCTCACTGACCCCATAGGAGCCTTGTCCTTTGGAGGGAGTGCGAAGCGTGACAGAGAAAGGAATTCTCAATCTTTTTTGGCCAACTGGAACTATTTTTATTTTAATATCTAACCCATGGCTTTTCCATGTTGTAACTATATGGCCGTCACTTGTTTTTGAGTCAATTTCATCTTCTGCTCCTGCGCGGATTAACACTTCATCACAGGGTCTAGCAGTCACTAGTGGATCACCGATGATTCGGCGATTGTAGTGACTTTCATGTGGTTCAAGTTCCATTTTGAGATGGGGTATAACGGTGTTAGTTAAAAAATTTAAACCAGCTGAGCCCTCAATTCCGCGGATAATATGCCGGTGATCATCCATCATTTCAACGCTGGTTTGGATTTGAAACAAATCGGTCTGCGCAGAAGGACAGTTGGATTTTTGATCCACGAGAAAATTATCTTTGGTCGCCCTTGTAAATTTTTTATTTGGGGTTCTAGGTTGGACGTCGACAAATATCGTTTTCTTAAATTCATTATTCGACGCTGCTGAGATTAATACGGAGCCAGCGCGCAGTGCTGTAATATACCATCGATCCTGGCTATCGTAGCGGAGGTGGACAATTCCCTTGCGCGACACGCGGGCATGTAGTGTCTTTGGCAACAGAATGTCACGAGTATCTCCAGTTTTCATGACCAAGGTTTCGTGGCTAGCAAAAGCCTGGCTATAACTCAAAATTATTGCCATAGAGACGGCTAAATTTTTCACCATATTTAGTCTCCATAAGTTATTTTTGGTGTGGTGATACACTCTGGAAATTTTTCAGCTTGCTTGGTTTCCATTAAATCAAAGTTTGTAAGGTCGGTGAGTGAGACCTTTTGGGCAATGGTTTCCATAAACTTTATTGGGGCAAAAAGCTGAATTACTTCGTGATTTATGGCGGCCTCAAGTGGGTGGTGATTCACGTAACAGCGATCTTGTGATTCGCTCATAACCCGCGTAAAACGCAAGCTTTTACCATTTAGTTGCGACAAGTTTTCTTCGGCATCACGTCCGACTATCGGAATCGATATGGTAAAACCCAGACGAGGTTTTTTGGATTGCGCACGTTGCGCAGAATTTGGCATGCACCAGACACCCAATATAAATCCAGAAATGAGGCAGGCGCCATAGGACAAAAAAATTCGTGGAAGCTGCTCTATATTCATGGACAGGCGCCGATCTCACAGCGTTGAACAATGCTAAAAAATGCCATTCTCAGATCGTCTAGCCTACTGTCATTTGACTTGAGTATATTGGGGTAAAGACAGGGCAAATCCAAAGAACCTTGGTTAAAAAGAATTCGCTGACCCTGCTCTTGAATTAATTCATAATGCAAGTCATAGCAGTCAAAGCGACGCGTTTTATAAGATAAGGTTGTCTGCAACTTGGCGTGCCATTGCACTGTTGAAAGAGCGATTTTTGAAGATAGAAAAAGCGCACCCAAGGCTAGAGCCTGGCTACCAATATTCATTTTTAGCCTCCGTTTGCTTGGGTTTGCAACAGTCGGTAGCTATACGTTAAGACTCCCGTGATAGTGCTAATTGTCGCATGGGGTCGACTTTCCGCGATTCCGTGATTAGACAGTAATTCTATGCAACGATCTGGATTTATTGCAAATCCGGGGTTTCGTGTTTTTACTGAACGCTCAATGGCTGCGAATGCTTGCTCAATAGATTTAGATTTTTTTGGAAAATCTTTTAATGCTTTTGCTGCAATTGATTTAAGATTCGCAAGTAAGGCGATGCTCCGACCACAAGTGTGTCTTTGATATTCGGCTAGCCAGAGTTGGCTACTAACATGAACATTCCGGCTCAGTATCTTGAGAGATAAATTGGTAGTTGAGGTTATGAGGCAAAAGCCAAGCAGTATTTCAATCGTAGCGCTTAATGATGAATTCAAAGATCGTCTCCCCCGGGCTGTGCTGCCTTGCTAGTAGTGGCGGAGGTGTATTCAAGAATTTCTTTGATAAAAACGCGAGCGACATATAAATGCCGTGCGGGTTTTTTGGCGTAACCTCTAACGTCATGATCTCATTTTAGTTAATACGTTTGGACAGCGACGTTAATAAATGTGAATGGGCTAAATTAATGAGTGCCTGTTCATCTAGTCAGACATTCGAGTCTTTTTTAATCAATAAATAATGTGACATCCTGAATGACGTCTTCGCCAAATCGTCCCTGCAATTGGGAACGAACGCCATTAAATAATGTGATCTGAGATGATGGGCAGCCTTTACAACCCCCTCCTAGTCGGACCTGTGCGATCCCATTGTCGAAGGCCTCGAGGCGAGCATGGCCAGAGTGGAAAGCGAGAGCGTCAGAAACGGGGCCTTCAAGAAATAAAGCGATGGATTTAGCGAGATCTTCGAATCGACCACTCGTGGGTGGCTCAGTGGAAGACCCGTCATCTTTTAGTCCTAAGGCATCTTTCATCGCCTTCTCTGCAGCTTCTTTGGTGTCGCCATTTATTTTGCGACCCGAGGGGATATGGTGTGCTTGCCATTTGCCTTCGGCTATTTTCGCGATAACGACGCTAAGCATATCTTGGCTCATGGTTTAAAGACTCGCGGTTTCAGATTAAGTTAAATTATTAATGTTCTTTTTGTTGTTCTAGCTATGGCCAATACCTCTATATCTGAGCCTTTTAATCTCGACCATTGCAAAATGAATCTTTAAAAAATATACTGTTTTCATGTAGTTATTAATTGTCGTCACCATCATATGGGCCTGTAATGGGCCGCGAGGATTTGATCTATGCCGCAAAAATCAGCTGGCGAGCGGGAACTTCAAGCCATTAGCGGTAAGTTAGAAGAATTGATGCAGACGGTGATGCAGCAGTTTGTTGGATTAAAGCGCGGTATAGACGGTGCTGATTTTAATTTACTTAAGTCGATCGTTGCCGGTGATGAAAAAGTTGATGCGATCGAAATCGATTTAGATGATCTTTCCATGCTGTTCGTGGCCACCCGTGCGCCGATGGGACCGAGTTTGCGTTTTATGTTTGGCGCAATAGACGTCGCCTCTGCCTTGGAAAGAATCGGTGATTGTATTGAATACGTGGCGCGCCATGCAATCGACACGCAGGATTTCAGAAATGAATTTCCAGAAGGTTGGCATCTTCTACAAGATATAACGACTAAGGCTTTTACCGTGTATGAGCGCTCAATAACTGCAGTTAGCAATCGTGATGCGAAGCTCGCGAAGTCTGTGCCTGCCATGGATGACCTGGTTGACGCGCTTCAAGACCAGGCTTATAAATTGGTTATTGATAAGGTGCGAGCCGGAGCCCTCGATGTGGAGATGGGGATCCATTCAATTTTAATGGTAAATAAGCTCGAGAGTATCGCCGATATTGCCTGCCATATCGCGCAGACAGTGGTTTATATTGTAGATGATGAACGAATTCGTCACAGAAGCGATATCAGCCCTTCGTAATTTTTTTATTCATTTCAATTACGGCATTTTCCATTTCAGTTTTGTATTGCATGAGAGATTTCGAGATCCTCAGGCTCTCTGGCGATTCTGAAATGGCCAGCATCTGCGCAGCCAGCACACCAGCGTTCCACCCGTTGCCGATGGCCACCGTCGCAACCGGAATGCCTTTTGGCATTTGGACGATAGACCAAAGAGCATCCTGACCTTGAAGGCCACTGACTGGACAAGGTACGCCTATGACGGGCAGTGTTGAGTGCGCTGCGAGCATTCCTGGAAGATGTGCGGCGCCACCTGCGCCTGCGATGATGACCCGAATTCCTTTTTTGTCCGCTGACTCGGCATAGAGACCCACGGCATTGGGTGTGCGGTGTGCAGATAAAACCTTCATTTCGTAGGGTATCTTGAATTTCTCAAGAGCATCCGCCGCCTGTTTCATCCAAGGAAGATCGCTGTCACTACCCATCAGGATGCTCACGACTGGTTTTTTGCCAGAGCTTTTACTATTCGCTCGTAGTTTCTGTGTCTTAATTCTTATGTTCATTGTTGAGTCCTCCTGGTGCGGAGATATTTTGAAATTTTTCGCGCTGTTCTGCTTGCCATCGCCCGTAAGTGGATTGTAAAGCGCTGATAGCGTCGCCTTTGTGCGAGATGTCTTGACACAACGTGTTGATGTGACCCAGTTTGCGACCAGGCGACACGCCTCTTTTTCCATACCAGTGAATGTGCGTTAGTTCTCCTGCTCGTGGCGGGGTGGCGCACTCTTTAGAAGTAAATTCATGCAGTGAAAGTAAGTTTTGCATGGCAAAAAAAGGCGCTGTTTCGGTTGGGCCAAGGGACATATTCAACACAGCACGCCAGTGATTTTCAAACTGAGATGTGCAACCAGCATTTTGCGTGTAGTGACCGCTATTGTGGACCCGAGGAGCAATTTCGTTTACCAAAAGATCGCCCTGGTTAGTTAAAAAAAACTCCACCGCAAATACTCCAATGATCCCGAGGTGCGCAGCTATTTTTTCGCAAACGTTATGGGCGTCATCCTGGGCTTTCTTGTCGACACCAAGTGAGCAAGCTGGGCCTGCGACTTTGTCGCAGATGCCCCCTCGTTGCTCCGTAATCACTAGCGGCCAGGATTTGAATTGGCCGTCAGCTTTGCGAACGGCAACCATGGCGAGTTCTTTTGTGAAGTTGATTTTTTCCTCTGCGTAGACAGGGAGCTTTCGTTTACGGGCGGTCGTTAAGAAATCTTCTGCTTTTTCAAGGTCTGAACTGCCGGCGCCGTTTAACAGAAGGACCCCTTTGCCGTCGTAGCCTAGGACGGCAAATTTAACAACCAATGGTTTGGCCCCGTCATTTGTCAGCAGACGGATCCAAGCCATGTCATCGGCCGTTGTTTTCTCGTACAACGTTGAAGAGGGAATATTTAGTTCTTGCAGTAGCTTTTTTTGCTGAAGCTTGTTTTGTAAGACTCGAATGACCGCAATCGAAGGCGCCACTTTGTCTGCCAGACCAGTTGCCTCGAGAGCGTCGCAATTGATGAACTCACTTTCAATAATAGCGCCGTCAACTTGGCTCAAAATGGCGTGCAGATCATCTCGGCTATCGATGTGGCCACGGACAATCAATGGTGAAACCTGTCCTGCGGGGCTTGATGAATCGCCTGTAAGGATGACCGGGCGTAGTCCGAGATTAAAAGCCTCAAGCGCTAACATTCTAGCTAATTGGCCATCACCCAGAATTCCCCAGCGTTGTTGCCTTGTGATGTCTAGCATGGACCCTCTCCCAGGGTGGTTCAAATTTGGATGACTATCTATTTACTAAATAAGCCCTTTAACACGTCTTTGGCTTTTTTCTGATTTTCAGGGTTTTGAGCCGCATCTTTTGCCTTTGCTTTAAGCTCTTCCGTTTTTTTGGTGGCTTCTGCTTTTGGGGAGTCCCCCCCTGCTAGTTTCTTTAGAAAATCTTCAGCGGCCTTTTTCGCTTCCTTTTCAGCTAGATTTTGCGCCTTCTTTTTAAATGTACTTTTGATGCCATCTGAAACAAGGTTAACGGTTGGGTCGGCAACAGTGCCGCCTAACTTCATGGGGACGACGAGGCCGTTTTTGTCGTCAAATATTAGGTCCGCATATTCGCTTTGTGCTTTCAAGTGCTTCTTCGTCGCGTCAGAGGCAGTAAAAACTGAAGTCCCACCTAGCTTCAGTTCTAAGTCGACAAAAGATTTAAAATCCATGGTGCCGTGGCTATCGGTGGTCGTGGACGTGATGTTGGCCTTGCCGTCGCTGATCTCTATACGTCCGCCTACATCTTTCAGGCTTCTGCTAAAGGTTGATTTATCGGCAATCTTCATTTTAGCTACGGATTCGTATTGTGATTTTATTTTTTGGATGTCGGGTGGGTTTTTGCCCAGGGCTTTTAAGGCGGGGTTGTTTAGAATTTTTTCCGCGGCCTCAAATATTGATTGACCTGCAGTGCTCACCGATAACGAGCTAATAAGCTTATCGACCTCATCGGACATGACGGCTCCAATGCTCTTTGTCTTTAGCTCTCCATCCAGAAACTTAAATGAACCTTGACCATTTAGAGTTTTATTAAGTGTCGGTATCGTTGTGCCTTTGCCTCGAGCTTGGAGATCGAGATTCAGTCGCCCACTAATCAGATTTTTGTGTTCCGGTTTTATTAGTTCAAGAGCTTCTTCAGGGTGAATATTGGCGAGTTTAAATGACGCGTCAAAGGAAATTGGACTTTTCTCTAAATCGATTTTTCCATTGGCAGCGATTTTTCCGCCCAGCCCATCAATATTAAACTGCTTGAGCGACGCCACCAGATTTACTAGGTTCATATCGACGTTGAAGTTAGTCAGTTTTAGTTTTTTGTAAATGATTTCTCCCATGTCGACTTTGAATTGGGCGTTTGTGCCCAGGAGCAGTTTCTTTTGATCAGCAGTCAGAGCGAAGTCAGCTGCTGGAACGGGGCTGGATGTGGGTTTTGGGGCCTCGCTCGTTTTTGGGGATTCACTTTCGGAGGTTTTCAGGAATGGGCCCAGCAGTGCATCGAGGTCAAGGCGCTTGCTGGAGGTGATGAACGAGCCTTTCAAAGGCATCAGGCCCGACGTGTTCAGGTGAAGTTCTAGATCTGTTCCCGAAAGCTTCGTGTCCAAGTCTAGTTTTGTTTCTAAACTACCAAGCTGCGATGTTGATCCGTCGACACTGGCGGATAGATGCATATTGCCATTCAGCAGCAAATTTTTGTGCTGCGGTAGCAGCTCGCTAAGAGACGCAATGTTTTCATTAGCAATATTTGCCGAGGCAGTGACACGGGGATCATCAAAGTTCACTAGGTGCGCCTTCGCACTAATGCTGAGGTTGTGCAAGTTTAATGCTAGCGATTCAACATTTAAGTCTCCGGGCAAAAGGGATCCCTTAAAGGTCAGGTTTAAAGGTATTCCAGCATTTTTAACGAAAGCATTATTTACGTTGATCATCAACTGGTCGTAATTAAGGCTGCCGGAAAACGTAACTTTTTCGAGACCTTTTCCCCCCATGATCACATGCAGTTTTTTATCCATAACGATAAGACCTTTGGCGGCAAACCCTGCTTCATGTGCCTCGACCTTCGTTTCCATTTTCATGGCGATATCGCGATCAAGTCCAATATTAGTGAGCGAAAAATTTAAATCACGAATGCTGACAGGGTCTTTGTTTTCTTTAGATTCTACATTTCGAATCGCTAGATTAGCGCTCTTAATGAAAATGCCCTCAATCAATAGTTTTTCTTTTAGCATCGTCATCGTGGCCGCAGCATTCTTTTCAGCTGCCTCTGGTTTTGAATTGTCCAATGTCGGTGTGGGGTCCTTTTTTTGAGAACCTGAATCCGGTGAAGTTTTGACAAGAGATGTAATGTTATTTTGTAGGCCTCTTTGCGCAAGAATGATGTCTGGTCCGTCAATGATTATATTTCCAAGCACTTTTCCAGAAAGTAAGGGCAAAAGTTTTGTTTCAATGACGAGTTCTTTGACTGAGAAAAGTTGCGTGCCTTTAAATGTAGGGTCTGTATTTTCAATTAGAAACCCTTTCACTTTGATGCCGATGCTTGGCAAGACCTGAAGACGCGCAGATGAAAAATCAACTTTTGCATTTAGGTTTTCAGCCACCACGCTTTGAATTTGCGGTTTAAAGGTCGAAAAATCGACCACGAATGGAGCGACTATGACCGCCAGCACTATGGATGCAGCGATCGCTACAGCAATGAAAATCTTTCGTGTTCTGGCGGGAGTGGTGTTTTTAGTGTTGGAATCCATGGGGTCCTTTCTGTTTCGTTCGGCGGTACGACCATTGGATGCTTTTTTTGATAATATATTAAAAGTTTTAGGGAATTCACAGGTGCTTGTCTACAAGTCTTAGTGTAAGCTGATAGTTCCACGCGCTTGTGGGCTAAAGGATCACCGTATGACATTACCTATTTCTGTAGAAGCTCTAGTGAACGAGAGAACGGGAAAGTATTTTGCCGTGCTCGATTGGCAGACTGATGGTGAAGGTAAGATTAAGGTGATTAATCCGAATGGTGATATTCTTGACGTCCCGACCGTGATTTTTAAGATTGATGATCCTAGGACTGTCTCGCAAGCAGATTTCAATAAAGTATTTACTCGAGAACAAATTGCAAAGTTGGAGCGATGGGAGCAGGAGCGGTTTAACCTGGACGAGAAAAAACGCCTTGAGCGGGCTGCAAGAGCCAGTCAGGCGACGCCTAGTCGGTCGGCGGCGCCGCGCCCAAGGGCTGGATCCAGTCGAAAAGAGGGTCTTATCGATAGAAATTCATCTTCCGCTAACAGGCGTCCCGTGGTGCAATGGTCGTCAGATAGCTTGGTGTTTTATCGCCATAAAATTGAGGGGCTAAAACCAAATGACGTCTTTGCCATAGTTATCGAAGGACGCGGTACGTTGCAGATGTCCAAAGCCGAATTTCAGCGAGTTTTTAATAATATCATTATGAGTTCTGACTACCGGAGTCAGGGTATTTATCGATATGCCGCAATTCCAGACGAGGCTCTGCCTTTTATCAAGTAAAGCCTTTGCCGGGATGGTTGAACTTAAGTTGTTTTTTCTCGGGGTTGGCTAAGTGCAAAAGACATCAAAAAAGCTACGAGTAAGATGCCTGCAGCCGTGAAGAACGGCAGTCCGATGTTATTTTCAAATAAGACTCCGCTGATAGCAGGACCAGCCACTCTTCCTAATGCCGACATGCTTTGGTTGAGCCCCAAAATTCCACCTTGTTGATCTGCTGGTGATGCCCGCGATACGATGCTGGATTGAGACGGATTGTAAATGCCGGTGCCGGCAGCGAGGACTGCGGCGATCACGAGCATCCAATTATAGACGCCTGTTTTTGCTAGAATAGGAATCGCGGCGATACTAATGCTCATCAAGACCAAGCCAACTTGAAACAAAGATTTTTCGCCAAATCGCTTGGTTAGTCGGCCGATTAATCCACCCTGTACAATCACAGCCGTGATGCCAACGGCGACAAGAAACCAGGCAGTTAGTTTTGCGGCTTGGGCGATGTGTTGGGCCGTCTCTCTTCCCTCTAAGGGAAGAAACGAACGTTCCATGAGCAGTCCAACGATCACCTCAAACATCGAAAAAGCAAAGGCACTTAAAAAGCTTATCTTCAGAACGGTTCCCACATTTGAGATAGACATCGCGTCTTTTAAAGTTTTGAGCGAGAAAGTCCTGCGATGGTGGCCTGACTGGTCTGCGTTTTCGACTCGTGTCTCTGGTAGCATGAAGTAGGCGATGAAAAAATTAATGGCTGCCAGCACAGCAGCAGTTAAGGCAGGCGCCTGCGGGCTGAATTGGCCGGCTATGCCGCCAATCGCTGGACCAAGAAGAAATCCAAGACCAAAGGCGGCACCAATAAGTCCCATTCCCTTAGCCCGGTTTTCTGGAGTGGTCACATCAGAAATAATAGCTTGAGCGGTGCCAAGGTTGGCATTGCCAAAACCAGCGAGAATCCGTGCCGCAAAAATTGTAAATAGAGTGCTTGAGAGCCCGAAGATAAGATGCCCTGCGCAGCTGGCAGCCACTGAGATTAAAATCACGGGTCTTCGTCCAATTTTATCCGAAAGTCGACCCCAAAATGGCGCAAAAATGAATTGCATCAGGGAGTAGGAAGCGGATAAAAGCGCAATGACCGAAGGGCTTGCTCCAAGGCTTTGCACGTAGAAGCTGTTGACTGGTATGACGATTCCAAACCCTAGAAGGTCCAAAAATATAGTGAAAAACGCGATAACTACCGGACTGCGTTGGTTTTTTTGGTTCATGATCTGCAATTTTCCTGTGGAATATTTCGCCTTGGTATGACAAAAGCTATCACCTTCAGCTGAGCATGGCAATTACGGGAAAACCTCGATGTCCTGCTTTAGCAAATAAGACAAAGTTTTGAGCCAAAAATGAGCAATCCGATCATAGAAAAAGAAATCTCCAAACGGCGCACGTTCGCCATTATTTCCCACCCCGATGCCGGAAAAACTACGACCACTGAAAAGCTTCTACTTTACGGCGGAGCGATCCAGATGGCTGGCACTGTCAAGGCAAAGAGGGGCAAAAAATTTGCCACATCTGACTGGATGGAGCTCGAGAAACAGCGCGGCATTTCCGTAACTAGTTCCGTGATGAATTTTAACTATGACGGTTGCGAAATCAATCTGATTGACACCCCAGGTCACCAGGATTTCTCGGAAGACACTTACCGGACGCTGACAGCTGTCGACTCTGCCGTGATGTTGATCGATGCGGCTAACGGTGTGGAAAGTCAGACCAAAAAACTTTTTGAAGTTTGTGCTCTGCGCAAGACTCCGATTATTGCGTTCATTAATAAGATGGACCGTGAAGGGCGTGAGCCTTTTGACCTGATTGATGAAATTGAGAAGGTTCTTGGCATTCAGTGCTATGCGGCGACCTGGCCCATAGGTATGGGCTCCAATTTCAGAGGTGTTTACGATAGATTCAAGAAAACACTGCTGGTCTTTGAAAAGGGTGCTGACCGCGCTCGTCCCGTGGCTCTTAAGGGAATGGGCGTTGACGATCCTGAGCTCGATAATGAAATTGGACCAGAGCTGGCAAGTCAGCTTCGTGATGAAATTGAAATGCTAGAAGGTGCTGGCGAAGTGTTTAACCGCGAGAAATATCTGCGCGGCGAACTTTGCCCGGTTTATTTTGGCTCGGCCATGAATAACTTTGGTATTCAAACTTTGCTAGAAGCTCTGATCGAAATCGCTCCACATCCCTTGCCGCGCCCGACGCGCAGTCGAGCGGTCGAGCCAGATGAGTCCAAGTTTTCTGGGTTTATTTTTAAAATTCAAGCCAACATGGATCCAGCCCACCGCGACCGCGTGGCGTTTATGCGGATTGTTTCTGGCAAGTTTGAACGTGGCATGAAGGCTTGGCATGTGCGTATGAAGCGCGAATTTCGTTTGGCGCGTCCGACACAATTTATGGCCCAAGACCGGTCGCTTGTGGAAGAAGCCTTTGCTGGAGACATCGTCGGTATTCACGACCCGGGAATTTTTAAAATTGGTGACACCCTGACTGAAGGGGAGTCGCTGATTTACACAGGTATTCCTGTGTTTTCGCCCGAAAATTTTGTGCGTGTGCAGCTAAAAGATCCCCTGAAGAGTAAACAGCTTAATAAGGCTCTTGATCAGCTGTCAGAAGAAGGCGCCGTACAGGTCTTAAGACCGCTTAACTCAAATGACTTGTGGCTTGGCGTGGTGGGTGTCCTGCAGTTTGATGTTGTGAAGTACAGGGTTGAAAATGAATACGGTGTGCGTGTGGAATTTCATCAGCTGCCATATTCCGTAGCGCGTTGGGTTCACTGTGATGACGAAAAAGTTCTTTTGCAGTTTACTCAGGAACAAAGCCAATATCTTTGTCGGGATCAACGCGGTGATCTGGTGGTGCTTTTGGAACAAATATGGCGCATGAAAATTTTAAATGAGCGTTATCCAAAAGTTACCTACACCGCTACGAGTGAAAATCTTAGCGATGCCGAGATCGTTTCATAATGGCTGAAAGATCTCCGGCTTTATTTGTCAGTCATGGGGCACCGACGGAATTGCTGCAGTCGGGGGCATGGCAGATTGCTATGGAGACAGTCGGGCGAGAGATAAGGCCTCGGGCAGTCATCATCATGTCGGCTCACTGGCGCAGTCGCAATGGCTTTGATGTTGCCTACCAGAATCAGTTTGAAACCATCCATGACTTCGAGGGCTTTTCGCCTCAATTAAGTCTTTTTAAGTACCCGGCCAAGGGTGACCTTGATCTGGCAAAACAGTGTGTTGATTTACTGAACGCGGCTTCCATGCGGTCGAACCTGGACGAGCATCGAGGCCTTGATCACGGTGATTATGTACCCTTGCATCATATCTGGAAAAAAGCAGATGTTCCGGTGATCCCGGTGGCCATCTCCTCTAAGGCGACACCCAGTGACGTTTTTAGGGCTGGAGAAATTCTTGCACCGCTTCGCAACGAGGGTGTCATGATCATTGGTAGCGGGGGTATGGTGCATAATCTTAGTGAACTGACTTGGGAGCGGCCACGTGATGCAAATCCAGAGCCTTGGGCGCAAGAGTTTCAGGCTTGGGTAATCCAGATGCTACGCGACCGTGACTTCGCAGCGTTATGTAATTTTCAAGAGGAAGCTCCGCATGCCAAGAAAGCTCATCCAACTTGGGAGCATTTTGCGCCGTTACTTTTCACTGCCGGAGCCACAAGTACATCCTATGAATTGGTAGATGAGTCAATGACGGAAGTATACTCGGGTTGGACTTACCGAAACCTTAGTATGTCCTGTGTGGGGTTTGGGAAAATATTTAGGGATTCCTGAATGTGATCGCGCGTGGCGCGGTGAAAGGTGAAAGATTATGACGAGCTCAGTAAAAAAACTATCGCCTAACCAAAAACATGCCATCATTGGCATGCTGCATCTACCAGCTCTTCCTGGATCGCCATTAGCCAAACACGACCTACGAGAAATAAATAAACTGATGCTGGCTGACGCCAAGGCGTTAATTGATGGCGGTGTTGATTGTTTGATGATGGAAAACTTTGGTGATGTACCTTTTTTTCCTGGTAGCGTTCCAGCGCACGTTGTAGCGATGATGACTGCCGTGGCTGTCGATATAAAACGCACGGCCAACATCCCACTGGGTATTAATGTTTTGCGAAATGACGGTATGGCGGCTCTTGCCGTAGCGTTAGCCAGCGGTGCAGACTTTATTCGAGTCAATGTGCTATCTGGAGCGCGGGTGACGGATCAAGGGGTCATCCAAGGTGTCGCTCATGAGTTGCTCAGAAAACGCGCGGAACTTGGTGCATCACACATCAAGATCATGGCAGACGTCGATGTAAAACATTCTGCTCCGCTTGCGGCGAGAGATGTTAAAGATGAGGTTGAAGACACAGTGAAAAGAGGCCTGGCGGATGCGGTCATTGTCTCGGGTGCTGGTACCGGTAAGCCGGTTGATATTGCTAAGCTGGAAAAAGTCTCACACGCCGCAGGTGGCGCACCTATTGTCATAGGCAGTGGTGTGACGGCTCAAAATATTAAAGATTTGATGCCGCTCGCTTGGGGATTTATTGTGGGCACATCCTTAAAAATTGATGGCCAGGTTGCAAATCCCGTGGATGTGTCCCGGGTGCGAGCCCTCGTCAAACAGATGAATCCTTAATACCGGAAAAAGGCGCCTTGTGAGCTAGAGATATTGTGGAGCCTCCAAGCCACTTTACCAACTCGGTATATTCGGCTTGTGATTCGTTGTGATATTGGCCACGTCTCGTTGCTAAAATCAGCGTGTTTTTTGGTGTCGCGTGGGACATTGTGAACTCTGTTGTCGTGACCTCATAGCCGTGACCACGCAAAATCAGAACTCGCAGTAGGTCTGTAAAATGTGCCGCGATTTCACGCCGCAAGTGTGGGTTGTGAAAGGCAGGCTTTAAGGGGTGATCTGCGGTCTGGTCGGCTAGCCCTTTCCAGGTTTTTGCCAGTTCAGCCTGGCAGCAAGGTGCCACAGCGATAAAATCTGCATGAAGCTTGATACCAAGGGCGATGGCGTCATCAGTCGCCGTATCGCACGCGTGAAGGGCCACGACGGCGTGGGGCCTTGATTTTTTTGGATCCGCATCACTATCTTCGATCAGTGTGCTGATCAAATGTTTCCAGTCGAGGTCACTCAGGCTTAAGTTCTGAAATTTGATACGGTCTTCGACGCCCATTTGTTCGGAGGTTTTGATGTTTTTTTTGATCAAAGCGTCATTGCTATCAACGCCAACAATGAGTGCGGGGTGTTTCCAAAGTTTCTGATAACACCACGCCAGAAGGAACGTCAGAAAAGAGCTTCCGCAACCGGCATCAAGAACTCTTACGGTTGCGTGACGCTGATTAAGGTTTTCAAGATGAGGCCTAAATTGGGCCAATAGGTGATTCACTTGAATGAATTTTCTCGTGCTGTCAGCCGACATGGACGCATCTTGGTTGAGAAGCCCCAAGGCTCTTAGAAGTAAGGGTGCGTTTGTGGGAAGAACATGGTATTTGTGTCCCGCAGTTAGTTTTTTGAGTCGCTCGGCAGTCCAGAATTTTTCTGCTTTTTGTTCGAAAGACTCAGACGATGGTGCACTGTTTTTTTTAGTTGTTATCGGCATTTATTGAAAGGTCTCGCGATTTTGAGTGAAAGTAATATTAATTTTTCTAAAAACGAGCCTCGACTTGCTGTCGATTTACCCCCGCAGATTCGAACCATCAGAGATGACCTTTTAAGGTCTCTGGGAGCTGATCCCGACGATTTTCGGATGATGGCCAAGGCCGTCATGTCGATGTCGGACTATTATGTGATGAACCCGGAAAAGTCTAGCCCATGGCACGAATCTTGGGCCCAAATTGCTTACTTGGCTTACTATATGCCACTCAACTGGTGGCGACTGTGCGGTGTGACCAGTCGCGCCCAACAGCTTAATTTTTTTGAAGGATTTGATCAGTATCTGGACTTTGGAAGTGGTCTTGGCAGCCTCAGCATGGCTTTTGACACCGCAGGGCTGACTTTTAAGTCCGGGCTCTGCTTAGAGCGTTCGCGGGAGGCTATTGATCTGCATCGCAAGTTGGCCCTTGGTTCCTCGACGTCTCTTGAGTGGCGTCAAGGCGCTCAGCCGTCAAAAATCGAGCCTAAGACCCTAGCCGTATTTTCTTATTCACTGACAGAGCTGAGTGCTTTACCGGATTGGGTCTCTGCGTGCGAAGGGCTCATGATTGTCGAGCCTGCGACTCGCGATGATGCGAGGCGACTACAAAAACTTCGTTCTAGCTTGATTTCAATGGGCTGGCATGTTTGGGGTCCATGCACGCACGAGGCTCCCTGCCCACTGCTTGAGTTTAGCGAGCGGGACTGGTGTCATGACCGATTTCAGTGGGAGCGACCTAGTTGGCTCAAGGGTATTGAAGACCACATGCCCATCAAAAATGGCAGCCTTCCATGTTCGTGGATGCTGTTTCGTAAAACGCCGCCGTCAGCGGATATTTCTCGCTACGCCCGCATGACCGGAGATCTCCAGGAATTTAAGGGATTTGCAAAACAGCTGGTGTGCCGCGGACCTCAGAGAGAATTTATTGCTTGGCAAAAGAAACATTTTAAACAGGGCTATCCTGTTCTTGCGAGGGGGGGGCTAGTGACTGTCAGAGATGACCTGCCTACAAAGGCCCAAGAACTCCGCGCCCAAGAATCTGGGGATGTGGTTCCCGTATAATCTGATAGGATTTCAATTGAAGCACGCAGGTATTTAGGCGTTAAATGGTTTTTGGTCGAAGAGTGGCATTTTTTTTCTGGGGACAATATGACGGCGCAATCGCTAGATTTTTCAAAAAATCCGATCACTAAACTCTTCGGCATAAAACTGCCGATCATTCAGGCCGGTATGGTCTGGGTGTCGGGAGGAAAACTAGCCGCTGCAGCAGCAAATGCAGGGGCACTCGGCATTATCGGAGCTGGTTCCATGAAGCCGGATCTTCTTCGGCAGCATATTTTGAAGGCTCAATCTCTGACTAAAAATCCCATTGGTGTCAATCTGCCGCTGCTCTATCACGGCATCGAAGAACAAATTGCCATTTGTCTGGAACTTGGGATCAAGATTTTTTTCACTTCTGCAGGGAGTCCAAAAAAATATACACCCATGCTAAAGACTCACGACTGTGTCGTGGCTCATGTGACGTCAACTCCTGATCTGGCGAAAAAATGTGAGGATGCTGGAGTCGATGCGATTGTCGCTGAGGGGTTTGAAGCTGGTGGGCATAATGGTCGAGATGAAATTACCACCATGGTGCTGATACCCGAAGTTGTGGATGCGGTTAAAATTCCTGTGATTGCAGCTGGTGGTATTGCCAACGGACGGCAAGTAGCCGCTGCTATGGCGCTTGGGGCTTGTGGAGTTCAGATTGGCAGCCGATTTGCGGCGACGGTTGAAAGCTCTGCCCATCAGAATTTTAAAAATGCGATCGTTCAAGCATCACCCACTGCGACCATGCTTAGCATGAAAAAAACAGTCCCCGTGCGACTTTTGAAAAATCGATTTTATGAAGAAATTTCTAGACTAGAGGAACAAGGCGCATCTGCTGCCGACCTGGAGGCCCACCTTGGCAAAGGTCGAGCCAAGGCGGGTATGCTAGATGGCGACCTTGAAAATGGTGAGCTTGAAATCGGGCAGGTCTCCGGTCTGATTAAGGATATTCCGACATGTCAGGAATTGGTTACAAGACTTATGGATGAATATGCTCGCGCGGTGGCGACACTTGCAAGGTAAGAGAATTCGAAAAGATAAGGGACCACAAAATGGATAATACAAATCGCCGTGTCAAACGAGGTTGGATGAACCTAAAAGTTACAGAGGTTACCCAAGAGACACACGACACTAAGACCTTTGTGATGGTAGATGCAGAAGAAGGTGGCAGACCTTGGGACTATTGGGCTGGGCAGTATTTGACATTTAGATTTGATGACGTGGCGGAAAAGCCAATCGTGCGTAGTTATACAATGTCGTCTTCGCCGAACCAGGGGAATACTTGCGCCTTTACGGTGAAACGTGTGGAAGGTGGTGTTATTTCCAACTGGCTTTGTGATCAGATCAAAGTCGGAGACATCCTGCGTGCGCGTGGGCCTATCGGTAGATTTATTTATGAGCCAGAAAAAGACCGCAAACATCTTGTCATGGTGGCTGCAGGAAGTGGCGTCACGCCATTTGTCAGTATCATGCGCCAATATTCCGAAAAAATCGGTCATCCAGGCGCACCTTCGCAGATGACCTTGTTAGTGTCCTACCGTAGTCGCAATGATTTGATTCTTCGCACTGATCTTGAGCGTTTTGCAAAAACGCCTGGTTGCAGAGTCCTGATGACCTTGTCTCGCGATAGCCATGCGCCGTCGCCTTTTTTGCAAGGTCGCATCAACGAGAAAATGATCGAACAGGCGTTGGACGGAGATTTTTCGAACTCAACATTTATGTCTTGTGGCCCGACGGCTATCATGGATTTAACGGCTCAAGTTGCAAGGTCGCGTGGTGTCCCGGCGGAGCAAATCAAAACAGAGTCTTTTGAATCCTAGGCTCTGCTATCTCCTTCAAAGTCTATCCGCGCTTTCTTTCGTTAAAAGAAGCGACGGCCGAAGGTTTTATACCCCCGGCCGCCAAAGAGAGAAGGAGAACAATCACCCTCGAAAAGCGAGATGTAGGACTACACCTCGATAAAGAGGCACCGATTCATTCGGGTTTAAAACCCGAGGACGCGTTGAGTCCAAGCTGCACCCATCAGTTCTTTGATAGCTGCCCTGACTTCTGCAGCATCTGATGCTGTTTGCAAGTTCTGGATTTTTGCCCAAGCCTTAGAGTTTTGCCAGATGGATTCTTTTCTGGCTTCGTTGACCCAACGTACGCTTTCTTCCATGATCATGGCGTAGCCGGCCTTAAACTGGCTATTATTGACCAAGTAGTTTGGATCAACATTTTTGACTGATAGAATTGCCGCAGAGCAGAAGTACATAAAATCAGCGATGCCCTCGATAGGATCTGAGTTTCCGGATGCCTCCCATTTGCCAGAGCGAAAGCTTTCAACCGCGGATCTAGTCGTGGCAACATAGGCGTCCCACTCGTCAAAAATATAGAGCGTGTTGGTCCAGCTTACAGCCTGGTCGATCAGATACATTTTGTAGCGACTGGCGGCGAGCTGTCTAAAACTTGCACCAATATGGTTTTTCACATCACGCATATTTTCGATGGGTTCAACGATATAGATACCTTTGCCGCCCTGATAAAAGAAGAAAGCATCTTTTTCTTTGGTGATATTGCGCATGATGCTATGCATTCCATGCAAAGACTCGTGCGCCTGTGTTGAAGAGACGTCGGTCAGGTATCGTTCCTTAGGCGACGTATGCGTCATAATGTCACGGTAAAACACGCTGCCGTAATCGTTTCCGCTAAAAGGGTAGGTTGGTACGTCCGACAATTTGGCAAATGTTTTCCAGTCATAGTCGCCAGTCGATGCTGGAGGCGGCGTCATTGTTTGCGGAGAATTGTTAGCTTGATTAGACGAGCTTTGCCCGATCTCAATTCCGATATCCACGTCAGACTCTGTGTTTGAGGGTACGATCACCGCTTGATCGTTAATGCCGAGAGCTGATTTACCATCTTGGGTTACGAATACTAACGCAGTGACTTTAATTTTTTCAGACCTGGTCTGATCCGCGCTTATTTGGGTGCGTTTGCCCTCGACGTCATTAGTTAAGTAAACTTTTTCAAGCTTGGTACCTGCTGCATCTGCTTTGCCAAGAGATACAGCTAAAGTGTATTCGCAGCCTTGTTTGACTTTCGCATCAGCCAATGAGGCGCCAGTAGCGCTCAGTTGATCGGCTATTTTTTCGACCTTGGTCCCAACTACGCCGGAGTCACAGGAGCCTGGAGTGACGGATAGGCTATAGGCGTTAATTTTATCTGGCCCAATCAAAGCCTTGAGCTTATCTGGCACTGGCATAGTAATGGACGCGAGTTTCGAGCGACCGCGAGTCGGACCTTGGCTGTCTACAGCTTTCGGCATGCAAGCCGCGAGCGTAGCCAAACCGATGACGTTGACGATGATTGTACTTGCGCGATGGCTCATCTCTTGATCCTCCTAAAGAAGGTCCGCCTAAGTAGGCGCGGTCAAAAAAGTGATAGTTGAATCACGTTTCTGAAGCAAGTTATGAGCCAAGGATTTTAAGGTTATAACCTATTGAATTATAAGGATTAAAATTTTTATAGTGGGTCCTGAATGTCGTAAAATTAGCAATACTGTCAAAGACCTAGCCAGCCGCGAGAGCACCCAACCCTAATGAACCCTACTTCCAGCAGAAGCGTGCCCACGCAGCATCTCATGCATTTGTTTCAGGATTCCTACGCCGCCCGCACGTTTTGAAATGAAACTTAAAAATCCGCAATCTGGATCCTTCAAGAACTCGGTCTTGGCCTGGTCATCAGCACTCACGAGTAGGGTTGGAATTGTTGCGAAAAAAGGCTTCAAGTGTGACACGATATCAATGCTGTTCATCCCGACCAGATGGTAATCAAAGATAGCCCCATCGTATTTGTGTAGTCGATTGAAGATTTCTACGTCCTGCACAGACTCATAAGCCTCCAAGTCAAACCCGAGCGAGCGCCCAAGACTGACAAGAGCTCCGCGAAATACTGGGTCATCGTCCACTAAAAGAATACGTGGCTTCGGTGAGTGCTTGACTTCAGCCATCGAGGGAGCATCACCACTCACTAACTCATGCGAATCATTATGCTCTTCCATAACCCACCGCCTACTTACCATGATGCTCAGTGCGCTGTACATGCGTGTAAAACCTCTCTCCGTGATTCATCTGCCAAAATAATCCGATCTCCAAAGCGATCAGCACAACGACGCCAAAAACAAAAACCCAGAATATTTTTATAAGCGGCCCCACAAGACCTCCTGACCTCAACGCACGCCTCATGCACTTACAAGCTCTTTCAAACACAAAAACAAATAAACGACAGGAACTGTTACCCAACACGTAGCAAGCCGCGTGCCATGATCTACAAAAGCGCTACGGGACGCGCTTTGAGTGTTTAGTTGCTAAATTGGGCAGCAGATCGTAAGCGCAATTTAGCCTCAACTTGCTACAAATGCTGACGCTAAAGTGAGACATGAGGAGAAAATGGGATCATGTCATAGTGTGGCGAATCGATTAGAAACCGTTGTTGGGCGTTGCTTATTTTGTTACCATTACTGATCCAAATGAAAAAATTCTAAATATTTCCTTCGTGAAAATAACCGCGAAGTTGAGGAGACTTTTCGTGAGCTGCGGCAAGCATTTAAAATTCATATTTCTAGTATTTTTTGTACTTCTGTGTGATTTGACTGCTTGCAGAGCCCGCACGACAGACGCTAATTCGGTTGCAAAATCTAACAAGGAACTAAACTTAGAAAAGATTTTGCCGAAACCCTGTGGGGATAAGAGCAAAGTTGGAGATAAGTGTTCTATTTCGCCTAGCAAGTTACACCCCACCCAGTTTGCTCTCGGGATGCGTGCGGTCGAAGAGAAGCGTAAAAACATTGCGAAAATTAAAAATACCCTTGTTGAGCTTATAACTTATCTTGACGAAAATGCTCCGCCATCTGTGATAGGACCAAACGGACGATTTTATATTGTCGATGGACATCATCGTACCAGGGCAGCTGCGGATGAGGGCTTGAAAGAAATATTTATTTCAATTGTCAAAGATTATTCCGACAAAGACATGGATGCATTTTGGCAAACTATGCATGAGCATAATTTCGTCTGGCCATACGATGAAAACGGCGAAGGGCCACTAAATCCAGTCAAAATACCTGATTCGGTTCTTAAACTAGCCGATGATCCGTTTAGGTCATTGGCGGAAGAAGTGCAAGTCAAGGGGGGATATGCTGAGACAGAGTCTCTCTATCAGCAGTTTGAATGGGCCAATTTCTTCAGGAATAAAATCAGCAAAGCGTTAGTTGCGGGACACTATGAAGAGGCTGTAGAAAAGGCGATGGCTATAGCAAAAACCCCAGCAGCGCGAGACTTGCCGGGGTATAGTCCTGGGGATTGAGAAAAATTTTACTGACAACCACCTTGACCCTCAATGGTGAATTTGAATGAGCCATCTCCGGTGACGTCCAGATTCAAATCATTCCAGTCATCGTCTGTGTTATCATTTGCCGTGATCTTAAAACTATTTGGTCCCAAACGACTGATTCTAAATCTAGAGGACGTGGAGCTAGTTGAAAGGGTGTTGACCGGTCCGCCTGCAGCAGATTGACTTGTAAATGAGATGCTCATGACGTTGCAAACATTGGTTTGAACCTTCATTTTTACGCTACCCCTTGATCGCGCTGATCCGTAAGGGGCATCTCGATTACATCCGAGTTCTTTCGACGGCTCCGTAGGTAAGTTAGTCAGTTTTGCGTTAACGCAATTCTTAAATTTGGCGTGATCTGAATTGCTAACAATGTTTAAAGTCGTTTCAACAACTTCAATTTTTCCACCATCATCGGTCGTAATGACTGGATTGTTTGGATTGCCATTTGTTCCAGGCGTCCCAGGTGTTCCAGGTGTTCCAGGTGTTCCAGGCGGAATCTTTTTACCAGAGCGAATACCCTGACCGCTGTCGCCCGCGAAGTCTGTTTGCGCGCAGGCCGCCATCAAAAACCATATCGCAAAAGTTCTAAGTATGGTCCAGGTTTTCACTTTCTTACTCTCCATCAACTTACTGGTCGCTTTACGAAATAGTATCCAGTCTCACACTCGGTCTTGTCGGTCATTGGGCTAGGTTTCTTAAACTTTAGTATTAATCTGATTATTTACAGAGGGTTATACCCATGGTTTTAGGGCAAGTTTTCGAGTCAGCGCCTCATTGGCGCATACCACTCGGCGTTTTCTGGGGCTAGATATTTACCGTGTGTGCCATCCTTAATATAACCGAACCCAAATGCGCGCCCAATTCTCGGTAATAATTGATTCCCATCCATCGATTGCCATAGGTAGTTTGGCTTCGTGGGTGAGTAAGACCCTGCACTGCCAATCTGCACCGTACTTCTTTCGGGGTCTGGAAGTTCCCCCTTAAACAATTTAGGCATGAAAAAATTTGCAACATCTTGTCGGGGAGTCATTTCACCTGGTCTAGAAGTGCTTGAATCGATCGTTTCAGGAAGTACACGGGACGGAGCATCCTGCCTTTCCGGATGTATCACTTTAAAATTCACTCCCTTATAACGAGCATTTGTTCGTGCAGAAAATTGGGGGTCACTCACAGCATCTTCAAATGAGGGGTGCGGTTTGGACATGGCCCCGCTTTGTTGATCGTAAGCGACAATGTCCTGAAAGCCTTTTTTGTTCGGGAAGCTAAAATAGTTAATCATATGACCACCCTTTGAATTCGGATTCATATCATAAACAGGTAATGTACCCACAAAACTCCCCTCTGGCATCACGTGATACATCGCTCGACATGTCGCCATTGCGATATCCACGCAATTGTGTGTACCTGTTCCTGGATCACCCTTTTGCTTTCGACCAAAAGGCTTTCCGCATCCTTAAAAAAATTGGTAACGGCTGCGTTGGCGGAGTTCACATCTTTGGCTAGATAGTTACCGTCTTTTTGACAAGAGAAACTCGAAAATTTATTGTACTGATCAGAACTATCAACGAGACAAGGGTTATAAAGAACGTCGAGATCTTTAGATAATTGCGCATATTGTTTAGCGTCATTAAATCTAATGCCAAGGTTTTCCCTCAGGATTTCATATAAAAACGGTGACGCCGTTTGAGCCTGGACCGTGGTTGCCCCACGCATGCCAAGGTAAAACGCCTGCTTTGCTAGTGATGGAGCGCCTGTCAGAAGTGCAGCAATACTTCCGGCGCCTCCAACGTGTGTGCCAGTGATCTTGCAGCGATTGACAAGCCTCGCGCCATCATCGTGATTTTGATAAATCTCTGAGCCTTTGCGTAGAAGCGATGACCCAGTCGATAGTAATGTCATCTCTAAAAGTACGGCATCAATCTTGGCCGTGGCGCTTTCACAGCGAACGGCTGCGACTGTGAGTGATTGCAGTAAAGACGCAGAAATTGGAGATTGGCTGACTTGAGCTGATTGATGACTATCGAAGAAATTGCGCACCGGTACGACAGTATAAGAAATGGTCCCATCGTCATTAGATACGGCCTTGATTTTCGATGAATCTGACGCAGGCTTGCATGCAATCAAAAGGAGAATGGACAGTCGTAAAAATAATTTCTTGACTATCAGGATTCCCCCCCGGCGTACCTCATGTTATGGAGATCGCAACCAATGCGGGAGGATATCGGGTCATCGATGGTTCAAATGAAGCGTTTTTTTAAAGGCGGCGCCCTAGTTTTTTTAACTACATGATTATATTGATTATTTAAGGATTTATCGGATTGCTTTTCAAAGCTCAATCTTAACTGATTCGCCAGATTATCAGTCAAAAGATCAATCAATCTATATGTGCGTGCTCAATGGCCGCTAAAAGAGTTGCATGGATGGTCAGCATGCTGGCCTTGACGGCACTTAGGACATCGCCGTGAGCGCTGGGTTCACCAGCTTTATTGGTGACAAAACTACAGGCAAAAACATTTTGTCCGTTCATGCGTGCGGCAATGACCTCTTGCACGGTGCTCATGCCCGCAATATCCGCGCCCAGAATTTTAAGCATATTGGCTTCAGCGCTTGTTTCAAACGTGGGGCCAAGCATTCCGGCGTAGACGCCCGATGTGATTCCAACAGTCTGACAGACGCTCTCGCGCCATGGCTTGCAATAGGCGTCATCCATGCCGACAAAAACGGGCGGAACACTTGTAGCTGCCACATTATGGCCCGTTAAGTTCAGGTGGTCAGAAATGGCTACAACGCTGCCAAGTTTCTTGTCTTCGGAAATTCCTCCTGCCGCATTAGTCAAGATGATATTGCCAATGCCAAGCTCGTGAGCTGTAAAGATCGGAAGGCAGACCTCAAGTGCTGACACTCCCTCATAAAGGTGTCGACGTCCCGTCGCCACTAAAAGGTCCTTTATACCTGAGCGCGTTTCAACTTGGGCGGCGATGAGTTCTGATCCATGACCTTCCACTGTTGGTAGGCCGTATCCTGGAATTTTTGCAAATGGCATTCTAATTTTAATGTCAAATTGCTCGGAAGCATCGCGAAATCCAGAACCAAGTACTAGGAAAATTTTTGGATGAAGACCGGCTTCATTCAATTGGCTTTGTATGTATCGAGCAGCCTGCTTAGCCTTGTAATTCAAGTTGTGGGTCACAAATCCCTCCCGATTTTAGGGCATCATAGCACTGGTCAAAATCTCTTCCCACCACAAGCAAGGCAAGAGACTGCATGGCCTGGGCAGGATCGTTAAGTGCCATCACACCTTGGTGAATAGCTTTGGCACCGCCATGATGCCTGAGGTCTAATGGCAGATTTTGCTGCAAATGTGACACCAAACCTTTGAAATTTTTATGTCCGGATTTTTCCAGATCCCGTGACGAAGCGTGCATCCACAGTCCACAATGCTTTGCAGCCAGCCGTGGAGTGATCGCTAGAGCTAGCCTTCCCATGGACCACCTGGGGTTAATTTCTAAGAGTGGTCGTAATTTCATGCCATCTTGTGTGTGGTAGACAAAAGCATCGATTCCAAGGGGTCCACTGTAGCCGCGCTTAAAAGCTTCGTGTCCCACTATGATGGCTGTCTCCCGCAGTTGATCCTGCCATCCACCTGGAGCGTGCCACATCTGCAATATATGACTTCCAAGATTATCAAGCTGCCGGCCTAAAATATGCCCTCGGTATTGTCCTCGAGTATCAGTCCAAAATCTTGTGCAGCCGATGAATTTAACGATACCGTTTGGGGTTATGTCGATATGGGCGCTCAAATCGATTTTTTTGTCGAGCCATGGCTCGCAAATTACAAAGTCATGTCTCTCAAGAACCGAATTAATCCATGCGGCGTCTTTTTCGCTGATGAATGACCCCTTGATCCTGATCATGCCGCGCCCTGAGGTGCTAAAGGGTGACTTCAAGACTACGGTCTTAGAGGGTGAGACTATTGCAAAATCAGTAATAAAGCCTTGGATCTCTTCCAACGACCGAGCAAGGACGGTCGGGATATCATTAAGATCAAACTTACTCCGAAACTCTGCTGCTAAGGCTTTACTAAAAATGCTCTCCCTTGCAGTGGACGGTGAGGAGTCCCTATTGAAATTTTCCCCAATCAGAAGATGGCGCAGCGGTGCAAAAAAATCTCGGGCCGCTGGGGACCAACCCCAAGGTTCGAGTGACCAAATCTTTCGTGATTTTAGACTCGCAAGATCTTGTTCGCGGAGAAATTCGGGTATGGGAAAACCCAGTTGGTCGAGAGATTTTAAAAATTCGACAGAGGGCGCCTCTTTTACGACGACAACGTCACTTTCGTGGGCCAAAAGGCTCATGAGTGGTGCATAGTCAGACGTCAACTGTTGAATGGGCTTTGGAGCAGTCCAATTGTTAGAACGTGCCTCGACCTCGTGCTCGCAACCTGGATTAAACCAGAATACGCGTGGTGGTCGACCTTTTGATTGATTATGGACCTCTAATTCATCGATAAATTCTTTACTCAAGTTTGCCTTGACGCGGCCAAGTCGGTCAAATTCAATTCCTTTTGCGCGAGCTGGAGTCATCGGGAATTTTAGGCAGTCTTGCCACTCTTTAAATAGCCGTTCGCATTTTGGTCGCCAGCGTTCAAACCAAACGACGCCGTGTTTCACGTGGCCTATTTCCTCTTCGCGCACCCGGCGCAGGATATCGGCAGAAGTGGTATCACCTTCGGCGAGAAATAATTTTTCGTAATGGAGTGAAAAATCAAGATTGGCCTGTTCAAATGTCATGGACATCGCCGCCGCATACTCCATGGGAGATTCTAAATCTTTCATGCAGTGCCAGAAAAAGGCATTGAGTGGGGTCTCGCCAAAGGAGACTTTTAAGTCGCGCATGCGGTCTAGATAAAGTCGCATGTGATTTTGTTCTTCGATCATCGTTTCTACAATGCCGCGTCTAAAAGACTCTGGCGCATCAGGCCATTTCAAAAGTGCAAGAGCCATAATCTCAAGCGCCAGGAGTTCGTGATTGGCAAAAAAATGTAGAACCAGCCCACGGGCGCGGTCATCGGAAAGCCTTGAGCGTGTGGGAAAGGTGCTTTGCGTGCGTTTCCTCGCGGGGGTTGCTCCTGGGTTAAGAGATAGCCCAGGCGGCCTAGCTGGAAAATCCGGACGCAAAAAAGGCCTAGGACTGGGTGGGTGAATGTCCTCATAGTGAGTGCTGGGCGCCATAAGCTTAGACGCAAGATCGTCGGTCAGCAGCACTTGTTCGGCAAAGCCTTGAATGGTATCGGGAGGCGTTATCATAGGGGCAAAACCTAATAATAAAACCATTAAAACGCAATTAAAATAGTGTTAGCATAAACCCCCCAAGTCAGGTTATTGAGGGCCCCCCCAGAGTGTGTAAGGTCCGATTAAAAGTCGCAAGGAATTTTGACTGTGATTCGAATGGATGGCTTACTTAAATCTTTTGGTACAAAGACTGTACTGAACGATGTTTCATTTCACTTCCCCGAAGGCGAGCGCATTGCGCTGGTCGGGGCAAATGGCACTGGTAAAACCACTCTTCTAGATATCATAACTGGCGTGACAGAGACGGATAAAGGCTCCATTTTAAAACCCCCACGCCTGCGCATGGGATATCTTCCACAAGAGCCAAATGCCCATCCAATGGCTTCCGTGATTGAAGAGGTGACTTCTGGTGGGCCAGGCTATATTCAAGACCTGGTCAGGCGTCATAAGTCTGCCCTGCAAAAAATGACTGATAACTACAGTGATGCCACGCACCGGCAGTGGGAAGATGTTGATCGAGAATATAAGCAAGAACGAGGTTATGCCCTCGACGGCGAAGCGCGAGCGATTCTTGCAGGTCTTGGTTTTACGGCGGCTGTCATGGATCAAGATCCTAGACAGCTCTCGGGTGGCTGGCGTATGCGGCTCGAACTAGCCAAGATATTTCTCAATCGCCCCAATTTTTTAATTCTCGACGAGCCCACCAATCACTTGGATTTACCTAGCCTCGTGTGGGTTGAGAGGTGGTTACAGAACTTCACGGGCACCTTGCTTTTTGTATCACACGACCGAAGTTTACTCAGGCGCCTGCCGACGATGACCTTACATTTGAACGCAGGCAAATTGACACCTTACCAAGGAAATTTTGAGAGGTTCTTGGAGGAGCGCGAGCGAAAAATTGCCGAAGAAGCGGCCACAGCCGACAATCTAAGACGACGCCGCGAGCATCTTGAGTCCTTTGTTGAAAGATTTCGTGCCAAGGCCACCAAGGCGTCCCAGGCGCAGTCAAAATTAAAAATGATTGCGAAAATTCGAGATTTGGAGTCCGACGTGGTCGGAGAGGACTCCATAGATTCTATGCATATTTCAATACCACATGGAGCGCCGTCAGGTCGCGAGGTTTTAACAGTAAAGCTTGGCAGTATTGGATATGAGAAGCCGCTCAGTCAGAATATAAACGTGCTTGTGGAACGCGGTCAAAAAATCGCAGTCATCGGTGCCAACGGGATTGGTAAGTCGACTTTACTAAAAACAATTGTCGGACAAACTCCCGCGCTCGGGGGATCCTTTGGCCTCGGTCACAATGTTAGATTTTCGTGGTTTGCCCAAGATCAACTGGCGACTTTAAATCTGAACAAGTCGGTTCTTGAAAACGTGTTGGAGTCTTCAGCGAAGGTGACCCAGCAAGTCGCACGCAATATTCTTGGTAGTTTACTGTTTCGCGGTAGCGATGTGGATAAGAGGGTGGGCGTACTCAGTGGCGGCGAAAAAGCTCGCGTTGGCCTAGCTAGGCTTTTATTGCAAGAGGCTAACTTTTTGATCATGGATGAGCCGACCAACCATCTTGATATTTCAAGTTGCGAGATTTTGACGCAAGCGATTCAAGATTTCTCGGGCACAGTACTTTTCGTAAGTCACGATAGAGAGTTTATTGACGGCGTTTGCACACATGTATACGCGATGCTACCCGATGGTCGCGGACAGATTTTTGAAGGAAAACTTGAAGACTATAAGCGTCAAGCCAAGCTTTCAGGATTCCCCGATGTATTAGAGCCATTTGCTGTCAATCCAGGCGATCAAAGAACCTCGGAAAGTTCAAATCCTACAGAAAATAATTTGGATAGTGCCGTAGGCGAGAAAATCAGTGAGCAGGACGTGATGGCCCTCAAACGCGAAGCTCAAAGGTTGCAAAAACGGCTTGCGATTCTTGACTCTGAGATCTCAAAACTAACCGCTGCCATTTCTGAGTGTGACCGACGCCTAGAGGTGGCACACAGTGATTTTCAGATGGCTTCGACCATTGCAAGCGAGAAGACGGCTGCGGCCTGTGAACTTGAAAACACAGAGCTAGAGTGGCTCGAGTTATCTGAGTCAGTGGAAGGTATTAAATCAAGACTTGCGCAAATGGGGCGCAGTTTTTAAGTGCAAATTGTACGGGAAGTCATTTAGCCCAAATGTGAAGGCTGGCCTGTGGTCTCAAGGACGTTAAACCAGAGCTCCCCTGCAGGGTTAATCGTTTGTCGACCGGATATCGCCTGAAACGGCACATGGGTCATCTTCCCATGCCAGTAGCCGACTAACATGCCAGTACGTCCTGCCATGGCTGCATGGACTGCATTTTGGGCCAGTCTTGCACAAAAAAGCTGATCTCCGGCATTTCCACAGCTTGTGCGAATAATGTAGCTAGGGTCGATGTATTTTAGCGTCATCGGGATATTTTTTGACTTAAAATGCTCTTTGATCTCGTCGCGCAGCAACGTTCCGATATCACCTAATTTAATATTCCCACTTGCGTCGGTTTCCTTTGGGGAATTGTTTTTGAAAAACTTTTGCCCGGCACCTTCTGCAACCACAATCACAGCATGCTGGCGGGCTTTCAGCCGTTGCTCTAAAGCTACAAACAAGCCTTTAGTTCCTTTCAGGTCGAAATCAATTTCTGGTACGAGGCAAAAATTAACATCACCGGAGGCTAATGTGGAATTTGCGGCAATATATCCCGACTCTCGGCCCATTAACTTAACTAATCCAACCCCATTGTAGACACTCTCTGCTTCAACATGAGCAGCTTTAACAGCTTCGACGGCTACGCTGACAGCTGTTTCAAAGCCAAAGGATCTACGGACCCATGGGATGTCGTTATCAATAGTTTTTGGGATTCCGATGACCGCAACTTTAGCGCCGCGTTTTCTTAATTCCCTGTTTATGGCAGCTGCGCCACGCATGGTACCGTCGCCACCAATCACAAAAAGCATGTTTAGATTTTTCTGTAAGATCGTGTCCACGATTTCGGCTGTCGGTGGTGTACCGCGGGATGTTCCAAGAATGGTTCCTCCCTGGGTGTGGATATCATCGACGTCATCGGGGGTCAGACCATTAAAGTGATGAATCGTGGAAGCAGCAAGGCCATGGTATCCGCCTCGGATTCCTTCGACATACTGACAGCCGTAGCGATGCCAAAGCTGAAGCACTAGGGCTCGAATCACGCTGTTTAGACCCGGGCAAAGGCCGCCGCAGGTGACGATGGCGGCCCGAACCTTATCTGGAGAGAAGAATATTTTCTCGCGAGGTCCTGCAACCTCAAAGGCCTCAGGATCCTCTCCCTTGCTGATCTGGTCTAGCAGCACTTTGAGGTCTGGTTTGACGGGCATCACTTCGTCATCGCTGGTGAATGCGCCCGTGTCAGCGAGGTTTATCGGAGACTCCCAAAGGCAAGGGCCGAGACTTTCAATGGTTAGTCTTTTCGTGGCAGGCATGGTGTTGCGACTCCGTTAAATATCTGACATCACATACGAAATACAAGTCTAACATGATTTTACCGGCTGTTGAAGGCGTGTGGACAACGTCCTAAAGGCCGTGGTAGAAGCCGACCAAGGGCGCCGGCGCTTTATCCAAGGGGTGCTGGACGGGGCCATCAGGAATCTAATTTGGCAGACAAGCTTGCAGATGAATCAGATTTATGGGGTTGAATCCCCAATCAAAAAAAACTTTTTTCGCATGACCTTTAACGAGATCGAGGCCGAATGCGCGCACCTCGGTGTGTCTGCGATGCATGCTAGGGATTTGTTCCGGTCCGCTTATAAAGAAGGGTCTCTGACTCCCTGGACACGCAGTGGTATCCCCAAGTCCTACGCAACCCATTGCAATCAGTTTTATGTGGAACCACGACTTCACATTGCCACAGAACATAGAAGTCAGTACGACGGCAGTGTCAAGTTTGTGCTCGAACTTGAGGACCAAAGACAGATTGAAATGGTTCTGATGCCTGAGTCAAAGCGAGTAACATTGTGCATTAGCTCTCAGGTGGGCTGTGCTCAGGGTTGTATTTTTTGCCACACAGGTCGCATGGGGCTTGTGCGAAATCTGGACGCTTCCGAGATTGTCGGTCAGGTTTGGATGGCAAGCCAGTGGATCGACCAGCATCCAGAGTGGCTTATGGCTAATAGATTGCCGAGTCGTCAGCGAATCACAAATATAGTGTTTATGGGCATGGGCGAGCCTTTGGATAACGTGGATGCTGTGAATAAAGCGATTTCAATTCTCACAAATCCATTCGGAATGAATTTAGCCAAAAGACGGATTAGCGTTTCGACGGCCGGGCATTTAGAGGGGCTAGAATCGCTCATGACAGCGCACCCAGATGCACGACTTGCTGTTTCAATTCACTCCGCGTTTGACAGTGAGCGATCAAAAATTATGCCGATTAATCGCAAGTGGCCCTTAGAAAGTCTAATCCAAAAAATACGTTCGAGTGAGGCGTTGCAAAAAAATGGTGTCCTTTTGCAGTACACGTTAATTTCTGGAGTCAATGACTCGATCGACCATGCGCGGAAGTTGATTGAACTTGTGAAGGGCATGAATGTTAAAATCAATATCATCCCACTAAACCCAATTGGACCCTCTCGACTGACTGGGCCTAAGGCCGAACGTCTTGCCGAGTTTAGGGACGAAATCTTCAGATCCGGCCTGCGGGTCATGGTGAGATATAGTAAAGGGCAGGATATTGCGGCCGCCTGCGGACAATTGGTCGTACAGCCCAAAAATCAATAATTTATCCAATAAATTTAAATGGTTATTGCGTCTAGGTTTCCCCCATTTTTACGCAAATCCAAGGAATTGTTAAAGAAAAATCACATCCATGTCGATCCCTATTATGAGGTAATCCGTTTTCGGAGGGGTCGTAGTGTCAACTGGTAGATCACCAGCTTTGTCCTATCATGCGCAACATCATGTGGTGCGCCTTGAGTTGACGCGTGCCGACGCCTTGAAATCACAGACTCCAAACTCTGATTTTATTCAACGAGCTACGGCAAAGCTTGAAGCTGTGAAAGCTCAAGGTAAGATTGAGTTCTATGATATTTATGAAGACAGATTCCAATCTGTTTGGACAGCCTTGCGTAATGCGGAGTCCCAGCCTGAGAGCACAATGATTTCATTCGTCCTGGCAGGTGGGGCACCACGCATCAAAGGTTTAACCATCACCGATGCTGGGGAACAGAAACCAGGAATTTTAATTTCAACGACAGTGCCCATTGATGTGACATCCATTCCTGTTGAATGGATTCGGGCGACTATTTTTAACTTTGCTAAGCAAAAAAACATGATGGCGACAGTGTTTATGCCGCATTTACAGTCTGCGCTTTTGCGTATTGCTGCTGGCGAAGTGTTAGATAAAGTTCACATTGCATTTAGAGACGACATTCCACAGACACAAGCGGATGGTAAGGCCTTTACAGTTATAGCGAACAAAACCCGCCATGAAGTTTGCGTCTTTGTTTATGACCTTCCAGGATTACAATCTGACCCAGCTTTGGATCGTCTGGCTGGGGTCGTGGGCAAGGCGATCGAAAAAATGAAAGATTCTGGTTCAGGTGAAATTTTAGTTTTGAAAAATGAGATGGCCAACATCATTCGCTCAGCGATGGTTGGTCCTGAGCGAATAGGTTTTGGAATGCCTGTCGCTGTTCTTGCTGCGATGCCTCCATTCAGTGCCAAGGCGATCAAGAAATTTCTTAGCTTTGACGTTGCGGAAGATAAGATGTCGGCAACAGTTTCTAAATTTGATCCCAAAGTATACTCAGATTCAGCCTTCAAAATGACCAGAGAATTTTTGGCTCAGCAGTTACTATTAAGTGACCTTCAAGGCGATCTTTCTGATGAGCTTTATGCGCAGCTTCAGGAGGCGGTAAGCAAAAGAGAAAACTTGGATGGTAAAGTTGCGGTTAATGGTCGCGAAGCTGCGGCCGGGGCTGAGCCTTACCTGCATTTCAACTATAAAGAAGCTCCAAAACCTGCTGAGACTGACGCCATCATCAATATTCGCGAGTCTCAACAGCGCGCCATAGTTCAGGCAGGGCAATTTGTGGCGGAGGTACGATTTGCAACACCTGCTAAGATAGGAATGAACGTCATTGGGCAGCCTATTCTACCTCCGGCCGGGCCAAATCTTGAAGTGGGCGTGGGCGAGGGAATTTCGCAAAAAGAGCCAGGAAAATTTTATGCGGAGTATGGCGGAGTTCCAACCTATGAGGAAGGTAAACTTGGCCTTGTGAAGTCACACGTGCATGAAGGTGACGTAAACTTAAAATCTGGGAATATTTACTTCGAGGGCCCGCTTGAGATTAAAGGTTCGGTCGATGTCGGGTCGGTTGTGCGGGTCAAGGGGCCGCTTAAGGTTTATGGATCAATTACCGGTGGCATTGTTATTTCAAAGGAGCCCATTGAGGTTGTTGAAAGTATTGTGACAGGGCCACAAGGCAAAATCATTTGTTCCACTCAAATTAAGGCTGACTTTATTGAAAATAGTAACATTGAGTGCGACGGTTCGGTTGTTGTCACAAGATCCCTCGTGAGTAGTGACGTTGTTGCTGGCGACTATGTTCAGGCTTTAGCCCCAGACGGCGTCATTGGCGGCGGCACGATCATGTGTCGCAACCTGGTTGCAGCCGCTAATATCGGATTTGCCAAGGGAGCGCGTACAAAGTTTATTGTTGGTGTTGATCACAAGGTGGTTAGGCGTATCAAAATACGCGAGCAAAGACTTGCAAATTTGAATGCAGCGCTCGAACGATACAAAAAAGAATTTAGAGAGCTTTCTCAGAAGAAAGATGCGCAGCTCACTTCGAAACATAAGCAGCTCAAAGAAACATTGAAAGAAAAAATGGCAAATGTTCGCCCATTGATTGAGCAAGTGGCGCTGCAAGTTGAGAGTGTTAAGGCATCGATGACATATAACGAAGATGCTCTGATTGCTGCAACAAACGTCTTTGCATCCAACTGTCAGGTCGAAGTTGGCGGTCAAGGGGTCGTGATGGAGGCTGATACAATGGCGTGCGGCATTTCGGCGCGAAAACGCAGAGACAGCCATCTTTGTACTTACGATGAAATTAAATCTGAGATTGAAAAAAAGCTGGGAGGTTCATCGACAGAACCTGCACCAGCTGCAGAAGAAAAAAAAGCTAGTTAACGAAAATACCGTCAGCCCTTAGTGCTGGTGGTGTCCGTCTTCTCCATGAGCATGTCCATGCGCCACTTCTTCCTGGGTGGCATTACGCACGGTCTTAATTTCTACATCGAAAATAAGTTTTTGGCCTGCCAAAGGATGATTTGCATCCAAGGTCACAGAGTCGAGCGAGACAGCCGTTACAGTGACGACCTCGCCATTTGGACCGTGGAACATGTCTCCGACCTTAACCTCGCCCTCAGGGAGTTGGCTACGCTTTACGTTCATGATCCTAGCCAAGTCACGCTCGCCATATGCGTCTTTTGCTTCAACTTCTACGCGGCGCTTATCGCCGGAATTCATGCTGACAAGAACGCTTTCAAGACCTGGAATAATCTGACCAGCTCCGGTCATAAATGCCAGCGGTTCTCCGGCATCAGATTGGTCTAAGGTCTTTCCGGCCGTGTCAGTTAATTTGTAATGAAATGCGATCACTTTGTGGGACATGTGTGTCTCCTTATTTATGAGTCCCGCACACTAACAGAAAGCCGGGGCGTCAGTCACCTAAATAAGCCTTGCGAATCTCATCAGAATTCAGCAGTTCCTTAGCCGCCCCTCTTGTTTTGATGGTACCGGTCTCTAGGACAAGGCCATAGTGGGCGATTTGTAGCGCTTGTAGGGCGTTCTGTTCGACGAGCACAATCGTCATGCCTGTTTTGTTAATATCCGTGATGATCTCAAAGATTTTTTCGATAATTTGTGGTGCTAGGCCAAGGCTTGGCTCATCAAGGAGTAAAACTTCTGGCTGACCCATGAGTGCTCTGGCTATCGCCAGCATCTGCTGCTCTCCTCCGGATAGGGTGCCAGCCAACTGCTTGCAGCGTTCTTTGAGCCGAGGGAAAAGCTGGTAACCTTTGTCTAAATTTGCCTGGTAGGCCCCTTTGTCTGGTGCTGCCCAGGCACCTAGGTCCATATTTTCTTCAACTGTAAGATTGAGGAAAATACCGCGGCCTTCCGGGGCTTGACATAGACGTTTGCGGACAATTTCGTGAGCTGGAAGACCAGCAATATTTTCGCCCTTAAACAAGATGGCTCCAGATTTGGGCTTCACCAAACCCGAGATGGCCCTTAGCGTCGTGGATTTACCAGCGCCGTTGGCTCCAACCAACGTGACAATTTGCCCTTTTTGGACTTCAAAACTCATTCCATGCAAGGCCTGAATCATACCGTAATAAACGGACACGTCTTTAAAGCTTAGGATGCTGTTATTTTTTTCCGTGTTCATTTGCCGCCTTCCCTAGGTACGCCTCGATCACGCGGGGGTTTTTTTGGATTTCAGAAGGGATTCCCTCGGCGATTTTGACGCCATAGTCCAGCACAGCGATGCGCTCACAGATGCCCATGACGAGCTTCATGTCGTGCTCAATCAGAAGAACTGTCGCATTAAACTTTTGGCGTATATCCCTAATGGTGTCCATCAAAAGTGTGGTTTCGTGAGCATTCATACCGGCAGCGGGTTCGTCTAGAAGTAATATTCTAGCTCCAGTTGCAATAGCTCTGGCAATCTCAAGTCGGCGTTGATCGCCATAAGGAAGTGCGCTTGCGATTTCGTCGGCTCGAGATTCTAGGCGGAAAATTTTTAAAATTGCGAGAGCCTCTAATGTTTTCTGGGATTCAGAGCGAATTAAAGCTTTTGAATGTAGCAGAGTCGCCATTAATCCAAACTTCTTGTGGCCAGGATTTTGATCCATCGCTACAAGCAAGTTTTGTAAAACAGTTAAGTCCTTAAACAGGCGAATATTTTGGAACGTGCGTGCTACACCTGCACGGGTAATCTCATAGGGCTTCAGACCCCCTAGTTTTTTGCCAGACGGTGCATGAGTAATGGATCCAGCAGTGGGCTTATAAACACCAGTTAGCATATTAAATAGGGTGGTTTTGCCAGCGCCATTTGGACCAATAAGTCCAAATATAGATCCTTGCGGTATTTCAAGATCAACGTCACTCACGGCTTTCAGTCCGCCGAATTTGATGGATAGTTTTTCAACCTTTAAAGCTAGGGCGTTCATGACGGGTTCCCTTTCTTCGCTCTAAAGCTATCGGCAATTTCACTTGTGCCGAAAATTCCTTTCGGACGCGCTAGCATCATGAGAATTAAGACCAATGCGTAAATCACCATGCGAAGATCAACGCCTGTATAATTTTGTAAGGGACGCAGTGCTTCCTTTAGAACGGTTAAGAGAACAGCGGCGACGACACTTCCCGAAATAGAACCCATTCCTCCGAGTACAACCATAATGATCACTTCAAAGCTGCGATTAAAGTCAAAGATCTGGGGGTTTATAGTGCTTAAGTTGTGGGCGAAAAGGCCCCCAGCAATACCGGCAAAAAAAGCTCCCATGGCGAAAGCTTGGACTTTGCCTTGCGTCGTGTTGACCCCCATCGCGGTGGCAGCTATTTCGTCTTCACGGATTGAAAGTAGCACACGACCTTGGGCGGAGTGCACGACACGCCAGACGCAAAATATGGTAAATATGACAAAAGTAAAAATCCATCCGAACGTCGTGTACTGAGTAATACCTGATAAGCCTCGCGCGCCCCCAACGGCGTTGGTATTTAGAAATATCACACGGATGATTTCACCAAAACCTAGGGTTACGATCGCTAGATAATCACCCCGTAGCCTGAGGGACGGCAGTCCCACCAAGTATCCTACAGCAGTGGCAGCAAGACCTCCCAAGAATAGCGAGGCAACAAAAACCAAGTTCCCCGTGATAGGGTTTTCCATCAAGTGGGGGTGTGAAACTAAAAGTTGAGTTGTGATGTAAGCGGAATAGTATCCACCGACACTCATAAATCCCGCATGACCCATGGAGAATTGGCCGGTAAATCCATTTACAAGATTAAGGCTGACCGCCAAAATGATGTTGATTCCGGCAAGTATGATGATGTCAAAGTAATAGCTGCTCATAACGTCTGGCAGCCAGCGATTTAGGACCCATGCGAAAGCAACGGCCAAAATCCACCATTTAAGTCCTACAAGACCGGCAGCCGGATTACGTTCTTCTGTTTTATTAGTAGAGTTCATGTGAATGATCTTCCTTGCTAAACTTTTTCGGTTCGATGTACGCCAAGGAGCCCAGAAGGCTTTATGAGTAGAATCAAAATCAAGATGGCAAAAGCTAGCGCGTCTTTGTAGGTTGGGGTGCCGTAACCGGATAGTAAAGCCTCAGCAACTCCCAGAATAAACGAGCCGAGTACGGCGCCCGTCACATTGCCGATACCGCCTAGAACTGCAGCGCAAAAAGCTTTGAGTCCAGGCAGTGAGCCCATGAGAGGTTCCACTTTTGGATAAGTCATAGCGACCATCACACCAGCTGCGCCTGCAAGGGCTGAACCCATCATAAAAGTTGCTGCAATCACGCGGTCTGTAGGAATGCCCATCAAACTTGCTAAATCATGATTAAAACTCACTGCGCGCATGGCCCGACCAAGTCTTGTGTGAAAGATGACATGCCTAAGAATCAACATCAGTGTGATCGCAGTACCAAAAACAAATACTTTTAAAGGCTCGAGGAAAATGGCGTTATCATCGGAACCAAAGGTCCAAGGCTCAAGATTTTCAAACAAGTCGGGATAAGCCTTTGGATCTGAGCCAAATAGTAACTGACCCGAGTATTGAAAAAAGAGGGAAACACCTACGGCGGTAATAAGTAGATTAATTCGTGGCGATGATCGTAAAGGGCGGTAAGCAAGTCGTTCAATCAAGAAGCCTATGAGCGCACAAGTCACCATCGCTAATAGGATGATCAAAATGGCAGTCAGGATCGCGCTAGACGTGGACGCTTGATCAGCAGCCCCGTTTACAAGCAGATTGATGCGCTCGTTTAATTGATGATTTACAATATATTTCGATGCATAGTAGCCGACAAACGCGCCGAGCATATAAACTTCACCGTGAGCGAAGTTTATCAGCTGCAGAATTCCAAACACCATCGTGTATCCGAGTGCGATTAGAGCGTAGGTTCCGCCTTGCGATAGGCCATTGATAATATACTGCGCAAATTCCGCCATGTTAAATCTAATGCTCCTTGCACCAAAACAAGTCCTAACACGGATCCTGATATAACGGTTAAACGTGACTTAAGGATTCACAGTAGATTTGTAAAGGAATTTCCCATCTTTGATTTCAAGAATGACGGCAGGTTTGTTTGCATTGCGTTTTTCGTCGATTGAGATTCTGCCTGTGACCGCTTGAAAGTCTTTAATTTTAGCGACGGCATCTCTGATTTCTTTTGGAGAGGCTGATTTGGTGCTTTCCATTGCTGAAATCAGGACCAGTGCCGCGTCATAACCCATGGCAGCGAGACCGTCCGGCACTTTATTGTAGGCAGCCTTGTAGTTTTTAACAAAGCTTTGTACGGCAGGTGATTGATCGTCTTTGCTGTAGTGGTTTGAGAAGTAGCCGTTATTCAGGGATTTACCGCCAATTTCATAGAGTTTGTCAGAATCCCAACCGTCGCCGCCAAGAAGGGCTGCTTTAATGCCAAGTTTTCGCGCTTGCTTTGCAATGAGACCCACTTCTGTATAGTAGCCAGGTACGAAAATCGCGTCTGGTTTTTTTGCGCGAATAGATGTCAGCTGACTATTGAAGTCGACGTCGCCCGAGCTGTAGGTTTGTTCAACAACGATCTCGCCGCCACTTTTTATAAAAGACTCTTTGAAGAAATCAGAAAGTCCAAGTGAATAGTCGCTTTTCACATCGCGTAAAACGGCAACCTTTTTTGCTTTTAGAGTTTCCGACGCAAATTTAGCCATGACCGAGCCTTGGAATGGGTCGATAAAGCATACGCGGAAAATGTAGTCACCGATCGTCGTAACTTTTGGATTCGTCGATGATGGTGAGATCATCGGTATTTTATTTTTTTGCGCAATAGGGGCCATCGCAAGTGATCGCGATGAGGCGACCTCGCCAAGTACTGCAACCACTTTGTCTTGTGTTACGAGTTTCGTGGTTCCAATCGCGGCTTCCTCGGGCTTTCCTTGATTATCCACACTAATTAGTTCAAGTTTTTTTCCTTTAACGCCACCTTTTGCATTTTGCTCTTTGATCGCAAGCTCGATGCCTTCGTGTGTTGAAATCCCAAAGGTTGCTTCAGACCCTGTCATCGATCCGACCTCGCCGATTTTGATAGTGTCTGCAAAGGCAGAACTGTGACCAAAGCTTGCAGCTAAAATTAGGACAATAGAAAAATTCCTCAAAAACATTAGCATTATCCTCCAGTTGGATCGGTAAGCGGGAAACATAGCACAGGCTCTTTAAGGTTGGCATCACTAATTTCCGATACTTATTAGGAATTCGAGGTTTTGTGATGGGGCTTTAGAGCGACGATGAAACAAAGATAGCAGCCTTGGTTAAAATTTATGCAAAACGATTATATGAGTAAAAAAATGAATGTTTCTCCGACGCCCTCGCAGGTCTGGCTGGTGGCGGTTCTAGCTTCACTTGTGTTGCATCTCATTTCTGGTGGCTGGATGAAAATCATGATGAATGTGCCTCGACATAGAAATCCAGATGTCGTCAAAATCAAAATTGCTACGGTGGAGGCTCCAAAGACGGAATTGCTTCCGCCGAAACCTCGTGAGAAGCAGAAACCTAAAAAACAAACGCCAGCGCCTAGTGCAGAAGTTCGGCCAAATACACCGGTTACGGATAATCCCGTGCAGGGCTTGTCAAAAGACTCGCTTACGGAAAACGGAACGATGGCTGCGCCAGTTGGTAATACCTTGATGACCGAAGATGAAGGCAAAAGACTTCAATCAGTCGATGCTTTAAAAGGCGATATGTCAGCGCCGGCAAAACTTATAACTTCCACCCTAGCTCCACCTCCATATTCAGATGAAGCACTTGATGCAATGCTGGAAGGATCCTTTGTCGTCGATGTTTTTATAAATCTTGACGGAACAGTTCGTGAGGCGGAACTCAGAAGAAAAATTGGCTACGGTATGGACGGACGCGTACTAACCGCCGTCCGCGCGTCCAAATTTATTCCGCGCAAAAACAAAATTGGCGTAGCAGAAGAAGGCTGGACAGAGCTTAAATTTACGCTTGTAATCCCCTGAATACCTCAGAGTTTAGCGCTCAAGATGCGACAAATGCCACGTAATAGAAGGCCCAGCCTGTCACCGACGTTAAAAACAGACCGATAGCGGTCAGTTTCCCGAGTTTTTTGTGTCGGTAAGAATGAGAATTTGGTTTGGGGGGATTTGGAAAATTTCGCGCAGCATTCCACACGGTCATGCAAATTAGAACCACGGTTGTGACTGAGCAAACTAAGTGAATACCCAGAACGATTGGCATGAGATTGTCGTAGTAAGGGCTGGGTTCTGCGAGATGACGCCAACCAACGAGTCGCATTTCCAATTCAAATAAAACGACAGCCGCAGCAAGAGCGATGCTAATTCCAAGCATTAAAATACGGTGGGAATTGTAGGCTTTCTTTTTTTTAACAAGCATGATGGCAAGTATGAGTATAGGCAAAACGGCAATCATGGCGACGGCAACAAGATCAAGCATGAGGCTTCCGCGGCTACCTGGGATAAAACCGGGCATGGTAGGGCTCCTATCAACGTTAAAAAGACCATCGTAGTCTACAGAGGTCGACATGCTAAAGCTAACGAAACCATTAGGTTATTGGTGCTCGATCAGGAACTATTGGCTTAGTGAACTAGATTCTTGGGAGGAGCGCAGGACTGTTTCATTTTGCTCTTGCAAAGACGAATTCTTTTGGGCAATGTACGGGCTCCCTTTTAGGGCGCTTAGCTCAGTTGGTAGAGCACCAGATTTGCATTCTGGGGGTCAGGAGTTCGACTCTCCTAGCGTCCACCATCCTCGCTTTTTCTATTGTTTTTACTATATAAATTTAGGCTGGTGATCAAGTTTTGATCATTCCTTGCGGTCGTGGTAGAAGATAGCCGTGCGGCTGATACTAGGTCTCAATTTCAGTCGAACTTGGCATATTCCCGGCAAGGGCGTAAAAGGAAAGTAAGGATGTCGGAATTTGAGTGCGGTGACGCAAAACCTGCTCCCCCTGACCAACGAGTGCTGAGAGAAATTTCAACAACCTTCGAGGAGATTCAAGCAATGAAAACATCTTTAATGTTCGCAGCAGTAGTGGGATTGGCCAACGTGGCCTTTGCCGAAAATCCTGTTTTAGTCACAGCGCCAATTGAGAGAGTCTACGTACCTTCAGGTTTTGATGACAATGATAAGATTGAAGTGATTGTTCACGGGCACTTTAATAGCAGCTGCTACAAGATGGGGCCAGTGAGCGCAACCATTGATGAGGCTAGCAAGAAAGTAACGCTGTCAGCTCAGGCTTTTTATTATGCCGGTAATACCTGTATCCAGATGATGACGCCTTTTATCAAAGCTATTGAGCTCAATCGAAATTTAGTAGCAGGCGATTACAAAATCGCCGTTACCGATCGTCCAGAGGCGCAAACTCCAGTTTTGAAAGTTGTTAAGTCCATGCGTCCAGATGCTGATGACTATCTTTATGCTTCGGTTAATAGTGTTGCTGTTGAGACTAACGTCGACGGCGCTCGCGAGCTTGTTCTTAAAGGTCAGCATCCATACCTATTAGATGGCTGCGTGAAAATTGAAGAGGTTCGGACTCATATGGGCGCGGACCAAACAGTTGTAGTGCAACCAATTACCAAGATTGTTTATGGTGATGAATGCAAAGGTGCCGTGAATAACCGTTTTGAGTATCGCACGAAATTTGGAGGCGAACTAACTTCAGGTGAGTATTTGCTCCACGTGCGCGTACTTGATGGCAATGCTGTAAATCAGTTCATGAACCTTGACTGATTTTTGGTCGCGCACTTAGTAGCGCATTCATTGAAAACGAATAAAGCCGGAGTGGCATAGCACCTCCGGCTTTTTATTTTTGCGGCAAAATTTCTTTCTAGAAAGAGGAAGGGCCGGTGGCTTCTCATTAGAAGTTCACCGGCCCCGGCTACTGGGCATCACCATGGATTTCGCGAAGAGAGACGTCGTCGGCTATGACGGCAGCTTTTGACAGCTGCAAATTTGAGGGGTTCTCCTAAAGGAGCGAGGAAGCGGCAAACGAGCAAAGAAGCCTGGCCTCACATCGGTATCAACTTCCGGGAGCGAATTAAATCGTAATCCCTCGTCGATACAATCGAAATCCAAAATGACAAAGATCCGCTTCCTATTGTGGGTACAACAGGCGCAATCGGACTTCTCTGAAAACTCTCTAAGAGACAATACAAATGGTCGTGATTGCTTGAAGAGTAGGTTAGCAATCACCAGAGGGTCTCTCGAATACTTTGCAGGCATTTCATTAATTCAAATAATTTTAGATATTTACGGCAAGAGACCGCAGGGGTGATAAATTAAGAGACAGGTTAAAAATTAAATTTACCAATAATTTAAGGAGTTTAAATAATTGCAGTGAGCCTGTTCAAAATTACGTGAGCTGTATTTGATTCAAGTCGCTCGAGACAAGGCAAGAAGACTGCGCGTCACGAGTTCTTTCCTGAGCTGTCGTGCATCCTCAAACACAACAGCATCAAGCCCTGCGCGTTTTGCGCCTAGAACATTTTCAATGACATCATCCACGAAGAAACAGCTCTCAAGGGGCACTCCTGTGCGGACGGCCACTTCCTGATAGATCCTTTCATCTGGTTTTAGAGATCTTACTTCAAAAGACAAAATCAGGTGATCAAACCACTTCGAAATATTCCACTCACGTTCGATATGTTTCCAATGAATTTCATTGGTATTTGACAGTAAAACAAACGGAATCGAACCAGAATGTATTTCATGAAGCTCTGTCAAAATTTTTATTGTCGCGTCTTTCGGAGTAAAAATATCTGAAGCAGCGAGTTCGAGGGCTTTGTGATCTACGGTTGTCTTAAAATGATCCTCAAACTTTCGGTGCAGCGTGGCAAAGTTAAAATTCCCGGCTTCAAATTGGTATTCAAGACCGTCATCAAATAGGAAGGATTTTACTTGGTCTGGCGTGCATTTGCTGACTCTGGCAATTTGATTGCAAGCCTGTTCTAAACTGAAGTTGATCAAAACTTTTCCAAGATCGAAGACAATCGCCCGGTGAGCTGGTTTACCCATTGGCTTTTAGTTCTTTGAAAATAGTGACAAAGACTTCGCTTTGGACTTTATATTTCATATAGCAGATGTGACGTTGCTCGGAATCCTCGTAAAGACATTCCCGGCTCAAGAATTCACTTTCAGAGGCATCCATGGGGCGGATGCGTAAAACATGAAATGGTTCATCAACAGATATGTGAAATTTCACCGGTTGCCCATCACCTTGGGTTTGCTCCAGGCGCACTTGATTTCCATCTAGTATGACTGTTTCCTTATAGGTTACGGTTTCACCATTTGTGAACTTAGCCAAACTTATGATTTCAGCCTTGCCAGGCGAGAGCCTTTTAATTTGACTAAATTCGAGCAGAATTCCGTCTTCGTTTTGGAAAATGCGTCCAGCTACGATATCCCGTGCGGCCGTCAAAATGGATTGGAAGTCGGCGGCAGCCATAGAGCGAGTGCTGACGCTCAACATAGCAGCCAAAAACAACATTCTTTTGATCTTCTGAGTCATTGATTCAGCCAAAATTAAGTTGCACGAGCGAGGTCCAAAATTCAAAAAATGACCTGATAACTAAAAGTTAACGGCCTAGATAGTGGAGCGACCACAGACAAGCAAGGGCAAACAAATATAACTATTAATTACAGATAGTTATAAAACATGGCTGGGGTTTCGATCACAGGTTCTTGGAAAGGGGCTGACGGGAAGCGAATCCTCAAGGCGATCAAAGTAACAACTGGAGCATGCGGGTAAATATTTTTCCTCGGCTCCGAGTTCAATGGTCGGCCCCTCAAGTGTGGGTCTGCCGTCGATCAATTTAAGGTTAAAGATGGCTTTGCGGTTACAGTAGGCGCAGGTTGTTTTAATCTCTTCGATCGAATCAGCAATCTCGAACAGTCTTTTACTACCATCAAAAAGCTGTCCGCGAAAATCTGTTCGAAGGCCGTAACAAATGATTGGTATATTCTGGCAGGTGGCTATCGAGCGCAATTGATTGATTACACTGACGCTCAGAAACTGTGCTTCATCAACAACGACGCAGTCAACTCCGTGAAAATCGGCCGTGTCAAAGACGGTGTGATCTGTAACAAGTTGATCTGCTTTTTTGGTGAGGCCTGAGCGGGATTTGACTTCTTCGGCCCCAAAGCGGACGTCAAGCTTTGGCTTAAGAAGAAAAATACGTTTATTCTGCTGTTGATAATTGTGTGCCACGGCAAGAAGGTTCAGCGTTTTTGCGCTCCCTACGGTTCCATATCTAAAATACAACTTTGCCATACATCACCTTGCAAATATTTTCAGCGTAGCGGGTTAAACCGATTCGGATCTCGTTCGTGCATCATGCTGTAGACGACTTCAAAGACGTCCTCGGCGTTAGGTTTGGAGTAATAGTCGCCGTCTGAGGCATAAGCTGAGCGATGCGGCTTAGCAGATAAGGTGCGAGGCGCAGCATCCAACAGCTCATAGCATTTCTGTTCCTCGAGTATCTGCTGAAGCATAAAAGCCGAAGCGCCGCCTGGGACGTCTTCATCCAGGCAAAGAAGTGCATTTGTTTTTGCCACTGAGTCGCGAATGCGTCCAAATCTGTCGAATGGCAATAAAGTTTGAGCGTCGATCAGCTCCACGCTGATGCCGAGATTGGAAAGAAGGTTCATAGCATCCTGAGCGATCCGGATGCAGGCGCCGTATGTAACAATCGTTACATCATGACCTTCTTGAAGAACTTCAGGAACCCCAAGAGCTACAGTGTACTGGCCAATGTTATCAGGCATGGTTTCTTTTTGACGGTATCCATTCAAAACTTCTATGACAAGGGCTGGGTCGTCGCCTTGCAGCAAAGTGTTGTACATGCCTGCAGCCTGCACCATGTTTCGCGGAACGCAAACGTGTATTCCCCTAATGCCATTAATAATGGTCCCCATGGGCGACCCGGTGTGCCAGATGCCTTCCAGTCTATGTCCTTTTGTTCTGACAATCACTGGCGCAATCTGGCCGCCTGCTGTGCGGTAGTGGAGGGTGGCAAGGTCGTCGCTCATGCCTTGGAAACAATAAAGCAAGTAATCAAGGTACTGAATGTCAGCAATGGGTCGAAGTCCCCGCATGGCTGCGCCGAGGCCCTGACCAAAAATAGTGGCTTCTCGGATTCCAGTATCCGTGACGTGAAGTTCTCCGAATTTTTCTTGCAACCCATCAAACTCCAAGTTCACTCCACCCAACTGACCAACGTCCTCTCCGCAAACGAAAATCCTAGGGTCCCGTTCGATGGCTCGGTCAAAGAATTTCTGGATAACTTGGCGACCATCTACTTTTTCACTGTTGCTGGAGTAAACTGGCGCTACGTCCTGAACTAAAAGTGCAGATCTACTTGTCTCACTCAATAAATAACTAGAGTACCGCCTCTGATTCACAGATTCATAACGCTCAATGAAGCGAATCAGCGGAAGTTTGTCATCTTGAGGCACGTCCGACATCTGAAATAGAAGGCGTTTCAGTCCACTTTGAATATTTCGACGAAAAAGTGTGGGTTGTCGGCGGAGTTCCTGGGCGGCTTTATGACAGATTTCCGCGCGGTCTGTTTTTTGTCCTAGCGATTCCAGCAGGGCTAGTGCCTCGTCGCGCTCGCGCTCAAGAGGCTTTAAAAAATCGTTCCAAGCATCGTTTTTGGCAGCCTCAGCAGATCTTGCGGCTTCATCTTCGATTTGCTGGAGCTCGGCGGGAGTTGCTAGTTTTTTAGCGGTAATCCAGCTTTTCATTTTGGCAATACAATCAAAGTCCTCCTCCCATTTGAGGCGCTCTTTTGACTTGTAACGCTCATGACTTCCAGATGTGGAGTGTCCCTGCGGCTGAGTCATTTCGATGACGTGAACTAACTGGGGGATGTGGTCCCTTCGGCAAGCGAAAGCAGCTTTTTGGTAGGTTTCGACGAGGGCCTCGTAATCCCAGCCTTTGACCACGTGGATTGCAATGCCTTTGGTGCCTTTCTCGTAGTCAAAACCCGCCATAATTTTTGAAATGGATTCTTTTGTCGTCTGGTATTTGGCGTGAACAGAAATACCGAATTCGTCATCCCAAACACTCATGAGAACAGGGATCTGAAGGACGCCGGTGGCATTCATGGCCTCCCAGAATAGCCCCTCGGAGGTCGACGCATTGCCAATGGTGCCGAATGCGATTTCATTTCCAGTATTACTGAATTTGGAAAGGTTATGCAGGCGCTTGTTTTCTCGATAGAGTTTCGATGCGTATGCTAAACCCACCAGGCGCGCCATTTGGCCGCCGGTTGGGGAAATATCCGACGACGTATTTGGTTGAGCTAACTGAT